>Ga0102959_1000059_pt1 | contig 34776 bp, 26 predicted proteins | sample SalPonF2_B_D2_MG_FD_84520 | JGI IMG/M metagenome (GOLD analysis project Ga0102959, IMG submission 84520) | Salt pond soil microbial communities from South San Francisco under conditions of wetland restoration - Salt Pond MetaG SF2_B_D2_MG ...
TCTTGTGCAGAAAGATCACCTCATCCGCCCATTCCCGCACGGCCACGTTGAGGTTCTTCGTGCCGTCCAGCAGGCTCTCCAGCTCCGTCAGCTCGTGATAGTGCGTGGCGAAGAGCGTGCGGCACTTGAGCCGCAGGGCGATGTGCTCGCAGATCGCCCAGGCCAGGGCCAGCCCGTCGTAGGTGCTCGTGCCGCGGCCGACCTCGTCCAGGATCACCAGCGACCGGCTCGTGGCGTTGTTGAGGATGTTGGCGGTCTCGATCATCTCCACCATGAACGTCGAGAGGCCGGCCGTCAGTTCGTCGGCCGCGCCCACGCGCGTGAAGATTCGGTCCGCCAGCCCGATGCGGGCTCGCTCGGCCGGCAGGAAGCACCCCGTTTGCGCCAGCAGCACCAGCAGCGCCGCCTGGCGGATGTAGGTGCTCTTGCCGGCCATGTTCGGGCCGGTGATGATCAGCAGCCGGTCGTCGGTCGCGTCCATCACCACGTCGTTGGGCACGAACTGCTCGCGCAACTGCTCGGCCAGCACCGGGTGGCGGCCGGCGACGATCTCCAGCACATTCTCCTGCGTGATCTCCGGGCGCACGTAGCCGCGCTCCGCGGCGAGCTGGGCGAAGCCGGCCAGCGCGTCCAGCACGGCCAGCGCCTCGGCCGCGGCCTGCATCCGCCGCACGTGCTCGGCCAGCGCCAGCCGCACGCGCTCGAACAGGTTGATCTCCATCTGCCGGGCCCGCTCGACGGCCGTGAGCACCTCGGACTCGTACCGCTTGAGTTCATCCGTGATGTACCGCTCGGCGTTCTTGAGCGTCTGCTTGCGGACGTAGTCGGCGGGCGCCTTGTCCGCGTGGGCGTTGCTGATCTCGATGTAATAGCCGAACACCTTGTTGTAGCCGACCTTCAGGTTCCCCACGCCGGTGCGGCGCACCTGCTCGGCCTGGTAGGCGGCCAGCCAGCTCTGCCCGTCGGCGCCGATGCGGCGGAGGCGGTCGAGCTCCTCGTCGAAGCCGGCGGCGATCACCCCGCCGTCGCGCAGCCCGTTCGGGCAGTCCGGGTCGATGGCCCGGCCGATGAGTTCGCCGATCGGCTCGAGGCCCGTGAGTTTCGGGGCGAGGTCCGCCACGAGCGGCGCGTCGACTTCCGCCACGGCCGCGGCGATCTCCGGGAGAATCTCGCACGTCTGGCCGAGGGCGACGAGTTCCCGCGGGCGCACGCGGGCCAGGGCGATGTTCGCGGCGATGCGGTCCATCTGGGCGACGTCGGCGAGTCGTTCGCGCAGCTCGGCCAGCACCCCTCGTTCGGCGGCCAGTCGCTCCACGGCGTCCTGCCGGGCGACGATCTCGCTGTAGCGCACGAGCGGGAAGGTGAGCCACCGCTCCAGCAGCCGCGCGCCCATGCCGGTGACGGTGCGGTCGAGGCACGCCAGCAGGCTTCCCTCCCGCTTGCCGGAGCGCAGCGTGCGGTGCACCTCCAGGCAACGGAGGGTGTTGCCGTCGATGGCCATGTGGTCCGAGCGGTCCAAGCGACGGAGCGAGGCGATGTGCCCCAGGGCCGTCTTCTGCGTCTCGTTTAGGTACTCGATAATCGCCCCGGCCGCCGAGAGCGAGGCGTCCCATCCGTCGAAGCCGAAACCGGCGAGCGTCTTGGCGCGGAAGTGCTTGCGGAGGGCCTCGGTGGCCGCCTCCGCCTCGAACGCCCACGGCGGGCGGCTGGTGGGCGTGGCGCCGGTGGCGTCGCGCAGGTGCTGGCGGCCGGCGGGCAGGTCCAGCGGGTCCGCCTCGGGGAAGATCACCTCCGCCGGGGCGATGCGGACGAGCTCGTCCATCACGTGCTCCGCCGGGGCGAGCATGGCGTGGAAGGCGCCGCTGGAAAGCTCCACCCAGGCGATGCCCGCCAGAGGGGATTCCAGATCTCGTAATTGCGATCTCAGATTCGGGGTTGCCGTTGCGGCGCCGGCGTCCGGTTTCGCCTTTCCCGCACGGAAGACAGCGGCGAGGTAGTTGCCCTGGCGCTGGTCGAGCAATTCCTCTTCCGTCAGCGTGCCGGGCGTCACGAGGCGGGTGACGTCGCGGTCGACCACGCCCTTGGCCTGCCTGGGGTCTTCCACCTGCTCGCAGATCGCCACGCGGTGCCCCGCCTGGATGAGCCGGCGGAGGTAGCCATCCAGCGCGTGGTACGGCAGCCCGGCCAGCGGGATGGCGGTGGGGCCTTTCGAGCGGCTGGTGAGGGCCAGGCCGAGCACGCGGGAGGCCGTCTTGGCGTCTTCGCCGAACATCTCGTAGAAGTCGCCCATGCGGAACAGCAGGATGTAGTCCGGGTACTGCTCCTTGAAGGAGCGGTACTGCCGCATCGCGGGCGTGTCGAGTTGGGGGGTGGTCCCGTCGGCCATGGTTGATTCGGGATGATAGACGCCGCCGCCACGCCGGGCAAGGGGTCTGGTGCGGAGGTCTGGTGGGGCGGACCACGCAACCCTTTCCGGGGGACGGGCCGCGGCATTCCGGAGGCGCTGCGCCTGGTGGGGGGCGAGCGGCGCAGGGAAGAAGCAACAATACGCCATAGGGGCTGGTTTTTCTTTGACTTACACGGGGCAGCGCTCTATAGGACAGGTGTGGGTCGGCCAATGGTGACGGCTCCTCCTCCGTTGCCGCTGGAGAGGTCTCCCTCCGCCTCTCATGCGCCGGCCCACATGCAATCGATCCGGATCCATCCTAACAGGAAGTTCCTCCGTAGCGGCCTCGCCCCGGCGGGGCCGCCGCGCGGGGATGGGCCTTGACCGTCGCGGCATGGTTCGAGTAGAATCGCGGGCATCATCCGCGGCGCGAGAGTGCGCGCCGGCCATGGCGGGCGGGACGTATCGCCCTTTTCCCGCCGTGGGAGATGTTTACCATCCAGTGCGACGGCCGAGACAGCACCGACAGGCAGGCCGTCACGCGCAAGCGACGTTCAACGACCAGATTTCCGGTCGTCCGCGTTGCGAGGTCGCCCCGATCGGGGAGCAAACCGATTCCCAAAGGACCTTCAGCGTCGAACGTCGATGAATCGCCCCGGTTGGGGCGAGGCCTTCGGGTCATAGAGTTCACGATGAGCAAGCGCAGTATCTACAGAACGTTCCGTTGCTTGGGAAGATTCCAGGATACGGCGGACCTCCTGCCGTCCGCGCCGGGGCCGAAAGGCCTATGCGCGCCCTCGGAGAGGTCCTCTGCCCTCTACCCATAGGCCGCGGCGCCCGGTGCGCCGGGGCGGTCGAGGTGAGACGGGTTTGAAGCCGGCTTGACGTGACTGTCTGGACCTGACGTGCTCTTGCGGTCCCGTTGCAGGGACACCTGCCTGCTTGTCAAAGACGCTCCGCTCTCTCGGCGCGACGCCGCTGCGTAAAGGGACCGCGCCATGGATTCACTGCTGATGTTCAGTCAGATGACCGGCACCCAGATCGGGCTCGCCATCGCCGGGTGTCTTGCCGGCGTGCTGGCGGGCTTCGCCCTGCGATTCTGGGTCGAGAAGAGCCGCCGCGCCGCCACGGACAAGGAGCTGCAGGCCGCACGCCTGGCCTCCGAGGCCGAGGCGCAGAAGATCCTCGCCCAGGCCGAGGCCAAGGCCAAGAGCGAGTTCATCGCTCGCCGGGAACAGTTCGACAAAGAGACCGAAGACACCCGACAGGAGCTCCGCGCCGAGGAAAAGCGCCTCGCCAAGCGGGCGGACCTGGTCGACCAGAAGCTCGAAACGCTCAACACCAAGGAGCGCATGGTGGACGCGGCCGAGAAGGGCGTGCTGGAGAAGGAGAAGGCTCTCGCCGCCAAGGACCGGCATCTCAACGAGCTGATCGGCCACCAGAAGAGCCAGTTGCTGAAGGTGGCGAACCTGTCGATGGAAGAGGCCCAGGGCATGCTGCTCCAGCGGGTCGAGAAGGACATGGAGCACGAGACCGCCCAACTCATCCAGAAGCGGCTGGAAGAAGCGCAGGACAGCGCGGAAACCCAGGCCCGGGAGATCGTCGTCTCCGCCATCCAGCGGTACGCCGCCGACCACACCTGCGACTCGACCGTCTCCACCGTGGACATTCCCTCCGACGACATGAAAGGCCGCGTCATCGGCCGCGAGGGGCGCAACATCCGCGCGTTCGAGAAGGCCACCGGCGTGGACGTGATCGTCGACGACACGCCCGGCGTGGTGGTCGTGTCCGCCTTTGACCCGGTCCGGCGGGAGGTCGCCCGCCGCTCGCTGGAGAAGCTCATCCAGGACGGACGCATCCACCCCACGCGCATCGAGGAAGTGGTGGCCTCCATCGAAAAGGAACTCACCCGGGAACTGGGCGAAGCGGGCAAGCAGGCCCTGCTGGACGCCAACGTCCGCGGCGTGCATACCAAGATCGTCCAACTCCTCGGCCGGCTGAGCTACCGCACCAGCTACGGGCAGAACGTGCTGAAGCACTCCATGGAAGTGGCGTACGTGTCGCAGGCGATCGCCGAGGAACTGGGCCTGAACGGCAACATCGCCCGCCGGGCCGGCCTGCTGCACGACATCGGCAAGGCCGTCGACCACGAGATGGAAGGCAGCCACCCGGACATCGGCGCGGACCTGTGCCGCAAGTTCGGCGAGAAGGAGGAGATCGTCAACGCCGTGGGCGGGCACCATGGCGATATCGAAGCATCGAGCATCTACACGCCGATCATCGCCGCTGCCGACGCCGTCAGCGCCTCCCGCCCCGGCGCCCGGCGAGAGAGCCTGGAGCGGTACGTCCAGCGGCTGGAGAAGCTGGAGGAGATCGCCATGGGCTTCGAGGGCGTCAAGCAGGCGTACGCCATCCAGGCCGGCCGGGAGGTGCGGGTGATTGTCGACGCGGAGAACGTCGACGACCGCCTGTCGGCGAAGATCGCCCACAACATCGCCCGGCGCGTGGAAGACGAGATGGACTACCCCGGCGAGGTGAAGGTGACGCTCGTCCGCGAGGTCCGTTGCGTGGAATACGCCCGGTAGGGCGGGCGTGGTTGACCACTGGCGACCTACCCCATGACCACAACCGCCTCCGCCAGGTGCTCCCAGGCGGTGGCGGCGCCGTCGGCCCGGCCGCTGCCGTCGGGGGCCAGGTACGGCGCCTCGATATCCAGAAACGCCGTGTCGCCTCCTTGTTGCAGCGAATACACGAGGCTAAAGCATTTTGCGGAAAGATTGTCGTATTGTTCGTCGCTGACCGCAAGCCTGGCAAGGACGGCGAAGCAGGCAATGCCGTGGCATTGTCGATGCAGCCGGACGCCGCCAGGCGAAGCCGCAACCAGCAACCGGGCGACAAGATTTCTGTAATCTGCTCTAAGGCTTGACGTACCGCCCCAGGCACACGGCGCTGTCGGCCCCGCCGGCCGAGGGCACGTGGGCGGGGTAGCCGTCCAGGCGGGCGGCGGCCAGCATGGCCGCGGCCGCCGGGCGGACGGCGCGGACGGACAGGCCGATCTTCTCGCTGCCTACCGTGCCGGAGGGGCACATCCGCCGGCGGATGCGGGCCGCCAGGCGCTCTCGCTCGGCGCCCCGGCCGCAGAGGATGACATCGTGCGGGCGCTCCGTCAGCCGGCCCACCGCATTCTCCACGGACCACGCCACCAACTCCTCCAGCGTGGCCACCAGCCGACATTCGTCGCAGTTGTGCTTCTCCGCCATCAGCCGCAGCCGCTCGACGTACCGGCCGGCCCATTCGTAGGGGTTGGTGCTCTTGGGCGGCTCAACCCGGAAGTACGGATGGGCCGAAAGCTCGTTCAGCAGCGCGGCGTGGAAGCTGTCTTCCGCCTCCGGGCCGAACTGCTCCAGCATCGCCATGCCGGGGCCCAGGTGAAAGCTCTGCACCTCGCACGCCGCGGCCGCGGACCCCACGACGCTCATCGAAGCCACGTCGCCCAGGTGCACCAGCACGCGAGACCATCTCTCGTGGTGCAGCAGTCGCCAGTCCGGCCAGGCGAAGATGCCGAACCCGTTGCCGCCCATGACGCGCTCGGCGAGGTCGAAGTCGCACGACACCGGGCGCGCGAAGGCCTTGAGCAGGTGCTCCCACGTTTCGTCCTGCCCGGCCACGCCGACGACCAGCACGTCGGTCGGTTTGACGCCGCCCGCCGTCAGCACGCGCCGGTAGACGGCGCCGATCGGTTCGCTCGCCGGCGCCGCCAGCGCGCAGCGCAGCTTCGGCCGCACATCCTCGCCGTGGCCGAGGATGTCGAACAGGCCCGCCTCGCAGCCGCCGAACGGCTCGCGGAACATCCCGATGATGGTGCGTGGGTCCGCCATGTCTCGCCGCGGCGGCAGCGGCCCGCCGCGGGGCGATCGATCATAGCGAAAATCGTTGCAACCGCACGGGGGAATGTGGTTCAATGGTGCGACTCCTGCCGACCCCCCAAGGCGGCGTAGTACTCCCGGTGAGCGCAGGAACAGGGCGCTCGCTGAAAGCCCAGAAGGACACCCAACCCAAGGCTGCAGTAAGGAAGGCGAAGCGAATGTCCAGACGCAAAGTGATGATGGACGGCAACCAGGCCGTCGCCCACGTAGCCCACAAGATCAACGAAGTCATTGCGATTTATCCGATTACGCCGTCCAGCCCGATGGGCGAGCACTCCGACGCCTTCAGCGCGACCGGGCAGAAGAACATATGGGGCACCGTGCCCGATGTCGTCGAGATGCAGTCGGAAGGCGGCGCCGCGGCGGCCGTGCACGGCGCGCTGCAGACCGGCGCGCTGACCACCACCTTCACCGCCAGCCAGGGTCTGCTGTTGATGATCCCGACGCTCTACAAGCTGGCCGGCGAGCTGACCAGCACCTGCTTGCACGTCTCGGCCCGGTCGCTGGCGTGCCAGGCGCTGAGCATCTTCGGCGACCACTCGGACGTGATGGCCTGCCGGCAGACGGGCGCGGCGCTGCTGTCCAGCAACAGCGTGCAGGAGGCGATGGACATGGCCCTGATCGGCTCGGCGGCCACGCTGGCCAGCCGCGTGCCGTTCATCCACTTCTTTGACGGCTTCCGCACCAGCCACGAGATCCAGAAGGTCGAGGAGCTCACCGCCGAAGACATGCGGGCCATGATCGACGACGAACTCGTTCTGGCCCACCGCGCCCGCGGCCTCAGCCCGGACCGCCCCGTCCTCCGCGGCACCAGCCAGAACCCGGACGTGTACTTCCAGGGCCGCGAGAGCGTCAACCCGTACTACGACAAATGCCCGGAGCTCGTCCAGGAGTGCATGGACCGCTTCGCCAAGCTCACCGGCCGGCAGTACCGCTTGTTTGAATACTTCGGCGCCCCCGACGCGGAGAAGGTGGTCGTGATGATGGGCTCCGGCGCGGAGGCGGCCGAGGAGGCCGTGGAGTACATGAACGCCCAGGGCGAGAAGGTGGGCCTGGTGAAGGTGCGCCTGTACCGTCCGTGGAGCGCCGAGGCGCTGCTGGCGGCCGTGCCCGACACCGCCAGGAGCGTGATCGTCCTCGACCGGCAGAAGGAGCCGGGCGCGGCCGGCGAGCCGCTCTACCTGGACGTGGTCGCCGCGTTCGCCGAGGCGGAGGCGGACGGCAAGGTGTCCGAGGCTCCGCAGATCATCGGCGGCCGCTACGGCCTGTCCAGCAAGGAGTTCACCCCGGCGATGGTCAAGGCGGTGTTCGACAACGCCAAGGCCGCCGGGGCGAAGAAGCACTTCACCGTCGGCATCATTGACGACGTGACGAACACGTCGCTGGAATGGGACCCCGCCTACAGCACCGAGGGCGACGAGGTGGTGCGGGCGATGTTCTACGGACTGGGCTCCGACGGCACGGTCGGCGCGAACAAGAACTCCATCAAGATCATCGGCGAGGAGACGGACTTCTACGCCCAGGGCTACTTCGTGTACGACTCGAAGAAGGCCGGGGCCATCACCGTCAGCCACCTGCGGTTCGGCCCGCGTCCGATCCGCTCGACGTACCTGGTGAGCCACGCGAACTTCGTGGCGTGCCACCAGTTCCCCTTCCTGGAGAAATACGACATGCTCTCCCCGGCCATCGAGGGCGCCACGTTCCTGCTGAACGCCCCGATCGAGACGGAGAAGGTGTGGGACAGCCTGCCGAAGAAGGTGCAGCAGCAGATCATCGACAAGAAGCTGAAGTTCTACGCGATCAACGCCTACGAGGTGGCCCGCAAGACGGGCATGGGCGCCCGCATCAACACGATCATGCAGACGTGCTTCTTCGCCCTCTCCGGCGTGCTGCCGAAGGACGAGGCGATCGCCAAGATCAAGGAATACATCAAGAAGACCTACGGCAAGAAGGGCGACGAGATCGTCCAGATGAACAACGACGCCGTGGACCATGCCCTGGCCAACCTGCACGAGATTTCCGTGCCGGACGCCGTGAGCAGCGCAATCGACATGCCGCCGGTGGTGTCGGCGGAGGCCCCGCAATTCGTGCGGGAAGTGACGGCGACGATCATGGCCGGCCGGGGCAACGACCTGCCGGTCAGCAAGATGCCCGCCGACGGCACCTGGCCCACCGCCACCACGCGGTGGGAGAAGCGCAACATCGCCCTGGAAGTGCCCGAGTGGGACCCGGAAGTCTGCATCCAGTGCGCCAAGTGCTCGATCGCCTGCCCGCACGCGACGATCCGGGCGAAGGTGTACGACCCGGCCGAGCTGGATAAGGCCCCCGAGGGCTTCAAGAGCGTCGACGCCAAAGGCAAAGACTTCGCCGGCTTGAAGTGGACAATCCAGGTGGCCCCGGAAGACTGCACCGGCTGCGGCGCGTGCGTGCAGGTGTGCCCGGCCAAGAACAAGACCGAGCCGGACCGCAAGGCCATCAACATGACCCCGCAGATGCCCCTCCGCGAGCGCGAGGCGGCGAACTACGAGTTCTTCCTCTCGCTGCCGGAGTACGACCGCGGCAAGCTGAACCTCAAGACGATCAAGGGCAGCCAGCTCTGCCGGCCGCTGTTCGAGTACTCCGGCGCGTGCGCCGGCTGCGGCGAGACGCCGTACGTGAAGCTCATGACGCAGCTCTTCGGCGACCGGGCGGTCATCGGCAACGCCACGGGCTGCTCCAGCATCTATGGCGGCAACCTGCCGACCACGCCGTACTCCCAGAATGCCGACGGCCGCGGGCCGGCGTGGAATAACTCGCTGTTCGAGGACGCCGCGGAGTTCAGCTTCGGCTTCCGCCTGACGCTCGATAAGCAGATGGAGTTCGCCCGCGAACTGGTGGCGGACCTGAAAGAGGAACTCGGCGCCGAGCTGGCCGAGGGCCTGCTGCAGGCCGAGCAGGGCGACGAGGCGGGCATTGCCGAGCAGCGCGCCCGCGTGGCGCAGCTTTGGAACACGCTTTCCGATTCGAAAGACCCGAAGGCCAAGCAGCTTGTCAGCCTCGCCGACACGCTCGTCAAGAAGAGCGTCTGGGCGCTCGGCGGCGACGGCTGGGCGTACGATATCGGCTACGGCGGGCTGGACCACGTGCTGGCCAGCGGGCGCGACATCAACGTGCTCGTCATGGACACGCAGGTGTACTCCAACACCGGCGGGCAGTGCTCCAAGGCCACGCCCATCGGCGCGGTGGCGAAGTTCGCCGCCGGCGGCAAGCCGATCGGCAAGAAGGACCTGGGCATGATCGCCATGACCTACGGCAACATCTACGTGGCCCAGGTGGCGATGGGCTCCTCCGACGCCCAGACGGTCAAGGCGTTCCTGGAGGCCGAGAGCTACGCCGGGCCCAGCCTGATCATCGCCTACTCCCATTGCATCGCCCACGGCATCAACATGACCAACGGCTTCGAGCAGCAGAAGGCGGCCGTGGCCAGCGGCGCCTGGCCGCTGTATCGCTACGACCCGCGCCTGGCGGCCGAGGGCAAGAACCCGCTGCAACTGGACTCCAAGGAGCCGAGCATCAGCTTCACGGACTACGCGTACAACGAGGTCCGCTTCAAGATGCTCACGCAGAGCAAGCCGGAAGTGGCCGAGCGGCTGGCCCAGTTGGCCCAGAGCCAGGTCACCAGCAAGTGGCATCTGCTCAAGCAGATGGCGGAGATGAACTACGAAGCCTCCGTCGGCGCGGCGCAGGCGTGACGATCGCCGATTTCCGACAGGCGATTTCCAATTGACGGTGAAGCGCGGCGGCTCAGCAGGGGCCGTCGCGCTTCTTCTTTGGGCTTGCCTGGCGCTATTATGTAACGCGCCTGCAGGAGGCAAGCTTATGACAAGCGCTAAGCTCAGCAGCCGCAATCAGATCGTTCTGCCCAAGGAAGCCCGGGACATCCTGGACGTCGGGCCCGGCGAACCGTCAGCTTGCCGCGGAGACAGCCGCACGCCTTGCGAGGTTTCCCAACCGCCGATGGGTGGCCGTGGATGAGAAAATCGCCGACCTCGCGGCCCACGAGACGATCCTGCTTCTGGCCGCTCCGCCGCGGCCCCGGCCATCAAAGCTCGCAGCATGGCTCGTCGCGCCACCGCAGCGAGGCCGCCAGGGCCAGCACCACCAGGCAGGCGCTGGCGAGGACCACCTGCCGGGGCTCAAGCAGCCAGTGCTGGTCCCACCGGAGCGGGATGCCCGGCACGCACGGGGCCGCCATGGCGAGGCGAACGCCTCCGCCGATCGGCAGGGCGATCATGCATAGCGCGACGGCCATACTGAGCTTACGAAACATCATGCTCCCCTTGCCCCGACGCTCCCCGTCGCGAGCCCGGCGCCACCACGACGCCACCCGCCCGCGGCTGAGCCTCGGGGACCACAAGAACCACGGCAGAACCTGTCAGGGGAAATGTAGGATACGCCGGGGCGTAAAGGCCAGAGACCGTGAGACCGTGAGACCGGAGGACCGTGGGGCCGGAATACCGTGGGACCGGATTACCGTGAGGCCGGATTACCGTGAGACCGGAATACCGTGAGACCGGAATACCGTGAGACCGGAGGACCGTGGCCGACCGCGCAAAGCGTCGTTGCCGTTCCGGTATTCCGGACCTCCGGTATTCCGGTAATCCGGCCTCCGGCGCGTCAGCAGCACGGCTGGGCAGAGACTCGCGCGTGGCGGTCCACGTGCAGGTAGAGGTCGTCCAGGTCGAACGGTTTATTCAGCAGCCCGCAGGCGCCTTCCTCGAGCACGGCCGTGGCGCCGTCGTTGCCCACATAGCCGGACCACAGCAGCACCGGCACGTCCGGGTTCACCCGCCGCATCTGGCGGAACGCGTCGGCCCCGCCGAGATTTGGCATGACCAGGTCCAGCAGCACCAGGCTCAACCGCTCGTGGTTCTCCCGGAAGTACTCCACGGCCTCCTGCCCGTCGGCGCACTCCGCCACGCAGTAGCCGCGGTCTCGCAGGGCGGAGGCGGCGAAGCGGCGGACGAGCTCTTCGTCGTCCACCACCAGGATGCCGCCTTCCGGCCGGCGCGGCGCCGGTTCTTGGCGCGGAGGCCGGGCGGCCGCGGGGGCCTTGGCCGTCGGCAGCAGCATGCGGAAGGTGGCTCCCTCTCCGGGGCGAGACTCCACGTCGATCGCGCCGCGATGGGTCTGCGCGAAGCCGTACACCGCCGCCAACCCCAAACCGGTGCCCTTGCCCGGCTCCTTGGTGGTGAAGAACGGCTCGAAGATGCGCGGCAGCACGTCTTCGGGGATGCCCTCTCCCGTGTCCCGTACGACGATCTCCACGTACGACCCTCCTCGCGGCGCTCCGGACTTCCGCTCGGCGCGGTCGATCTGGCGGTTGGTGGTGGCCAGCAGCAGTTCGCCGCCGTCGGGCATGGCGTCTCGGGCGTTGAGGGCCAGGTTCAGCAGGGCGCTGTGGAGTTGGGCGGGGTCCGTCAACACGGTATGCTGTTCGGCCGCGAATTGCCTGCGGACGGTGATGCTGCGGTCGAAACCGTGCGTCAGAATCGAGGCCACCTCGTCGATGGCGGCGTGCACGTCCACCGGCTCCTCGCGGACGGCGCCCTTGCGGGCGAAGGCCAGCAGTTGGCCGGTCAGCGAGCTGCCGCGCTTGGCGGCCCGGACGATCTGCCGGACGTGCTCGTGGGCCTCGCCCGCTTCGTGCCGCCCGGCGAGCAGCTCGGCATTGCCCTGGATGATCGCCAGGAGGTTGTTGAAGTCGTGGGCGATGCCCCCGGCGAGCTGGCCGATGGCCTCCATTTTGTGCGCGTGGTGGAGCTGCTGCTGGAGTTCCCGCTGTTCGCGCTCCGCCCGGCGGCGGCGCAGAATGTTGCCCGCCAGCACGGCCACCAGCAGGCCCATCACCACGAAGCCGATGCCCACCGCCCAGATCAACTCCCGGTGTTCCTCGTACACGGAGTACGGATGGAAGTGGACCTGGCTGCCGGCCGGCAGTTCGCTTTCGTCGATGCCGAATCGCTTCAGTTGCCGCCAGTCGAACAGATGCCGGTTCAGGCTGGTTTCCTGGATGGGGATGTCCGCGGGCGACTCGCCGTCCAAAATCCGCAGGGCCATGGTCGCGGCGTCTCGGCCGTGGTGGTAGCCGCTGGTGATCTTCCCGCCGACAACCCCCAGCCCGAAGTACGCCTCGCCGTAGACGTACATCGGCACGTCGGACTCGCGCGCCAGCGTCGGCACGAGCCACTTCGGGGAGATGTACGCGCCCGTGCGGTCGTGGAAGAAGTCGGAGAAGATCGCCACCGTGCCGGGCGGCTGGCAGCGCATGGCCTCCACCAGTTCCGCGCCGGACAAGTCTTTCGCGTCCAGCAGAACCAGTTCCCTGTCCGGGTGGTTCCGGCGGCAGTGGTCGCGGATTGGTTCGTAGTTGGCGGTGGCGCCGCCCGCCGTGTTGGTGATGACCACCAGGCGGTGGGCCTCCGGGTGCAGCCGCAAGGCCAGGTCCACGGTGGCCTCGCGGTCCAGGAATTCCAGCAGGCCGGTGAACTGCGAGCGATCCATCCGCGGCACTTCCGCTCCATGCGCGCCGCAGAAGACGACCGGGGCGCCGGCCAGCAGGCCGTCGCGATGCTCGTGGGCGAAGCGCAATGCCCAGCCGTCGGAGCAAAGCACGGCGTCCAGGTGCATCCCCTCGTATTTGTGGCGCAGGTAATCCAGCACGTGCCGCATGTACGGGCTGTCGAGGTTTGAGGGCTGCCGCTTGGTGTCCATGTACTCGATGCGGATGTCAATGTCCGGGTGTGCGGCGCGAAGCGTCTCGACCATGCCGTCTGTGATGCCGTCCGACCATGGGAAGCCCGGGTGGTACGAGTTGAGGATAAGCACCCGCTTGCGGCCATCCTGGGCGAAAACCGAAGGGCACGCGACCGTCAGGGCGAGGAGCCCGAAGAACAAAGGACAGGAGAATACTCGGAAAAATCGGAGCTGCATCTCCAGATGATACTCCGCATGTCTGGTACTGACAACCCTGTATTTTCGTGAATTATCGTGGATGTATTATCGTGGAAGTCCTCCGCGAGATCGGCTCGGCGACAGGTAGAGCGGCGCCGGCCAGGCAAGGCCGGCAACTTGCTTATGAATATAGTGTTATGTAGGGAGCGCTGCCGGCTGCGCCCCGGCGTGGCGCAGCGGCAGCGCTCGTCGTCGTTCACTTCACTACGGCGTTATGCCTTCTCGGCCGCTCTCGAAATTACCAGCCGGTCCAGCGGGAACGGCGGCGCGGCCAGCGGCCTCACGGCCAGGCTCATCAGCGCGATCTCGCTGTCGTCGCCGGCGATGCGGTTGGTGCGGATCGCCCCGCACCGCGTGCAGCGATGCACCACCGCCCACTCGCCGTCGCGGCGGACCCAGATGCCGATGGGCTCCATCTCGCCCTTGCAGCCGCTCATGCGGTCGCCGGGGCGCAGGTCCACGTGCAGGCTCCACAGGCAGCGCGGGCAGTGGTTGCGGTGCTCCGTGCCCGGCGCGTCGCCCGGCACGGCGAGGTTACAGTGCGCGCAAAGGAACGGCTCGCCGGCGCGCTCGGCGGATCGATTGCGTCTGTTGGTGCTGTGCTTCACTTCGATATCTCCTCAGCGGGATCTCTGTCTGATTTGTCACGGTTGGGGTTCCTTTTCTGACAGCGATGGTTCTCTCGGCAGACATCAAGCATCCTTTCGGGCAAGGCCGGGCGATGGCCGGCGGTTGATCGTTCTGGGTTCAGCGTCCTGAGAACGCGGCGCCCGCGCAATGCGCGGAATACGCGGACAGATCAGCGGGAATCGGTGGAGTGTCGAGCGCGCCGGAAGTGGAGTGCAAATAGGGCCGCCAGGGGGCGGCCGGCTTTACCGCGAGGGGGCTACGTCAGCCCGGTCAGGCCACGCCGGAGGCGCTCGACATTCGGGATGTTTCCTTCTGCACGGACATCAAGCACCTTTCCAGGCCCGCCGGGCCGGTTGAGAATCAAAGAGCATCATACCCGAGAGGGGCCGAGACGCAATCGCGAATTCCACATTCCGGCGGAAGAATGGCTTGCTGAGTTCCGCGCCGCCGAGGATTGCGGGCGGGCGGACGGCGCTTGGGGTAAGATGCGTCCATGCCAGCAGACCCCTCATGCTTTGTCAGCCGGGCCGGCGCCAAGCTGGACGCCGCGATGGACGCATTCGCGCTGGACGCGGCCGGGCGGACGTGCGCGGACTTCGGGGCGAATGTCGGCGGCTTCACCGACTGCCTGCTGCGGCGCGGGGCCGCCAAAGTCTACGCCATCGACACCGGCTACGGCGACCTGGCCTGGAAGCTCCGGCAGGACCCCCGCGTGGTGGTTTGGGAGCGGACGAACGTGCTGCACGCCCCGCCGGCCGAACCGGTGGACCTGGTGACCGTGGACCTGGCCTGGACGCCGCAGGCGTTGTCCATCCCGGCGGCGCTGCGGTGGCTCAAGCCGGGCGGGCGCATTGTCTCACTGCTCAAGCCGCACTACGAGCTGGCCAAGCTCAACGGCCGCAAGCCCCACCGCCCGCTTACCGACGCCGAGAGCGACGAGGTGTGCCTCCGCGTCTGCGGGCAACTCGCCGAAGCCGGCGCGACCGTATGGGCCGCCATGCGGTCCGTCCTTCGCGGCAAGGGCGGTAATGCGGAATTCCTGCTGCTGCTCGGCGGGCGCGGCGGCAGACCGGCCTCGCCGCTGGGCAGATTGTAAGCCGTGCAGCTTGCCGCACGCGGAAGAACCCACCCGCCAATCTGCACGCGGGAAAGCCCGCCCTACACGGCTACCAACACGCCCTCCGACCGCATAGAATATGATTGAAAGGAGTCTGAACCATGGACAATCGCATCTACATGGCGGTACTGGCGTTGGCGGCTCTCACGGCCGGTTGCCAGCCGCCGGAGAACCAGACGATGACGGCCGACAGCGGCGTGCGGCCGGTGCTCACTGGGCGGCGCCTGCCCACGGCCTACGTGCGAAGCGAGGACGGCGAACTGGCGTGCATGTGCCAGACGGCCTCCCTCAAGCCGACGGTGCTGGTTTTCTACCGCGGCGAATGGTGCAAGTATTGCCGGGAGCAGCTTCAGCAGTTGGAGACCATTCGGCCCGAGTTGGAGCAGATGGGCTACCAGATTGTGGCCATCAGCCCGGACATGCCGGCGAAGTTGCGCGAGACGAAAGAGAATCTCGCCCTGAACTTCACCCTGCTGTCCGACAGCGACATGGAGGCCGCCAAGGCCCTGGGCATCGCCTTTCGCCTGGATGACGAGACGTACGACAAGTACAAGGCGGTCTACGGCTTCGACATCGAGCAGTGGTCCGGCAAAAACCACCACCTGCTGCCGCACCCGGCCGTGTATATCACCGGGCCCGGCGCCGTGGTGAGGTTCGAGCACGTGGACCCGGATTACGCCGAGCGCATGAGCAACGACGAGGTGCTCGCCGAGGCCAAGAAGGCCAGTTTGTAGGACGCGCAGCTCGCCGCACGCGGGAAGGCCACCTACCAACCGTTCCGCGGGATGTTGGGCGTGCAGCTTGCTGCGCGCGAGTAAGTCGACTCGACCAGCGTTCCGCGGGCAACAAGTTGCACGCCCTACACGGCCGGGCCAATCTGCCGACCGACTACCCCCCTCTCGCCTCTAACCTCCAACCTGCCCCCGCCCATCTCACTCCGGCATAACCGCCGCTTGCAGAACTCACATACCCGTGATATTATGACATTATGAGTTCTACACGAACAGTCCGCCCCGCCCCGTCCGACGGGCTTCTGGAAGACCTGGCCCCCGTGCTTCGGGTGCTGGGGCACGCCGACCGGCTGCGGATCGTCAGCATGCTGCAGCGCGAGCGTCGGATCGCCGTGGGCGACATCGCCCGGCGGCTGGGCCTGGCCCCCAACGCCGTCAGTCAGCACCTGGGCATCATGCTGGCCCACGGCATCGTCAGCCGAGAACGCGACGGGCGGCGCGTGCATTACGCCGTGGTCCACCCCGCGGCCGTGAGCCTGCTGGAGTGCATGCGGCGGCAGTTGGCCGGAGGTGAGGCATGATTTTCGCGCTGGCTGCGTTCCAGGTGATGCAGATTCTCGCCGGCGCGGGCGCCGGGGCGCTGGTGGGGTTCGGCATCTCCCGTGCCCGCGGCTGCAGCGCCCAGGCATGCAACGTGCGCGCCCGGGCGGCGTACTCCATCGTGGCCGGGGCGTTCTTCGGCGCGGCCGTGGCGTATTACCTGGTGACCACCTGAACTGCGAGGAGCCAGCCTTCACTGTCCGCCACGGCAACAAGGGCTTTGAACCATAGAGGATACGGAAATCTTGGAGGTAACTCCTTGCCATACATAAACCTCTGAATTCCCTGTGCCGTCAGTGGTTCCTGCCGTCGCCGTTGTTGTGAATACGAGCTGAACTCCGCGGCTCAGCCGCCGCGGAATATTCTTGGAAAGGTAGAGAACCCATGAGCAAGCGCATCGTGATTGTCGGCGGCGTGGCGGCCGGGGCGTCGGCCGCGGCCAAGGCCCGCCGGATGAGTGAAGACGTCGAGATCGTCCTGCTGGAGGCCGGGCCGTACATCAGCTTCGCCAACTGCGGGCTGCCGTACTACGTGGGCGGGGAGATCGCCAAGCGCGACGAGTTGTTCGTCGTCTCGGGCGACCTGTTCGCCAAGCGCTTTCGCGTGGACGTGCGGACGCGGACGGTGGCCTCGGCCGTGGACCGCGCCCGCAAGACCATTACGCTTCGCCGGGAAGACGGCGCGGCCGAGGAGCTTTCGTACGACCGGCTGGTGCTGGCGACCGGGGCGGTGGGCATCACCCCGCCCATCGCCGGGCTGGGGCGGAAGAACATCTTCACCGTACGCACCGTGCCGGACGTGGACGCGATCTCCGCATTCCTCGACGCGGCGGGGGGGGCGAAGGAAGGCGAGTCCGTGGATGCGGAAGCCGCGGCCGAGGCCCCGCTGCGGGCGGTGGTGATCGGCGGCGGGTACATCGGCCTGGAGACGGCCGAGCAGCTCCGCCGGCGCGGACTCGCCGTCACCGTCATCGAGATGGCCCCGCAGCTCATGCCCGGCGCCCTGGACGAGGAAATGGCCCAGCCGCTGAGGGCGGCCATCGAGGTCGAGGGGTGCGAGGTGATCGTCGGCGACGGCGTCAGCGCGATCGAGGAAGATGGCGGCGGCACGGCAGCCGTCACGGCCGGCGGCAGGCGCGTGCCGTTCGACATCGGCATTCTCTCCGTCGGCGTGCGCCCGAACGTGGAGCTGGCGAAGGCGTGCGGCATCGAGATCGGCCAGAGCGGCGCCATCGCCGTCGACCGCATGCAGCGCACGAGCGACCCGGCCGTCTACGCCGCCGGCGACAACTGCGAGGCGCATCACCGCGTACTGGACCGGCCGGTGAACATCCCGCTGGCCGGGCCGGCGAACAAGGCCGGCCGGGTGGCCGGGGCCAACGCCGTGCTGGACCTGCTGAACGCGGCCGAGGATGACGGGCGGCGGCTGCGCATGGCGAGCGTGCAGGGCACGGGCATCGTCCGCGTGGGCGACCAGACGGCCGGCATGACCGGCCTGACCGAGCGCGCCGCCGACAAGGAAGGCATGGCCTATGGCGTGATGTTCATGCCCGGCACCAGCCACGCCGGCTACTACCCCGGCGCGGGTCGGCTGCTGCTGAAGATCCTCTACGCGCCGGACACGGGGCGGCTGCTGGGCGCCCAGGCCATCGGCGCCGACGGCGTGGACAAGCGCATCGACGTGCTGGCGACGGCCATCCAGGCCGGCATGACCGTCGGCGACCTGGAGGAACTGGACCTGTGCTACGCGCCGCCGTTCGGCTCCGCCAAGGACCCGGTCATCCAGGCCGGCTTCGCCGCGAGCAACGAGCGCCGCGGCGAAATGCCGTCCATGACGGCCGCGGAACTGCTGGAGCGGCTCGCCGGCGACAACCCGCCGGCCGTCATCGACGTTCGCTCGAAGCGGGAGTATCTATCCGGCCACCTGGACGAGGCGGTGAACATTCCGGTGGACGAGATCCGCGATCGGCTGAAGGACGTGCCCACAGACCGGCCGGTGGCGCTGCACTGCGGCGTGGGGTACCGCAGTTACGTCGCACAGCGTGTCCTCATGAACGCCGGGCGGCGGGACGTATTCAACGTGCAGGGCGGCTACGGGCTCATCCAGCAGGTCCAGGCCGCCCGGCAAGCGATGCATGAGTAGTTCCGCGGCGCGGGAGCGAGAGTGGATGGGCTCTCGCCCGCGCCGGTTCTATTGAGCATTCCGGTTCCGCACGTCGGCCGGCCTTGCGGGAAAATCTGAAAAATCCGCTCCCCTCGATTGGGACATCCGTGTCTGCATGCCTAGAGTGTAGTAAGTTCACCTTACTCCTCCGATCCAAGCGAGGAGGCGCCGGACTCGGCGCTATTTGTGGTTTTTGTGGTTTGGAGTCACGGTGATGCCGTTCGAGGTTCCTGCCCTGTCATTTGAGTACGACGCGATCGAGCCGCTCGCAGCCGAAGGATCTCTGCGCGAGCATCATCTGGAAATCCATGGCGCCCATGTGCATAGAATTAACGAGCTGGCCGAAAGGGCCGGTCTCGACAGCCGCTCCCTGGAGGCGGTGCTGGCCGACATCCGCTCGGCGCCCGAGGACATCCGCCAGCAGGTGCGCAACCACGGCGGCGGGCACCTGAACCACAGCCTGTTCTGGGAGACGCTCTCGCCCGGCGGCGGCGGCGAGCCGGTTGGCCGGTTGCGGGACGCCGTGGAGTATGGCTTTGGCTCGGTCGGCGACTTTCGCGAGGCGTTCACGCGAGAGGCGCTGGGCCGCTTCGCCAGCGGCTGGGCGTGGTTGGCGATGGACCACAATGGAGCGATGAACGTGCTGTCCACACCGAACGAGGACTCGCCGCTGATGTACGGCTACCGGCCGCTGCTGGCGCTGGACCTGTGGGAGCACGCGTACCTGCGCAAGCACGGACACCGGCGAGATGCTTATGTCGAGGCGTGGTGGAAGTTGGTGAACTGGACCCGCGTGGCCGAACTGCACGCCGCGAACCTGGAGATCATCTCCCGGCCAGGACAACGCTGAGACAACCGAAACTGCCCACCGGTGGCGGCTCTCCCCCTGGCCGTCGCCGGTTCTCCAGAGACCCCACAAAAGCGTACCCGCGCACGCGTGGGGTCTCATTTTGCGCACGAACAACGCGAATGACAGCGGCTCACCACGAAGGACATGAAGACAGCACGAATTGCACAGAACGGTGAACAATCGTGTGATTCGTGGTAAGCCGTCGCCGTGGTCGTCTCCGTGGTTGTTCCTCCGCGCGCATTTCGTGGTATGCCGTGGCTGTTTCCGTATACTGCCGGAGGAAGGAGCGACCCATGCGAGTGCTGTACATCGGCGGAACCGGAGAGATTTCTTTCGACTGCGTGAAGCGGAGCGTCGAGGCCGGGCAGGAGGTGGCGGTGTTCAACCGCGGCCGATCGGACCTGCCGCTGCCGGCGGGCGTGCGGCGGATCGTCGGCGACCTGACGGACGACGCGGCCTACGCCGCCCTGGCCGAGGAGAACTTCGACGCGGTCTGCCAGTTCCTCTGCTTCAAGCCCCAGCAGGCCGAGCGGGACGTGCGGACCTTCGCCGGACACTGCGGGCAGTACGTGTTCATCTCGTCGGCGTCGTGCTACCAGAAGCCGGCGCCGAGCTACGTCATTACCGAGGCCACCCCCGTCGAGAACCCCTACAACGACTACAGCCACAATAAGATCCTCTGCGAGAACGTCTTCCGCACGGCGCATGCGGAGGGCAAGTTTCCGGCGACCATCGTCCGCCCGAGCCACACGTTCGCGCGGCGCTTCCCCGGCGGCTGCGGCGACAGCGACGAGCGGGCCTGGCGCATCCTGAACGGCCGGCCGATCATCATCCACGGCGACGGCACGAGCCTGTGGACCTACACGCACAGTTCGGACTTCGCCGTGCCGTTCGTCGGCCTGCTGGGCAACGTGGCCGCCCTGGGCGAGGCGTTCCACATTACCCGGCACATGGAGGCGTTCACGTGGAACCGGATCGCCGAGGCGATGGGCAGGGCGCTGGGCGTGGAGGCGAGGATCGTCCACGTGCCGACCGACACGCTGGTGCGGTTCCTCCCCGGCATGAAGGCCAGCCTGCTGGGCGACAAAATGTGGCCCGTGCTGTTCGACAACAGCAAGGTGATGCGCGTGGCGGGAGAGTTCACCTGCCGGGTGGGCCTGGAAGACGGCCTGGCCGCCGTGGCCGAGTACTGGCTGGTGAACCGGCGTGACGCCTACGAGCCGGACAGGAACAAGCATGCGCTGATCGACCGCATCGCCGAAGAGCAGGAAGCCCTGGGATCGACGAAGGACAATTGACGATTGTCGATTGGTCTTCGGCCGCCACGGTTGCCCGCCCGCGGAATCGCCGCGCCTTATCTACTGCTTCATTGGGGCCTTGCGCAGCGCCGCCAGCAGTTCATCTTCCCGGGCGTGCATCTTGGCGGCGCCGCGGATGGACTGGTCTTCGTAGCCCATCTGGTGCAGCAGGCCGTGGGCCACGTACCGCAGCAGCTCGCGTGTGGGCGTCTCGCCGTGCAGCCGCGCCTGGCGGACGGCCTCCGGCCCGCAGACGATGAGCTGAATGCACAGCCCGCGGCGCTCGCCGCTGGAGAGGTCGAAGCTGATCACGTCCGTCACGCCCGCATGACGCATCCAGCGGCGGTTGTGGGCGGCCATGTCCGCATCCCCCACGACGGCCACGTCCAGCTCGGACAGGCGGACGCCCTCGGCGCGGGCCGCCAGTTCCGCCAGTTCGGCGATGCGCTTCCGCGGCACGCGCAAGGTCTTCTGACTGGATGAGATGACCACGTGAGGCTTCATGCCGGCAAGCCTACCGGCCATGGCGTGGGCTGGCAAGAGCGCCCCCGGCCGGGTAGAGTGTCTACCTTATGGCGGAGAAGCGCTCCTTGGCAGACCGGCTGCCGTACACCATCCCCCTGGCGGAGAACGTCCGCCTGCGCCGGGTGCGAGCGGCGGTGTACGTGCTGCTGATCGCGGCGTTCGTCGCGGTGACGATCCAGTTCCAGGTGCTCACCGTGCGGAACTATCGCGGCTTGGGCGAGCAAGCCCACAAGGGCGCCGTCGGCCGGTGGCGCACGGCCGTGGATGAGTTCTGGGAAGGGCGCAACATCTACCGCAATCCGGTGGACGGCCCGGGCGAGGCGGCCCCCGGCCGGCCGTTGCCGCCCCGGCAGAACTATCTGCACCCGAACATGCCGTTCACCGTGATGCTGCTGACGCCGTTCGCCCTGTTGCCCGTGCCATGGATGGCCATCACCTGGAGCCTGCTGAAGGTCGGCCTCGTGGTCATGGCGCTGCTGATGGCCGCGCGGCTCGCCGCACACCACCGCCGCCGCACCAGCGACTGGGTGGTGCTGCTGGGGCTGCTGTGGGCGCTGGACTTTCTCATCGGCGACATCCAGCACGGCAACACAAACGTCCTGGTGCTCGGGGCCATCTGCCTGCACTTGTGGCTCTACCGGCGCGGAAACGACTTCTGGGCGGCCGCGCCGCTCGTGGCGGCCATCTGCCTGAAAATGACGCCGGCCCTGTTCCTGCTCTATTGGCTCTACCAGCGCAACTGGAAGCTGCTGGGCGGGGCGGTGGTCTTCCTGTTTCTGTTCGTGGTGGTCGTTCCGTGGGCGGCCCTGGCGGTCGCCTTCGGGCCGGGGCACTACTTCCACCTCACCGCCGCCTGGCTGGACAACCTCATCCTCCCGGGCCTGGTGAAGGGCGCGTGGTACCCGGTGCACATCAACCAGTCGATCTCCGGCGTGTTCAGCCGGTACTTCCTGGAGGGGCAGTACGGAGACATTTTCTGGAACGCCGACGACGATCCGGGGTACCTGCCGCAGGAGAAGCCGGGCTGGATCACGCTGGTGGCCCTTTCGCCCGTGACGGTCAAGTGGATGATCCGCGGCGTGCAACTGCTGGTGGTGGCGGCGATGGCCTGGGCGATCGGCTGGCGGAAGCTGCCGCGAGACGACGGGCGGCGGGCCCTGCACTACGGGCTGGTGCTCACGGGCATGATGCTTCTGAACCAGCGCACGTGGAACCACCACGCGGCCGTACTGCTGCCGGCCTACGTGGCGGCCTGGCATGCGCTGGGCTACGGACGCATGAACCGCCTGCCGCGGCTGACGGCCTTCGCGCTGCTGATGCTGGCCGGGCCGCTGCTGTGGATGAGCGGCAATGCCATGGTGAAGGTCGTCGCGGCGCTGAGCGGCCACGCGATGCGCAAGGGCGCGCATTGGGCGGACTACGTAAAGGCCTACGGGCCCACCTTCTATCATTTCCTGTTGCTGCTGATGGTTCTGGTGATCCTTTCGGCCGCACTGCGCCGCAAGGACAAGCCCTACCTGGATGCGCGCCAGCCGTTGCTGGCCGACAGCGAAACGGAGTAGAGAGCAATGGACGTTCTGAATGTAGACCTGCACGTGCACGTGGGCTGCGAGCGCAAGGCCGCCACGCAGCAGGAGTTTGTGGATGGGCTGATCCGGCGCGGCGTCCGCCGCGTGGGCATGATGGACCACGTGGAGCTGTATCTGCCCGTGCTGGGCGAGTGGTCCGTCAACTTCCGCAAGGCCATGCGGGAGAAGGGCTGGGAGTGGTACCCCGGCAACCTGGACGGCCTGAAGGCCCTCTACGCGGACATCGACGCCCTGCCGCGCGAGCCGTTGCGGATCGTCCGCGGGCTGGAAATGGGCAGCGGCTTCGCCGACGTGCCGGAGGAGTACATGGCCCCGCCGGTCTACCTGACCCACTGCTTCGGCCACGTGGACAAGGAGACCGGAAGCACCTGGGGGCAGCGCGCGGCGTCGCGCATCCGCCGCTTCGCCGGGAAGATCGCCCCCACCGGCAAGCCGGGCGTCATCAACCACGTGCTGCGCTACCGGCTGGGCCCGTGGCGAGACCGACTGCGGGAGGGCGAGAACGTGCCGGCCGACGAGTGCGTCAGCGAGGACGACTGCCGCCGCATCGCCGACGCGATCGGCGAGACGGGCTTGTTCCTGGAAGTGAACATGCGGACCATCCGCGGCCACGCCGAAGACCCCCCGGCCGTGCTGGACCTGATGGCCGCGTGCATCGGCCGATGGGTGGACTGGGGCGTTCCGATGAGCTTCGGCAGCGACTTCCACCAGCCGCCGCCGGAGGAGTTCTCCCCGGCGGTGCTGAAGGTGGTGCGAGAGTCCGGGCTGACCATCGAGCACGTCCGCCCGCTGCTCGAGCGGCTGGGCCTGGCGGAGCACGAGCCCGCCTGAGGCGTCTTGCGCAACATCCGCGCGGAACGCGGCCAGCCGCGGTCCGTCCCGTTCAGGCCTTCGGCCCGGCGGGGCGCGAAGGGCTCACCACCCCCCGCCGCCTCCGCCGCCACCCCCGCCGCCGGAGGAGCCGCCGCCCCCGGAGCCGCTGGACGACGGGCTGGCGGAGGCGGCCGTCACCGCGCTGCTCATCGAACTGCCCAGGGAAGAGGCGAACGCCGCCGCCCCGGCCGTCGCGAACGCCGTGCCGGCATACCAGTGCGGGTGGTAGCCGCGCTCGCCGGCCTGCCGCGCCGCGGCCGCCAGCACGTCCTCGAACTTCTCCGCCCACGCCGTCTCCACGTCCAGCGCCATCGCGTACGGCAGGAACGTCTCGAACAGCTCGGGCGTCTTCTCCGGCGGATGGGCGTAGTTCAGCAGCTCCCTCTCGGCCGTGGCCAGATACATGCGGAGGCCCTCGATGCGGTCCATCACCTCGCGGCCTTCCGGCGTCGGGCGCTTGAGGTAGTGCAGGAACCGCACGTTCGCCAGCACCAGCACCAGCAATATCGGCAGCATCCAGATCGTCGACAGGTAGATCAGGATGCCGCCCACGACGATCTCACCCAGGAAGAACGGAATCGCGAACAGCGTGATGAACAGGGCGCCGCCCGCGCCGGCGGCCTTGCCCAGCGCGCCTTTGCCGACGCGGGCCTTCCGCCACGCCGCCACCACCTGCCGCCCGAGCGCCACCACGCCGATGGTCCAGATCGACAGCCACAGCGCCAGGAACGCGATAACCGGGTTGCCGCCCACCAGCACGGCCGCGCCGGCCACGCCCGCCAGCGTCAGCACGCTCAGCGCCGCGCCGGGCACGAACCACTTCGTGTTGGAGACAAACAGCTTGCCCTTGTACGACTCGGCAAGCCGGGCCTTCAGCGCTTTGACAGCCGCCTGGAACGTCGCGTGGTTGGCCTGCTCCATCGTCACGCGGCCGGAACTCAGGAGGCTGCCGGCCACCTCCGATTCCTCCGGGGCCAGACCGCCGGCATTTCGGTCCGCGGAGACGAGCGTGAACTCGCCCCGGTTTTCCTCGATCTTCAGCCGCCCATGGACGGCGAGGTTCACCAGCGTGGCGGCCAGGCAGTTCTTGTCGAAGCCCATGCGGCGGACGTATCGCACGGCCGCCGGGCTCAGCCCGTCCGGCGCCTCGAACAGCGGGATGATCGTGCCCCTCGGCGGGTCCTGCCCGACCTTCACCCAAGCCAGGACGAAGTACAGCAGCACGAGCAGCGCGCCGGCCGCGCCGACGATCGGAACGATGTTGTCGATGAGAACGAACCGCATCTGCTCGGTCCCCGTCGGCTCGGCCACGAAGCCCTTGGGGAACACCACGGAAATCGTCAGCCCCTCGGTCTTCTGGAGCGGCCGCGTGGCCACGAACTCCGCCCCGTCGGCCGTGCGGGACGCCTCCCAGTCTGTACCCTTCTCCCCCGCGAAGCCGGTGTAGGCGTTGAGCTCCAGTTCGCCCTCGGCTGCGCCCTCGGGCAGGTGCACGGTGGCCGAGGCCTTCTCGATCGGGAACTCCCACTCGTTGCCGGTGACGTTCCAGTACAGTTCATCCGTATCCTTCCAGAACCGCATCTGCCGGTGCGTCTCGTAGGTCAGCGTGTAGGTGTACTCGCCGGCCTTCAGGAAGCGGTTCTCTTCTCCGATGTAGACCCGGCTGTAGCCCACGCCGCCCTGCAGCATGGCGCCCTTCTCCACGCGCTCCGTGTGGTGCGGCTCCGGCTTGCCGTCGCGGAGAACGGAGAGGATGTTGAGCGGTACTTTCCGCCCGCCGGAAACAATGCTGCCCGGGTACCGCACCGGGATGTCGCGGTAGATGCCGCGCTTGATCTGCTCGCGCTCCGCGCGCACGCGGATGGTCTCCGTCACCTGAATCCAGCCGTCCGGGCGGACGGTGATGTCGCTGTGGAAGCGGAGAATCCGTTCGGCCGCCACGGCCGGTGCGGCCGGCGCCGCCAGCAGCACCACGATCCAAACCAATCGCCTCGTCATATTCCCATCTCCACATGCGGCGCGGCGCGGTCCGTCGCCGTCTCGATCTCGAAGAACTCCATCCGCCCGTAGCCGAACAGCCCGGCCACGAGGTTGCTCGGGAACGACTCCACGCGGATGTTGTAGTTCCGCACGGCCCCGTTGTAGTACCGCCGGGCCATCTGCACCTGGTTCTCGATCTCCGCGAGTTGCGCCTGGAGGTCCAGGAAGTTGCGGTTGGCCTTGAGGTCCGGGTAGGCCTCGGCCAGGGCGAACAGCCGACGGAGCTGGTCCGTCAGGGCGTTCTCGTCCGCGCGGCGGCTGGCGAGGTCTTTCTCCGCTCCGGCCCGGCCGCGGAGTTCCGTAACCCGCTGGAGCGTAAGCTTCTCGTGTTCGGCGTAGCCCTTCACGCACTCCACGAGGTTCGGCACGAGGTCCGCGCGCCGCTGCAGCTGCACGTCGATGCCGCTCCACCCCTCGGCCGCGAGGTTGCGGTGCTTCACCAGCCGGTTGAACGCCACCGCCACCCACAGCCCCAGCAGGGCGACCGCGCCGATGCCCACCGCCAGAGGCAGCGCCATGTTTATCGCCAGCATTCCCATGCCGGTAGCAGACAACACGGCCGCCGGGCTGTCAACCGGTGGACGGCGACTCCCACACAAGGGGCAGAGAGACTGAGAGCAACAACATCCAGCGGACAGTTCGCCGAACACGCGGAGGCCCTTCCGTTTGAGTTGCAGCCGTTCTCCGCAATCTCCGCGTCCTCGGCGCTGAGAGCCGTTGTCGTTGCTACTCAGGGCCTCTGTTTCTCTGTGTGAGCGCCGCCGTCCCCGCCAGCCAACCGGCCGCGAAGGCCCACGTGAGGTTGTATCCGCCACAGGGTCCGTCGAGGTCCAGCAGTTCGCCGGCAAAGTGCAGCCCCGCCACGATGCGGCTTTCCAGCGTTTCCGGCCGCACTTCCTTCAGCCGCACGCCTCCGCGCGTGACCATCGCGCGGCCCCATCCCTCTGTGCCCACCGCGTGCAGCGGGCAGTTGGCCAGCCGTTCGGCCAGCGCCGTGGCCGCCGCGGCCGACAGTTGCGAGGCCAACGTGGCCCCCGCCAGCCCCGCCCGTTCGCACAGCGCCCCGGCCAGGGCGGCCGGGAGAGACTCCGCCAGCAGCCCGGCCACCCGCCGCCTGCCGTGCTCCCGCCGCCAGGCGTCCATGCGCCGCGGCCAGTCATCCATCGCCACGCCGGGCAGAAAGCTCAGCCGCAGGGGCACGGCCTCGTGCTTGCCCAGAAGCACCGCCACCTCCGCGGAGAGGTCCAGCACGGCCGGGCCCGATACCCCGCGATGCGTGAAGAGCAGTTCCCCCGTCACGCCCGCCTTCGGCTGCCGCGGCAGGTCGATGCGAACGTTCGTGGCCGGCAGCGACACGCCCGCCAGTCCGCCCGGCCAGCCTTCGCGTGTGACCAGGCCCACCAGCGCCGGCGTCGGCTCGGCGATCCGGTGCCCAACGCGACGGGCCAGCTCATACCCGCTGCCGGCAGCGCCGAGGTGCGGGTAGCTCCGCCCGCCCGTGGCCAGAATGACGCAATCCGCGACCTCCGGCCCGGCGGAGGTGTCCACGGCCGTCACGGCGCCCTCCTGCAGGCGAATGCCCGTCACTTCGCGGCCAAGGCGCACGTCCACGCCGAGCGCCCGGCAACGGTCCCATAGCGCCGCCTGCACGGTCGCGGCCTTGTTTGTGGTCGGGTACACGCGGCCGGCCGAGTCCGGGCAGGTCTCGACACCCAGCGACGCCAGCCACTCCCGCAGCGCCGCCGGGCCCATCGCCCCCAGGGCCGGCGCCATGAACCGCCCGGCCCGGCCGAAGCGGGCCATGACTTCGCCCGGCTCGGCCGTGGTGGTTACGTTGCACCGTCCGCCACCGGTCGCCAGGAGCTTCACGCCCGGCCGGGCGAGCTGCTCGCACAAAGTGACGCGCGCGCCGCGTTCGGCCGCGGCGATGGCCGCCGCCATGCCGGCCGGCCCCGCGCCGACCACCACTACCCGCACGGTCGCTGTGTCCTTCGCCATGCGGGCATGGTACCACGCGGGGCCGGTGTTCGGCTTGCCGTCATTGGCAACGGCTCTTCATTCGCCATGGCCCAGCCGCTATAATCCCCGGCCTGCGCGGCATCGGCCGGCGCTGGAGCAAATACCAAGCACAGGAGCATCCCCCCATGGCGACGTCTGAAGCTCTCCACGACCGGCTCGGCCGGAATACCGTCTTCTCCGTCCTGTTCACCGTCGACGAGGCCGCCGACCCGAAGGGCGAGTTGATCCGCCGCGTCCGCGAGACGGGCGCCCGCATCAGCGACCTGAACATGGACGAGATGCTCCCCGATGGCTCGCTGGCCTACGAGATGACCGTCTTCACCACGGGCGACCAGCAGATGGCCGCCGTCCGCGAGGCCATGGACGCCGTGGTGGGCATCTTTGTGGACGAGGTGATCGACGTGGCCATGGAGAGCCACCGCGGCGGCGCCTGCGAGATGCGCAGCCGCGCGAGCATCGAAACCAACACGGATTTGCGCATCGTCTACACGCCCGGCGTGGCCCGCGTGTGCAAGGCCATCGAGGCCGAGCCGCAGCTCGCCTGGGAGTACACGGGCATTCCGAACAAGGTGGCCATCGTCACCAACGGAACGGCCATCCTGGGCCTGGGGCACATCGGCTGCGTGCCGGGCATGCCGGTGATGGAGGGCAAGAGCGCGATCTTCTGGGAGTTCGCGGGCATCTCCGCCGAGCCGATCCTCGTCGACACGCTCGACCCGGAGAAGTTCATCGAAACCGTCTGCACCATCGCGCCGACGTTCGGGGCCATTCAGGTGGAGGACGTGAAGGCCCCGGAGTGCTTCCGCATCACGCGCGAGCTGGACAAGCGGCTGGACATCCCCGTGATGCACGACGACCAGTACGGCACCGCGACGATCGTGCTGGCGGGCCTGTTCAGCGCGATGAAGAAGACCGGCAAGAAGATCGAGGACATGTCTACTGCCATCTGCGGGGCGGGCGCCGCCGGCACGGCCATCGCCGACCTGCTGCTGAAGGCCGGCGCGCCGGACGTGGTGCTGTGCGACAGCCACGGCATTGTCCACCGCGGCCGCGAGGAGCGCATGAACGACGAGAAGCGCGCCCTGGCCGAATGGACCAACAAGGAGAACCTCACCGGAAGCCTCGCCGAGGCGATGAAGGGCCGGGCCCTGTTCATCGGCGTCAGCCAGCCGGACATCGTTTCACGGGACATGGTGCGATCCATGGCGAAGAACCCCATTCTCTTCCCGCTGGCCAACCCGGTCAGTGAGATCAGCCCGCAAGACGCCCGCGCGGCCGGCGCGGCCGTGTATGCCGACGGGCGGATGATGAACAACGCCCTGGCGTATCCGGGCATCTTCCGCGGGGCGCTGGACGCACGGGCCAAGGCGATTACCGTGGAGATGATGATGGCCGCCGCCCGCGCCCTGGCGGAGATCGTTCCGGAAGGCGAACTGCTGCCGGAGATGATGGACCCCGCCACCCACGCGGCCGTGGCGCAGGCCGTGATGGACGCGGCGGAGTAGGCGCCGACCCGGCAGCCGACGGGCGAGGGCGGCTTTCCGGTCGAGGGCGAAATGCTCTATAATTGAACCATGCCCGAGGAAGACGACAACGCGCCGCGGCCGCTGAACGCCCACGACGAGCGGCGGCGGTACTGCCCGATGCTCGGACACGACCTGGCCTTCGGCTATTGCCGCTGCCCGGGGCGAGAGCTGCCCTGCGGGCGCATCTTCGACTGCTGGTTCGAGGCGTTCGACGTGGAGGCGTTCCTCCGCGCCCATTACAGCGAACGGCAGATCGCCGAGATTCTCGCCCCGCGGCAGGACAAGCGCGTCAGCCTCTACGAGATGATCCGCAAGGCCCAGCAGCGCGGCGGCTGACCGCCCCCCGCCGGCCCGTTCGCGAGCACCAGCCTGACCGATACCGCCCGCAAGGAGCATCCGCGTGATCCATCGAACGGCCCTGCTATTCGCCCTGACGATCCTGCCCTCCCTGGCGTCGGCCGGCGCAAACTGGCCCCAGTGGCGCGGCCCCACGCGCGACGGCCTCTCGGCCGAGCCCAGCGGCTGCTCCGGCGGCAAATGGAGCCCGAAGAAGCTGTGGGAGAAGAACGTCGGCCCCGGCTGCGCGTCGCCGATTATCGCCGACGGCAAGCTCTACGTGATGGGCTTCTCCGGCCCGAAGGATGGCAAGGGCGCCGACGTGCTGTACTGCTTCGACGCCGCGGCCGGCAAGGAACTGTGGAAGCAGACCTACCCATCGAAATACCAGGGCCGCGTCCGCACGGGAGACCTCGGCCAGTACGGCGGCCCCAACGCCACGCCCACGCTGGACACCGCCACGGGACTGCTCTACACGATGGGCATCGACGGCGACCTGCGCTGCTGGAACACCCGCGAGAAAGGAAAGCTCGTCTGGGCGCTGAACCTGTACGACAAGTACGGCGCCCGCCAGCGGCCGGACACCGGGCGCGGCAAGCGAGACTTCGGCTTCACCACCTCGCCGCTGCTGATGGGCGAGTGGGTGGTGGTGGAGGCCAACGCCAAGCAAGGCATGGTGATGGCGTTCGAGAAGGCCGCCGGCAAGCACGTGTGGAGCTCCCAGTCCAAGGACCCGGCCGGGCACTCCGGCGGGCCGGTGGCGCTGACGGTGGACGGCGTGCCGTGCATCGCGTCGCTGGGGCTGGCGAAGCTCGTGGTGATGCGGGCGGACAAGGGCCGCGAGGGCGAAACCATCGGGCAATACACGTGGCGGACCCACTACGCCTGCAACATCCCGACGCCGGCGGTGGTGGAGGGCGGGCTGATCCTGACGGCCGGGTACAACAACCAGCGGACCGAAAGGCTGGACGTGACGCTTGAGGGCATCCGCGGCCGATGGTCCGTCGCCGGGCCGCACGCGGTGGTCTCCAGCCCGGTGGTGTGGAATGACAGCGTGTTCCTTGTCAGCGGGCGGCTGCGGCGGCTGGACCTGAAGACCGGCAAGGAATTGTGGAGCGGGGGCAACTTCGGCAACGGCAGTTGCCTGGTGACGACGGACGGGAAGCTGCTGGCGTTTGGCCGGGGAAACCTGGCGCTGCTCGACGCGGCCGCGGACGGCTACAGGGAGCTGGGCGGCGTGTCGCGCGTCGTTCGGGGCACGGCCTACCCGCACGTGGCCTTTGCCGGCGGGCTGATCGCCTGCAAAGACCGGGACGGAAACCTGGTGGTGTTCACGACGAGAGAGTAGAGGGCGGACGGGAGCGAACGTTCGCGGCGCAGCCGAAGGCGAAGACGGGAGCGGGGCCGTCGCAGTTTCAGGCCGAAGGCCTGAAATTCACCAGCCCAGGGCAACGCCCTGGGTTCCGGGCCACCCACCCCCCTTCCGGAGCCCTGAAGGGGCGAGACGATACGCCGTTGCGGAGGAAGTTCTGAGTTCGGAGCCGCAACGCTCGCCAACGGCAAGGCAAGCGGCAAGAGGGCAGGAGGGCAAAAAGGGCAGCGACAAACGGCCCGGCCCTCCGCAGCCGCGCGACGTCCCCGCTCGCTCCCGCTCAGCCCAGTTCGGCCAGCCAGCGCTTCAGCGTCGAGGCGTCTTCCAGCAACTGCCGCGGCTCGTCGCCGGCGACGAACTCGATCATGGCGTAGTGCTCCCGGCCGGGGGGCGTGCGGCCTTCGGAAACCCCCTCCGTCGCGGCCCGCAGGTACTTTCGCCAGCGGTCCTCGCGCCGGGCCAGCGGCAGCCGCGTGCCGTCATCGGCCCAACTGAACACGTGCAGGTGAGCGAGCTTGGGCAGCACGATGCCCAGCCCGCGCAGGCACTCGTCCTCCGGCATGCCCTGGGGCGGCTGCCAGCAGCTCAGGACGCTGTTGTGCGCCACCTGCACCAGCAGGTTGCCGGCCGAGGCGTTGGTGTCTGTCAGCGTGCCGCCGTGGAACTCGTAGGCCACGGCGACGCCCGCCTCCGCGGCGAGGTCCGCAATGCGGCGGCTGTCTTCGATCACCACACCGCGGTACGGCCCATCCGCCTCGGCGGCGCCGCGCTTGCCCGCCCACACGCGGATGAGCGGGGCGCCCAGCGCCATGGCGGAGTCCAGCACGGCCGCGAAGGGTACGTCGTCATGCCCCACGCGGTAGTACGAGCCGTAGCTGGGGATGGTCAGCCCGGCGTCCTCGGTCAGGGCGCGGACGTCCCGCGCGGCCGGCAGGTCGCCGTGGGGCACATGCACGTCTCCACCCCATTCGATGCCCTCCAGGCCGGCTTCGCGCGCCAAACGCACCACCTCGCGGGCGGGCAGTTGGCGGAACGTGATGGATACCAGTCCGGATCGAAGCACAGACACAAGATTCCTTTCGCCAACGCGGCGGCCGGGGGCGGCGGGCGCGGCTATTTCAGCGTGCCGGTCAGCCCGCGCGAGCCGATGTAGACGTTGGCCCCGGCGGCGATCTCCAGATCCGCCGGGTCGATGCGCTCCCGGAGCACCTCGGCGGAGTCCGCGAACAGCGGGGAGATTTCCAGCGCCGCGGCGATCTGCCCGTCGGCGTCTCGCGGCACGGCCACGCCGGCCTGCTCGAACCAGGCCGCGGCGCGGCGCACCTGGTCGTGCAGGCTGGAGGCGGGGCTGTCCTCGCCCTCGGCGTTCTTGATGGGGCTGAACTCCTCGCTGCGGATGGTTTCGAGGATGGCGGTTTGGCTGGCCAGGGGCATGGCGTCGAAGACGAACATCTCCAGCTTCACCGCGTTGGGCTCGTCCGGCTCGACGCGCTGGCCGTCTTCGCCGATGTAGGGAACCTTTTTGACCGCGCGGTGCCACGGCAGTTGGCACTTGCCGTCGGCGGTGAGCCGCTCCACGAACTCTCGGCTGAGCACGTGGATGGCGATGGACCCGGCGCGGAACCGCAGCCGGCCGTCCTCGGCGCACTGGCGGGCGAGCTGCTCGGGCATGTCGGAGTACTCGATCACCCGCACCTTGCCGTCGACCAGGCAGAAGTTTCCGAGCTTCTCCATCGGGTCGCGCTTGGGCAGGGCCTTGGCGGACATCTCCGCGTTGCTCAGGCTGTGCAGGCCGAGGAACAGCGGGTCGATGCACCGCAGGAGCGGGTTATCCACCTGGAAGTAGCTGATCAGCTCGATGCCGCGCCGGGCCATGTCCTCCAGCGCGCCGCTGGCGCGGAGGGCCTTCAGGCTGCCGCCGTGTCCGTCCGGGCTGAGGGCCAGGCGGTTGGTCTTGGCCAGCAGCACCTTCCCGTCCAAGGACAGCGCGGGCATCGTGCCCTGCTCGAAGAAGAACACATCCTCCTCCGGCAGGCCGTAGTACTTGTGCTGGCGGAGGAATGTGCGCGTGGGCACGTCGTTGGCGGGCGAGGTCATGATGTACCAGGGGATCGGCTTGCCCCAGCGCCGGCGGGCGGCGAGGATCTGCTCGCCGAAGACCTGGAACAGCGGCTTGTGGGCGATGGGCGTGGCCTCGAAGCACCCCTTGGGCCCTTCGTAGCCGAGGCGGGTTCCCTGCCCGCCGGCGACGACGAACGCCGCCACCTTGCCTTCCGAGAGAAGCTGCTCGCCGCGCTGGCGGGCGTCGGCGTGGAGCTGCTTGTCGGCGTCCGTGCTCGGATGGGCCGGGACGATCGGCGGCGGCTCGATCTGTTCCGGCAGCGTGAACTCCGGGGCGTTGCGGACGAACTGCTCGATCAGTTCGTCCAGTTCGTCGAAGTCGATCCGGTCGATCTGCTCCAGCAACGCTTCCTGCCGCTCCGGGCGCAGATCGTCGTAGTATTGCAGCAGATGCTGCTGGCCGTGGGCTTCCAGCCGCTGGCGGATTGTTTCGTAGTCCGGCATTGGGGGAGTCTCCATGCTTGTGCGAGTCGCGGGGCGATGCAGATGCCCAGCCTAGGGCCGCGGGGCCGCCTTGTCAATATGGCGGGGCGCCGCCGAACCACACCCGGCATGCAGCGAAAATAATTTCTGCGGCGAGGCGCGCTGGAATTCGGATCCGGCGTCTAGGGCAATGCCCTTATCCTGCTTTGCTTGCAGGCTGTAGGGCGCTTCGGCGGCGGGGGCTGCCGGTTCGAATTATTCCGGATATATTCTGTTGACAGCGGGGCTCGATTATCGCTACGATCTACGGTTGTGGTAGGAGATGCGGAGGCCGGGCCAGCCGTGCCAAAAGCATTTGCGGCCCTCATAGCATCGTATCTTCAAACCGGTTCCTCCCTTCTCCGGCCACACGGACGCACCAGACAGCAGGATCGTGGAAACGATCATCATCGCGTCAGTCGCGTATGCGGGTGGTGTGTGGCCCCGTCGTTACCGGCATATTCGTCTTGTGCGGCTAGCGAAAACTTCATACGTATCTAACGACCATTTCGTTTGAGGCCATGGTAAGACTATGCCGCGTTGGGCATCTCTCGCGGCGGAGCACGTCTCCGGCCCGAACGATCCGAACGAATCATGGAAGGCCGGGCGCGTCGCCCGGCGGAGCTCGGTGAGGCCAGGGCGCTTGTCCGCCAATGGAACTGGAATCATCAACTAGGTAGATAGTCACGCGGCGCAAGCGCGCGTGAGCACCGGGCGCTGCAACTGGGTATGGTAACGGATGCTGGGAACACGATGTTGAAGGAGTAAGAAGTCATGAAGAGAAAAGGTTTTACGCTGATTGAGCTGTTGGTTGTGATCGCGATCATCGCCCTGTTGGTCTCGATCTTGCTGCCGAGCCTCGGCCGGGCCCGCGAGTTGGCCAAGCGCGCAAGCTGCCAGGCCAACCTTAACGGCATCGGCAAAGGCGTTGCAATGTGGTCCACGGAGAACAACGACCGGTTCCCGCAGATCGGCACCGATGCGGACAACAGCACGAAAACCCCGGCCGCGGGCGGCGCCGACGACGTTAAGAATCTGCTAACTACCGGCGACAGCGGAAACATGATCCAGAACCTCAATGTTCTGATCGACAAGGGCATCGTCACGCAGAAGGGCTTCCTGTGCCCGTCTTCGAACACCTCCGAGCCGGACAACAGCCTCTCCGGCAACAAAAAGTACGGGTTCTACAAGAACACCACCTCCAACCCCCAGTGGTTCA
>Ga0102959_1000060_pt1 | contig 34645 bp, 33 predicted proteins | sample SalPonF2_B_D2_MG_FD_84520 | JGI IMG/M metagenome (GOLD analysis project Ga0102959, IMG submission 84520) | Salt pond soil microbial communities from South San Francisco under conditions of wetland restoration - Salt Pond MetaG SF2_B_D2_MG ...
CGGCCCGGACGGCTCCAAGGTCGAATCGATGGCCTCCGAGACGACGACAACGGCCTCTCGGGGGTACTGACTGGAGCCACCGCGTACCGCTGTCAGCCGACCGCACTGGCGCCGGCCGCCCTGCCGTTCCCCGGAACGCGCTGGCGGCCTCCACGCCGAAGCACGGCTGGCGTCGTCGCCCGCCCCGCTCACCCCGTGCTCTTCATGCCGGCGGCGATGCCCTTCACCGTGAGCCGGAGGGTGCGCTCCTCCGCGGGCGTCCGGTGGGTGTGGGCCAGCAGCCGGACCTGGAGGAGGTTCAGCGGGTCGACGTACGGGTTGCGCCGCGAGAGGCTCTCGTCGAGCCAGTCGTTCGGGACCAGCCGCTCGCGGCCCGAGATGTCGAGCAGGCGGTCGACCGCCCGCTCGTACTCCGCGGAGATGCGCGGGAAGAACCGCGCCCGCAGCTCGTCCTCGGCGAGGTTCGCGTACTCGGCGGCGATCTCCAGGTCGGTCCGGGACAGGGCCATGGCCGCGTTGTCAAGCAGCGTCCGGAAGAACGGCCACTGGCGGTACATCTCCTCGAGCGTCTCCAGGTCGCCGTCCTCGAGGTACGTCTCGATGCCCGTCCCGAGGGCGTACCAGCCCGGCAGGATGCACCGGGCCTGCGTCCACGAGAACACCCAGGGGATGGCCCGGAGGTCCTCGACCGTCCGCTCGCCGGTCCGGGAGGCCGGCCGGGAGCCGAGGTTCAGGTCCTCGATGACCGTGATGGGCGTCGCCTGCTCGAAGTACGGGACGAAGCCCGCCGCGTCGAGCAGCGACTGGTACTCCTCGCGGGCGGCGTCGGCCATCGTCTCCATCGCGTCGTACCACTCCTCGGGCACCTCCTGGTGGGACCCCTCGAGGGCTCGCAGCCGCGCGCGGAGCTGCGCGTTGAGCATCTGCTCGACGTTGCGCTCGGCGATGCGCGGGTTGGCGTACTTCTCCGAGATGGCCTCGCCCTGCTCGGTGAACTTCACCGGCCCCGACACCGTCTCGGGCGGCAGGGCGAGCAGCGCGCTGTTCATCGGGCCGCCCCCCCGCGAGATGGAGCCGCCGCGACCGTGGAACAGCCTGAGCCGCACGTCGTAGTCGTCGGCGATGGTCGCCAGCCGGCGCTGGTTGCGGTAGAGCGACCAGTTCGCGCCGAGGTAGCCGTTCTCCTTGTTCGAATCGGAGTAGCCGAGCATCACCTCCTGGGTGTCGCCCCGGGCCGCCAGCGCGCCGGCGTACGCCTCGTTCTCGAACAGCGTGCCCATGATCCGCCGCGCGCCGGAGAGTGCGTACTCGGTCTCCAGCAGGGGCACCACGTCGAGAGCGCTGTACGCCGGGAGCGAGACCAGGCCCGCCTGGTCGGCGAGGAAGAGTACCTCGAGGACGTGGCTGGGCTCCTCGGTCATCGAGATGCAGTAGGTGTCGACGGCCTCGGAGCCGTACTCGCCGTGCCAGTCGGCCAGGCGGTCGAACACCGTCAGCACGCGGCCGGCCGTCTCCGAGAGGCCGTCGGTGTCCCTGACGTCCACGACGGGTTCGTCCTGCAGGATGGCGTCGGTCAGCAGGTCGACGCGCTCGTCCTCGTCCAGGTTATTATAGTCGATACCCGCGCGCGCGAGCGCCTGGGCGACCGCCTCGGTGTGGTTGGCCTGGTGGTCCCGCAGGTCGAGGCTCGCCAGGCTGAACCCGAACGTCTCGACCTGCCGGCGGAGGGGCCCGACGTGCGCCTCGACGACGCGCTCCGCGCCGTTCGAGAGCAGGCTCCCCTCGATGGCCCGGACGTCCGCGAGCAGTTCGGCCGCGTCTTCGTAGCCGCCCGGGCGGACGTCCTCGACGCGCGCCAGCCGCTCGCGCATCAGTTTCAGCTTCTGCCGGTAGGGTTCGCCCGGGTAGCGCTCGGCGGCCTGCTCGGCGACGCCCGGGAGGCGGTCGCGGTCGGCCGCCAGCGACTTCTCGAACGCCGCCCCGACGGCGATCCGGTCACCGTCCTGGCTGAGGACGCCCGAGAGGCGCTTCAGCACGCTCCGGTACCGGTCGACCACGATGGTGCGCTGTCGCGCGAGCGTCTCGGCGGTCACCTCGGGGGTGACGTACGGGTTGCCGTCGCGGTCGCCGCCGGCCCACGACCGGAAGCCGAACAGCGGCGGGACGTCCGGCGGGTCGTCGAACTGCCGTTCGAGCTCGCGTTCGAGTTCGTCGTACACCTCCCCCACGACGTCGAAGAGGGTGTTCTCGAGGTACCACTGGACGTTCCGCACCTCGTCGATGGGCTCGGGGCGGCGCTTGCGGACCTGGCGGGTCTGCCAGAGGCTCGTCACCTCGGCGTCGAGCGCCCGCTCGATTTGGGTGCGCTCCGTGTCGGTGAGCCGGCGCTCGTCGAGCGTCTCCAGGTGGCCGGCGACCGCCCGGAGTTTCGATTTCACGGTCTTCCGGCGGGCCTCCGTCGGGTGCGCCGTGAACGTCGGCTCGACGAGCACGTCCGCCAGCACCCGCTCGACCGTCGCGTCGTCGGTGGCCGAGAGCTCCTCTACGGCGCGCGCCAGGCTGTCGGTCAGCGTCCCGTCCTGCGACCGGCGGCGGATGGCCCGGACTCGCTCCTGTTCCTCGGCGAGGTTGATGAGCTCGAAGTACGACGTGAACGCCCGCGCGACGACGCTCTCCCTGTCGGGGGCGAGCTCGTCGAGCGCCGCGCGGAGCGTCGTCCGGTCCGATGCGTCGCCGCGTCGGTAGTCGATCGCGCTCTCCCGGACCGCCTCGACGGTCTCGAAGTCCCCCGACGAGGTCTGCGCCCGTATCACGTCCCCCAGGAGCGCCCCGAGCTCCCTGACGTCCTGGCGAATACTGCGCTCGTACAACTCCATGCATCGAGGTTGCCGGCCGGCCGCTAAAACGTTCGGCCAGCGACAATAATTCGAGCGGCGAAAGGCCCGATATCGAGGGGCGGTCCCCTCTCAGGTGCGCTTCTGTATCTCCTCGCGGAGCACCGTGCTCACGACCTCGCCGTCGGCCCTGCCGCGAAGCGCGCCCATGCACTCGCCCATGAGCGCCGAGAACGCGCCCATCCCCTCTTCGGCCACCTGCGCTTCGTTCCGCTCGACCACCGCGGCGACCGCCTCCCGGACCTCCTCTTCGCCGACGCCGCCGAGCCCCTCCTGCTCGGCCGCCGCCTCGGCGCTCAGTTCGGGGTTCGCCGCGAGCGCCGACAGGAGATCCGCGACGCCCTCCTTCGGGACTGTCCCGGAACCGACCACTTCGAGGGCGTCCGCCAGGTGCTCGTCGGCCAGGCGGTCGACCGGGACGTCGTCCCGCCGGAGCTCCGTCAGCGTCGATTCGAGCGTCCCGGCCGCGAGCGTCGCGTCCACACCGTCGGCGACCACCCGCTCGAACAGGGGCATGTACGCCCCGAAGGCCACCTGCTCGGCCAGGCCCGCGTCCAGGCCGTACTCTCGCTGGTAGCGCTCGACCTTCTCGGTGAGGAGTTCGGGGGGCTCGACCTCGGTCACGTCGGGCTCGACCGGTGGGACGTCCGTCTCGGGGTACATCCGCGCCGCGCCGGGGAGCGGGCGGAGGTAGCGCGAGGTGCCGTCGTCGTTCGCTCCGCGGGTCTCCTCCGGGACGCCCTGGATGGCCGTCGCGGCCCGCTCGGCGACGGCCTCGATTGACTGGCGGGCGACGCCCGGAGCCGCGGCGACCATGGCCACCGCGTCGTCGGGACCGGAACCGACCGCCTCGCGGAGTGCCTCGACCTCCGCGTCGGTGACGCCGTAGGCCGGGAGCTCGTCGGTGTGGAAGATGCCGCCGGCGCCGTGGCGCTTCGCGTGGTCGGAGAGCTCGGTGCCGAGCCGGCGGTCGGGCTGGAGTTCGTGACCAACCAGGCCGTCGAAGCCGTAGAGGGGAACTGCCCAGACCTCGCCGCCGTCGTCGAGCGCCCCGCGGACGACGCCGCTTTCGGTGTCGGCGAAGACGTCGGTCACATCCTCGACCGCGCCGACGTCGGCGTCCCGCTCCCGGAGCGTCTCCGCGACCTGGAGGAGCTCGACCTGTCGGCGGACCTCGTTGCGGACGAGGTCGTCGATGTCGTCCAGGCTCTGGACGCCCTTCATCTCCACGCGCGCGCCGTCGGCGATGGAGATGTTGACGTCCTGGCGGATGGTGCCGAGGCCGCGCTTTACCTGGCCGGTCGAGCGCAGGAGCATCCCGATGCGCTCGGCAGCCTCGCGGGCCTGCTCGGGCGAGTGGATGTCCGGGCTCGTCCCGATCTCCACCAGCGGGATGCCCAGGCGATCCAGGCTGAAGCGGACCCCGACGTCGGTCTCCGCGACGCGCTGGGCGCTCTCCTCTTCGAGCATGAGGTCCTCGACCCCCACGGGCCCCTCGCTCGTCTCGATCTGTCCGTCGGTGGCGACCAGGGTTGTCCGCTGGAAGCCCGACGTGTTCGAGCCGTCGATGACGACCTTCCGCATCACGTTCACCTGGTCGATCACGTCCATGTCGAGCAGCTGGGCGATCTCGAGGGCGACGTCCATCGCCTCCCGGTCGAGCCGGTGGGGCGGCTCGTCGTCGGCCTCGACGAGGCAGGTGGTGTCGTACGCGAGGTACTCGAACTCGCGTTCGACCCGGCTCTCCTCCAGGGCCGCCTCGTCGATCTCCCCGAGCTCGCTCGCGGTCGGGTGGAGGTAGCGCGTGAACCGGTGGGTCGACTCGTCCGGCTCCCGTATCGTCGTCGGACACTCGCAGAACAGCTTCGTCGCGGTGTCGAGCTGCTGGTGGATCTCCAGTCCGGCCACCAGCCCGAGTTCCTCGTAGTCGTACGCACTCATTACCGCAGAGTGCGGGACGGAGGGGTAAAAAACCGTCCAGTCGCGGCCGCTCCGGGGTCGAGTCGGCGGGCGAGACGCGCTCAGTCCGTGGCGGTGACCCCCGACTCCACCACCCCGGACCCCCCGCGGGAGCGGTCTCCGTCGACGACGGCCCGCCAGAGGCGGACCAGGAACCCCGCCCAGGGGAGGACGAGTAGCCCGTAGCCGGCGAGTCGGAGGCCGTCGGCGAATCCGGCGAACGGCGGGAACGCGGGGAGCCAGAGCGCGAGCAACCCGACGTTGACCGCCGCGACGCTCCACCAGGAGGGTGCTCCCTCGCTGCTCACGAGCGCGTCGAGTCGCATCGGCGCGTCGTCTATGGCCCCGACGACGGCCGGGAGGAACGCCATCGCGAGCTGGAGCATCCAGCCGAACACCAGTCCGGTGACGGCCGCCCGTTCGATCGCACCGCCTGGAAGAACGCCGTGTACGAGGAGCACGAACGGCGCCCAGGGGACGGGGAAGGCCAGCCAGAGGTAGGCGCCGAGGACGTGCCCGAGGCGGGAGTCGCGGCCCCGTCCGGTCCCCCGCCAGGCACCGACGACGGTCGCCAGGAGCGCGACGGTCCCGACGAGGTAGACGCCGAGGCCACCGAACGTGATGGCGTTGCTCCCGACCCACGGGCCGACGACGAGCCCGGTCGCGCCGACGGTGATGCCCAGGTACGCGACGCGCTCGTATCGGGAGCACTGCCGGGTGTTCTGGGCATCTCTCCCGGTGGATTCGGCGTCGCGGTCGGATGCCAGGCTGCGGGAGACGGCCAGCAGGGTACCCGCCGCCACGAGCGCCAGGAACCCCCAGACGTTGGCGTGGACGTGGGCCTCCTTCGTGCCGAAGTAGCCGGCCGGGCCGAGGACGGCGGTGAGCATGCTCAGGGCCATGAGGATGCCCACGCCGAGGAACCAGGGCGCGGTCCGGTAGAAGCGACCCAGGCCCCCCGCCGCCTCAACCCGGGACACCTCGACCCCGAGCAGGACGAGCGCGACCAGCACCAGTGTCGCCCCAGCGATTGCGGTCGGCATCGAGCCGCCGACCATCCCGAGCAGGACGAGCGGGTAGCCCGCGTTGAGTGTCACCCACTCGACCCAGCGGCGACGCGACCCAGTGGCCAGTTCGCCGTCACCGACGACCGCGACGAGGTGCGGCAGCGCCCCGAAGAGCGCCTCGGTCAGTCCACCGATGGTGACCAGGTGGACCGTGAGCCAGCGGAGGTTCGGCAGCGGTGCGAGCAGGCCGACGTCGACCCCGAGTCGTCCGACGATGGCCAGCAGCCCGAGGGTCAGGTAGAGCCCCGCCATCACGAGGTACGGTGGTCTGTGCCGTGTCATCGACCGGGCGTTGCCGTTGCCCGTGGATAGGCCTTCTCGCGAAGCAGTCAGCCGGTCCTAACATGTTCGCAGGTGGGGTTACCCGCGTCCCCCCCGAACCAGCCTGCGATGCCGCGTGCGACCCTCTCCGTCACCGTGCCCCCGGCCGCCTGGATGGCGACCGTCTCGACGGCCCACCCCGACGCAATCTTCGAGGTCACGACGGTCGTCGGGGGCGGGTCGGCGGCCGTCGCGCTGGTCGACCTCGCGGCCGAGCGCGTGGTCTCCGTCGTCGCCGCGCTGGAGCGCGAGGACGCGGTCACCGACCTCGACATCCTCTGGACCGACGAGGCGGGTGCACTCCTCCAGGTCGAGTCGACGGACCGCTCGCTGCTGCGGCCCGTCTCCCGGGCGGGCGTGCCGCTCTCGACCCCGTTCACCGTGCGGGACGGCACCGCGACCTGGGTAGTGCAGACCACGTCGGCCCGGCTCTCGGCGCTCGGCGACGCGCTGGACGAGGCCGGCGTCTCCTACGCGGTCGAGTACGTCGGCGGCGTCGTCGACGGGGTGGCCGCCGAGGTGCTAACGGCTCGCCAGCGGGAGGTCCTGACCGTGGCGATAGAGATGGGCTACTACGAGACGCCCCGCCGCGCCACGCTCACCGAGGTCGCCGACGCGCTTTCGGTCTCGAAGGCGACGGCGAGCGACGTCCTCCACCGGGCCGAGGGGCACGTGGTCCACCGGTTCGCCGACGAGCACCTCGGCGGCGGGGGGTAGTCAGTCGCCCGCCGCGCGAGTCCGGCGCGCCCGGCGACTCGCCTGCATGCGACGGTGGAACTCCACTCTAAGCCGGTCGGCGGTCGTCACGTCCACGTCGGCGGCGCTCGCGTCCGAGTCGGCGAGCGAGAGCGAGCCCGCGGTGTCGGCGACGACCGTCGCCAGCCCCAGTCGGCGCTGGAAGACGCTGGCCCGCTGGACGACCGTCTGGAGGCGGTAGTACGGCACGACCGTCGTCCGCCGCCGCCAGAAGCCGCTGCGGGCGACCAGGTAGTCCTCCCCCAGCGCGTAGCCGAGACTCAGCCACCGGTAGTGGGCCGCGACCGGCGCCAGCGGAAGGAGTGCCAGGGGGGCGTACCACAGGCCGGTGTGGCCGACGAACGCGTCGAGGGCGGCGGCGACTCCGGTGAGCGCCAGGACGAGGAGTGCGTACCGGACCGCGTAGCGTCGCCTGGCGCGCTTCGGCGGCCGCTCGAAGGGCAGGTCGGGGAACGGCTCGATGGAGCGCGCGAGTTCGAGGACCGCCTCGCGCCTGGCGAACGGGACCGCGACCGACGAGCCACCCCCCGGGGACTGGCCGGGGCTGTACCCGGCGGTCTCGACCGCGAGGGCGGCGAAGCCGAGTCGGCGCATCGCCACGTTCTCGCGCACGACGAGCGTCTGGACCTTCTCCCGGGGGATGCTGCCGTCGTAGCGCTGGAGCAGGCCGCGCTCGTAGCGGAGGTCCTCGCCCACCGTCGACAGCCTGAACCCGAAGTACCGCACGAAGGTGACGGCGGCGCTGGTCGCCCAGAGGCCGAGCAGGGAGAGGACCGCCCCGACGACGGTGACCCCGAACAGCGCCCGGGCGAGCGGGTCGACCGGGACGCGCGAGGCGATTAGGGGGACGACGACGGCCAGCACCGGCACGGCTCTGAAGTCGACGGTCACCAGGCTCAGCGCCAGCAGGTCCTCGTCGGCGAGTTCGAAGATGGTCCGCTCCGGCTCCGGGGTCGGGTCGGCGGCCCCCGTCTCGTCGGTCGCCCCGGCTTTGCGGCGCTGGACCTCCCGCTGGAGCCGTTTTGCCTCCGCGGCGGCGACGAACTCCAGGGACGCCTCCGTCTCGCTCCCGCCCGCGGTCTCGAAGCGGGCCGCCGCGATGCCGAGGACGCGCTGGACGGCCGTCCGGCGGATGTCCACGTTCTGGATGCGCCGGAGGGGAATCTCGCGGTGTCGTAGCGAGAGGACGCCCGAGGTGATGTCGAGCGTGTCGGCGGTGAGTTCGTAGTCGAACCGGCGGTGGTAGGCGACCTCCCAGCCGACGACCGCCGCGATTCCGAGCACGGCGAGGCCCACCGCGCCGAGGGGTGTCGAGAGGTTGGCGGCGTCCCCGAGCACGCCGCCGCCGACCACGGCGACGGCGGCGACGCTGACCACGCGGGAGGCCGCCCGGTAGGGGACCGAGAGCGGGTGGAGCTTCATACCGCGTCCTCTGACTCGCTCTCGATGGCGAGCTCCCGGAGCCGCTCCCGCAGGGCGGTCGCGCGGTCGGGGGTCAGGCCGGGGATGGAGACGTCCGCCCCGCGCGAGCCCGCCGTGTAGACGACGACCTCCGCCAGCCCGGCCAGCCGGGCTATGGGCCCGCGCTGGGAGTCGACGTGCTGGACGCGGACGAACGGGGCGACGGTCGTGATACGGGTGAGGACGCCGCGCTCAATGAACAGCGCGTCCGCCTGGACCTCGAAGCGCCAGGCGCGGTAGCGCAGGACCGTGTAGGTCGCGCCGACGCCGGCGACGACCACGGCGACGGCCACGCCGACCCACCAGTCGCCCGTGAACCGGTACTGGGCGACGGCGGAGACGGCGCCGGCGACGACCGCGAGCAGGAGGACGACGGACAGCCAGACGAAGCGAACGCGGGGGTGGAGACGCTCCATGGCTGTCCCACGTGCTCTGGCCCTGAAAAAAGTCCCGGCGCGTCAGGACTGCCGGGCGAGGGGACGCTCGCCGACGCGGCGCAGGCCCTCGCCGATGCCGGTGGCGTCGCAGTCGGGGTTGGGGCACTCGTAGTGCCAGCCGTCCGTCGTGGCGCGGCGCTCGTCGAAGCGTTCGCCGCAGACCCGGCAGACGAGCCGGTTCTCGCCGCACCGCTCGGCGTGCAGGTCGCGGTCGAGTTCCGCAGCGTAGGTCCGCCCGCAGTGGCGACAGGAGTACGGCATTACGAAGAGTGCGGCCGCAACACCCTTGAAAACTCCGCTTTCGTTCCGACCAGTCGGGGCGTTGAACCAGACCGCGCCGCCGTCGACGGCAGTCGACCCGGATCAGTCCTCGTCCGCGAGGATGCCCGGATGGGTCATCCGCTCGGGGTCGAGCACCTCGTCGGCCTCGACCTCGGAGAGGTAGCCCTTCTCCAGGACGACCTGCCGGACGGTCTTGTCCTCCTTGAGCGCGGTCTTCGCCACCTCGCTGGCCCGGTCGTAGCCGATGGCCGGATTGAGCGCCGTGGCGAGCGCCATGCTCTGCTCGACCTGGTCGGCGCAGTGCTCGCGGTTGGCCTCGAGTCTGGCGACGAACTTCTCCGCGAAGGCCTCGCTCGCGTTGGCGAGCAGGTCGGCTGACCGGAGGAAGTTGTGCGCCAGGACGGGTTTGTAGAGGTTGAGGTCGATCTGTCCCTCCGCGGCGCCCGCGGCCACGGCGGCGTCGTTGCCGACGACCTGCTTGTGGACCTGGTTCACCGCCTCCGCGACGACGGGGTTGATCTTCCCCGGCATGATGGACGAACCCGGCTGGTTCTCGGGCTGCTGTATCTCGCCGAACCCGTTGCGCGGGCCGGAGGCGAGCAGGCGGAGGTCGTTCGCTATCTTGTTGAGCGAGCCGGCGACGGTGCGGAGCGCCGAGTGGGCCTCGGCCATGGCGTCGTGGGCGGCCTGGGCCTCGAAGTGGTTGTCGGCCTCCCGGAACTGTACGTCGGTCTCCTCGCTGATGTTCTCCGCGGCCATCCCGGGGAACTCGGGGTGGGTGTTCAGCCCGGTGCCGACCGCGGTCCCGCCGAGCGCCAGCTCCCGGAGGTGGGGTTTGGCGTTCTCGACGCGCACGAGCCCCTTCTCGACCTGCGCGCGGTAGCCCGAGAACTCCTGGCCCAGGCGGATGGGCGTCGCGTCCTGGAGGTGGGTGCGCCCGGTCTTCACGACGTCGTCGAACTCGGCTTCCTTGGCCGCGAGCGCGTCGCGGAGCGTTTCCAGGGCCGGCGTCACGTCCTTCTCCAGGGCCTCCAGCGACGAGACGTGCATCGCCGTCGGGATGACGTCGTTGCTCGACTGGCCGAAGTTGACGTGGTCGTTGGGGTGGATCTCGCGGCTCCCCAGCTCCCCGCCGTAGATCTCGGTCGCGCGGTTGGCGATGACCTCGTTCGCGTTCATGTTCGTCGAGGTGCCCGAGCCGGTCTGGAAGACGTCCACGGGGAACTGGTCGTCGTGCTCGCCGGCAACGACCTCGTCCGCCGCCTGGACGATTGCCTCGACCTTCTCCGCCGGGACGAGGTCCAGTTCGAGGTTCGCGAGGGCGGCGGCCTTCTTGACCACGCCGAGCGCCCGGACGAACCGCCGACCGAACCGCTCCCCGCTGATGGGGAAGTTCTCCACCGCCCGCTGGGTCTGTGCGCCCCAGTAGGCCTCGGCCGGCACCCGCATCTCTCCCAGACTGTCCCGCTCCGTGCGGTACTCCTGCTCGTCGCTCATGCAGGTGGAGGTTGGGCCGCGGCCCGCGTAAAACCCACCGAAACTGGCTGGACGCGGGCGGCTCCGTCTGTCCGTAACCCGTGGTTCCGGCGTCGTGTGGCTCCGGCGCGGGCCCGTTCCGCGCGACAGCTAGCTAACCCTGTGCCTGCTCGTACTCCGCGGGGGTGTAGGTCTTCAGTTCCAGGGCGTGGATGTCGGTCGTCATGTGCTCGCCGAGCGCGTCGTAGACCCGCTGGTGCTGTTCGACGAGCGAGAGCCCGTCGAAGGCGGGCGCGACGACCACGGCGGCGAGGTGGTCGTCGTCGTGGTCGCCGCGCGCCGGCCCGACCGTCGCCTCAGCGCCCTCGATGCCGGCCTCGATGAGTCGCTCGACCTCGGCGTGGTCCATGTCGGTCCGGAGGCGGGCCGGGGGAAAAAAGCCGACGGTCGCGGGCAACGAGCGTCGAATCAGGCGAAATCTGCCTCGCCCAGGCGAGACCGGGCTCAGGACCACCGGTCCAGCCCAGGCGAGACCGGGCTCAGGACCACCGGTCCAGCCCAGGCGAGACCGGGCTCGGATCCACCGGTCTAGCCCAGGCGAGACCGGGCTCACGTCCACCGGTCCAACCCGGTCTGCACCAGGCTCTCCTCGATGCGCTCGAAGCCGCGGGCCACCTCGTCGGGCGGGACCTCCCACGTCTCGGTGACGTACTCGCGGGCCGCCGCCACGTCCGGGTCGAGGTCGAGGTCGATCTCGTAGTCGGGGTCCACGTCCGGATCGAGGAAGAGCGCGCGGATGCGGTCGGCGTACTCGATGTACTGGTCCTCCGCGTCGAGCACCGCCCAGAGGTCGCCGTGCTCCTTGACGGCCGTCAGTGCGGTCTTCGGGCCGAAGCCCGCCAGCCCCTCGTTGAAGTCCGTCCCGCAGAGGATGGCCACGTCCACGAGCTGCTCTAAGGTGATGTCGTGTGCCTCGAGGGTCGCCTGGAGGTCCATCAGCTCGGGGTTACCCTTGCTCGTCAGCTGTCTGAGCGTTCTGGGCGCGCCGAACAGCAGCGCGTCGTAGTCGTCGGTACCGGCGTAGTCCACGGCTGGGTCCGTGCGGGCCATGAATGCGGCCTGCGCCTCCCCCTCCGCGGGTGCCTCGACGACGGGGACGTCGAGGAGTGCCAGGAGCTCGCGGGTGGTCCGGTGGATGGTGTCGGTGAGCCGCTGGGTGCGCGCTTCCATCCGCGCGGCCTCGATGGCGTCGCCCGCCTCGCGGGCCTCCTCCAGTCGTTTCTGGGCCCGCTCCTTCTGCTCGCGGCGCGCCTCGATCTCGGCGTCCTTGAGCTCCGTCACGCCGCCGTCGAAGACGAAGATCGGGGTCAGGTCGTGCTCGAAGAACTTCGGCAGGCCCTGGACGAGCCCCACGAGGTTCGCCACCTCCTCGCCCGCCTCGGTGGTGTAGACCTCCTCGCGGGTCCACTTCACGGTCGTCGTGAGGTACTTGTAGAGCCAGTTGTGCGCGTCGACGGCGACGACGCTGCCCTCCAGCTCGGCGAAGGGGACCTCGCGGAGCACGGCGAGGTCGCGTAACGCGGCGTTTCCCATTACGCGGTGGTACGCCGGTGGGCGCTTTAATCTCCCGCTTGTGGCGGCCCCCCGTCCGCTGCTCTTCGAGTTCGGCTGACCGCCGTCGGGGGCGCAATTTCCCGTTCGAAGCCGGTGAGTGCGACAACTCACATTGACTTACAAACGCTTACAAACGCTTACAAACACTTACAATCAGTGTGCGAGCCGGTTCGACTCCTGTTGGATTCGGCGCGTCGGTCGAGGAGGGGACTGACGGGGCCTTGGGGTGACCGGACGTCGACTCGTCTCGGTGGGCTCACGTGTCGGAGCCGCTTTCGGACCCTTCGGGCGCCCGGACCGGGGACGGCGGACCGGCGTCCCGCTTCTCGCGCAGGAACGAGCGCTCGGCGTCGGCCAGTCCCTCCCGCTCGCGGAAGGCGTCCAGGCCGTCCTGGTAGCGCACTGCCCGGGTCTCGCCGTCACTGGGATGTGCCAGGACCAGTTCGGCGATGCCCGTCCGCTCGCCCGTGAATGCGAAGCCGGCCCGGTGGAGCGCCTGGTAGGCGAACGGGTTGTTCACCGCGATTCGGACGCGGTCGTAGCCGCGCTCGTGGAGCCGCGCGGTCGCGAACGCCGCCAGGCGCGGCCCGATGCCCTCGCCGCGTCGGTCCGCCCGGACCGTGATGTACCGCAACCAGGCGGCGTCCGACTCGGTCCGGTCCTCGTTGAACGAGATGGCGGCCACCACGTCGTCTTCGAACGTCGTGGACCCCGCTTTGGGGTCAGAGCGCCTCTCCGCCTCGTCGCCGAGCGTCTGAGAACCGTCCGGCTCGTCGAGGACGACCACCTTCCCCGAGTTCGACATGACGAACTTGCCGGCGTAGCTGAACCGCCGGTAGTCGAGGCGGAGCGTCGGCCCGTCTGCGGGCCAGCCCAGGACGACGTACTCCATCTGTCGATGAAAGTGCCCCGACGGCCTTAGACCCCCGCTTTTTCACGTCGCGGCGAGAACAGACGCTATGCACGACGTGCGCACGTTCGACCGCCTCGCGCCGCTGTACGACCGCGTGATGCCGCCGGCGGACCCGGAGACGCTCCAGGCGGGCCTCGCGTTCGCCCGCCGACCGGTCGAACGCGCCCTCGACGTGGGCGGGGGCACGGGTCGGGGCGCGCAGTCCCTCCCCGTCTCTGACCCGGTGGTCGTGGATGCCTCCAGCTCGATGCTCCGGCAGGCCCACAGACGCGGCCTCCAGTGCGTCCAGGGCGACGCCAGGCGCCTCCCGGTCGCAGACGCGTCTGTGGACGCCGTGGTCGTCGTCGATGCCCTCCACCACTTCCGCGACGTTGACGGCACCATCGACGAGGCGGCGCGGGTCCTCCGGCCGGGCGGCGTGTTCGTCGTCCGCGAGTTCGACCCGACCACGGTCCGCGGCTGGGCGCTCGCGGGCGTCGAACACCTCGCCGGCTTCGACTCCACGTTCGTCTCGGCCGCCGAACTCGGCGCGCGCTGCCGGCGGGCCGGGCTGGAGCCACACGTTCCCGAGCGGGGCTTCGAGTACACGGTGGCCGCCGTCCGACCGAAATCGGGAGAGCAATAGCCCGGGCCCGCAAAGCGCCGGACATGAGCGCGCGCTCTCGCTTCGTCCGCATCGACCGCGACGCACTCCGGACCTTTCTCGTCGGCGACCTGGTGGCGATCGCCCTCTTCGTCGTCGCCGGGGAGCTCCGCCACGGCGTCGACCCGGTGAACCACCCGGTCTACGTGTTCGGCACGTACCTCCCGTTCCTCGTCGGCTGGACCATCTCGTCGCCACCCACCGGCGCCTACGCCGACCGGGTGCTCCGTTCGCGGCGCGGGATGCTGGTGACGACGTTCGGCGCGTGGGTGCTCGCGGCGGCGGTCGCCCAGGTGTTCCGCGCCACGAGCCTGTTCCACGGGGAGGCCGCGCTCACCTTCTTCCTGGTCTCCGTCGGCGTGGGTGGCGTTGTCCTGCTACTCTGGCGCACGGTTCGACTCGCGCTCCGTTGAACGGATTTTTCCAGATAACTGGCCGATGGCGGGGCCTTAACCTCTCGTCAACACATCGGAGAATCCACTCCATAACTTATGGGTATCGGACGTGGGACCAATGTGTCGTATATGGAGTGGCTATCCCGTGGCTATGAGGGAAAGAGTTAAGTAGCTATTCCACATAGTTGTTAATACATTATGACCCGGTATTATGACCTCATTCTTGGCCTCATCCCGCTCGCACTGGTCGGCATCACGGGAACCCTCCACGTCACGGGCGTGGCGTGGACCGCGGCAGTCCCGGTCGCCGGACTCGTCGCCGTCTCGCTCGTCGGGCACGCCCTGTTCGTCAGAGCGCCCGTCGACGCCCCGCAGCCCTCGACGCAGTCCGCGACCGCCAGCAACGCTCCCTCGTTCAACTCCGCTGACTGACCGGTCGGCCCTCGGCTTTTTTCACCTCTCGTCTCCTCTCTCCTGGCATGACAGCGGCGCTGTTCCTCTCGAGCGAAGACGTCGACGGTCTGGCCACCCCCTCGGAGTACGTCGAGGCGGTCCGCGAGGGCTACCGCCAGCGCGGGGAGGGTGCCCCGGCCAAGCCGCGGACCCAGCTCTTCAACGAGGAGCCGCCGGGCTCCCTGACCGCCTACACGACCATCCTCCCGGAGACGGGCGCGATGGGTGGCTACGTGTACAGCGCGGGCTTCGGGGCGCGCGACGCCTGGTTCATGACGCCGCTGTACGACGCCGAGACCGGCGAGCCGCTCGCGCTCCTCGACGGCGCGAGCATGAACCCGTTCAAGACCGGTGCGGCGGGCGCCGTCGCGGTCGACGCGCTCGCCCGCGAGGACACCACGAGCGTCGCGGTCATCGGCTCCGGCGCGCAGGCGCGGGGACAGCTCCGGACGACGGCGACGGTCCGCGACGTCGACACCGTCTGGGTCTACTCGCCGACCAAGGAGAACCGCGAGGACTTCGCCGCGGAGATGACCGAGGTACTCGATGTCTCCGTCGCCGCCGTCGCCTCCAGCGCCGCCGCGGTCGAGAACGCGGACGTCGTCATCACGGCGACGACCGCCTCGGAGCCGGTCTTCGACGGCGACATGCTCGCGGACGGCGCACACGTCACGGCGATGGGGCAGTACCACCCGGGGAAGCGCGAGCTCGACGCGACGACCATCCGGCGCGCGAAGTACGTCCCGGACCTGCGGGAGCGTGCCTTCCAGGACGCCGGGTCGTTCCTGTACGCCCTGGAGGAGGGCGTGGTGGACGAATCACACGTCTACGCCGAACTCGGCGACGTCGTCGCGGGCACCGTCCCCGGGCGCGAGTCGGACGACGAGATCACCGTCTTCGACAGCGGCGGGACGGCCATCGAGACGGTCGCCGCGGCGAAGATGCTGTACGACGAGGCCGTCGAGCGGAACCTCGGCACCCCGTTCGACCTCGCACCGGCCAGCGAGGCACTGACGGGCCGGTAGCCGACCCGCTCGGATTCACCCGAGAGTTCAAGTACGAAACCGGGACCAGACCGTGATGTGAATCGTCCCCGCGCCCGGCGCGAACTCGGCGGTAGCACGGCACACCGCGCCGCGGACTGACGGTACTCACCCCCTCGCCCCGAACGCACCGTCGATCGTCGTGCCGTCTGTTCGCCCAAGGCTCGATCCAGCCGGCGCTGAGCCCGTTCTGAGCCCGTTCTGAGCCCGTTCTGAGTCCGTCTGGTCGGTCGCGCAGACGGCCGCGTGCTCAGACGATCTGTTTGTGGCACTCCTCGGGGATCGCCTGCGAGAAGGCGACGGTCGGTCCGATGTGGAGCACCACCTGGGTCAGCACGAACGGGGTGTCGCCGAACTCGTCGCTCGTCCGCCCGGTGAGTGCGACGGTGGGAAGTCGGTAGCGCCGGCCGGAGTCCAGCTCGAGGTACGTGAGCGAGAGCGTGTACTCGACGTCGGACGGGCTCACGCTCGCCCAGAACGTCGTGCAGTTGAGGAAGAGCTGGATGACGATCCGACGTCCCCCCTCGCTCGACAGCCGGGTCACTCCGGCGACCTGTTCGCCACCCAGTCCCGCTCGACCATCGTCTCTCAGCCTCCTCAGGTCGTGGTCCGTCGGTAGCTGCGCCGGCAGGTCGACGGTAACCTCGTGGTTGACGCCCCCGGTGGTCGTCCACCGGGCTGAAGCGGTGGCGAGAAGGGCCAGTGCGACGGCGACTGCCAGGACGCTGTGTCCGTTCATCGGACGAGCCTCGAAGGCACAGAACTACCACGGCAAGCGGCATAAGCGCGGCTGTCTCCGTGGTTGGCCGACTCACCTGCCTGGTCCCGTTCGGTCGCCGGTCGGCGACGGCTCACCAGCTACAGGTAGTGGGCGATGCCGAGAGCCTCCAGGAGGGGGACGCCGGACGCGAGCGCCCCGACGAGGTAGCCGAGGATCGCTCCGCCGTTCAATAGCGGGAGACCTGCGTGCGCCCGCCCCTTCATGACCAGCCACAGCAGGACGAGCAGTCCGAGCAGCGTCCCGAGCATGCCCGTCAGCACGGGCAGGCTCATCGCGATCGGTTGCCCGACGGCCGGTGCCGCGCTGACGACCAGGATGGTCGGCATGACCGCGTCGCCGAGGCCGATGAAGAACGCCTCGCGTTCGAACGGTCCGGGGGCCTGGGTGGCGTGGTCGGCGCTCTCGTCTGAGTCGATTCCCGCATTCGACTCGACCCCGTCAGCCCCCATCTCCGGCGTCTCGTCGAGGAACGAGTAGCCGAAGCTGAGCGGGATGATGAGGATGACAGGCACCTTCATCTCCATGACGCCGGAGGCGAGCGTGAGCATGTGTTCCGTCCCGTAGACGCTGATGGCGTCGTAGACGGCGAGGATCACTAGCAGGACGATAGCGGGGAACACCCCGAAGTTGACGCCGAAGAGCGCCGCCGCCCCGGCGCCCATGACGACACCCGCAGCGTCGATGACGTACCACTCCGGGTACGTGTAGAGCGCCAGGGCGACGACGGCCGCGGCACCGAGCGCGAGGACGTTCACGCCACCGACGACGACGGCGACCGGCGCCAGCAACACCGAGAAGACGTACCACGAGATGAGACCGCTGGTGAAGACGATGAACGCCCGCAGGAGCCACTGTCCGCCGTACCTGAGAATCAGGAGCATCGCGCCCGTGGCGACCAGCAGGAGGGCCACGTACAGCAGGCTGTTCGTCGGGTTCTGCGGGTTCTCGACGGACTGGAACCCCGCCGCCTTGAAGGGGCCGACGAGCGCGAGCGCCCCGAGCTGTACCAGCACGAAGAGGCCGACGGCTGCACCGACGGCGACGACGACGCTCCGACGGACGTACATACGCGCTCGGTGACACCCGACCGCCTTTGCAGTTGCGACTCCGGCGGCCGGGGACGTCGTTCGAGCCCGTCACAGAGTAGAAGGGAGGAGTCCGGGTCAGCGCACGTAGAGCTTCTGTCCGACGAGCGTCGCCAGCCGGCGACCGGCGGCAGGCGTGACCGCCAGATACGGGCGGTCCACGGGGCCGAACACGTCGACGACGCGGCCGACGGCGTCGAGTTGTTCGTCGAGCGTCTCGGCGCCGATGGCCGGATGGTCCGCGCCCGGACAGCGGACGATGGCGAGGTTCTGGGCCGTTCTGACGACGGTTCCGGCAGCCTGCATCACTGGCGCAGCGCCGCGACGTAGGCGCCCACGGCCTGGAGCAGGTCGCTCTTGCTCGCGTCGTCCGCGTTCTGCACCAGCACTCGACCGGTCTCCTTCCAGCCGTCCCGCGGATACGCCTTGTCCCGTTCGATGATCGCGTCGTAGCCCACCTGGCGGACGGCCTCCGCTATCTCGTCGACCGTCGGCGTCTCGACGGCCAGCTTCAGCGGCACACGCCGGCCGTCCTTGCGGCTCCGCGCCGCGTCGAGGTAGGCGGGCCAGATCACGTTCTCCACCATACTGCCAGGTAGTCGGTGGCCCCATTTAAACACCTTTTCCTATCGCGGCGAAAATCACCGGCACGGCCGTCCGTCACCGTCGCCGCTCGGCCAGAAGCGCCCCGCCGACCAGCGAGAGGACGGCGATGCTGGGGCCGAACCCGGGCTGGCCGCCAGTGGTCGTCCCGCCCGTCGCGGTCGACGTAGATTCCGTGGTACCGCCCGACTCCGTCGTGGTCGTCGTGCTCGTCGTAGCGCTGGATTCGGCTGTCCGCGTCGTGGTCGTGGACGCGTTGGCCGCCGTGTACGCCTTCGGATGGAGGTGCTTCGCGATGCTCACGATGGGATAGACGATGCGCGGACCGGGCTGGCTGACGTAGTTGGGGTTCACGGTGAACACCTGGTCGTGCTGGACCGCGTAGGTGCCGTTGTACGCCGGCGTGGCCGGGACGGTACCCACCGGGCCGTTCTGGATTATCCAGTGTGGGTCCTGCTGGACGACGACCTCGTCGCTCAGCTTCGCGTACCCCGTGACGTTGGCGGCCGCGGCGACGTTCTCGCCCCCGGCGGTGGTGATCATCTCGTCGATGAACGTTCCCGTGCCCGCGGTGAATCCGCCGCCCATCGAGAACAGCACCGTCGGCGTCGGTTCGTTCTGCACCGCCTTTCGGACGGTAGCGAGTCGATCCTGCATCCAGGCGACCCGGGCGGCGGCGCCGTCACACGCACCCACCAGCCGCCCGGTGCGGTTGGTCTTCGCGTAGACGGCCTGGATGCTCGTCGCTGCCCTGAACTTGTAGACGGTGAGCCCGGCGTCGCGGAGCTTCCGCACGGTCTCGTTTGGGATGATGTTCGGCGCCAGCACCAGGTCCGGGGTCAGGTTCACGACCTGTTCGACGTCGATGGTGCCGGGCGAGTCCCCGGAGACGTCAGTGCGCTCCTCGATGCCGTCGAGGTACGAGGCGTACCGATTGACCGGCGCGCCGACGACCTTCCCCTTCGCGCCGATGTCCCACATCGTCTGGGCCGCGCTCGCCCAGAGGACCACGACGCGGGAGGGCTCCCCGCGCACGGTCACGTCGGTCCCCGTGGCGTCAGTCATCGTCACGGGGAACGTACAGGTCTGCACACCGGTGTCCGCGGTCGGGCCGACCGATGCCAGGTCGCTCCCGGTCGCTGCGGTCACCGGCCCGACGGCCGCGGTGACGAGCACTCCGACGACGATCAACACACAGAGTCTGTGGTTCACGGTATCCGGAGCGTGTGGCCTAATGCAATAAGTATTTATCTAAAGCAAATAGAATTGTATCCATGCCCCGTCGGAGCGTCAGGGTCGGCGCGTGGTCGCTCGGCCTGCTCGGCCTGCTCGCCGCCGTCGTGGTGGCGAGCGCGGCGACAGGGAGCGTCCACCTGGGCTACGCCACGGTCGCCAAGGTCGTCCTCGACGCGCTCCCCGGGTTCAGCTTCGACGTCCCAGCGAGCGCCCGCACCATCGTCGTCGACCTCCGCCTGCCGCGCATCGCCGTCGCGGCCATCGTCGGGTTCGCACTCGCGTCCGCCGGCACCGTGATGCAGGGCTTTTTCAGGAACCCGATGGCCGACCCCTCCATCGTCGGCGTCTCCTCCGGCGCGGCGGTCGGGGCGGTCGCGGTCATCGCGTTCCCCGCCACCGTCCCGTTCGGGCTTCCCTTGGCGGCGTTCGTCGGGGCCGTCCTGTCGGCGTTCGCGGTCTACCTCCTCGCGACCGAGCGGGGGCGGACGCCAGTCGCGACGCTCTTGCTCGCCGGCGTCGCGGTCCAGACGTTCCTCGGCGCGGTCGTCTCGTTCGTCCTCGTCGAGAGCGGGCAGAGCCTGCGCGAGGCGGTCTACTGGCTGATGGGCTCGCTCCAGGCGGCCTCCTGGCACCAGGCGGCCGTCGCCGGCCCCGTCGCGCTGGTCGGCTTCCTCGTGCTCTACGTCTTCGCCCGCGACCTGAACGTCCTCCTGCTCGGCGAGGAGGAGGCCCACGCGCTGGGCGTCGAGGTCGAGTGGACCAAGCGCATCCTCCTCGCGGTAGCCAGCGTCGTGACCGGCGCCGCGGTCGCCGTCGCGGGGGTCATCGGGTTCGTCGGCCTCATCGTCCCCCACGTGATGCGACTGCTCGTCGGTCCCGACCACCGCATCCTGCTGCCGACCAGCGCGCTCGCCGGAGCCGTCTTCCTCGTCGCCACGGACACCATCGCGCGCTCGTGGTCGGCCGAACTGCTCCCGGTCGGCGTGGTGACGGCGTTCCTCGGCGCGCCCTTCTTCCTCTACCTGCTCCGCAAGCGGGAGGTGCACACGCTGTGAGACTCGACGTCGAGCGCGTCGGCCTCGCCCTGGGCGGGGTCGACGTGCTCCGGGACGTGACCCTCTCGGTCGGGCCCGGAACGTTCGTCGGCCTGGTCGGCCCGAACGGTGCCGGCAAGACGAGCCTGCTCCGGACGATGAACGGCGCGCTCTCACCGGACACCGGGACGGTACGCGTCGGCGACGACGCGGTTGCCGACCTCTCCTCGAAGGCGACGAGTCGGCGGGTCGCGACCGTCCCGCAGAACGCGTCGTTCGCCTTCGATTTCACGGTCCGCGAAATCGTCGAGATGGGCCGCCACCCCCATCGCTCGCGATTCGGTCGACCGGACGACGGCGACGTCGTCGGACGCGCGATGGCACGCACGCAGGTCGCCGCACTCGCGGACCGTGCGGTCTCGGACGTGAGCGGCGGCGAGCGCCAGCGGGTTCTGCTCGCGCGGGCGCTCGCGCAGGACGCGCCGGTGCTCCTGCTCGACGAACCCACGGCGAGCCTCGACATCACCCACCAGGTCCGCACGCTCGACCTGGTCCGGGGGCTGGTGGACGAGGGCGGCCGCACGGTCGTCGCGGCCATCCACGATCTCACGCTGGCGGCCCGGTACTGCGACGAACTCGTCGTGTTGGGCGACGGCCGCGTGCTCGACGCGGGTCCCCCTGACGACGTGCTCACTGGTGGGGCCCTCCGCGACGCGTTCGGTGAGGACGCGGTCGTCGTCCGCCATCCGGTGACGGGTACACCGCTGGTGACCGCGCGCTCCGAAGGCGGTCCCCCACGCGACGCGAGCGTCCACGTCGTCGGTGGCGGCGGGTCGGCCACCGCGCTGCTCGCGACGCTCGACGACGCCGGGTTCGACGTCTCCGTCGGCGTCGTGAACGAGGGCGACGCCGACTGCGAGACCGCCCGCGACCTCGGTCTGGAGGTGGTCACTGTTCCGCCCTTCACGTCCATCGACGTGGCGGCGCGCGAAGCCGGAGCCGAACACGTCCTGCGCGCCGACGTCACTGTCCTCGCCGACCTCGAACTCGCTGCCGGGACCGTCCCGAACCTCGAACTCGCCGCCGAGAGCGACAGACTCGTGGTCGTGGACGGCCGACCGCTCGACGAGCGGTACGTAGACGATGCGGCGCGACACCGCTACGAGCGCCTCGTCGAACGAGCGGCCACGGTCCCCGAGTCGGACGTGCTGGACGCCGTGCTGGCCGCGCTGGACGGGTCCCCCGACCACCGAGTCGTCGAGGCCGATACGGCATCCAGGCCCGGTGATTAAGGGGGCCGCCGTGGAACTGGACGCTATGTCGGGCCGTCCCGGTGTCGTCCTGATAGCCCTCCTCCTCATCGCAATCGTGACGTCGGTGCCGCTCTCGACGGCGGCCGGCCAGCAACGGACCATCTCGCGTACCGAGACGCTCTCGCTCACCCCGGACGAACCGGGGCAGATAGCCGTGACCGTCGGCTTCGACGTCCCGGGGACCCTCGATACGCTCTCCACCCGGCTGCCCGACGGAGCGTCGGTCACCGACACGACGGGGTTCTCGGGGAACGGAACCGTCTATCAGTGGCAAGGCGAGACGGACCACCCGTCGATCACCTTCTCCGTCCCGGCGAACGAGACGGGGGTGGCCCGCCGGGAGACCCACACCGGTACCCACCAGCGAGTGGACCAGCCGGACTCGGGCTACACGTTCGTGGACGCCGGGTCGTGGGCGCTGGTCCGCGTGCCCCAGCTCTCGACGAACTGGTCCTGGACGGGGAGCGGCTCGGTCGTCCTCGACTCCCACGTCGACATCGCGGGACCGGGAGCCACCGGAGGGACCATCGCGTACCTCGGTCCGCAGCGGACGTACACCCGTCGCGTCGCCGGGCAGACCCTCCACCTCGTCGTCCCGAACGGCACGACGATCGCGGCCGGTTCGGGCGCGGTGCTCGACGCGCTCGCGGCGGCAGCCCGCGACCTCGACGTCGGTGCGCGCGACGACTCGGTGTTCGTCGTCGCCGCGCCGACCGGGTTCGACTGGGCGGCCGAGGGCGTCGAGTACGGCCCGGCGGACGCCTGGGTGCGTGCCGACGCGTCCCTCGACACTCCCGACAACGTCTGGGTCCACGAGTACGTCCACACCAGACAGGCCTACGAGCACACCTCGGAGACGGAGTGGTTCTCGGAGGCGAGCGCCGAGTACTACGCGGCTGGCCTCGCGCTGCGCCGGGGGCGGATCGACTACGGGGCGTTCGCCAGTCACCTCTTCCAGGGGACCGACCCGGCGTACGCGAACGGGGTGCTCCTCCGGCCCGACACGTGGACGCTCGGGACCTCCTACCACAAGGGCGCGTTGCTCCTGGCGGCACTCGACTACCGGATTCGCCGAGCGAGCGGGGGTGCCCACAGCCTCGACGACGTGTTCCGAGCCATGAACGACGCCCCGGCGCCGGTCACCAACCAGGACTTCCTCGCCGCCGTCGAGCGCGTCGCTGGACCGGAGACCCGCCGATTCGCCGACCGCTACCTGACCGACCGCAGCACGCCCGACCTGCCCTCGAAGTCGCAGTTCGAGCGGACCTTCAACGTATCGCCGAACGCCTCGTCACTGGCTCCCTCGGGGGTCGTGCCCGCCGGATGAGCGGTCCCCCGTCCCCGCGAGTTATGCTTTTTCGCGTCGTCTCTGCTCGTATGCGTTCAGTGTTCGCGAATCCCGGTTCGGCCCGGGTCCACCGGTTCGGACGGGCGGCGTTCGGGAGGGGGAACTTCTCGTCGTGGACCCCGTCTGACCGATGACCGACGTTACCCTCCGTCGGTCGCCAGACGCACCGCACCTGGAGGTTTCGAGGGTCGTCGCCGCCGAACCCCGGGACGCCTGGGCGCTCCTCACCGACACGCACCGCTGGACCGAGTGGGGGCCGACGGTGACGGGCGTCGTCGCCACCGACCGGTTCGTCCGACGGGGGTCCAGGGGGCGGGTCCGCACCCCGGCCGGCGTCTGGCTCCCCTTCGAGGTGACCGACTGCGTGTCGTTCCGGTGGCGCTGGACGGTGGCCGGCGTCCGGGCGACCGGCCATCGGGTCGAAGCGCTCGACGAGGGCTGTCGCGTCGTCTTCGAGGTGCCGCTCTCGGCGTGGTGGTACGTCCCGGTCTGTCGGGCGGCGCTCCGACGTATCGAAACACTGCTCTGCTGAGCGACCCGGCGCAGACTTGCGACGACGGCGGGCGTCCAGCCATCGCGACGACGCCCGGCTCACACCAGGGCGCGGACGAGCGAGCCGGCCAGCCCGCAGACCAGGGGGATGGCGACGGTCAGGTAGGTGATCTGTCCCATCCCCAGGGCGGCGCCGAGCGCGCCAGCGGTGGCGAGTTCGACCCCGAAGACCACGAGCGCGAGGACCCCGAACGCCAGCCCGGCGAGGACCGCGCGGCGGAGCGTCGGGGCGGCGAGGCCGACGAGCGCGCCGCCGACCAGGAAGCCGAGCCAGTGGACCTGCGCGAGCGCCAGGCCGACCACGGAACCACCGACGAGCACGCCGCTCCGGCGGATCGGGTCCGTCCGGAGCTCCTCCAGGATGGCGACGCTCACGGGCGCTCACCCCCGAAGGTGACGTCGGGCGGGCCGTCCGGGACCTGCCCGAGCCGCCGGTAGCCGTCGTCGGCCCAGGCGGCGAGCTGGTCGTGGTAGTGCGCCGAGAAGTACTCGCCCGAGTTCCCGCCGGGGAGGACGCCCCACATCTCACCGTCCTCGAGCGAGGCGACCTGTCGCCAGCTGCTCCCGACGCCCGACTCCTTGCGGAAGTTCTTGAGCGTGTCCGGCGAGCCGTTCATCCGGTGTTCGGGGTAGGCGAGGAAGTCGAGCTGGAAGGGGTGCTGTAAGTCGAGGACGTTGTAGTCGCCGTAGGTCTCCCAGCCGCGCACCGTGATCTCCGAGCGGGCCGCCGACATCGCGGCGACCATCACGTCGGCCCGCGAGCGTCCCAGTTCGTCGAACCACGGGCTGTCGGCCGGCAGCGTCGTCACGACCCAGTCGTTCGGCCAGTAGCTGTCGTCGAGACCCTGGGCGTCGAAGGCGTCCGCGAACAGGGCGTGCCGGTAGTGGTGGAACCAGCGCGCGAAGACGAGCGCGGCAGTCGAGTCCCGTCGCATCCGGTAGTCCCAGCCCTCGAGGGTCGTAGCCGTGTCTCCCGACAGGCGGTCGCCCAGGTCCAGGAGTGCCGGGACGAGCATCGCGGCGCGCTCGTCGAGGACGTCGTGCTGGAGGTCCTTCACGAACGCCGCGTCCACGGTCTCGCCGTTCCCGACGGTCGCGTCCAGGCGCTCGTAGATGCGGATGGCCCGGAACGGGGGCGCAAAGCCCTCCGAGAGGTAGTAGCTCGGGTCGTCCACGACGCGCTGGTTGGCCGTGCCGACGTAGTCCGGGTTCACGACGTGGGGCTTTGCCTCGAACGGGACGAACCCCTCCCAGGAGGACTGGCCGTACGGGGTGAACCCGCGCCACTCCGCCTCGCCCGTCGAGCCGTCGAACACCCGGTCGCCGCGGACGTTCTTCCCGTCGATTCGCCGGTCCGGGATGCGGCCGGTCACGTAGTAGAGGGTGTCGCCGTCGCGGGAGGCGTAGACCAGGTTCTGCGTCGGCTCGTCGAACTGTCGCGTCGCCGCGAGGACGTCCTCGAGGCCGTCGGCGTGGGCGAACGAGCGGATGGCCAGGGTCGTGTCGGTGGCGGTGAGGCCGGTCCAGGCCACGGCGACCTCCCGGCCCTGCCGCGTGAGGACCGGTCCGTGGACGGTCTTTTTTACCGTGACCTGCTCGTCGGCCCGCCCGCTGACCTCGATGGTCTCGGTCGTCTCGTCGTAGTCGCGCCACTCGCCCCGGTACCGGTAGCGGTCGCCGTCCGTCTCGTAGCGGTAGCAGTCGAGGACGTCCGCACCCGTGTTGGTGAACCCCCACGCCCCGGCGTGGTTCTCGCCGATGACGACGAACGGGACACCCGGGAAGGTCACCCCGCGCACCGTCATCTCGTCAGTCCGCAGGTCCTGCTGGTACCAGACGGGCGGCACGAACAGCGTCAGGTGGGGGTCGTTGGCCAGGAGCGGTGCGCCCGTGGCGGTGTGCTCGCCCGAGACCACCCAGCTGTTCGACCCGACGCCGGGCGGGGACTCGAACGTCGAGAGGTGGGCGACTTCGGTCGGGTCGAGGGACAGGTCGGCACCAGCGTCCGGTTCACGGTCCAGTTCGGCATCGCCACGCCGGCTCGAACCGGCCGGTCCACGCCGCCCGCGGTCGGCGGTCACGTTCCCGCCGGTCTTCCCGCGACGGATAATGGGCACGTCGTGGTCCATCCGCCAGGGGTAGAGCGCGTCGTAGAGGGGCCCGTCGAGCTTCCCCCGGAGGACAGCCTGTCGCAGCGTGCGGAAGCTCCCGGTCAGGTTCCAGGAGATCTGCTTTTCCATCAGCATCGTGTCAACCGGCGTCCAGGCGGCGGGCTCGTAGGAGAGCAGATCGAACTCCAGCGGCAGGGGGAGTGCGTCGATGCCGGCGTTCACGCCGTCGGCGTAGGCCCGGACGATGGCGCCCGTCTCCGTGTCGGCGACGGCCTTCCAGGTCGCCTCGGCGGCACCCACGAAGTCCATCCTGACGTGGAACGTATCCGAGTCGAGCGTGGCGTCGCCGACGACGGCCGAGAGCTGGCCCCGCATCTGCCGGCGCTGGAGGTCCATCTGGAAGAGGCGGTCGGCGGCCTGGACGTAGCCGACGGCGTAGTAGAGCGCCGCGTCGTTTGCGGCGGAGATGTGCGGGACGTGGGCGTCGTCGTACCGGAGCTCCGCCGCGCCGTAGGGCGAATCGACGGCGTCGGGGAGTTCCTGCCGGGTCGACCGCCAGACGGACCCGCTGAACGGGGCGAACCGCGCGAGGTAGCTGGACGCGGGGGAGAGCAGCCCGCCACCCACAGTCGCAGCGACGATGGCGGCGACGAGCGCCCGGCGCGTCCTGTCGAGGTCGGCCATACCACGCGGATTGGTGTCTCGCTACAAAAAGGTCCCTTGCACACGCCGTGGGTTTCCACCAGTTGTCGGTCCCCGCGATGGCACCCGTCGAGTGGCCCGACCCGCCCTCGACTCGCGGTCGGTCACAGCTCGTAGCGCTCGAACGTCCGGGCGGCGTAGCGGACCGACGGCCACGCGACGAGTCCCAGGACGACGGTCGTCAGGACGATTCCGCCGAGGCTGACGGCCGCGGGAGCCACGTTCGCTATCCTGGCGAGCGCGTCGACGACGGCGGACACCTGGGTGGCCAGCCCCGGGAGCCCGACCAGCCCCATCGCGACAGAGTAGACGCCGAAGCCGATGAGGCTCGGGACCACCGCCTCCCGGCTCCTGGTGATCCTGGCGGCGTCGAAGCGGGGGAAGGCCGTTCCGACGCCCACGGCGACCCCCGTGGCGCCGACGCAGAGGACGGCGGCGGCGACCGTCATCCCGACCGCCTCCACGAGGGAGAGCGGGCTGAGGAGGGCCGCGACGAACGTGAGGGCGGCCGTGGCCGGCGCCCCGGCGACGACGCCGGCGAGCTGCAGGCCGCCGACGAACTGGCGGCCGGACACGCCGGTCGTGAGCGTTGTGGGGAGGACCGCCCCCTCGTCGCCGAGCGGGTTCAGCGTGAACGCCGCGCCGGTCGCCCACGCGCCGTAGAACGCCAGCATCGGGGGGAGCACCGGCGAGACGCGGCCGGTCTGGACGGTCTCGGAGATGGGCTGGATCAGGACGAAGAGGGGGTAGGCGACGAACGCGAGCTTGATGGGGGCGCGCCGCGCCCGGAGCCAGCTCTTCACGGCGACCTGGGCGGTCGGCCGGGCGACCAGCCCGTCGAACGCGCCGGCGACGCCCAGGCCCAGACCCGAGGTCGCAGAGTCCGAACGCGTCGACGTCGTTCCCCCCTCGGCGGGATCGGCGTACCAGAGCAGGCCCGCGAGCCACACGGCGAGGGCGACGAGCACGGGCGCGACGACGAACGTCGTCACGACGGACGCGACGGCCCGGCTCGCCGCGGCCGAGCCGACGACGCCGAACAGCGCGAGGTCGGCCTCCCAGGCCAGCGGCGACGCCCGGAACGTCGCGACGAGCGGCTGGACGACCGTTCCGAGCGTGTTCGACACGACGAGCCACATGTAGGTGAGAAAGACCAGCGCGCCGAGCGCGACCCGGTGCCGGGCGACGAACGCCGACCGGGCGAGGAGGTTCTTGACGGCCAGCCCGACGACGAATCCCGCGAGCAGGCTCGTCACCAGGACGTCGAGGGCCGCGAGGAGCACCAGGACCAGCGCGAGCGGCGAGCCGCTCCCGACCGCGAAGCCGACGGCCGCGGCGACGGCCGGCGGCCCCGCCATCCCGAACAGGACCGCGCTCTCGCGCAGGAGGAGGCCTCCGACCACGTCGCGGTGGGGGACGGTCGTGAGCATGCCGTCGGCGTGGTCGATGCGGCCGTTCTGGGAGAGGGTCCGGAACGCCGTGACGAAGAAGACGAAGACGGCCGCCGTGGCGGCGACGTACTGTGCGCCGGTCAGCGGAGCGGAGAGTCGCCCCCTGGCGACCGCGAGCCCCGCGAAGTACGCGCCACCGCCCGCGGCCACGGTGAACACGAGCAGGAACAGGACGACGAAGGCGAGCGCGACGAGCTGGACGGCGCGCTGGTCGCGCGTCCGGCGCCACTGCCGGACGAGCTCGACGCGGGCGATGCGGACCGAGTTCGACACCCGGGGGAAGGTGCGCCTCGTCCGGCCGTCGAGTCCGGCGGGCTCCCGACTCACGCCACCTCACCCTCCGGGTAGTCGACCTCGCTGGTCACCTCGAGGAAGACGTCCTCCAGCGTGCGGTGCTCGCCGGTCTCGGCCCGGCGTTTGAGGGCGTCGGGCGAGCCCTCGGTGACCAGGCTGCCGTTCGAGAGGACGCCGACGGTGTCCGCGAGCTCGTCCACGACGGGGAGGATGTGCGTCGAGAGGAACACCGTCGTCTCCTCGGCGGCCAGGTGGGCGATGGTCTCGCGGACGGTGCGTGCCGCCCGCGGGTCGAGCCCGCTGGTCGGCTCGTCCAGGAACACCACTTCCGGCTCGTGGAGGATGGCCTGGATGATGCCCGCCTTCTGCTTCATCCCTTTCGAGTACGCGCCGATGCGCTTCTCGGCCGCGTCGGCCAGATCGAACCGGTCGAACAGCTCGTCGATGCGCGCCGCCGCCTCGCGTTTCGGCAGGTCGCGCAGCCCGGCGACGTACTGGAGCTGCTCTCTGCCGGTCAGCTCCTCGAACAGCGGCGGCTCCTCGGGCAGGTAGCCGATGTGCGGGACGACGGCCTCGCGGTCGGCGATGGGGCGGCCGGCGACGCTCGCGGTGCCGCTGGTCGGGCGAGTGAGCGTCGTCAGCATCTGCATCGTCGTCGTCTTGCCCGCCCCGTTCGGGCCGAGGAAGCCGTAGACGGTCCCCTCGGGGATGGCCAGGTCCAGGTCGTCCACCGCCGTCGCGTCGTCGTAGCGCTTCGTGAGGGCCGTCGCTTCGATGGCCAGCGCGGGGGTCATACCCGGTGATTGTCCCCGAGCGGTGAAATAAGTGGGTCACCACGGGACCTCGCCGGACGATGGTCTGTGGACCCCATCTCCGGGCGTCGTCGGCCGGTGGAGCGGTCGGATTGCACGCTAATCGACCACCAACGACCAACAACTGGCCACCTGTTGGACACGATAAGCGTATATCCGCTCGCCGACCTTTCCCCACCATGGCATCCTCCCCCACTGCGTTCGCCCCCGTCGCAGCGTGGCTCCAGTCGCTCCCGGTCTGGGAGGCGCTGGTCGTCCTGGTGGTCCTCTCGCTCGTCGCCGCGTGGCTGGTGGCCGTCGTGTCCACCCGGATCGGCAAGCGACTGGTCGCGTTCACGGACACCGAGTTCGACGACCTGCTCTTCGACGAGCTCCGGCTGCCGGTGACCGTCACCGTCGGGCTGACGGGCGTCTACCTGGCGGGAAACTGGCTCGTCCTCTCGAGCGACCCGGCCGTCAACTTCGCCCTGCGGGCCGCGACGCTCACCGTCATCCTGCTCGTCTGGGCGCGGACGCTCGTCCGGCTCGGCGACCGCGTCATCAGGCTCGTCGACGAGACCTCCGAGGTGGCCGGCTTCGCGCCCATCTTCCAGAACCTCTGGAGCTTCGGGATCCTCATCGGCGCGCTCTTCCTGGTCCTCTCGGTCTGGCGGGTTGACGTCACGCCGCTCCTGGCGTCGGCCGGCATCGCCGGCATCGCGGTCGGCTTCGCCGCGAAGGACACCGTCGCGAACTTCTTCGGTTCTATCGCGCTCTACGTCGACAACACCTACAAGGTCGGCGACTACGTGGTGCTCGACTCCGGCGAGCACGGCACGGTCATCGACATCTCCATCCGGAGCACCCGCATCATCACCCGCGACAACGTCGTCGTCACGGTGCCGAACTCGGTGCTGAACTCGGCGCGCATCGTCAACCGGTCGGCGCCGCGGCCCCACACTCGCGTCAGGGTCCCCGTCGGCGTGGCCTACGGCTCCGACATCGACGAGGTCGAGGCGCTCCTCCTCGACGCCGCCGCCGAGGAGGACCTGGTCGTCGAGAGCCCGCCGCCACGGGTCAGGTTCCGGGGGTTCGGCGACTCCGCGCTCGACTACGAGCTGCTCGCCTACGTCGGCAACCCGCTCGAGGACGCCCGCGCTGTCCACAAGCTGAACCGGGCCATCTACACGCGCTTCGGCGAGCACGGCGTCGAGATCCCGTTCCCCCAGCGCGTGGTCACGGTCGACGGCGCGAGCGCGACCGACGGCTTCGTGGAGACGAACGGCGAGGGCGGGGCGGTCGGCGCGGCGAGCGGCGACACCGTGGAGGCCGACGAGATGAACGGCGAAACCGTGGAGGCCGACGAGATGAACGGCGAAACCGCGGAGACCGGCGAGACGGTCGGCGACGCCGACGGGGTCGGCGGCACGGTCGAATGAGGCGACCTGCGTCCGTCCCTCGGCCTCTCCCGAGTGGTGGGCCCCGTCCGTTGCCGCCGGTTTCGGCCGGCGGCGGTGACTTACATAGACTTACAAAACTTACATAGACTTACAAGCGCTCACAACCGGCCGTGCGACCGCTGTGCCCCGACGGAAGCCGGGCGCAGAACTCCAGCGACCCTCCGCGGCGAACCGACGGTGGCGACGGCGCCCGGACCCGACACCCAACCGTGCCACGATTTCGCACCCCTGAGGTACGTTTTTCAGCTTCGACGGCCGACGGGTAGGTATGCCCGAGTTCCGCCCCATTCCCGAGGACCAGCGCGCGGAGTTCCGCCGGCTGGTCCACTACGCCTTCCAGCCGGAGAAGGGCCCCGACGACGAGGCCGACGGCGAGTCAACGGAGCCCGCAGAGGACCCCGACCGCGTCGGCGAGCAGTACGCGCTCTACGACGGCGACGAGATGCAGGTGGTCTGTGCCCACCAGGACTTCTCCGTCTCGCTGCGGGGTGGCGTCTACGACCTGGCCGGCCTCTCGGCGGTCGCCTCGCCCCCCGAGCGCCGGCGGCAGGGGCTCATCGCGGAACTCCTGGAAGCGTCCCTCCGCGAGCATCGCGCGGACGGAACCTACCTCTCGGCGCTCTGGCCGTTCAAGCACGCCTTCTACCGCCGGTTCGGCTGGGCGACGGCGAACAAGGCCGGCCGGTACGAGCTCCCGCCCGAGCAGCTCTCGTTCGCGGAGTCGGCGGCGGCCGGGGCGTTCCGGCAGGTCGAGGCCGACGAGTTCGAGCGGCTCGACGCCGTCCACCGCGCCTTCGGCGCGCCATACGCGCTCTCGCTGCGGCGGACCGAGGCGTGGTGGCGAAACCGCGTCTTCCAGGGCTGGACCCAGGACCCGTACGTCTACGTCTGGGAGCGCGACGGCGAGGTCCGCGGCTACGTCGCCTACGTCGTCGAGGGCGACGACGAAAAGGAGCTCCGCGCGAGGGATCTGGCGTACGCCGACCGCGAGGCCTACCTGAACCTGCTTCGCTTCTGCTACTACCACGACTCGCAGGTCGAGAGGGTCGTCCTCTACGGGCCGGTCGACGACTCGCTGCTCGACCTGGTCGAGGACCCGCGGGCCGTCGACTACGAGGTCGTGACCGGCCCGATGTTCCGGCTCGTCGACGTCCCGAAGGCGGTCGAGCAGCTGGACTACCCGACCGACGTCGCGGGGTCGTTCTCGATGGCCGTCGACGACCCGCTGGCCGACTGGAACGACGACACGTTCGCGATCGAGGTCGGGGAGGGTACGGCGACCTGCCGCCCGACGGACGCGACCCCGGACATCGCACTCGACGTGAACACGCTCTCGCAGGTGTACGCGGGCTACCTGCCCGTCGACCGCGCAGCCGAACTCGGGACGTTCGCGGCCGACGACGGGGATGCGGCCGCCCTCCTGGCGACGATGTACCCCGAACAGGACGTCTTCCTCAACGAGGGGTTCTGACGGTCCTCCCCGCCGGGGCCCGCTGGGTCAGTACGGTCCCAGCATCGGCTGTCCCATCCCCGCGCGACCCCGCTGGGGGCCGAACCCGGGCCCTCTCCCCTGCTGCTGTCCGAACGGCTCGACGGCGGGCGGGAACTGCTGTGGGGCGAACGGCGATGGCTGCTGTCCCCACTGCTGCGGGCCGCCGAACTGCTGTGGCTGCTGTCCCCACTGCTGCGGGCCGCCGAACTGCTGTTGCCCGGACTGCGGCTGTGGCTGCTGTCCGAACTGCGGCTGTGGCCTACCGACCTGCGGGGGCTGCTGTCCGAACTGCGGCTGTTGCGGTTGCCCGATTTGCTGGGGCGGCTGCTGGCCGACCGACTGCGGTGGCACTGTCGGCTGCGGCGCGGGCTGCATGGGCTGGCTCGCTCGCGCGCCCGGCACGCCCGGCGCCTGTCCGGCGGCTTGCATCTGTTCTGGCTGGGGCTCTGTGACCAGCCCGCGCTGTCGGGCCAGTTCGTCGGGGAGCAGGTAGACCAGTCGCTCCCGCGGAACGAAGCCGATGACCTCCTCGCGCTCCTCGTCCGCGGTCAGGACGACGCCCGAGTCTACGGCCTTGAAGTTCGCACAATCGATGACCGTCTCGTCGGTGCAGATGGCCTTCATGGCGTCTTCGAGTTCTACCAGCCCGGCCTTAGTGGTAGTTACCAGTAAGCTCTGTTCTCCGGTGGGCCGCAGTCGGTACGTTCCAGACAAATACGTCTTCTGACCATTGACGGCCTGGTGGCCGACTGCGTCACCTGGCGCTGGCCGCGATGGAGTCGGCGAGTGCGGCTTCGAGGCCCGTCCGCCGGAAGCTCGGTGCGGCGTTCACGTCCACGGCGTAGTAGCCGTCGGCGGTCCGGACGAAGTCGACGCCGAGCGCCCGGGCGCCGGTGCGCGCGAGAAGCCGCCGGACAGCCGCGGCCGGCTCGGGGTCGGGTTCGACCTGCCCCAGGTGGGCCATCTCGCCGTAGAGCTTCGAGGTGACCGCGAGCGCGCGCACGTGCACCCGCTCGCCGTCGTCGACGGCGTAGTACTTGAAATCGACCGGCTCGGTCCGGAGGAGGGGCTGGTAGAACTCGCCGTCGCCGTTCAGCGTCGGCGCGCCGTCCCAGCTGAACAGGGGCTTGGCCACGTAGTCGCCGTCGGGCGGCTCGAACCGCACCGCCGGCACCCGGCAGCCGACGGCCCGGAGCGCGTGGAGGCCCACCAGTCGCGCCGAGAGGACCGCCGTCGGGACGAAGCCGTTCCAGGTCGGCACGCCGGCCCGGTCGGCGGCGAGGAGCGCCCGGAGCGACGCGCGGCGGATCTTCTTGTTCGCGAGGACGGCCAGGCCCTCGAGTTCGTCCGGCTGGAGGGGGCGGCCCGGTTCGATGAACCGCACGTCGAAGCCCCGCTCGTGCAGGTCGTCGGCGACGACGGCGAACACCGCGTGGTCCGCGGCCGCGACGATGCCGACCGTTCCAGACCCCGTCCGTTCCATGGCGGTACTTCGAATCCGCGCACATAAAGCGTGGTCGGACCGGAGACTAGCGGGCGCCGGGCGGGAGTGCCCGTCGGACGTCCATTCGAGCGGTCAGGTGGACGCTCGCGTCGCCCCGGACGTGTCAGTGATCTCGTGTCGATTCCGCTCGAACGGGGTACTGACGCCCAGTTACAGGCGGGTGAGGTTCGTCGCGCGCGGCCCCTTGGGAGCCTGTTCGATGTCGAACTCGACCTCCTGTCCCTCTTCGAGGTCGGGGCCGCCCACGTCCTCCATGTGGAAGAACACGTCTTCCTCCGAATCCTCGCTGTCGATGAAACCGTAGCCGCCAGTGTCGTTGAAGAAGTCGACCGTACCTTTCGCCATTGCATTCCGAAGGAATGGTCCATCGGGGATAAATGTTGTGGCACGCCCCGGTCCCCCAGTCTCAGGCCTCGAACGGCCCGATTTCGGCCGTTCGGGAACTGACCGATGCCCGGTACCGTCACGGTCGCGGTGGATTGACGGGCTTGGCAAAAGTTGCCCGGCCGGGAACCCTTATTCCGTTCAGCCCCATTCTCCCGACAATGACAGCTGCCGCGCCAGCCAGGTCCACGCGGACCCGGAGCGGCGCGTTCGGCAGCCAGGTGCGCATTATTATTGGGGCGTAGCCAGCCCCATCACTCACCATCCACCGTCCCGTTCCCTCGACGCCCGTTCCACGACCACCAGGTCGGCCCGAAGCTGCTGACCGACGCGCGCCGGCGGTCCGGCGTGCGGCCGAGACACCCCACACACGCCAGATGACCCCGAACCATTCGACCGACGTACCGTCGACCACCAGAGTCGGCGGGTCAGTATCGACACGAGACCACCCTCCGTCGCCCCCCTCGGGCACGACGGGCGGACGCCCCCGCCAGCGGCGGGACACCGACCGGTACGCGGGGGGCCGCCCATGAGCGAGCGCGATGCGGCCACCGTTCCCACGCCGACGGACGACGACCAGCTGTCACCTGTCACGACCGGCGCCGAGTCGGTCGTCCGTGCCCTCGAAGGGGCCGGCGTCTCCGTACTGTTCGGCGTCCAGGGTGGGGCGATCATGCCGGTCTACGACGCGCTCTACGACTCCGGGCTGACGCACGTGACGATGGCCCACGAGCAGGCGGCCGCACACGCCGCGGACGCCTACGGCATCGTCTCGGGCCGACCGGGCGTC
>Ga0102959_1000061_pt1 | contig 34563 bp, 28 predicted proteins | sample SalPonF2_B_D2_MG_FD_84520 | JGI IMG/M metagenome (GOLD analysis project Ga0102959, IMG submission 84520) | Salt pond soil microbial communities from South San Francisco under conditions of wetland restoration - Salt Pond MetaG SF2_B_D2_MG ...
CTCTTGGCCTTGGCCTGGCTCTTGGCCTTGGCCTGGCTCTTGGCCTTGCTCTTGGTCTTCGGCGCGCCGACCGCCCCGCCTTCCAACTGGGCGATGCGGTCATCGATGGAACCCATCTCCTTGGCGATTTTGGCGCGCTGCTTCTTGAGTTTGCCGAGCTCGGTTTCGCGGGCCTTCAGTTCTCTACGCAATTCGGAAATAGACTTCTGCTTCGCGGGCATTCACGTCTCCTCTCTGAATAGGACAGACAGCACAGTTCGCAACGGGAGCAGGTCGGCTGATCATCCGAATCAACTTACCGCCAACGGCGACGGCATTGAGGTTCGATGTTCTATTCGGCGAACCGTGCTCACGTCAACAGTTTCGAACTGAAGTATAGACCTCCGCGCGATCACTGGCAATAGGCGGCCTTTCAGAAATATACTCCCCGCCGGCGGCATGGCCGCCCCGCCGCCGGAGGCTCTTGCTATTGCCCGGCGTCCGCCCCTACAATGGCGACGTACCCGTACCGACAAGAATGGAAGCCAGATCGGAGCCACAATGCCGGATTCGCCCGCACCAAGGAACCGAACGCCCGTCGCGTTCGTCAGCGACTATCCGCCGCGGCAATGCGGCATCGCCACGTTCACATTCGATCTGTGCAATGCCGTAACCGCCGCCGGGGGCGAGAAGTACGACGTGTTCACCGTGGCCATGAACGACGTGCCCGAGGGCTACCCGTACCCGGACCGCGTACGGTTCGAGGTCCGCCATGCCGTGCAGGCGGATTACCGCCTCGCCGCCGAGTACCTCAACATCCACCAGGTCAACGCCGTCTGCCTGCAGCACGAGTACGGCATCTTCGGCGGCACGTGCGGGGCGCACATTCTCGCGCTGCTGCGGCGGCTGCGCCGTCCGCTGGTGGTCACGCTGCACACCGTTCTGCGCGAGCCGAGCGACCAGCAGCAGCTTGTCCTGGAGGAAATCGGTCGGCTGTCGGACCGGATGATCGTGATGAGCGACATCGCCCACGGCATCCTGAACGACGTGTACGACGTGCCGAAGGAGAAGATCGTCACCATTCCGCACGGCATTCCGGACGTGCCGTTCGTCGATCCGCATTTCTACAAAGACCAGTTCGGCGTGGAGGGCCGCCGCGTGATCCTCACCTTCGGCCTGCTCTCGCCCGGCAAGGGGATCGAGTACGCCATCGAGGCGATGCCCGCCATCGTGGCCAAGCATCCGGACGTGGTCTACATCGTGCTGGGCGCCACCCACCCGCACATCAAGCGGGAAAGCGGAGAGGAATACCGCAACAGCCTGCTCCGCCGCGTCAGCGACCTGGGCCTCAAGGACCATGTCCAGTTCGTCAATCGCTTCGTGTCCATGGAGGAACTGTGCGAGTTCCTCGGCGCGACCGACATCTACGTAACCCCCTACCTCAACCCCGAGCAGATCACCTCCGGCACGCTGGCCTACGCCTTGGGCACCGGCAAGGCCACCGTGAGCACGCCGTACCTTTACGCCAAGGAAATGCTCGCCGACGGCCGGGGGCTGCTGGCGGACTTCCACTCGTCGGAGTCCATCGCCGAGAAGATCAACCATCTGCTGGACAACGAGGTGGAGCTGCACGCCATGCGCAAGCGGGCCTACACCCACTGCCGCAAGATGGTCTGGAAGCGAGTCGGCCAGGACTACCTGGACCTGTTCGCCGAAGCGCAGGAAGCCTGGCTGGAGAAGCGCCAGCACCACGCCGCGACGCGGAAGCCCGTCGCCGGCCGCAACGACGCCGAGAAAGACCCCGCCCGCGAGGACGAACTGCCGGAAGTGGACTTCCGCCACCTGCGCAATCTCACCGACGATACCGGCATCCTGCAGCATTGCCTCTACTCCACCCCGGACCGGCGGTACGGCTACTGCACGGATGACAACGCTCGCGGGCTGATCGCCGTGGCCCTGCACTGGGACCACACGCGCGACGAGAACATCCTGCCGCTCATGCAGACGTACCTGAGCTTTCTCGCTCATGCCATGGACGAGAAGACCGGCCGGTTCCGCAACTTCATGAACTACGACCGCACCTGGTCGGAAGTAATCGGCAGCGAGGACAGCCACGCCCGGGCCCTCTGGGGCCTGGGCAACAGCGTGGCCCTCTGCCCGTACGAGGCGCAGATCGCCCTGGCCACGCAGCTCTTCCGGCGCGGCATGGAGGCGGTGGAAGAGTTCGCCTCGCCCCGGGCGTGGGCCTTCACCATCGTGGGCATCCATGCCTACCTGCGGCGCTTCGGCGGCGACAGCCAGGTCCGCCGCGCCCGCGCGGTGCTTACCGACCGCCTGTCCGAGCACTTCACCCGGCACGCCGCCGCGGACTGGCCCTGGTGCGAGGACGTGGTCACCTACGCCAACGCCAAGCTGCCCCACGCCCTGCTGATGAGCGGCAAGTGGATGCAGCGCGGCGACCTGATCGACATCGGCAAGCGCTCGCTGGAGTGGCTGGTGAACATCCAGACCAACGAGGACGGCATGCTCTCGATCATCGGCACCGACGGCTGGTATGTCCGCGGGGGCGAGAAAGCCCAGTTCGACCAGCAGCCCGTTGAGGCCCAGGCCCTCGTCGAGGCGTGCATCGAGGCCTACCGCGTGACGCGCGAGAAGCACTGGCTCATCCGCGCCCGGCGCGTGTTCAACTGGTTCCTGGGAGACAACGACCTCCGCACGCCGGTGTACGACTTCACCACCGCCGGCTGCCGCGACGGCCTGCACCCCAACCGCATCAACGAAAACCAGGGCGCCGAGAGCACGCTCGCGTGGCTCTTGAGCCTGTTGCAGATGCACGACCTTCAGATGGAGCTAACATTAGGCGAGCCCCCGACCGATACAACAACGGACCAGCGGCCCGTAACCAAGCCGATCCGCCCCAGTGGCCCCGTAGTAGGAGCGAAAGCAAAAACCCATGCCGCAACCAATCGTGATGATCAGTAGTTACCCGCCCCGCCTGTGCGGCATCGGAACGTTCTGTGAAGAAGCACGCGAGTTCATCCGGAAGCACAACCCGGACCGCGACGTTCTGGTGATCAGCCACACCGACGGTGAGGGCGAGGGCGTGATTCCCCTCATCGACCTGTCCCAGCCGGGCTGGTGGAAGCCCGTCGCCGACAAGGTGCACGAACTGCAGCCGCACGCGGTGCACATCGAGCACGAGTACGGCCTGTACGAATACCGCGACGAACGCGGCCAGGGCGACGGCAACGAGGGGTTCCTCGACCTGCTGGACGCCATCAACGACGTGCCCACCATCGTCGAGCCGCACACCGTCCACGGCCGGCTGACGGACTTCGAGGCGGATTTCATCTTCAAGATGGCCCGCCGCGCCGACCTGGTGCTGTTCAAGTGCCACTACCAGAAGTGGCGGCTGGACTGGAACTTCGCCGGCAAGGGCTGGCCGACGCCGCTGAACATCATGGTGGTGCCGCACGGCGCCCGGGCGGACAAACGCTACAGCCTGGCCGAGGTGGTCGAGCTGCGCAAGGAGCTCGGCCTCGACGACGTGCCGCACCTGTCCAAGCACCTGGTGGGGCTGATCGGCTGGATCCAGTCCAACAAGCGATGGGACATCCTCACCGACATGTGGGAGGAGATCCACGAGGAGGTGCGCAGACGCTCCGGCCAGGAGTGGGACTTGCTGGCGGCCGGCACCTGGCGAGACCCGAACCACAAACTCGACTACGACAAGTACCGCAACAGCGTCGAGGTGCTGGAGAAGAAGGGCCTGGCCCATTACTACGAGTTCGTGCCGCGCGGCGACGTGTACTACAAGATGATGGCCGTGTGCGACTTCATCGTGCTGCCCAGCACCGATGAAACGCAGTCCGGCACGCTGGCGCGGATCATCGCGCTCAACAAGCCCTACGTCACCACCGCCCCCATGGAGGGCCTCACCGCCCAGACGCTCGAAAGCCGCGGCGGCATGCTGTTCACCACCAAGGACATGCTCAAGCGGCACGTGATCGAGCTGGCCTGCAACGAAAACGCCCGCCTGCGGATGGGCGAAAACCTCAAGTACTACCTGGACACCACCGTAAGCTGGGACGTGGTGGCCGCCCAGTACAACGAGGCCTACGCCCTGGCCGAACAGGCCACCCGAACCGGCAAGCCGGTGCAACTGCCCAAGGAGTTCTAGGCGGCAGCGCGCGGCGGCGCGAAGCCGGGCGCCGGCCCGCGGCAACGACGCTTTGCGCGAAGGAACCTTCCGGATGGAACGGGCTGCTACAATTACGAGACGCCCGAGATCGCCAGGCATGGCCCGGAACCTTCGAATTATCCTGTCGTCCGCCTGCATTCTTCTGGCCGCGCTGGCGGCCGGCGGGCAGGAACTGCCTTTCTCCCAGGCGCCGCCGTTCCTGGAGCAGCCCGGTCAAGGCCCCTTCCGCGTTCGCGCGGTTCCCTCTCACAATCGGGTGACGCCCGGCCAGACGTTCCACGTGGCGCTCGTGGGCGAACTGGACGAGGGGTGGCTCTACTACAGCCCGCATCCGGGACCGGACGTGATCGCCGGCAGCGTCGCCGCGGACGCCGGGCCGCTGCGGCCGGGCGAGACGCTCTGGCCGAAGGACAAGTCCAAGGCCATCGACTACGGCGAAGGGCCGGTGGTCAATCACGGCTACACGGGCCGGTTCGCCGTGTACGTGCCGCTGACCGTGCCGGCGGAGGCCCCGGCCGGACCCGTCGCCGTCGAGCTTCGCCCGGAGGGGCAGATCTGCCTGGATGTGTGCATCAACCTGACAGGCCGCGGCGCCGTCTTCGCGCGCACGGAAGTGACGGTCGGCCCAGCCGCCGAGGCCAACCCGCAATGGACCGATGAACTTGCCGCGGGTCTGCGGCGAGCCATGCCCGCGGCGAGGCTCAAGGAGCTTCACGCTGAGGCCGGGCAGTCGGCGAAGGTGAGCTTTTTTTCCGACGAAGCGGCGCGGCTGACGGTGTGGGCGGGCCTCGGCCTGGCGCTGCTGGCCGGGCTTACGCTCAACATCATGCCGTGCGTGCTGCCGATCATCCCGCTGCGCATCTACTCGCTGGTGCGGATGGCCGGCGACACCCGCCGCCGCTACATCACGCTCGGGCTCGCCTTCGCGGGGGGCATCGTGCTGTTCTTCCTCGGACTGGCGGCGGTGAACGTCGCGTTGCGCCTGGCCGGGGCGGCCGCGTTCGACGTGAACGAGGCGTTCCAGTACGCCTGGGTCCGCATCGCCCTGGCGGCCGTGCTGCTGGCGATCGCCGCGAACCTCTTCGGCCTGTTCAACGTGACCGTTCCGGGCAAGGTCGCCTCGATGGAAGGCGGCGGCAAGAGCACCGGCCACGGCTCGGCCGTCGGCATGGGCGTCATGATGGCCATCATGTCCACGCCATGCAGTTTCGGCTTTATGGCGTTGGCGCTGGCGTGGGCGCAGGTGCAGCCGCTCTGGCTGGGCGCCGCGGCGATCTTCGCGATGGGCGTGGGCATGGCGGCGCCGCACATTCTGCTGGCGGCCATGCCGCAACTGGTGAAGGTGCTGCCCAAGCCCGGCCGCTGGATGGAGCTGTTCAAGCAGGCGATGGGCTTTCTGCTCCTGCCGGCCGTGCTGTACGTGCTGTCGACATTCGCCCCGGACACGGCCGCCGGCCGGTACCCCTTCCTGCTGGCCGGCTTCTGCGTGGTGCTGGCGATGGGGCTGTGGATGTGGGGCTCCTGGGTGCGCTATGACGCTCCAGCGGTCCGCAAGCTGATCGTGCGCGGCGCCGCCGTCGGCATCGTCGCCGTGGCGGGTTGGATGCTGCTGCCGGCCCCTTCCGGCCCGTTGGTGAAGTTCGAGCCGTTCGACGCGGCGCGGCTCAACCAGGCCCGGGAAGACGGGCGAATGGTCGTGCTGAAAGTGACGGCCTCCTGGTGCACGGAGTGCAAGATCCTCGACTACCAGGTGTTCAATACGCCGGAGACGGCCGAGGCCTTCCGGCGGCACGACGTGCTGGCGATGAAGGCGGACGTGACCAACGCCGACAGCCCCGCCGCCGTGTGGGTGAACAACACCTTCGGCGTCAGCCCGCCGCTGACGGTGGTCTACCCGCCCCGCGGAGAACCACAGGCCCGGGTGGGACGATTCGGCAAGCGGGAGTTCCTCGACTGGCTGGAGGCCGCTTCGGACGCCGCATCGGGCCTTGCCGCCGACCCGCCGCCCAAGTAGAGTGTGTTCTTGCGCTGCGTTCCCGCGGAAGCGAAAGGGCGGCTCCATGGCAAGACGAATCGTCGCGACACTTCTGGTGTGCCTCTGTGCCTGGGTTGGCGGCTCGCCGGTGCGGGGCCAGGAAGGCCAGCCGCTATCCATGCGGATTCTGGACGCCTGGAAGGAAATGCGGCGTCACGATCCCGGCTCGGCGGAGTTCACGCGGGCCGAAGACCGCCTCCGGCGGCACATCGGGCAGTTGGACGCGGCCGAGAAGCCGCTCGCCGCGGCCGTGCTGATGGACCGCCATGCCCCGGACCACGTCAACGCCGCGGCGCTGGCGTACTTCGGGCCGGACTTCCTGGACAGCGTGACCGTCAAGCGCATCCTTGCCGACGAAGACCGCACCTTCTCCCAGCGCGTGCTGCTCCGCACGTACTACCACAGCGGGCCCGTTTCGGACATGCTCCGCCCGCGCCTCACCGCCCTGCTTGCCGAGCGGATCGAGGGCCTTGCCGGCAAGGAGGCGCCCTACGGCGAACAACGGCTGCTGGTGCATCTGACCAGCGCGACGCTGACGCACACGAATGGCGCCGATGATACGCCGGAGAGGAAGCGCCTGCTCCAGGCGATGGAGGCCTGTGCCGCCCAGGGCAAGCCCGAAGAGCCGTTCGCCGCCAACTGCGCCGGCTGGCTGGAGGTGCGGGAGGGCTGTGGCGAGGAGCCCAGCTCCGTCGAGAACGCCCTGAAGTGCCTGGGCCACTGGGATGCCCTGAAGCGATGGAAGGCCGGGCGGCGCCTGGCCCGGCGGATCGAGGGGCAGTACGTGGAGGCCAGGCACGCCACGGGTGAGCCGTCGGTCTTCGAGCGGGTCTGGGAGAAGCTGTCCGACCCGCGGGACAACGTCCGCATGGCGGCGGTGGAGGTCTTCGGCCAGGCCGCGCTGAACCAGGCCGCGGCCGAAAAGGTCACCCCAGGCCTCGTGGGCATCCTGCTGTACGACCGCGGCGTGGTTGTTCAGGAGGCGGCCGCCAAGGCCCTCGCCGCCCATAGCCGGCACGCCGCCTGGGCGGCCGAGCCGTTGCTGAAGGTGCTGGCCACGCCCCGCCCGGGCCCGCGGCGCACGGGAAGCATCCTCACCGCCCTCGGCTATCTCGTGCCCCACGCGGATGAGGCCCGGCAGGAGAAGATGCTCGCCGCGGCGATGGACAAGATGCTCGTGGCGCCCCGCGGCGCCTTGACGCTCATGAAGGCCCTCGGGCCGACGGCCCAGGTCGCCGTGGGGATGATCCGGGCGTACCGCAAGGGCGCCGACCAACTGGACCGCGTCTACATCGACCGGCACGTGCTGCCGGCCATCCTGCCCAACGGCGACAACGGCGAGGAATTGGGGATGTAGAGCCATAAGCGGAAATCTTGGCGGCCTGTCGTGTTTGGCGCAATGTGGCGGGCCGCAGCCCCCCCCCCGAAGGGGGCACAGCAAACTCAGGATTTCGTGCTTCGGCCTTCGCATTCGGCCCCTCGCCAGCCGTCCTCAATTCCGCATCGGCGCCATCCCCGTCTTGCCTGGCGCCTCCCAACCGCTAGAATAGCGGGATGGAACAGAAGTACATGCGCAACTTCAGCATCATCGCCCACATTGACCACGGCAAGAGCACCCTGGCCGACCGCATGCTGCTGGCCACCGGCGCGATCACCCAGCGCGAGTTCCGCGCCCAGCTCCTGGACGACATGGACCTGGAGCGCGAGCGCGGCATCACCATCAAGGCCTCGGCCGTGACGATCGAGCATAAGCACAAGGGCCAAACCTACATGCTCAACCTGATCGACACGCCCGGCCACGTGGACTTCCATTACGAGGTGAGCCGGGCCCTGGCCGCCTGCGACGGGGCGCTGCTGGTGGTCGACGCCGCCCAGGGCGTCGAGGCGCAGACCGTCGCCAACGCCCACCTCGCCCAGAAGAGCAACCTGCCGGCCGTGCCCGTGGTCAACAAGATCGACCTGCCCGCCGCCCGTCCGGAAGACGTGGCCATGGAAATGGAGAGCCTGCTCGCCACGCCGGCCGAGGACTGCATCTTCACCTCCGCCAAAACCGGCGAGGGCGTCGATGACATGCTCACCGCCATCGTCGAGCAGCTTCCGCCGCCGACCGGGCAACTCGACGCGCCGACCCGCGCCCTGATCTTCGACAGCAACTACGACGACTATCGCGGCGTGGTGGTCTTCCTGCGCGTCTTCGACGGCGCGCTGTCCGTTGGCGACCGCATCAAGATGATGGGCACGGCCGACGAGTATCAGATTACCGAGCTGGGCAAACTCACGCCCGGCCCCACGAAGGTTCAGTCCATGGCCGCCGGCGAGGTGGGCTACCTCGTGGCGAACATCAAGACCGTCTCGGCCGTGCACGTGGGAGACACCATCACCCTGGTCAAGACCCCCCCCGCCGAGCCGCTGCCCGGCTACCGCCCGCCGCAGCAGATGGTCTTCTGCGACTTCTACCCCGGCGGCGGCACGCAGTTCCCCGAGCTGCGCGACGGGCTGGAGAAGCTCCAACTCAACGACAGCGCGCTGATCTTCCAGCCGATCAACTCCGAGGCGCTGGGCTTCGGCTTCCGCTGCGGATTCCTCGGCATGCTGCACATGGAGATCGTCCAGGAGCGGTTGGAGCGCGAGCACGACATCCACGTGGTGCAGACGGCCCCCACCGTGCCGTACCAGGTGCTGGGCAAGGACGGAAAGGTGATCGAGGTGGACTCCGCCGGCGAACTGCCGGAGCCGAACTACATCGAGGAAATCCGCGAGCCGTACGTGCGGGTGGACCTGATCGTGCCCAGCGAGGCCATCGGCAACGTGATGCAGCTCGCCGAGGAGCGCCGCGCCACGTACATGAAGACGGAGTACCTCTCGGCCGACCGGGTGATCCTGGAGTACGAGTTCCCGCTGGCGGAGATCATCTATGACTTCTACGACAAGCTCAAGTCCGCCAGCCGCGGCTACGGCACGATGGACTACGAGATGATCGGCTACCGTGCGGACAACCTGGTGAAGATGGACATCCTCGTGAACAACAACAAGGTCGAGGCGCTGTCGATCATCTGCCACCATACCCAGGCGCAGAAGCGCGGCCGGGCCGTTATCCAGAAGCTGCGGCAGGAGATTCCCCGCCACATGTTCGAGGTGCCGCTCCAGGCGGCCATCGGCAACAAGGTCATCGCGCGGGAAACCATCAAGGCCCTCCGCAAAAACGTGACGGCCAAGTGCTACGGCGGCGACGTGTCCCGCAAGCGCAAACTGCTGGAGAAGCAGAAGGAAGGCAAGAAGCGCATGAAGATGGTCGGCAATGTCGAGATTCCGCAGAAGGCGTTTATGTCCGTTCTGGAAGCGGGGGAATAGTCCCGCGCATATGACCTCGGCCTCGTCGCCCGAGTGGCAAGGAGATTCAGGCAAATGGCGCAACACGCTCCCGCCGACCCAAACGGCGACCTGGCCGCACTCAAAGCCAACCTTCAGAAGGTCATCCACGGCAAGCCGGACAGCATCGACATCCTGATCATCGCGCTGCTGGCCGGCGGGTCCGTCCTCATGGAAGACGTGCCCGGCGTCGGCAAGACCACGCTCGCCAAGGCCCTCGCCCGCAGCATCGAGGCGGAGTTCAGCCGCATCCAGTTCACGCCGGACCTGCTGCCGGCGGACATCCTCGGCTCCTCGGTCTACAACCCCGTCACCGGCGCGTTCGACTTCCGCAAGGGGCCGATCTTCTGCAACGTGCTGCTGGCCGACGAGATCAACCGCGCCAGCCCGCGCACGCAGTCGGCCCTGCTGGAGGCCATGAACGAGATGCAGGCCACCATCGAGGGCAAGCGGCACGCCCTGCCCAGCCCGTTTCTCGTGCTGGCCACGGAGAACCCGGTGGAGTTCCACGGCACCTACCCGCTGCCGGAGGCGCAGTTGGACCGCTTCCTCGTGCGGCTGGACCTGGGCTACCCGGAGGCCGACGTGGAGGTCGGCATCCTGCACGCCCAGGCCATCGAGCACCCGCTGGAGAGCCTCTCGCCCGTGCTCTCGCGCCAGCGCATCGCGGAAATGCAGCAGCAGGTCCGGCAGGTGTCCGTCGAGCCGAGCGTCTCGCGCTACGTGGTGGACCTCGTCCAGGCCACCCGCTCCGACCCGCAACTCAAGCTGGGCGCCAGCCCCCGCGGCAGCCTGATGCTCTTCCGCGCCGCCCAGGCCGCCGCCTACGCGGCCGGGCGAGACTACGTGCTGCCCGACGACGTGCAGCGCCTCGCCCCCTTCGTGCTGGCCCACCGGCTCATGCTGACCTCCAAGACGCGCTACAGCGGCGCCGGCAAGGAGGAGATCATCCGCGGCATCCTGCGGCAGGTTCGCGTGCCGACATGAACCACCGGGCCAAGCCCAACCTGAGCCGCCTCGGGCGGGATGTCCTGTTCTTCAACCTCACCGACCCGGGCAAGTACGTCCTGACGGCCTTGGCCATGGCCACGCTCACCGGCTCGCTCACGCTCTCCATCCCCGTGTATCACGTGTTCGTGGGAATGGTCTGCCTGTGGCTGATTTCCTTTCTGGCTTCGGTCCCGTTCCGCCCGAAGGTGAGCGTCGAGGGCGACTTCCCGCCGCGCGTCATCGCCGGGCGGGCGTTCACTGGCGAGTTCCGCGTGACGAACGAATCCCGCCGCCCCGCGCTGGACCTCTCGCTCGGCGTGTATCCGCTGCCGGTGGGCATGCGGCAGGTCGAGCCGGTCGCCAGCGTGCCGCAACTCGCCCGCGGCCAGACGGTCCGGCTGAGCATGAAGCTCCAGGCCCGCCGCCGGGGCGTGTACAGCATCGACGGCCCCCGGCCGTTCACCACGTTCCCGTTCAACCTCCGCCGCAACGGCCCGCCGCCCCGCCGCGGCCGAAGCGTCATCGCCCTGCCGGAGTTCCACCCGCTTCTACATGTGGACATCCCCGCCCAAGCGCGCCACCAGCCGGGCGGCATCGCCCTGACCAGCAACATCGGCGAAAGCCCGGAGTACATCGGCAACCGCGAGTACCGCCCCGGCGACTCGACGCGACGGATCGACTTCCGCGCGTGGGCCCGCCTCGCGCAGCCGGCCGTCAAGGAGTACCAGGAGGAGTACTACTGCCGGATCGCGCTGGTGCTGGACACGTTCATCGATTCGCCATGGTGGCGCCCGCGGCGGCTGATCTACCCGAACCTGGAGGCGGCGGTGAGCCTCTCGGCCGCCGTGGCCGACGCGCTGTCGCGCGGGGAATACATCATCGACATCTTCGCCGCCGGGCCGGAGCTGTACGTCTTCCGCGCCGGGCGGCACACCACGCACTTCGAAAACGTGCTGGAGATCCTCGCCGGCGTGGGCCCCTGCCGGCGGAACCCGTTCGAGATCGTCACGCCGGCTTTGGCCGATGAGCTGAGTAACATCTCGTCGGTCATCTGCGTGCTGCTGGACTGGGACGCCCCGCGCGAGCAGCTCGTGCGGCGCGCCGCGGAGGCCGGCTGCGCGCCGAAGGTGTTGATCGTACGCGACGGACCGACCTCGCTGCCCATCGCCGGCGCCGAGCTATGGGGATATTCCGTGACGCAACTGACCCCAGCCGACGTGCGGCGCGGCGCGCTGGAGGTGTTGTGAAGCGGCAGCAGATCATGGCGTTGGCGATGACGGCGCTGGCGGCGGGCGTGTTCGCATGGAGCGGCCGCTCGTACGCCTATGCCCTGTCCATCGTCGCCGTGGCGGCTATCGGCGCGCCCGGCAAGTTCACGCTCCACCTCTCCGCCGCCCGACGGAGCATCCTCGTGCTGGCGCTGGGGTTGGTCTTCGCGGCGGTGTGGCGATACGCCCCCCACGACGATCCCGCCGTGCAGGGCTTCCTGGGCTATGACATGGCCCACGCCTTCGCGATGTACTTCCTCTCGCTGATGGCGCTGCACTTCTACCTTCCGGAAAACCTCTCGCTGCGGCTGGAGTTGCCGCTGCTGGCCGTGACCGTGCTGATCTGCTCCGGCGACGTGCTGGCCGACATGGCCGCGGACCGGAGCTACCAGATGTTCGCCTTGGCCATGGCCGTGGCGGTGGCGCTGTACTGTGCGTCGCTGCGCAAGCGCCCGGCCGAGCGGACGGGCCGCCGGCCCCTGCTGCGCGGCGTGCTTGCCGGGACGGTGCTGGTGCTTACGGTGGCGGTCTCCGCCTGGTCCAGCCGCATGCTGCTGCGCCACCAGAGCACGATCGCCTCCACGCTCAATCGCGGGGTGCAGATGCCCCCCGGGCCCATGATCCGCTTCGACCGCACCGCCGAGCTGACCAGCATCACCCAAATGCGGCAGAAGGACCAAAACCGCATCATCCTCCGGGCGTTCTGCGACGAGCCGCCCGGCTACCTGCGGGCGCGGGCGTTCGACGCCTACGGGAACGGACAATGGGCTGCCTCCGGCGGCTCAAGCGAGATCGACCCAACCCACCAGGAAGCGCTAGCCTTTACGGCCGGTACGGGCAATGCGTTCCTGCTGCCGCATGGGCCCAGCGTCCGGCCGGAGAAGGTGGTGGAGGTCTGGCCGTCGCCGGACATCCTGGACGGCATGTTCACGCCGCTGGGTACGGTGCAGATGCGGGCCGCGGCCGACAAGATCCGCGTGGACCCGCACGGCGTCGTGGACGCCGCGGACATCGATGCCGGCCAGAACTACGCCGCCGGCGCCGCGCCGGCCGGGGCGACTGTGCCGCCGCCCTACCTGGACGACGTGCGCCGACGCTTGACCGCCGCCGACACGCTCGGACCGGAGGTGCGGACGCTGGCGGACGATATCTTCGCCGGATGCCGCACCAGCCGAGAGAAGATGCTCGCGGTGGAGAACTACTTCCGCGAGCGCTATGAATACCGCATCGGCATCACCATTCCGCCGGGGGAGGACCCGCTGGTCTACTTCCTCACGGCCGAGCCGAAGCCCGCCGCCCACTGCGAGTACTTCGCATCCGGCGCGGCGGTCCTGCTGCGGCTGGGCGGCGTGCCAACGCGGTACGTCACGGGCGTGGTGGCGGCCGAGCGGAACGACGCCGGGGGGTATTGGGTGGCCCGACGCCGCGACGCCCACGCCTGGGTGGAAGCCTGGGACGAGGAGGCCGGGCGATGGGTGCTCGTGGAGGCCACCCCGCCGGGCGGCGTGCCGGCCCCCACGGAGCCAAGCGCCCTGAGCCAGTGGTGGGACGTGCTGAAGCTGCGCTGGCAGGAATTCCGGGCCCTGCTGGACCGCGAGGGGCCCCTGGCGCTGCTGAAGTGGATCGGCCGGGGGCTGTTGGCCCTGGGCGTGTGGCTGGCGACCACGCCGCCGGGCTGGGCGGCGAGCGCGGCGATTGTTCTACTGGCGGCGTGGCGGCTGCGCAAGCGGCTGCACAAGCGCCGCCGGCAGCACCCGGAACCGGGCCTGGCCGAACTGCGGCGGCTGCTGACGCTAATGGACCGGCGGATGAAGCGCCTTGGCTTCGTTCGGCGGCCGAGTGAAACGCTGCATCAGTTCGCCTCTCGCGTGGAGCGGGCCCAGGGCCCGGCCGTCGAGCCCCTTCAGGCCGAGACGCCGGAAGCGGCGCGGAAGGCGGCGCGGTGGTATGTGGCGTACGCCGCCGTTCGCTATGGTCGCGCCGACCGCACCGAGGCCGCCGCCGCCCTGCGGGCCGCCCTGCCCAAACGCGGACCCCAGCGCGCCGCAAGTGACAGGCAGGCCCGGATGCCGTGAGACCGCCATGCCCCCAACGGCAGTCGCCGGGGGCTTATATCTACGGAATTTTGCGACGGCGGCAGCAACGTTGTCAGAACATCGCGGCGTATAGAAGAGACGCGAACCCGCCCAGGATTCCCACCGAAAGCAGGATCCCGAGGCCGACCCACATCATTCGTTCTTTGTTCGATTCGCCCATGCTTCGCTTCCTCTCCAACTCCACGAATGAAACCCTCGATCGACCGGAAGGTGGCGTTGGAATCGGCGCGGAATATCCGCTCTCCGCAAATCTTGCTTCCCTCCGGGCGGGCGCCGCGGCTGGCGGCGTCTCTGAGAGCCGGCGCAAGCGCGCTATTTCCGCGAATCGTCGCCCTCAGCCCGTCTGCCCGGCAGAACGTAGTGCAGCAGCAGCCCCGCCAGCGCCGCCGCCGGCCAGGTGAGCCACGCCCACAGCGGACGCGGCAGGAACTCCGTGGACCGAGCCGCGGCATTCTCCCAGGCGAACGTCACCGGCCCCAGATGCCACAGCCACGCCGCGCGCGGCCCGGCCGCGAAGAACTCCAGCGCGATATAGTACATCGCCGGCAGCCCAAGCGCCGCGGCCGCCAGGAACAGCACCACCGCCGAGCCAGCCTTCCGCCGCGCCGGCAGCAGCGCCCCGGCCGCCCACGCCACCGGCCACGTCGCCGCCACGGCCAGCACCCCCCGCGCCACATCCGCGGCGGAGGCATCTCCCAGCCACGCCCCGGCCGCGTGGAACGGCGCCGCCGCCAGCATCAGCAAGACGGATTCACCCACCACGCCGCCCGGCCGCATCGGCCTTCCGCCGCGCCGCGAGCGGTGCATGAGCACCAACGGGTAGACCAGGAAGATGAACACCGCCTGCGCTGCCGCCACGGCCGGGAGAACCGGCAGCGGAGCGGGACGGAGGTCCGCGCGAGGCGGGTAGATCGCATCCGGCCAGAGACCCGCCGCCAGGCCCGCCGTCAGCAGCGCCAGCCAGCCCAGGGCCGCCGGCCGCCACCACGGCCGCCGCCGCGGCGTGTCAGTGGATGCTTTCATAGCCCCAATCATAGCGGAGGTCGATGTACTCCTTCACGCCCGCCAGCCGTCCGTGACGGCGGAAGAAGTCGTCCAGGTAAGACAGCTTCCGCTCCGGCGACACCACCCAGTCGCCGTCGGGCGTGGGGAAGCGCCCCCAGCGGATGTCCGTCACCGGCCCGCGGCCGACCTGGGCGTACATGCGGATGTGCGGCTCGTTGCGGGCCACGCGACCGTCGTGGTTCTCCACGCTGACGGCGGAGATCTGCCAGGCCCACTCGCGCCGGGCCTCGATGAGTTTCACCAGGCGCAGGGCCGCCGCGAGAGCCTCGCTGCTCCATTGCCGCCCCGGCGCCGGCGGAGGCGGATCGTAGGCGTAGTGCACCAGCACTTCCACATAGTGAATGCGCTGCAGGCGCAGGTGCGGGGGGGCGTCTTCCCGCTGGAGGAAGTACACCCGGCGCGCCCGGCCGTCCACGGTCAGCTCGGCCGTGAACTTCGGCGTCTGCTCGGCCGGCAGGACCACGCCTTGCTCGTCCACATACACGTGGCGGACGCCGTCCGGCCGAGGAACCCGCGCCGAGGGACGCCGGAACTCGGCTTCGATCAGGATTTCGCCCGACTGCCCGTCCGCGGCCATGCGGCGGCGCACGGAGCGCACCCGGCGCACCCAGGGGTTGGCCTCGCTGCGCTTCCAGAGCTCTTCCGTGAGCCGCGGATCGGTGAATCGTAGTTTCACCGGACACAAAGAGGAGATGATCTCCCGCTCCAGTTGGGGCGGCATCCATTCCGGCCGGTCGAGCAGCACGACCTTCGCCCGCGTCGGGGCGCTGTGGGCGTGGCGGTCCAGCACGTGGCCTTCCAGCAGCACCAGCGTGGCCGCGCCGACGCCGAAGAGCAGCCCCGCCACGAGCAGGACGATCGCCTTGCCCTTTCGCCCGCGGCGCGTTGGTTCCGCCGGGTTCGGCGCGTTGTCCGGGGGCGCCGCTCCGGCGGCCGCTCGCTTCTGTTTGCTCTTTCTCGCCATAACTCTCGCCGCCCGCCTCAACGGTTCATCGCCATCGCCAGCAGGCGGTCGCACAGGGTCACAAAGTCGATGCCCGCCTCCGCGGCCGCCTTCGGCAGCAGCGAGTGGCTCGTGAAGCCGGGGATCGTGTTGATTTCCAGGAACCAGTGCCGCCCTTCGCCGTCCAGCAGGAAGTCCACGCGGGACAGGTCGCGGCACTCCATCGCCCGGTGGGCCTTGAGCGCGTCGGCCTGGACGGCGCGGGTGAGCTCCTCCGGCAGGCCGTGGTCGAAGAGATACCGCGTGGCGGCGGCGTCGGAGTATTTGGCGGTGTAGTCGTAGAAGTCCCGATCCGGCACGATCTCCAGCACGGGCAGCGGCTCCTGGCCGAGGATGCCGACCGTCAGTTCCCGCCCGGGCACGTAGCGCTCGATCATAGCCCGGCCGTGGCGGTCCAGCAGGTCTTCCAGCGCCAGGTCCCGCGCCGACTCGCTTCGGGCGATGGTGATATCCACGCTCGACCCGCCGTCCACCGGCTTGAGCACCACCGGGACGGGCAGCTCGGCCAGCCAGCCGGCCACCTGCCGGGGCGTGTGGAAACTCTCGATGATCATCCAATCCGGCGTGGCGACGCCGGCGCGCTTGACGATCTGCTTGGTGGCCGCCTTGTCCATCGAGAGCTGGCTGGCGCGGATGCCGCTGCCCACGTACGGCAGCCTGCGGGCCTCGCACAGGGCCTGCACCTCGCCGGATTCGCCGAACGCTCCGTGCAGGGCGATGAACACCACGTCGATGCCCGGCGCGTCCAGCGCGGAGGGGTCGCTCGGGGTGATGTCCGCCCCGGTCACCTTGTGCCCGCCCTTGCGCAGCGCCTCGAACACGGCCGCCCCGCTCTGGAGAGAGACCTCCCGCTCGGCCGACGGGCCGCCCATCAGCAGCAGCACGTTCAGCGCTTTCGTCGTCCGCGGCGATGCGTCCCGCGTGCCATCCATGGCCGCCGAGTTCGCCTCCATGTCACCACACCTCCAACTCCAGCTCCAGGTACACTTCATTCTTCTTGTAGACTGTCTCGCGGATCAGGTTGATCAGCTTCAGCATGTCGGAGGCCTTGGCGCCCTCGTCGGCCAGGATGAAGTTCGCGTGCTTCTCCGACACGTACGCCCCGCCGACGCGCTTGCCCTTGAGCCCGGCGCGGTCGATCAAGGCCCCGGCCGACAGCCCGCGCGGGTTCTTGAACACGCACCCGGCGTTGCGGCGGCTCAGCGGCTGGGTGTTCTTCTTGTAGATCCAGATCTGCTTGACCTGCTTGAGGATGCGGTGCGGGTCGTCCTCTTCCAGCCGGAACTCCGCGGCCAGGATGAACCGCGCGGTGATGTTCGTGGACCGGTAGGCGAAGGCCAGGTCGTCCCGGTAGCGCGTGAACTGCTCTCCGGTGTCCGTCATCACCTCGACAGATTCCACCGCGTTGCCGATGTCGCCGAACTTGCCGCCGGCGTTCATCCGCACGCAGCCGCCCACGCTGCCGGGGATGCCCGTGAGGCCCTCCAGGCCGCTCAGCCCGGCCCGCACGCACTGGAGCACCAGGCGGCCCATGTCCGCACCGGCCGCGGCGCGAACGCCGGTGTCGGTGAACGCGGTCTCGACAAACTGCCCCTGCCTCAGGCGGATCACCGCCCCGGCGAAGCCCAGGTCGTCGATCAGCAGGTTCGCCCCGGACCCCAGCACGCGCAGGGGCACCTCGTTGTCCGCGCAGCGGCGGACCACCTCCCGCAGTTCATCGACCGTGCGCGGCGTTATGAAATACTTCGCCGGGCCGCCAATACCCAGCCAGGTGTATGGGCCCAACGGCTCATCACACTGAACGATCGGTTCCAAGCCAGCGAACAGCTTCATCGGCCACTTCCCATATGTTGCCCGCGCCCATCGTCACCACCAGGTCGCCCGGCTGGAGCGACGCGCGCAGATGTTCGGAGATTTCCTCAAACGTCCGGCGGTAGATCGCCGCCCCGCCGCACAGGCGAATCTGCGAGACGAGATCCTCGGCACAGATGTAGTCCTTCTCGCGGTCGCTGTCCCGCACGAAGTAGATCTCGGGAACCACCACCTCGTCGGCGAGCGCGAAACTCCGCGAAAAATCCTTCAGCAGGAACCGCGTGCGGCTGTGCTGGTGCGGCTGAAACACGCACACCAGCCGCCGCGGACGGTAGGCGTCTCGAATGGCCTTGAGCGTGGCCTGGACTTCCGTCGGGTGGTGGGCGTAGTCGTCCAGGACCGTGACGCCGCCCAGTTGGCCCTTGAGCGTCATCCGCCGCTGGGTGCCGGTGAAGCCCGCCAGCAGCGGGCCCGTCCGCTCGGCCGGAACGCCCGCGTGGTGCAGCAGCGCCGTGGCCGCCAGCGAATTGTACACATTGTGCAGCCCCGGCAGCGGCGTCCGCAGCCGGCAATACGGCTCGCCACCCAGCAGCACCTGCACCGCGTACTTGCCCGCGGCGGCCTGCAATTCCGCCCCCCGCCACGTGCAGCCGTCTTCCAGGCCGAACGTCTCCACCTCGCAGGCGGCGTCCTTCACCGCCTCCAGGGCGTTGCGGTCTTCGCCATTCACCACCAGCACGCCGCCCGGCGTCACCTGCCCGGCGAAGGCCCGGAACGCCTCAATGATCGCCTCCAGGTCCCGGTAGCAGTCCAGGTGGTCCTCTTCCACGTTCAGGATGGCCGCGTAGTGCGGGCGCAGGTTCAGGAAGCTGCGGTCGAACTCGCACGCCTCGGCCACGAAGTGCGGGCCGTCTCCCGCGCCGCTGGGCCCGCCGAGCTGCTCGACGGTGGCCCCCACGATGAAGCTCGGGTTCTTGCCCGCCACGGTCAGCACGTAGGAGACCATCGCGGTGGTGGTGCTCTTGCCGTGCGTGCCGGCGATGGCGATGCCGGTGCGCTCGTCCATCAACCGCCCGAGCATCTGGCTGTATTTGAGCACCTCCAGCCCGCGGTCCACCGCGGCGAGGCGCTCGGGGTTCTGCTCGTGAATGGCCGCGGAATGCACCACCAGGTCGCACTCGGCGGGCAGGTTCTCGGCCTTCTGGCCGATGTGGACGGCCGCCCCGGCCTCCGCGAGGCGGCTGACCGCGCCGCCGGGGGCCATGTCCGAACCGCTGACCACCGCCCCGCGATCCAGCAGCATGCGAGCCAGGGCCCGCATGCCGGAGCCGCCAATGCCGATCAGGTGCACCCGCCGGCCGGCGAAGGCGCTGGTCTGTTGCGGCTGAAGCGTCGTCTGGCGTTCGGTTTCCATACCGTAATGCATCCTACATCCGTGTGCGGCGGCGTGTCAAAGGCCCCGCGGCCCGCGCAGAAGACAGCCCTGACCGCAAGGGCGCCTGTAACTTCTATCGCCCGAACGGGCTGCGAATCTTTAGACGTCGGCGAGCCAGCGGGCAACTTCCGCCGCGGCGTCGCCCGCGCCCAGGCTTTTCGCGGCGGAGGCCATCTCCGCCAGCCGCCCGGCATCGTCCATCAGCCCCAGCATGGCCGCCCGCAACGAGGCCACGTTCTCGGCCGGGGAGATTCGGTCGTCCACCAGCACGGCCGCCCCGCACTCCACCAGCGCCGCGGCATTGAGCTTCTGGTGCATGTCCTTGTGGTGCGGATAGGGCATCAGCACGGCCGGCGTGCCGGTGGCCGCCAGTTCCGCCACGGTGTTCGCCCCAGCCCGACCCAGGGCCAGGTCCGCCGCGGCGTAGGCCAGCGGCATCTCATGGCAATACTCCATGCGGCGGACATGGAGCTTGCCGTCCGCCTCGCCGTCGACGGCCTTCATACTGCTGCTTCCGGTAATGTGCAGCACCTGCCAGGCGCCCGCCAGCGGCTCCAGGTGGCCCAGCAGGGCCGCCACCGCCGCGTTGATGCTCGCGGCGCCCAGGCTGCCGCCGCAGACCAGCAGCGTCCGGCGATCCGGCCGGAGGCCGAATTGCGAGAGGGCCTGCGCGCGGTCCGCGGCGGCGAACTCCCGGCGGATCGGGCAGCCGACGGCCCGCACCTTGTCTCGCGCGCGGCCGAAGTGCGCCCGCGTGGTCTCGAACTGCGTGAAGATCGCCTCCGCGTGGCGGGCGATCCACCGGTTGGCGACGCCCGGCACGGCGTCCGGGTTCAGCAGGCCGGTCCGCACGCCGGCCCTGCCGGCCCGCGTCACCAGCGGCCCGGCCGCGAAGCCGCCCAGCCCAAGCACCGCCGCGGGCTTGAGGTCTCGCAGCATGTCCCTCGCCAGCCGGTGGGAGGCGGCCCACGCCTTCAGGAAGCCGCCCCACCCGCGGCCGCCGCGCGGCAGCGGCCGCACCGGCTGGGCGACCACGGCGTACGGCTCGTCGGCCAGCACCTTCGCGTCGATCGTGCGGTCGGAGCAGGCCATCACGATCACGGCCTCCGGCCGCAGCTCGCGCAGCTCCCGCGCCACGGCCAGGCCGGGGTACAAATGCCCGCCGGTGCCGCCCCCGGCCAGGATGTAGGTGGGATGACCCAAGGCGACCCTCAAGACTCCACTCTCAACTCACAACGAACAACGTCCCGGCAAGAGGACAAACGGCAACTCTCAAACCGAGGCGGCAGAACCGAGCGCCGTGCCTTCGTCGCTTGTCTGCTTGTCGTTTCGCCGTTTGGTTGCGAGTTGCCTGTTTGATGGTTTTGAGTCAGGGCCAAGGCATTCGCCGGCCGCCTCGGCCGGTGAGTGTGCGGAGACCGAAACAATCATCGCCGTCGCCAGCGCCGTCGCCAGCAGAGACGTTCCGCCGGCGGAGACAAACGGCAGGCTCATGCCGGTCGGCGGGGCGAGCACGAGGTCCACCGCGATGTGCAGCACCGCCTGCACCGCCACCAGGAAGCCCAGCCCGCCGGCCAGAACGCGGCCGAACGGCTCGCCGGCCTTCGCGGCCGTTTTGCGGGCCTGCAGCATCCACAGCACGAGAATCGCCATCAGCAGCACCGCACCGGCGAAGCCCCACTCCTCGCAGTAGGCGGAGAAGATGAAGTCCGTGGTGTCTTCCGGCAGGTAGCCGAGCTTCAGCACGCCGTTGCCCGGCCCCTGGCCGAACCACCCGCCGTTGAGGACCGCCAGCAAAGACTGCCGCGGCTGAAACGCGGCCGGGTTGGCCGTGCTCCACGGGTCCAGCAGGGCCTCGATCCGCGGCCAGCGGGCCGGATCGTTCACGATGAACTTCCACACGCCCCCCGCCGCCACGGGCAGGTACAGCAGCAGGTACCGCCCCGGCACGCCGGCCATCCAGAGCACCGCGACGGCCGTGAGGCCGAGGATGGCCGCGGAGCCGAAGTCGTTGCGGACGACCAGCCCCGCGCACAGGCCGATCAGCAGCGTCGCCGGCAGGAAGGTCTTGCCGAAGCTCCGCACGTTCACCCCCGGCCGGGCGAGCCACGCCGCCAGGAACACCAGCAGGGATATCTTCAGCAGCTCCGACGGCTGGAAGCCGATGGAGTACCGCTCCGGCCCCACCCGCAGCCAACGGGCCTTTCCGCCCATGCTGTGGCCCACGCCCGGCACGAACACCAGCACGCAGCAGAGGATGGCGAAGCCCAGCAGGCACGCGGCGCCGATGGGAACCGCCCGACCGCGGCCGAGCCGGCGGTAGTCGATCCGGGAGAATGTCAGCAGCACCCCCGCGGCGAGAATGGCGAAGAGGGTGTGGCGGGTATCCACCCGGCCATACCACGGCCCGCGCAGCGCCACCGACGCCGCGGCGCTGTGCACCATCACCACGCCCAGCGCCAACAGCGCGATGCTCGCCAGCACCAGGCGACGGCCGGTTGGGTTGTCCGCCAATGGAATCCGTTCCATTACAGCTTCCTACTCTAAGACAGCAAACCTGCAGCCAGCAACTCCCAACTACCAAGCAAGCCGCCAAACGCCAGACTACGAACGTGGGGCCTAGCGAAGCTTCAACGTCGCCAGCGCGATCGCCGCGAAGATCAGCCCGAGCACCCAGAACCGCACGACGACCTTCGTTTCCGCCCAGCCGCCGAGGTGGAAGTGATGGTGCAGCGGCGCGCAGCGGAAGAGCCGCTTGCCCTCCAGCCCACCGGCCGGCTTGGTGAGCTTGAACACGCCCACCTGGAGAATCACGCTCACCGCCTCCATCACGAACACGCCCCCGGCGATCAGCAGCATCAGTTCCTGCCGGGTGACCACCGCGACGTAGCCGATCAGCCCGCCCAGCGGCAGCGAGCCGGTATCGCCCATGAACACCTGCGCCGGGTGCGCGTTGAACCAGAGGAACCCCACGCACGCGCCCAGAATGGCCGCGCAGAGAACCGTCATCTCCGCCGAGCCCGCCACCAGCGGCATGTCGAACTGCCGGGCCCACGCCCCCACTCCCACCAGCCAGCTCAGCACGAGAAACACGCCCGCCACGATGATCGTGCAGCCGCTGGCCAGGCCGTCCATGCCGTCGGTCAGGTTCACCGCGTTGCAGGAGCCGACCATCGTCAGCACCACGATCAGGATGTAGAACACCGACGCGCCGGGCGAGGACAGGTCGATCGGGGCGGACTTGAACGGCAGGTAGAAGCTGTGCGCCGGGTTCAGGAAGTTGCCCGCCTCGTCCACGATAAAGCTCTGCCGGCCGGTGGCCCGGATGGACACCGCCAGCAGCACCGCCAGGCCGATCTGGAAGAGGATCTTCTCCCAGCTCTTCAGCCCGTCGCGAGAGCCGGCCCCCGAGGCGAAACGCAGCTTGAGCCAGTCGTCCACGCCGCCGAGGATGCCCAGCCACAGCAGCGCCAGCAGCCCCATCGTCACGTACGCGTTGCCGAGGTTCGCGAACAGCAGCGAACTGACGAGGATCGCCGCCACGATCATCACGCCGCCCATCGTGGGCGTGTTGGACTTGTGCCGCGTGAGCTGGTTCAGGTCCGCGTGGTCGAATTCCGGCCGGTCGCCCAGCTTGCGGCGGATCAGCAAGCGGATGGTCCGCGGCCCCACCAGCATGACGATGGCGAAGCTCAGCACGCCCGCCCCGGCCATCCGGAGCGTCAGCCCGCCGCTCTGGAAATAGTTTTCAAATAACCAGTAGATCAACGTTTCCGTCCTTCCCCGGCATTCTGCGCCGCGGCCGGCGCGGAGCACACCGGCTCCACGAGCCGCTCCATCCGCATGGACCGAGAGCCCTTCAGCAGCACCACGTCGCCCGGCTTCAGCAGCCCGCCCAAGCCGGCCGAGGCGTCTTCGACCGTGTCGAAGCACACCGTTTCCATGCCTTCGGCGGCCGCGCCCCGCGCGATATATCGTCCCAGCGGTCCGACGGCGACCAGCAAATCCAGTCCGCGTGCGGCCACGCGCCGCCCGGTGTCCTCGTGCAGGGCTTCGGCCCGCTCGCCAAGCTCCTTCATGTCTCCGACCACCAGCACGCGCCGGGCTGCGGGCGTCTCGGCCAGAACCGCCGCCGCGGCGAGCAGGCTGGCCGGATTGGCGTTGTACGCGTCGTTAAAGACCGTCACCGCGCCGCACTCGATCCGCTCCAGCCGCATCGGCCCGGCCGGGAGGTCCGCCAGGGCCGCCGCCGCCTCTTCCGCCGCCATGCCGAACCGCTGGGCGACGGCCATCGCCGCCAGTGCGTTCAGGGCATTATGCCGGCCGGGCAGAGGAAGTTCCGCCCACAGCCGCCCGTTCATCTCGAAGCGGCATCCGTCCGCCGCCGGCTCGTAGGCCGTCAGCCGCAGGGAGGCGTCGTCCGTATCGCCGAAGCGGATCACCCGCGCGTCGTAGCCGCGCAGGGCGCGGTCCAGCGGCTCGCAGCCGCCGCACACCACGCCCAGGCCTCCGCGGTCCAGGCCCAGAAGGATGGCCGCCTTCTCCATGGCCACGCCCTCCAGCGAACCCAGCCCCTCCAGGTGCGTCTCGGCGACGGAGGTGATCACCGCCACGTTGGGGGCGGCCATGCGGGAGAGGTTGGCGATCTCCCCCGATGCGTTGGCGCCGATCTCGCAGATCACGTAGTCGTCGCCCGGCTCGGCGGCCAGCAGCGTCAGCGGCACGCCGATCTCGTTGTTGAAGCTCTTGGGGCTGGCCGAGCCGCGCAGCCGGCGCGAGAGAATGTGGTGGATCATCCGCTTGACGGTGGTCTTGCCATTGGAGCCGGTCACGCCGATCACGCTGGCGGCGAACTGCCGGCGGCAGTAGCCCGCCAACTCCCCCAGCGCCGCGCGGGTGTCTTCCACGCCGATGACGCCCGCGCCGAACATGCCGTCCAGGCCCTCCGGCAGCAGCGCCCCGCGGCAGACCACCGCGCCGATGCACCCGGCCTTCGCCGCGGCCGGCAGGAAGTAATGACCGTCGAAGTTCTCGCCGACAATCGCGAGAAACAGCTCGCCCGGCCGGGCGGTGCGGCTGTCGATGGACACGCCGGAGACCGCCACCGCCTCGTTGCCGGCCGTCATGCGCACGCCGTGGATGTTGCGGCGGATTTCCTCCAGCGTCAGCGGCTTCATAGACCCATCTCCCGCAGAAACTCGCCGGCCACCTCCGCATCGTCGAAGTGCGTGCGCCGCGAGCCGATCACCTGGTGCGTCTCGTGGCCCTTGCCGGCGATCAACACAACATCCTGCTCCCGCGCGGCGGCCAGAGCAAGGCCAATGGCCTGCCGCCGGTCCGGCGCCACCACGGCCGCCGAGCGCGCCGCGGCGTCCAACCCGGCGAGGATGTCTTCGATAATCGCTTCCGGCTTCTCGCCGCGCGGGTTGTCGGACGTGACGAACAGCCTGTCGGCCATGTCCTGGGCCACGCGGGCCATGCGCGGGCGCTTGGTGCGGTCGCGGTCGCCCCCGCAGCCGAACACCAGCAAAATGCGCCCGCCCGTGATCGGCCGAAGCGAGCCGAGAACGTTGGCCAGGGCGTCGTCGGTGTGGGCGTAGTCCACGAACACGCGGAACGGCGCGCCCGAAGGCACGCGCTGCAGCCGGCCGGGCACGGACTCGATGGAGGCGATGGCCTCGGCCGCGCGGACCGTCTCCACGCCCAGCGCCTCGGCCGCGGCCATCGCCGCCAGTGCGTTGTACACGTTGTGCCGACCGATGAGCCGCGTGCGGACCTCCGCGCGGTCTTCACCGCGACGGAGGGAGAACGTCGTGCCGTCCGCGTCGATCCGCTCGATGCTCGCCCACAGGTCCGCCGCCGGGCTCAGGCCGTACCAGAGCACGCTCGCCTCCGTCGCCTCGGCGAACGCCTCAGAGGCCGGGGCGTCTCGGTTCAGCACGGCCGTGGCCTTCGGGCCCAGGCCGCGGAACAGCAGGCCTTTCGCCTTGCGGTAGGCGTCCATGCCCCCGTGGTAGTCCAGGTGGTCGCCGGTGAGGTTGGTGAACACGCCCACCTCGAACTCGACGCCCGCCGTGCGGTGCTGATCCAGCGCGTGGGAAGACACTTCCATCACCAGGTGCGTCCGGCCGGCGGAAACCATCTCGGCCGTCATTTCCGCCAGGGAGACCGGGTCCGGCGTGGTGGTCCGCGCGGGGAGGGTCCGCTCGCCCGTGCTGTAGGAGATCGTCCCCAGCATGGCCGGTTTTTGGCCGATCTCCCGCAGAATGCCGGTCAGCAGGTGGGCGACGGTCGTCTTGCCGTTGGTGCCGGTGATGCCCACGCAACGGAGCCGGCGGGCGGGCCAGCCCGCCACGGCCTGGGCCAGCGGACCGGCGGCGCGGCGCGTGTCCGGCAGCACGCACACCGGCGTGCCTTGCCCGACGGCCGAGGCGTCTTCGCAGACCACGGCCGCCGCTCCGGCGTCGATCGCGGCGGGGATGAACCGGCCCCCGTCGACGGCCGTGCCGCGCAGGGCCACGAAGCACGAACCGCTCCCGCAGCGGCGGGAGTCGATCTGCACGTTGGAGATGTCCGCCTCGCCGCGGACGCTTGTGCCTGGCGGGCACGCCTGCCGGATAAGCTCACTGAAACGCATGGGGCTTCCTGTCGCTTGCGTACGGATTATACGAACGGTCGGGCCGTGTGGCGATGGTCCGCGGGCGGCAAGCCGGCCCTACCGCCGCGTGGTGGCCAGCCGCCCGGCATGCTTGTCCGGCGGAACATTCATGTAGGCCATGGTTTGCTCCAGCACCTTCTTGACGTACGGGGCGGCCACCGTGCCGCCATAGTACCCCTTGGACCGATCCGGGCAGTACACGGAGATCAGGCAGATCACCCGCGGCCTGCTTGCCGGCGCGCCGCCGATAAAGGAGCCGGTGTACTTGCCGTCGAGGTAGCGGAACTTGCCGTCGGCGTCCTGCCCTACGACCTGGGCGGTGCCCGTCTTGCCGAACGAGGTCCAGTGCTCCAAGCGGCATTTATTGCCAGTGCCGTGCTCGTCTTCCACCACACGCCGCATCACGGCCACCGCCTGCCGCGCCGTGGACGGGCGGAGCACGCGCCGGACGACCTTCGGCTCGCGCCGCCAGAGCGTTTCGTGGTCGGCGTCGGTCACGCGCTCGACCATCCGCGGCTCCAGCAGCAGCCCGCCGTTGGCCAGCGAACAGAACGCCATGGTCAGTTGCAGCGAGGTGGTGGAGATTTCCTGCCCGAAGGGCACCCGGCGCAGGCTGTAGCCGTCCCAGAGCATCCGCCGCCGGCCGGAGGAGCCCGGGCTGTAGAGCGGGCGGAGCTGGCCCGGGCTTTCGGCGGGCAGGTCGATGCCGCTGGCCTGGCCGAAACCGAACCGCCTGGCGATTTCGTGCAGGGCCGGATTGCCGAGCTTCTCGCCGACCTTCGCCATGCCGATGTTGCTGGAGCGGATGAGGATGTCTTCCAGCGTCAGGTGGCCGAAGGCGTGGCCGTGATCGGATATCCACCCGCCCTTGTGAGCGCGATACCGGCCGTCTTCGCAGTCGATCTTGCTTGTCCAGTGCAGGGCGCCGGCGTCCACGGCGGCCGCGGCGAACAACGGCTTGACCACGCTGCCGGGCTCGTAGGGCAGCGAGATGGCGCGGTTGGTGCGCGTCTCGTCGGTGGCCCGGCCGTACTCGTTGGGGTTGAACGCCGGCAGCGAGACCATGGCGAGGATGTCGCCGGTGTACGGGTCGGCCACGACGCCGGTGGCCCACGTCTCGGCCCCGCCGTGGTTGGCGAGGGCCTCGGCGACGGCCTCTTCCAGGAACTCCTGGATGTTGGCGTCGAGGGTCAGGTACACGTTCCGTCCGTCGCGGGGCAGGCGGCTCTCGGCCTCCAGGGGGTAGAGCGACCGCCGGGCGGCGTCGGCGAGGACCACGCGCCGCCCGTCCTCGGCGGACAGTTGTTCATCGAGGGCCAGTTCCGCCCCGCCGGAGGCCACGCCGTCCACGCGGCAGAAGCCGACGACCGGGGCGGCGAGCGAATCGTTCGGGTAGCGGCGGCGCCAGTCGTAAATGACGCCGACGGCCTGGAGGTTCAGGTCTTCGATGGCCCGGACCTGCTCCGGCGTGAGCGGCCGGTCGATCTTCACGAAGCGCGCGTCCGGACGAAGGAACAGCCGGTCCTGGAGTTCAGAGAACTCCACACCGACGATGCGGCTGACTTCCAGCGCCGTGTCGGACAGTTCCTTCGGCCGCAGGAGGTACGGGTCGATGAAGCAGTACGGCTCCTGGTGGCTGATGGCCACCGGCACGCTGCCGGAGGCCGAGCGGGCGTACAGGCTGCCGCGGCGGGCGGGCACGGGGTACACCCGCCGCTGCTGGCGCTCGGCGAGGGCGATTCGTTCGTGGCGATGGTCGCGGATGAGCAGGTAGTGCCGCGCGCCCAGCGCGCCGAGGGCCAGCAGCAGAACCGCGAAGGCGGCGTCGCACCGCGCGGCGCGCCATCGGACGCTCATGGGCGGGGTCCTCGCCGCGGGCCGGCATCGCCCACCGCCAGGTCTCCTCTGCCGCCCGCCTCACCGCGGGAGACCAGCGGAATGCCCATTTGCTCGGCGCGGCGGCGCACCTGGGCGGGCGTCGTCTTGCGGGCGAGGACCACCTGCTGGTCTTGCAGCTCGCGGCGCAGGCGCACGCGGTCGTGCTGGAGTTGGAGAATCCGGTGCCGGGCGACGGTCTGTGCGCGACGAAACTGCACCACCGTCACCGCCACGGCCGCAACCAGCAGAATAATGGCCCCCAGGCGCATAGCGCACCTTCCTTTCAGGTTCCGTTGGGAATCCGCAGCTCCGCGCCCACCGGCAGAACGTTGGGCGACTGGAGCCGGTCTCGATTGGCCTCGAAGAGCTTCCGGACGGCCTCGCGGCCGCCATCGCCCATGGTGCTTCGAGCGATGGTCGTCAGGTTGTCGCCCCGCTTCACCACGTACACGCGAACGCGGCGGGAGGGCGTCTCATCCGGCGCGGCGAAGTGCCGGGCCGCCTCGTCGAGGGACATCTCGCGATAGCCGCGGCCTTCCGGCGAGCGACCGGCCACGCGCGGCGCGGGGGCGTCGGCCGGGTCGGCCCGCGGCGCCAGCGGAGGAATGACGAGCGCCTGGCCGATCCGCACGCTGGATTCGTCCGGGAGCTTGTCGCGATTGGCCTCGAAGATGCGCTTGTACTCCATGTCTTTGCCGGGCCCGTACACCTTGCGGGCGATGCGGATGAGGCTGTCGCCCTCCTGGACGGTGTAGGTGCGGGCGGGCGAATCGTCCTGACGGCTCGCCGTCGGCCTCCCTTGCGTCTGTCCGGCCGCGTGGAGGGCTGGATGGGCGTGCTGTTGCTCAATGGCCGCGCGCAGCAACTCCGCGCGGGCTTCGCCTTCCGGCGCGTCGCCGCGGTGCATCGCCACCTCGAAGGCGCCTTGCCCTTCCGCCCGGGGCGGCGGCTGGCGGCTCTCGGCGGCCGGGGCGAGGGCGACGCCCTCTTCCCGCTCGACCATGGGCATCCAGCCATGCGCGGCGGGCCGGTCGCCAACGGAGCCGGTATTCGCCGGGGGGCGCGGGGCCGTGCCGGTCAGCTCGCTCAGCACAAGCCCGAAGGCGACGATGAAGGCGAACCCCACGAGCATTCCAATCCGTGTTTCTCTCGTCATGTCCGGCTCCGTCCGTGTGCGTCTGGGTTCCGTAATCAGGCCGCCATTTCAATGCCTCGCAGCTTGGCCGATCGGCTGCGCGGGTTGTCTGCAATCTCCCGCTCGCCGGGCGTAACGGGCTTTCGCGTCAGCACGGCCGCGGCGCCGCGCTGCCGCAGGTCCGCGAAGGCCTGCTTGACGCGGCGGTCTTCCAGCGAGTGGAAGCTGATGACGCCCGCCCGCCCGCCGGGGGCGAGAATATCCGGCAGTTTCGCCAGCAGCCGGTCGAGGCTGCCGAGTTCGTCGTTCACGGCGATGCGCAGAGCCTGGAACGTGCGCGTGGCCGGGTCCACGCCCACGCGGCCGCGGCGGGCCGGCGCGGGGTAGGCCGCGCGGACGATCTCCGCCAGGCGGCCGGTGCGGCCGATGCGCTCGGTTTTGCGGGCCGCGACGATGGCCCGGGCGATGCGCCGGCTGTAGCGTTCCTCGCCATACTGGTAAATCAGGTCCGCCAGTTCGGCCTGCGGGAGGGTGTTGACAAGGTCCTCGGCGGTGCGGCCTTCGGCGGGGTTCAGCCGCATGTCCAGCGGCCCATCCGCCTGGAAGCTCAGTCCGCGGGCCGGGTCGTCCAGTTGGTTGGAGGCGACGCCGAGGTCCGCGAGGATCGCGTCGGCCTTGCCGCAGCCGGCCTCTTCCAGCACGGCGTCGACCTCGGCGAAGTTGGCCTGAAACAAGCGAAGGCGGCCGGCCACGGGAGCCAGCCGCTTCTTCGCCAGAAGGAGATTCCGTTCGTCCAGGTCCATACCAATCAGCAGGGCCTCCTGCCCCGCGGCCTGGAGGAGGGCTTCGGCGTGCCCGCCCAGGCCAATGGTGCAATCGACAAGAATGCGCCGCGCCGCGGGCTGGAGCAGTTCCACTGCTTCGGCCCGCAGGACCGTCTGATGTGCCCCGCTGCTTTCCATAGCAGCCCCACGGAGGGTTCAGACGGCGACCGGCTGTTGCATAGCCGCGACGGCGTATTCTGACATTTCAACCCGGGAATACTCGCCTCCCAGGGCCTGAACCCTGGCCAGTTGACGACGCAAATCCAACAGGCGCTGCCGGTGCCCTTCTTGGATATTGGTAAGTTCTGTCAACTGGCTTCGCAGTTCCGCGAGGCCGGCCTGACGGCTTCCCTGCCATCTGTTCCGTTCGCTTGAGGCCTGCTGGGAGACGAGCATCAACGAATCCTTTCTTCCCGGTCGGACGTTCTGCCCGCCCTTCGGTCCCGGTCGGGCCGAGGGCGCTTGGTTTTACGGCTGGCCGCTTTCGCCCTGAAGGCGGTCCGCCGCTTCGTACAGCACTTCACCGTAGCTCGGGAGGGCCTCTTCCACGTGCCGCTCCCAATCGTCGGTAGGCCAGATTTCTATGTGGTCGAACACGCCGGTCAGCGTAACGCGATCGGCGACGACCGCCCGCTGCATCGACTTGTCCGGCAGAACCACGCGCCCCTGCTTGTCCGGCTTGAGCATCCGTGCCATCGCGAACAGCAGGTCGATGCGGCGCGTCTGACGGTCCGGCAATGGCGAGCGCCGCAGCGACGCCACCAGCCGACGGTAGTACCGGTCCGGATACAGCCACAGGTGCTTGTCCGGGCCCAGCGTCAGAATCCAGTTCGTGCCGTCTTCTTCGGGTTCCAACTGCTCTCGGAACGAGGCGTTGATCGCCAGGCGATGCTTGGCGTCAATCGTCGTCTCAAATTCCCCGATAAGCAGTGCCATTGATTGGTCCCTTTGACCACTGACTGGGATATCTAGGGAAAACTTACCACCGACAGGGAATAGTACAAGAGAAATCCGGCAAAAATACTGCAATTTTCTGGAGATGGACGGCGCGGAAGCCATTGACAACGCAACACGTAGTGCTGCATGCGCCGTCCAGGTCCACATATTGAGCAGCACAGGGGGCAAGAATTTCTCGCCCATTCCCGGTGGACCGCTTGTTCTCTTTCGATTCAGGACGTGCAGGAGGCCCGCAGCGGCCTCCAATAATCCCCATCGGCAAGGCGGGTGCGAACGCATCAGGGAAAACCAACAGCGATCAACAGCCTCCGGCCACCTGTTCGTAGAGTTCTTCGTGCGCGGAGATGTACTCATCCATCCCGAACTGTTCACGGATATGCCGCGCCCCGGCTTGCCCCATGCGCCGCCGCAGGTCCGGCGCGCCGGCCAACCCAAACAGGCCCTCGGCCAGGGCCACGCCGTCCGGACCGTCCAGCAGCAGCCCGGTGGTGTTCGGTATGATCACCTCTCGAAGCCCTCCCACGCCCGTGGCCACCACCGGCAGTTCGGCGAGCATCGCCTCGGCCGCGGAGCGTCCGAAACCCTCCGTGCGGCTGGGCATCGCCAGCATGTCGGCCGCGCTGTACACGGCGCGCACGTCCTGCACGTGCCCCAGCCAGCGGCAATGCGCCTGGCCAATACCGTGCGAGCGATATCGATCGACCATGCCGCGCAGCGGACCGTCGCCGGCAATGACGGCGCGGAGGGGCTTGCCCCGCCCCGCCAGGTGGCTCAGCGCCGCCAGGAATACGTCGATGCCCTTCTCGCTCGCCAGCCGTCCGACGTAGGCCACGACCGGCTCGTTGTGCCCAACGGCCCACTCGGCCCGCAGCCGTCGACGATCGGCGGGCGAGGGGGAGAACTCCGCCGGGTCGAAGCCGTAGCGAATGAGCGCGTACGCGCCGGCCGGAAGACCGCTGCGCCGGCGATGGTTCTCCAGCACCGATTCGCTGATGCAGACAATCCGCTCGCACAGCGGCCGCGCGACGCGGGCGAAGCCGTAATGCCAGGGCCGCTGGCATGCGGCGCCGGGGTGAACCGTGTGGACCACGTGCCGCACCCCGGCAAGCTGCGCGGCGAGACGCCCGGCCAGGTCGGCATGGAACAGATGCGTGTGGAGAATGTCGAAGCGGTGTTCCGCCAGCAGGCCCGCCAGGGCGCGAAGTTTGAGTGCATCCCACCGGCCGCGGACGTTGAGGCTGTGGCAGGCAATGCCGCACTCGCGCAGGTCGGCGGCGAGGCTTCCGCCGCGCAGGCCGATCACGTGCACGTCGAAGCGGTCCGCCGCCAACCGACAGACGAGGTCCCGTACGGCCCGCTCCGCGCCGGCCGGGCGCAATTCCGTCAGCAGTTGGCACACGCGGATTCTGCCCATGGCCGGAAGGTATACCAGATAGCCCGCCGGGCGGGTAGGCGCTGGAGGCCGGGGCGGCCGCGTGATACAGTGCCGCCGGAGGGCACGGAGACCAACCGATATGCATGAGCCAAAACTGACCAGGGAATCTCTGGCGGTGCGGGTCGACCACGCCGCGCTGAAGCCGGAGTTGACCAGGAACGAACTCCGCGCCGCGTGCGAGTTGGTTGCGCGACTGCGGACGGCATCCATCTGCGTGCAGCCATGCAACGTCGCCCCGGCCAAGGCGATGCTCGCCGGCAGCGGCGTGATGGTCGGCACGGTGGCGGGCTTTCCGCTCGGCGCGACCACGCCGCGGGCCAAGGCGGCCGAGACCCGCCAGGCGGTGCTCGACGGGGCCGACGAGATCGACATGGTGCTGAACATCGGCCGGCTGATCGATGGGGATGTGGGCTACGTGGAGCGGGATATCGCGGCCGTCGTGGCCGCGGCGGACGGCCGGTGCGTGAAAGTGATTTTGGAGTGCTGCTGCCTGACGGACGAGCAGAAGATCGCCGGGTGCAAGGCGGCGGTGGCGGCGGGCGCGAAATTCGTGAAGACCTCGACCGGCACGGCCTCCGGCGGCGCGACCGTGGAGGATGTGCGGCTCCTGCGGAACACGGTGGGCAGCGCGGCCGGCGTGAAGGCGGCCGGCGGCATCCGCACGCTGGCGGACGTGGAGGCCATGATCGCCGCGGGCGCGACCCGGCTGGGCTGCTCGGCGACGGAGGCGATTCTCGACGAGCTATCGGCTTGACCGCGCGGCCTTCCGCGGCTTGCGCGTGATCGCCTTGCGGCGACGGCGGGATTCGCCGGAGCGACGCACGGGGATATGAGAATCCGTCTGCTTGCGGACCCAGCGGATGAACTTCGCGATTTCGGGATGAGACCGAAGCGACTCGGCGGTGTTGTACGGCTCCTCCAACTCCTTCTCGGTGAGTGCGGCGTGAATGGTCTTGTGGCACGGCCAGCACACGTCGATTCGCCGCTGCCGGACCTCCTGACGTGAAAACCGCTTCTTGTTGCGCCGATTGCTATGCCGCGTGCGAGGGATCAGGTGGTGCTGCGTCAAGCGGGCCACCTCGCGGCCGCAGAGGGCGCACATACCGCTTTTCTCTTTGCCTGGCATCGTGTTACATTCTACTGATCGCCGCGGCGCCCCTCAAGAGAAGGCGGCATCGGCCGGCGGTTTTCTCACTGAGCAGGTGGCGTCCGCCGATGCGACTCGGGAATTCTAGGAATTTCGCCAAATTCTTATTATTGTAACCCTCTTAAAGAGTGTGACTTATCTGAAGGGGGCCAGAAATCTGGCAACGAAGCCTTAACCTTCCGAAACATCCGGGCGTTTCGTGTCGTATATTTATTGTAGGAACGGACGCCGGACCGGTTTCTCCTCCTTTCCCGGTCCGTGCCAGACTGAGGCAGCCTTGGGTCTCCCCCGCCCAGGGCTGTCTCTTCTTTTGCTGGCGGGCCTTGGCTCGGTTGCAAGCGGGCGAGAGCCCAGAGCATCCGGATGCGGGAAATTTGTTTTGCGAAGAATCTGGAATTTAACGTGCGGGGGGTTGACTGGCTTGGGGGGTGGTTGTATATTGCAGTGCTGCGCCCGTCGCTAGGACGGGAGAAGCGGTTCCGGCGCCGCGAAGTTGAGCGGCTTGCCGGAACGGCCAATGAGAGCAGGGCAATAATTTTTGCAGAATCTTCAATTAACTATTGACCCCTTCGAGACGAAGCGTAGAATGCCCCGTCTCGCTTGACCCGGCTGGGCGATAAGGCCCCCGGCAAAAGGCTGATTGACAAGTGAACAGTGGTGCCGTCACGAGGATGTGACCCACCGGAGCCGCCGTAGTCACACGGCGCATCCGAGGGGAAGATCCAACAAAGACGGCCGTCCTTCTTGCGACGGACGGCCGGGCTCGAAATCCTCGTGACATGCCTGAATTGACCAGGTGATGGATTTTGAGTTTTGGCGTTCCCGAGAGATCGGGATGGCCGGCCGGGCCCGCCCCTAACAGGGCCCGGCAAACCAGTATCAACCTTTGCGGCGGACCGGCTTCGGCCGGGCCGACGGAATATCAAGTGAAGGGTTTGATCCTGGCTCAGATCGAACGCTGGCGGCATGGCTAAAACATGCAAGTCGCACGCGAACGCTCCTTCGGGAGCAAGTAGAGTGGCGAAAGGGCGAGTAATACATGGGAACGTACCCTGAGCACGAGGATAGCATCGGGAAACTGATGGTAATACTCGATAATGTCTACGGACCAAATGGCGGGGATCCTTCGGGACCTGTTGGCTTGGGAGCGGCCCATGTCGTATCAGCTTGTTGGTGAGGTAACGGCTCACCAAGGCGACGACGCGTAGCGGGGCTGAGAGGTTGGCCCGCCGCACTGGGACTGAGACACTGCCCAGACTCCTACGGGAGGCTGCAG
>Ga0102959_1000062_pt1 | contig 34357 bp, 31 predicted proteins | sample SalPonF2_B_D2_MG_FD_84520 | JGI IMG/M metagenome (GOLD analysis project Ga0102959, IMG submission 84520) | Salt pond soil microbial communities from South San Francisco under conditions of wetland restoration - Salt Pond MetaG SF2_B_D2_MG ...
ACTTGAGCCTCCAAACTATCGTTGGATGCAGATTGATTTTTTGATGGTTCTATCAGAATCTTTGCTGTCGTAGTAATACTTTCCCGCACCGTTATATTTACGGTATTCGAACCTACATTGGGCTTGGAAACATTTATAGAATAGGCCCCGGTAGGAATTTTCTTAATTAGGAAATGCCCCTTATTGTCTGTTAACAATGCTTCCGTTGCCGGCGCCGTTGAGATACTGGCATTTTTGATCCCTTCGTTGGTTTCACTGTTTATGACGTATCCATCGATGCTGCCAAACGTTTCGGGTTCGACAATTTCCTGCGAACAGGCGGCCAGAAACATAGACCACGCCAATATGAATAGGGTTGTAACGACTCTCATGATTTTAGATTTAATTTTAATGGTTTAGCAACCATCAGTTATTTGAAATAATGATGGGTAATGAGCCTCCGTTTTGTTCTAGTGTAAATGGAATACTTGTACCGGTTTGCATCAACTTAAAACCAGCATTGGTCTGCTCTGCATCAAATTGCAGACCGGTGCCATCTATCAGCACGTGTTTTTGCAGATTACTTCCCAGCTGATCCATATTGAACTGATTCAAATTTCCCTTGATTTCCAGGATGGAAAGCAAGTCAGACCCGTTTTGATTTAAGCTGGCTTTGTTTTGATCACCGAGAATATCGATAAGCCCGGCATTGCCAATACCACCTGTTTGAATCAAAGTAGCGATATTGTTATCACCGACCATGTTTATCAGGGCAAACTGGTTAGTCCCGGCGGCTGCCTGTTGCAGGTTTTCGAGCGACAATGCCGAACCGGTAAGCGTAGAAACGTACCGGCTGCTGAAATCTTTAACAGCCTGGTTGTGTTCGATCGATATCTGCTCGGGATAGACTTCCTGGTTGGCATCTTGTGCAATAGCGACTCCAAAGTTAAAGCTGAATATAATGACAGCATTGATCATTAATATGTTTTTCAATTTCATGAGATTTCCTCTTATTAGTAATTACACTAGAAATGATTCGGACGCCCGGCATCACCTATAGCTAAAAATCTCGTCTGTAAGTTTTGTTTTACAGAACTGATCATTCACAATTAATTTATTAATTAAATATGTATTGGACTGTTCTTAAACAGCCCAATACATATTATTTATAGTTCAATCAAACCAAGCTCTCTAATTTTGCACAATAACTGCAGAATTAGCCGAACCGATCTGATTTTGATAAGCAACATTATTATTACTGAGTTGGGTGACACTGGCCGTATTGGAGCCTGGGCCTCGCTGATACTGGTTGGAAGTATTCCAATTACCTTCTTGAATCAATGATGCACTGCTACCTGTTTCCTCTGTATCCTGTAGCTGATACCCATAGTTATTATTTCCAGACTGATTAATCATCATATATCCGTCTAATGGGTGATCTTGGTATCCATATTGTTCTTGAGATGCAGTATTATTGTCTCCTGATTGATCAACTTTCGCAATGTTGCGCTTGCCTTCTTGGAGTTGTCGTGCCCAGTTCGAATTACCGGACTGGTTAATGCTTGCACTAAAAGCATTATTATTCTGATTCTGATATGCCCAGTTATCGTTTCCTCCCTGATCGATAAGTGCTTTTACTCCCTGATTTTGTTGTTCTTGGCTTGCCCAATTTCTGTTTCCACTCTGATTAATCTCGGCAAAACTTCTCTGACTAGAAGAAAGCTGTAACTGAGAAGCAAAGTTTCGGTTACCGCTTTGATAAATTTTAGCTTCGTTATCAGGATCATATGCACCAGTTTTTTTGCTATCCTGTGTTTGATAAGCTTCGTTCCAGTTACCAGATTGGTTTATATATAATATATTATTTAAACCATTCTGGGTTTGCACACCTTTATTATTGCTGCCTCCAACTTGCTTTATTTTAGCTTCCAGGTTTGTTCCATCCTGTGATTGTGATGCATTATTATTCTGGGCAAAACCCATACTTGCTGTAAGAAACAGTGCGAAGGTTAAAGTTATTAACTTTTTCATAGATATTACTCCTATTTGTGTTGTTTGTTTTATGAATTGTGAGCAATTAAACTCACTTGTTTATTTATTTCCATCCGATTAATTCAGACAGAAATTCAGGAGTAAAGAATGAACCTGTAATATGTTACAAAATTAATGTATTTTTCTATTACAGGCGGCGCTGGGAGGTGCTCCCTTACTGAAGGTTAAAACCAACGGTAAGGTCCCCCGGCGCTGCCTTCATTTTTACTCCATATTCTTTAGTTCAAAATCATTTAAATAACCATTTAAATTTTGGGCTAATGATAAGCCCCGTTAAAATATTCCATTGCTGGTCATGAATAGACCCGACTGTTTCTCCATCTATTCCATCCTGAATTGTGTACCGATAAATAAATCCTGCCCGGACCCCTAGCCAATCATTAAACCGGTAATCCAATCCCGCTTCTGCTGAAACGGTCGGGAAAAACTGGTGCCGGGCATATTTCGGACGACGATCGTAGGCTAGCACTCCACCGCCAAGCCCCACATAGGGAGTTATGTTAAAGTCGGGCATCACATATGCATTGATCGACAGATTGGCGGAATTAAAATATTCACTGAATATCTGTTGGGCTCCAATCCGCGATCGCATTACATCTAGTTTTAGGGAGAAAGAGGGAGCTATAAATTGTTCCAACTGCACCGATGCGCCCGGCTCGGTTAACGGGTCCGCATAATTCCCGATATAACTTCCATAAGCAAAATTTACGTTAGCAGAAAACCCGGATCTCAATTGAGAATTACGTTTAAATCCAAAATAATCGATATTCGGAATCGATTTAGAACTGTAACCGACATCGCTGCTATCGGATGAAGCGATAAGTACTCGATCTCTTTGGGTTGCCTTGAATTTCTGCTCGTAGATATTAAACGCTTCTGAATCGGACGGCTCCCATAACCCATCGTGAACCCCGTCAATCACCAGCATCCTCAGGGCCTCATCAATGGCTTCTGTCACAGCCATTACCGGTGGCTCATTATAGGTATAGCCGGCCTCAGCCTCCAAGAGACGGTTGGTATCAATAAAGCGAAAGAGTCCGCCATCCAGTTTTTGGGACAAAATGGATTTTGTGGTATGCACCGTTTTTAGCACCCGTCCTGTCTGCGTAGAAACAGCCCGAAGGTAAATGGTAACCTGATCTCTGCGAAATTGTCCGGATACGCTGGTCCCAAAGTAGCGCACGCCGGCTCCACCCGTAATCAGATTCGTATCATATCCAATAATGCCACCTTCCAGGATAACCCCGGCAAACAATAGTGGCGACAATTTATTATTGTCATTATTCTGTGTCCGCGTAGCGTTGATTATCTTGCGCTCATTGAGCAAATTGGAGAGCCCTTCCCGCTCAATCGGTATAAACCAGCCGGATTGCTCCATCGCTTTTATCAAGATTGAGGTTGCCCCCTGAGTTACCGCCGTTGACCAGCTTGCCACTTGGTCGGATGATTTGTATTGGCCCGTTTGATCGTTAAATCGATAAACTGCAGCTACTACTTTATCCTTAGGCTTTGGTAACTTTTCCAAAGATTCATTAACCCGACTTTCCAAGCCCGGTTGAACAGGTTGGGTGTAGAGCGGCCTCAAGGTGGAGGCACATGCCGTTAATGCAATAATTAAAATTGATAATAAATATGAGGTTATCCTATTAATTGACATTGGGAATCGTAATATTAGTTTCCTCTCCTGTGCTGGTATTAAATATGCGAATGTTGATGCCGCCGATTCCGGGGTTAACCTCGATAGAGAACTCTCCAAATTGCAATTTACTCTTTTGGCTTAAGTCCAGGTTATTTCCAAACTTATCACGTATTATACTTTGCGTAAGCTCGCTAAGGACCTGGCGCTGCAATGACTGCTGGAAATTGGCTAAAGGATCATTATAAAAACTGTAGTCAGAGCTTTTCTGGAATTTATTTTGAGCATTGGCTGAGTTTAATAACCAAGAATAATTCAACGGACTTCCCCCAAAAGCCGGATTTAAAGGGCGGTAAATCAACTGCTGCCCATAACTCATGCTAATACCACATAACAAGAAAATTAAAACGGTTGCAAAAAACTGGACATGTAATCTCGGTAATTTCATACTAAAACCCACTTAAATCTAATGATTGTGCTGTCTGAGAACGTTGTTGTAGTCTATAATAGCTGATTGCTACTGCCCGCTTAGCCATGCTTTCGATAGCAGCATACCGGGGTTGGAGGCGAGACCGGTACACCTGCTGATTATCAATTTTAATGGTTACCAGTGTGCCCAGGGAGGGAACGGGATGCTCTTCGATGGTCAACATAAAATTTTTGGCGTTTTGAGGAGCCTCCCAATACTGATAGAATAGGTTGAAGAAATCCTTGCCCATCTTGCTTCGTGTCTCGTCAATTACTAATCCGCCTATTTCGATTCCTCTATAATTCGATGATATCGCTGCTTTCTTTTTTTCTTTTTTCTCACTTTTTTGATCAATAACCTGCGAGAATATTTTTCGAAAGGCTTCAAGCTTTTTCTGTTTTTCAATTTTGGCCAAATGTTCCTTTCGATCTGATTCTGCTGCATTGGGATCAATGAACTTTGGAGAGGAAGTGACCGAGGCAGGAATTATTAACTTCTGTTTAGGATAAATGAGGTTAGGGTCATCGATTTTATCTCGATTGGCCTGATAGATCAGATCCCAAAAATTGGGACTCCCGTATTCTATTGAAATTTTAACTAGAAAATCTCCCTTTTTTACCACATAATGCAATGAGCCTGATTTCTGGGCGTAAGAATTCGAAGAAACCACAATAAATATCCCTATCAGAATATATTTCAATCCTGTATCCAAAATTTTATAATTCATTAATCTCCCTAATCTCTCTTTTATTATTTACATCCTAAAATGTATGGGGAGGGAACTCACTCATCACTGTTTATATATTAACAAAAAATATACCACAAATCCTAGATAATTTTTTAATTAATTATTGGATGCAAAATTAAGACCATTTACTTGCAGAACTGCGAAATGGACGTTTCAACATTCGAATAGAATGTGAGTATAAGTTTTACAATTATGTAATTCTTACATATAACCAGCACCACCGGGCACAAATCGCCAAATTGTTACGAAATGCAAAAATTGAACCTCCGGCTACAGATTTTATCTTTTTTAGCCGATCCAATTAGTATATTAAACGCGCAAATTAGTAATAAAACCTATACGAGGCCTTATTCTGGAACCGATTAATCAATTTCTCGCGGCTTTTTCTAATTTCATGTGGGGCACTCCCCTGGTAATTTTATTATGTGGAGGCGGACTATTCTTTATGGTCTATTCCGGCTTTGCTCCTTTCCGTTATTTTAAACATGCCCTCCACATCCTTACGGGAAAATATGACGATCCTGATGCCCCCGGCGACATCAATCACTTCGAGGCTCTTTCCAGTGCTTTGTCTGCAACTATTGGAATGGGTAATATTAGCGGGGTAGCCGTAGCTATTACGGTAGGTGGTCCGGGCGCTGTTTTTTGGATGTGGGTTAGTGCCTTCTTTGGTATTGCTACCAAATTTTTTACCTGTACGCTTTCCATTATGTATCGTGGTGAGGATAGTGCCGGTGATATTCAAGGCGGCACCATGTATTTGATACGTGAAGGCCTCGGAGGCAGCTGGAAGCCGCTAGCCTACCTGTTTTCTTTAGCCGGCATTTTTGGTGCGCTGCCGGTTTTCCAGGCCAATCAAATGACACAGATTTTGCGTGATGTCATTTACGTACCTAACGGCTGGGTAACTGATCAAGCTCACTTTTGGGGCGACTTGATTACCGGAATCGGCATCTTTGCCATTGTCTCTATCGTCATTTTTGGCGGGATTAAGCGAATTGGTAAAGTAGCCTCTCGAATGGTTCCGTTTATGGTACTCTTATACCTTGGGTGTGTGCTTGTGATTTTGGGAATCCATATTGATGTGATTCCCCACTACCTTGCATTGATTGTTACCGATGCCTTTTCTGCAAAAGCTGCGATGGGGGGAGCTGTTGGCGCACTCATCGTAACCGGATTCAAACGCGCCGCCTTTTCTAACGAAGCCGGTATCGGTACTGCAACGATGGCACACGGTGCGGCAAAAACCAAAGAACCGGTCCGCGAGGGACTCGTTGCCATGCTCGGTCCGGCTATTGATACACTGCTTGTTTGTACTCTTACGGCAATGGCTATTCTGGTCACAGGCGTCTGGAAAGCCGGCGGCGAAAACGGAATTGCATTAACAGCATCTGCTTTTAGTGAAGCACTCGGAATTTTCGGTCCTACGCTGCTGGTAATAAGTGTTTCGGTTTTCGCATTCAGTACCTTGTTTACCTATTCATACTACGGATCGAAGTGCCTTGGATTTTTGGCGGGAGCCGAAAACCAAAAATATTACAATTATCTGTATGTTGCTTCTATTGTTTTCGGATCGGTAGTATCTATAAATGCTGTGATTAATCTTATCGATGGCATGTTCGCGGTAATGGCGATCCCTACGATGGTTGGGGCATTGATGTTGGCGCCCAAAGTGAAAAGGGCGGCCAAAGATTACTTTAAACGTATTCCCACTTTTGAGGAATACGAGACGAAAATGTTTAGGTAAGTTAGTACGGGAGTATAACTCCCTCATACTAAGTATGAGGGTTGAAATTGCCACCCACTGTGGGAATCTTTCTTTTGATGTGAAAGCCAGAAATTATTGTTGATTCCTATTAAGCCAAGAAACATCTCGGTAGTTATGCCGGTATTTAATGCCGAAGATACGCTTGATGAGGCTATCAACAGTATATTAAGTCAGACTTATAAACAGTTTGAGTTTATCATCGTCGATGACGGATCAACCGATGCCTCTCAGGAGATCATCAAACAATGGAATGAAAAAGACGACCGGATTTCAGCAATTTATAAGGATCACCAGAACATCGTCGAGGCATTGAACGATGGTATCCGACAGTCATCCGGAAAATATGTTACCCGGATGGATGCCGATGATATCTCATTGCCAACTCGTCTGAAAAGGCAGGTAGCCTTTCTGGAGGAGCATCCCAAAATAGGTCTGGTTTCGTGCAAGGTCCAATATCTTGGCAATAAAGAGGAGCAGAAAGGCTACTCGAAATACGTTGCCTGGATTAATGAACTGACTTCACCAAAAGAAATTAGTCTTAACCGGTTTGTAGAATCTCCCCTTGCTCATCCCTCGGTATGTTTTCGAAAAACATTGATTCAAAAATATGGCGGGTATAGAAATGGCGCATTCCCCGAAGATTATGAGCTGTGGCTGCGATGGATGGAGCAAGGCGTACAGATGAGTAAACTGCCGGAGGTATTACTAAAATGGCGGGACCAGGATAGGCGGCTTTCCCGAACTCATCCCCGTTATTCAACAGACGCCTTCTATAAAATTAAGGCCAAATATCTATCCCGTTGGCTGGAACTGGTAAATCCTTATCATCCCTATATTGTGGTCTGGGGTGCGGGACGCACTTCGCGAAAACGAGCCGAGCTATTGACCCAATACGGTATTCGAATCACGCATTACATCGATGTGGATCCTAAGAAAATTGGACAGCAAATTCACGGACGTCCCGTTTGGTCCCCTGAGGAAATCCCAAAAAATGGCAATCGTTTTATTGTCTCTTATGTAGGAAATCGTGGCGTAAATAAGAAGATTAGAAGATATCTCCGCCAAAAAAATTATCAACTGGGGAATCACTTTATTCTGGCTGCATAAACACTGCTTTTTTAGTTTCCGCACAACCTTTTTACGTCTTCATCAATCCTTAACATTAGCTAAACATTTATACTTTTAGGTAATTTGGCTAATCAATTACTATATAACGAAAGAATTAATATAATTTGGCTATTTACCTTATTAATTAATGACATTATTTCCATTCCATTAATCCTTTCTTTTTTCTTCTCCCGGGCATCCAAACTGCAACTTTTAGTACCCTATCTCCGTATTTTTAGATGCACAATAAATGAGGGAGTTTTCATCCCAAAAAATATTTTCTAATTAAAAAAATTTGAGTCAAAAGTTATGAAAACAACGAAAGGATTACTCTTGATGATCGGTTTTTGCCTAGTGGCATTTACGGGTCTCAAGGCTAATTCTACCCACAAAGAAATCACAAATAACATCTTTTATGCTATTCGTAATGTAGATTATGTCAGTATAAATGTTCTGCTTTCTGATGGAGTTAATACCGATACGGTTGATCAAGAGGGAAATACCCCCCTGATGGTAGCAGCTGAAGTAGGTAACCCCAGAATTGTGGATATTATCTTATCTCACAAACCAAATGTAAATAAGCAGAATAAACAGGGAGACACAGCGTTAATGATAGCAGCAAAGACAGGTCAAATGGAAATTGTCAAAAAACTGACTATCCACAACGCAAAAATTTCGATGCACAATAAAAGTGGTAATACAGCCGTAACATTGGCATCAAAGTATGGACATAAGAAAATTGTATGTTTCTTTAAAGAAATGCGAACACAAAGCGCATTACTAAAGTAGTACCTAAATAAGCATAGATTACCTTTAGGCCCCGGCGATTAAGCACGCTGGGGTTTTTTTTTAGGGTTATGGATTGATGGTAGTAATCTTTTATATTTTAGAAAATAAATTAACCTGATTCCATGTCCCATATTATTCTCGGCATAGACCCTGGCTCACGCAATACCGGCTTCGCCATCCTTACAAAACAAGACGGAAAACTGGTAGCATTGCGCTGTGATACCCTCAACATGGCTCATATGGATGATCACTCTGACCGCCTGCAATATATTTTTACAGAAATTTCCAACATTGTTTCTTCTTTTGAACCCACCTCGTGTGCCGTAGAAACGCCTGTTTATGGAGTCGATCCACTGGCCATGCTCAAGCTGGGCCGGGCACAGGCAGCCGCAATGCTGGCTATAACCAACAATGATATTTCAGTGACCGAATATTATCCGAAAGAAGTTAAAAAATCGATCACTGGAAATGGAAATGCCAGCAAGGAACAGGTAGCTTTTATGCTTAAGAAGATGATTTCGCTGCCGGATGAAAAACTATCGAAGGATGCTACCGATGCACTGGCTGTTGCGTGGTGCCACCTGATGAAGCAAAACAGTATTGAAAAGCGGGTGCCGAAATCCAAAAAGAAACTCCATCAAAATAATAGCAAGTCGAGCTGGGAAAGCTTTGTGGCTGATAATCCGGACCGGGTGAAGTAATAAGTGTGGACGTGTTGGAGTTCTTAAGTGTTTAAGTTTAATTCTACTCCAACACTTTAGCACTTCCAACTTCAATACTAAAAACTTTAGTTCATGATTGCATATTTAAAAGGTATCATCTACTCAAAATCGCCGGAACAGCTTATTGTTGACGTCCATGATGTGGGATACCAGCTGGAAATATCAACCCAAACGTACGAAGAACTTCCGGCCGAGGGCGAAGAGGTAGAATTGATGGTTTATCATCATATAACCGACAACGACCAGCGACTGTTTGGCTTCAGCAACCAAAATGAAAAGGATCTGTTTGAGTTGTTGATTACCGTAAAGGGGGTAGGACCAAAATTGGGACTCACCATTCTATCCGGACTCCCGGCTGAGGAGATTACCGGGGCGATCGTTCAAAAAGACAAAGCTGCGCTTTCACAAATAACTGGCATTGGTAAAAAAACGGCCGAACGCATGATCCTGGAACTGAAGGACAAAATATCGGAAATGGTAGATGTCACGTATGCAGACAGTGGCACAGGCATTTCGGGCAATCTAAAAGAAGAAGCCGTCTCCGCCCTGCAGTCTCTTGGATTCCGAAAAAGAGACTCCGAAGAAGCTGTATCTCTTGCAGCAAAAGAGACCGATATAGATGGCAATGTGCAGGAATTGGTCAAAAAAGCCCTTTCGCAGCTAAATAAATAACAATTATTTAACACCCTTCGGGTTTAATTTAAGAAGGGCACTTTGTACTATTGTATTCTATAATATTGACGTAATTATTTCCTTATCTTAACATTACATAGCAACCAAACAATACATAGCAACCAACCTTTAGCCTGTGTCTGATAAACAAACGATCCTCGTTGTGGATGACGAGGAAGATTTACTCGACTTAATTGAATATAACCTCAAAAAAGAAGGCTTCGATGTGCTGAAGGCCGAAGATGGCAAAGAAGGTATGGAGATGGCCCGGAAGCACAACCCCAATTTAGTACTGTTGGATATTATGATGCCTAAAATGGACGGGCTTGAGGTGGTGGAACGCATGCGGGCCGATAGCAAATTAAAACACATCCCCATCATCTTCCTTACCGCCCGGGGCGACGAAAAAACCGAAGTCGAAGGATTGGATAAAGGGGGCGACGATTATATTACCAAGCCAATCAGTACAACCAAGCTCATATCCCGAATTAAAGCAGTACTGCGTCGATTTGAGGAAACCCAGGAGATGACCGATAAAATTGAGGTCCACGATATCGTCATCGATAAGGACCGGTACATTGTTACTCGCGGGGATGAAGAATTTCAGCTTCCGCGTAAAGAATTTGAACTGCTATACTTTCTGGCCAGCCGAAAAGGCAAAGTGATGGACCGGCAGACCCTACTAAACGAGGTTTGGGGCAACAATGTCTATGTCGTAGATCGAACTGTTGATGTACATGTTCGAAAAATCCGGGAAAAACTGGGCGACGAATATATCGAGACCGTAAAAGGAGTAGGATATCGATTTAAGGAATGAGACTTCAGCCTTTTAAAAAATCATCGCGACTGGCTTTCCGGAATGCGCTTATCTCCGGACTGCTGACCGGCGCGGTTACTGTGGTTTTGGCGATGATATATTTCCAAAGCTCACTGCCTGCTGCCCTTCTTTTTGGCGGAATAATTGCCTTGGCGGGATTTGCGATCACGTATTTTGTGATCTATAAGATTCAGTTTACACGGCTCGAAAAACTCAATCAAATCAATCGTAATATCGCCCGGAAACGATTTGCCGATTACCAGGATTGGGACCCCAATGGCAAGGACGAGCTCGACTACCTGATCAAGCAAACCATCCGCGCCAGTAAAACTGTTGAACGAGAAATTCAACGGCTTAATCGTATCGAAAACTATCGCAAGGAGTTTATTGGAGATATTTCTCACGAACTTAAGACACCCATTTTCGCAATACAGGGATTCATCGAGACCCTGCTGAATGGCGCAATTGATGACGAGGGGGTCAATCGCAAATTCCTGGAGAAAGCTATGCGAAACGTAAGCAGGCTTATTTTCCTCACCAAAGATCTGATGGAAATCTCAAAGCTGGAAACCGGGGAACTAAAGTCGGAAGTACAAGACATTTATTTGCGAAATGTAGCTGTTGATGTCGTTGAGAACTTGCAGTATAAAGCTCAAAAAGAAGATGTTACCCTCGAAATCGAAGAATTTCCCCAAAATGTACTGGTCAGCGCCGACCGTAACCAGATCAAACAAGTGCTTATCAACCTGATTGAAAATGCCATCAAATACAATAAACCCGGCGGAAGTGTTAAAGTTGGTGCAAAAGACTATGGAAAGGGGCAGGACAAAATTTTGGTGTATGTGGAAGATACCGGCATCGGCATCAATCAACAGTATATCGACCGGGTAACCGAACGTTTCTTTCGTGTGGATAAATCACGGTCTCGGGAAAAAGGCGGAACGGGTTTGGGATTGGCTATCGTTAAACACATTATGGAAGCCCACGGCGAAGAGTTTTTCATCGAAAGCACGCCAAATGTCGGTTCCACATTTAGTTTCACGCTTTCGAAAGTGCAGCGAACAACTGCAGCCGAAGAAACGGCGGATTAACTAAATCGATCTATGGACGAATCAGCAACGACAGCTATTTTCTTAATTACGGGTTTGATTACAGCTACTGGTACGAATCCCGATCATCCGACGCTGTCGAAAGCTCGCTCTCAACTGGAAAATGAGCAATACGACGCCGCCATATTCACTGCCCGGCAAATTATGAAGCATTATCCCAATACCGCTTATGCCCGATTTGCCAGGGAACTTATCCATATTGCCAAAAAGCAGCAGCTAAAACACAATTCCCGGCTTAACTGAATCTGATTTATTACAAACTCTGCTGCACAAGCGGACGCTTGCGCTAGAGCCCGACTTCTGTTAAAAGGCTAACACTTAACCCGAATTATTCATCAAGAAATTTATTCATTAGCAAGGCAAAGTGAAAAGCATGCGTAAAACGTATGGCGATACGTTGCACAAATCATTTTCACTCTTGGTTCTTTTTTGGGTACTTTTCAGTTTAAATTCATCATCCAAAACTTCACCTAAGATTTTATGCTACACGCTGTTATCATGGCCGGAGGGGCAGGCACCCGTTTTTGGCCGCGAAGTACCGAAGCACAGCCCAAACAATTCTTGAATATTTTCGGAGATCGAACAATGCTGCAGGATACCGTTGATCGCATCGAAAAATTGATTCCGGCCGATCGCGTTTGGGTCATTACCAACCAGCGTTATGTTGACCTGGTGCAGGAGCAACTACCCGATGTGCCTGCGAACAATATTGTAGGGGAACCTATCGGCCGAAATACCGCTCCATGTGTAGCTCTGGCTGCAGCACTTATTCAAGATCGAGACCCTGATGCCACGATGGTAGTATTGCCCGCCGATCACTTGGTGGGAGAAGCCGAAAACTTTATTGAGATCCTGAAAACTGCCGCCTCTAAAGCAGCCGACGGTGATGCATTGGTCACTATTGGTATTAAGCCCAATCGCCCGGAAACCGGCTACGGTTATATCGAATTTGATAAAACCATGTCTGAAACCCACGAACAACGGCAAGTCAACAAAGTGAAACAATTCCGTGAAAAACCTGACCTTGAAACGGCTAAAGAGTTCATAGAATCCGGCAACTTTTTATGGAACAGCGGCATGTTCATATGGAAGACTTCAGCTATCATCGATGAATTTGAAACACACCTGCCGGACATCTACAAGGAAATTAAAAAGTTGGAACCGGCTATTGGATCCGAAAAGCAAGAAAATGCCATCTACAACTTTTATCACGGTTGCACTTCTATATCCATTGATTATGGTATTATGGAACAGGCTCAAAATGTGTTTGTGGTTCCGGGATCGTTTGGATGGAACGACGTAGGCAGCTGGAAGGCCGTTTATGAACTCAAACCCAAAGATGAGCAGGGCAATGTGCAACTTTCAAATACCGTGGCATTGGCAGATGCTTCGAATAATCTCATCCAGAGTGATAGCAACAAAATGATCGCGCTGGTTGGAGTTGAAAATCTAGCAGTGGTGGAAACCGATAACGCAATTCTTGTTTGTGACCTAGACAACTCACAAGGCGTTAAGAAAGTGGTCAATAAGTTGCGAAGAGATGAAGATTTGAAAAAGTACGTGTAATTCTTTTTACTTCTGAAGTAGCTATTCTGGGATCTCTAGCGTCAACTGGTCATATGCCAAGCGTACATGATCGGGCAGTCGCCGATTTATTTTTTCGTGATCTACATACGAATTCATGTGAATCAGATAGGTTTTGGGGATCTCCAGCTCATTAGCCATTTCGGTAGCTTCGGGAATGGTCATATGCGTAGGATGCTGGGGTTGCCAACGCAGCCCACTCAGTACCATCACATCGGCACCCCGTATCAGCTTTTTGGTGGCTTCGGGAATTTCCTTTACGTCGGTAAGATAGGCAACATTATTCACCCGGTAACCCAGCACATTTATCTTGCCATGAATAGCAGGCAGTGGCGTAATTTCCATATCCCGGTAAGTAATTGAAGTCGTAATTTCTTCCAGATCAATGGAAGTAGCTCCAGGATACCGGTTGGGACCAAACATATAGTCGAACCGGCGACGGATGGCATCGATGCAGGTCTGACTCGTATAAACCGGAATACTCTGCTCCTGCTTATAACAAAACGGACGCAAATCGTCGAGTCCCGCTATGTGATCCATATGCTCATGGGTGATAAGCACCAGATCGATCTGCGACAAGCCGGCCCGGATAGTCTGGAGACGAAACTCCGGTCCCGTATCGATAACAATAGAAGCTCTGTCCGTTTTTAGCCAGGCCGAACTCCGCCATCGAATGTTTCTGGGATCTCCGTTAATTCGGTCTTTGCCGAAGCCCCCGGCTACGGGCACTCCCATCGATGTTCCTGTTCCTAAAAATGTTAACTGCATCACTCCAACTCAATATCCATTTCTTCAATTTCGCTGTCTTTAAACCTATCAAAACGATCCCACAATTCTTCCAGTTCTTTGCGAACCGCCGGTTTAATATAGATATCCTGCAATTCCTGGTCTTTTAATACCCGGGCCAGCAAACCAACCTGCTGCTGCTCAGGTTTCTTTTTGTTAAGAACTACCAGCATTTCTCCTTCCACTACACACGAATCCCCACGAAAGGTCCCCTTTTCTTTGCGGATGGTGTATCCAAGTTGTTCCACCAGCTGTTCCAGTTCCAGGATTAGTTTCTCTGTTTTCATAATACTTTGTTAGAAGGTAATACCAACTTCGATATTATTTCCCGAAATCTTATAATCGTACACATTTTCATCCACATCATAATTGCGATAATCGTACTTATATCCAAAGCTTAAGCCGATATTTCCAAACAGATGATCGAAATACAAGTGGCCTTCTGCAGCGATCGATCCCACTGAACCGCCGAAAAAGCCTCCTGATGCAAAAGCTGCTCCATAACTGGGAATGCCCAGTACTTCAATTCTGATATCATTGCTGGGTCTAACCATCAGGCGTAAACCGGCCCCACCCGTTAAATCCCCAAATTTGAACCGGCTGTACCTGGAAGTAATCACATTATCATTGGCCATATTTGTATAACGAGAAGCAATTCGAATCGGAATCTGGAGAACAAATGTTTTACTGCGTTCTAACATGAGTCCGATATCAATATTTCCACCAATGTCGAAATAAGAGACATTATCGATACCGGTAATCTTACCACCAGTTCCTAAAAACAGATTCAGGCCGCTGCTATTATATCCAAGACGCAAGACCGATCCCGAAAATTCAAAGGCCCCCGGATGGAGTTGACTGTTCATCGAACCTCCTTTGTAGGTCACATCCATAGGCTCCAATCCCAAATATAACTCGGTTTGCGGTATGTTATACCTTGGTCCCTGGCTACCAACCGAAAACATTTGGGCCCTTGCTTCTCCCATGCTTCCGAATATTATCAAAAAGCCAATTAGTATAGCCCCGAATATTTTTAAAAAAGCGGAATGGTCAACTGTAACTTCACATTTCATTGGTAATATATTGATGATTTATTAATTGCTTTGAATCTATAAAATTCGACTGATTACTGATAATATTTTCTTTAACTGACCAGTGCTGTTGATATAACTTCAGATCCCAGTTATACGTTCAAACCTACGAACATTGACGGAAAAGAAACATCCTCATATCAATCCAAAGTTAAATTTTCTTCAGTTCCCAATTATAGCACCGAAATAAGCAGATGTATAAAATGTGGGATAACAAGCTAAAAACCGGGTTATGAGATCATAACCACTACATTAATAAAATTTTAGTTACAAATTTCGGCTTTAGGAAACCGGAACGGACAAAAGGATTAAAGAGTTTTGTAAGGTGAATCACAGGCGGGTATATTCCTAATATTATGTGGAATAAATCACCAAAATAATGAGTCTTCATTCATTTGCAATTGCAAAAATTGATCAAAATAAAAAAGGGGAAAATAAAATGGATTCTTGATAGTTTTACTTGATAAGAAACGATGATGCGATAGGTTAGTTTGAAGGATTCAAAATATGGGAATGCTAATAACCAAGGACAATAGAAAAGAATTTATTCAGTTATTATTGATCTGATGTATCCCTAATACATCCCTACATCCCATCACCATCCCGACAGAGGGCCGTAACTGATACTTACGGTCCTCTTTTTTAATTCAAAAGATGAGAAATTAACTCAAATTTTGGGATACGAACATTCAGTAGTTTCCCGTCTTTGCGCTCCATTGTATAATATCCCTGCATACTACCACGATACGATTTTAGCACACAAAAACTGTTATATTCGTGTTTATTGTCGGGCCTAATCGTAGGCTTCATACCAATAACGCCCTCACCATCTACGTGATAATGTTCGCCGGATGAATCGATAATCTGCCAATGACGTTTAAGCAGTTTTACTGATTGAATACCAAAATTCCTGATTGTAATAAAGTAGGCAAATACATGCTTATGCACTTCAGGCCTTGATTCTCCCTCCATATAAATGGGTTTTACTTCCACACTTACATCGTGTGAAACTTCTACAAACGTCGGCTGATACATGGGCACTTGATCTAATTTTTTACATTGTAAATAAATTCCTTTAGCTAATCAAAAGATTTCAAAAAAGCTTAAAACTTTCTTGACATCGGAGCCAGAAGGTCGTTATATTTGGGGCTCCTATTTGGTCCGGTAGTTCAGCTGGTTAGAACGCCTGCCTGTCACGCAGGAGGTCGCGAGTTCGAATCTCGTCCGGATCGCTCCTCGTAAGCCCTTAGCTCGCATAGAGTTAGGGGCTTTTTAGTTTTTATAAAATCCGACTAATTTCTCACCTCTGAATTGGCTGGGGACAACAAAATTGGCTAAAGGCTTGAAATATTTTTGTGAAATTCTGTGCGCGAAATTCAATTTTTGGACAAAAATCAAGAGAAGCTTAACAAAAGGATGTGATGGTTGAGGTAGTGCTACAATTGAAGACCCTCATTTGTCTGTTCCGAAAACAAGCCGTTTCAGTAGCAGTTAAATCTTCTTTTGCCCGTTTTTCATTTTTATTACAGTGAACAAATCTCATTTCGGATCTGCTTGATAAAAACTTAATAGTAATTTGTTTTGGTCCTAGCTCAACTCATCTTGCAGTAATCACGACAAATCCTTTTATACTTTTCCTATTCAATTCCCCATCCTTTTGTAGGAGATTTTACTACATGACAAATCAACTTTGCATGAGGATTCTAATTATAATAATGGCTACTATGCGGCTATTAATTTAATAGCACATAAAAAAAGGTATCATTGCTAATGAATGAACACGATCCCCGATTTACTGAATACAAAAACCACGGTAACTATCGGGATTTCAAAGAACTAAAAGGGTACACCGACAAGCTTGGCCACACGACTCATTTTGTTTTTACCAACGGAGAAAAAGAAATCTTTGCTGCGGGTTATTTTAAGGAAGAAGCTCTTACCAAAATATTTGATCGTATAGATAAATATTATTCCAATAAAAAAGCTTCAAGCAGTTTCCCCATATAAAGACTTTGCTTAGTTTTTTTAAATAATTTGTAGGTTTCTCATAGTCACTCGACTGTAGAAACTTACTATATCAACTAGGATCGATTAATAACTCCGATCTGCGGTTTTCAGGGGCTACGAACGGTTATATTTTTATTCTTTCAAATCCCACATATAAATAAGCATTATCCCTACAACAGATTAAGCTACAACTTCTTAAAGTTGAGTAAATTTGTGCGGATGGTATAACCTTAAATCAGTTATCATCAGGGATAAGATATGAAGAAATCAGAAACCGGGAATGCTACCCCTCAGGGAAAGGCGCTCTTCATGCTCGGCCTTACAGCTATCGGGGTTGTATATGGCGACATTGGAACCAGTCCAATCTATGCCATCCGCGAATCTTTTCATGCTTCGTATGGGTTGCCATCAACGCCCGAAAACGTACTGGGCGTACTTTCTCTTATATTCTGGTCGCTCATTCTAGTGATTTCCTTCAAATACTTGGTGCTGGTCTTAAGGGCCGACAATAACGGGGAAGGCGGGATCATCGCCTTAACGGCATTGGTAAGTCCATCTTCAGAAAACTCTTCCCGTCGTCGGTGGATATTGGTGCTCACCGGACTTTTCGGTGCCGCTCTGCTGTATGGCGATAGTATGATCACTCCGGCGATATCCGTTTTAAGTGCTATCGAAGGGCTGGAAGTAGCTACGCCCGTTTTTAAGCCATATGTAATTCCAATAACGATTGGCATTCTCATTTCCCTTTTTGCTGCACAGTCCCGGGGCACAGCCGGGGTAGGCGTCGTATTTGGTCCTATCACCTTAACTTGGTTTTTGACATTGGCTACGCTCGGACTCATTCAGATTATTCAGTTTCCCGGCGTACTTGCCGCCTTAAATCCTTTGTATAGCATCCAGTTTTTTATCCGTAACGGACTGGCGGGATTCTTGGTTTTGGGTTCCGTTTTCCTGGTCGTGACCGGTGGTGAGGCTCTGTATGCCGATATCGGGCATTTTGGCATCTTCCCTATTCGGCTTACTTGGTTTTGTGTAGTTCTGCCCTCTCTTCTTTTAAACTACTTTGGACAGGGCGCACTAATCATCAATCACCCGGAAACCATTGAACATCCTTTTTTTTATATGATCCCCGAATGGGGACTTTATCCACTTGTAATCTTGGCAACCGTTGCAACCATCGTTGCCTCCCAAGCCGTCATTTCCGGCGCCTTTTCACTCACTCGGCAAGCCGTGCAGTTAGGCTATTTTCCACGTCTAAAGGTTGAACAGACCTCAAAGACCCAATTCGGACAAATTTATATGCCGGCTATCAACTGGGTTCTGATGTTCGCTTGTATTGGACTAGTGATCGGCTTCCAAACTTCGAGCAATCTCGCCTCCGCCTATGGTGTTGCGGTTACCACCGATATGGTATTCACAACGATCCTTTTCGCGGTAGTCACCCACACACGCTGGAATTGGAATGTCTGGATCATCGCGGTTATGTTGCTGGGACTTTTAATTATCGACCTGGGTTTCTGGGGTGCTAACCTACCCAAAATTCCAAGCGGGGGCTGGTTTCCATTGCTGATCGCTGGCCTCATGTTTATCATCATGACAACCTGGAAAAGCGGACGTCGCATATTAAGGAAGCGCCTGAGCCAAAAAATTGTACCCCACGAACAATTCATTCAAAGAATAAAGGATGAGCAACCAAAGCGGATACGGGGAACAGCTGTTTTTATGGATTCGAATCCAAAAGGTACTCCACCGGCTTTACTGCATAACCTTAAACATAATAAGGTGCTACACCAACGAGTGGTACTATTAACCCTGATCACGAGAGAAATTCCGCATGTTCCCGACGAGGACCGCATCGAAATACAGCCGCTGGGAGAACATATTTTTCGCATAAATGCTTCTATCGGATTTGCTGAAGATCCGGACGTACCTGCGTTACTTGCTCAATGCCATATCGATGGAAGAGGATTCGATCTACAAGAGACCACCTTCTTTTTGGGTCGTGAAACTATTCTTGCAACAAAAAAGCCGGGAATGGCGCTCTGGCGGGAGAAGCTTTTTGCCTGGATGTCACGAAATGCCGAGCGAGCGGCCTCTTATTTCCGTATTCCTTCAGATCGGGTTATCGAAATAGGAACCCAAATCGAACTGTAACCAAAATTTACCTCCACTCTGTCGCATGAATGTGCTTAATCCGGATATGGAATTACAGTTATTAATAAGGATGGGGTTAATCCTATTGTTAGGATTAGTCGTCGGTATTGAGCGGGGATGGAGTTTACAACAAAAAAAGGAAGGTCACCGAACTGCCGGCATCCGCACATTTACGCTCATTGCCCTTGCTGGCGGGCTCTGGGGAATACTGACACAACAAATCGGAGAGGTCCTGCTCGGAATTGTATTTCTAGCTTTCGTTTCTATTATAATGATTGGCTACATTCGGCACTCACAGCAAACTGGCGCTCTTGGTTTAACGACCGAAGTTGCCGCTGTTCTCACCTTTACCATTGGCGTTGCAGTGGCCCGGGGCTATCTCGTATTGTCGGTAGCTACAACGGTAATAATGGTTTTGATTCTAAGCATAAAACCCAAGCTGCATCAATGGGTTAAAACGATTGAGCCTCACGAACTTTATTCCGGGATATTATTTCTGCTCATTTCTGCAGTGGTTCTGCCCTTACTGCCCAATCGAGGCTTTGGCCCCTGGAAAGTTTTTAATCCTTTTGAACTCTGGGGGATGGTTGTTCTGATTGCCGGAATTTCTTATATCGGCTATTTCTCCATGAAATACCTGGGAAGTAAAAAAGGAATCCTATTTACCTCTTTTACCGGCTCACTAGTATCATCCATTGCCGTTACTGTAACTTTGGGAAGATTTGCCAGTGAAGGAAAAGCTTCGAATATATTGCTCACCGGGGTGTTAATTGCAACTTTCACTGCTTTAGCGCGAGTTTTAGTATGGGTCATGATTTTTAATCAACACTTGATATTTAAAGTTGGCGCTTCGGTAGCCGTGATGATCTTCACTACTCTGGTTTTAGCATTTTGGAGTTGGCGCCGCAGTGAACATCCCGAAAATAGGAAGCGAGTTACCTTACGCAATCCACTGCAATTGAGCACCGCACTGCAATTCGGACTTATTTTGGCCGCGGTGATGCTGCTTTCTGAGGCAACTAAACATTGGTTCGGAGATCCCGGTATTTACGGGCTCTCTTTAATATCCGGCGCCGTTGACATTGATTCCATCACCTTGTCATTGTTAAAAATAAGCGGGCAAAACCTGTCGCTATCCGCCGCTGGCAATGGGATTGTGCTGGCTACTATAACCAATACCCTTATCAAGGGAGGCATTTTTTCGTTTTTTGCAGGGATAAAAAATACTAGAAAACTCTGGGCTTTTTGTGGGATTATTACCGCATCCGCTATTCCCGGACTGCTGTTGTTCTAGCTATCCTAACCAGCAAGATCCAACTTATCAAGACCTTTACAGAATCCCTTAAGTTATGCCGAATCCAGACGGGGCGGGTGAGAGATCACGCCGGTGGACGGATTTCTCGTCGCCCGGCTTCTCCGAGAAAACATGGAGGGCTTTTTTATTTTATATATATTTCAGCAGGTAGATTATAAATTCCAAAAGATTTGTAACCATAATTATTCCACTATGCGACAAGAAGAAATCAACAAAGGCAGCCGGCTCATACAAGATATCATGGGCAGCACCATCAAAATTGAACAGGAAGACGTCAAAGATATCCCGCTGGCTTTTTTGGCTGTGGAGGATATGAAATTTCATCAATCGTGGAAATGGCTGATGCCGGTTGTGATCAAGATTGAGGAAGATCTTGGCTACCCGGTACTCATCAAGGGCAAGCACTGCAAGATCGAAGCCGATGATTCCATTTTTGAGACAGAAGACGAAACCAAAATGCTGGCGGTCTGGCGTACGATCGTCGATTTTCTGGACTGGCACAAAGACCAGTAACCATCTGACTATCATCCATTTTGGTGATCAGCATACCGAAAGCCTCTGGCTCTGAAATGAGCCGGGGGCCTTTGCTTCGTCGTTCGTTTATATATAATATTTAAGCAGCTTAAAGAAACTAAAGATCATCAATAACCAAATAGACGAGGATAATATGATCAATCTTGACCTCACCAAAGAAGAGCGCGATACACTCAATGAAATTCTTGAAACGACCCTTTCTGATCTGCGGATGGAAATTGCCGACACGGACAAGTATGACCACCGGCAGACGCTCAAAGAACGAAAACGCATTTTGGAAAAAACGATAAAGGCGGTGGAGGAGGCGGATTAAAACACTAAAGTACTTACCAAGCCACATCAGAACCGCGTCAGCATACAGCAGCCTATAAGGATAGTTCTGCCTTCATACCTCATCGGATGACTGGACTTGTCATCCGATGAATAAATCAAGACTTCCATGAGAGCTTTGAAAAACCAGGAATTTTAGTCAAGATCAAAGCTTGAGTGAATTTGAAACCGGAGCTTATTACGTATAAGTGAGGATTTCGGATTCACGAAAATACAGAGATTGATCAAAAGAACGGTTTTGCAAAGCTCTCTTCCATTTCATTCATCCGCCTTCAAGCCCAGAATGCGGATGAGGGCTAATTTCAGTTTTCCGGTTGTTAATTTATATCAAAATCTTGTGAAATTTTTCAGGCGGCATTCCATTCAATAACCTCATCCTCTACCCCGGCAAATACTTCGTCGATCTGTTGCTGTAGCTCGATAGTATAATGCAGGGCCGTAGCGATTTTACAGTAGTGCTGAATTTCTTCGTTGGAAAGAGGCCGCTCGCGCCGATCGTATAAATATTTATCCAACACCTGGTAGCCTCCTACCTGGTAATTCCAGACCTCTTCGGCTATGCCCTCGAAATACTGCATTTCTTTGTTGATATATACGCGCTCTTCATCGGGATTATAATTACGTCCCACTTTCTTGCTTTTGGCGACCACTTTAGATCCTTGTCCCTCGAATTTTACGATGGGCGAATTCAGCTTGTCCGAGTTCATCAGGTGCAGGGCAGCCAGTTCTTCCCCCAGTTCGGCCAGTTCTTTGAACAGTTCATAATTCTTGGAGAAAGGAATACGCGGAAAATCGCTTTTCAGAAACTCGGCGTAGGTCTGGCGGTAGCTGGGAGCATAAAGCACGGCATAAATATAATACAGCAACCGCTCCGGAGCCGGCCGTTCGCCATAGGTGTGCTCCAATAACGTGTAGAATTCTTTATTGATATTGGGACGACGCTCGGTGTATTCGGTTTTTTCTTCAAAAACGAGGGAAATCGTGTAGCCGCCGCTGCTCTTTTTGCCGTTGGTAAAATCTCGATCGGGATAAATATAAAGTGGAAAATGAACTTGACCACCACGTCTGAATAAATTTGTGTCTGTAATTACATTACTAATAAATATGATATCAAATTCTGGGGATCCTACCACACTCCATTGTCGTCCCACATTTATACATAAATTTTCACCCATAAACATATGCTTCATTATTTCTTCACGTCCCCTATCTACTACAGAGTTATGATAAAATATATATCGTTTATCAAATGGACGATAGAGAATCCTCTGGAAATACTCTTCTAAAGATTGATTACTTAACTCCTTTCTAGCCTCAGATACTTTCCATGTATTAGTATCATTTAGCCCCATGGTTTCCTTAATTATATCGTTACTCTTTTTAGACTTAGCAAATGTCTTTATTCTAGACCTTAAACTATTCTCATCAATATCGATCACAAAATGATCTCTATGGGTCTTAATTCCATTTGAATATTCATTAAATATTTCGGTTACCTGAGTATATTGTTCATAACGTTCCCCCAGGTCATAATCCAAGTCCGTAAAAAAGTAGAACTCCGACTGCGGATGAATTTCGGTCCACTCGGTGTTAGCCAGGCTGTGCTTTTCAAGCCAGCTGTACTTTTCGTTGCGCTTTCCATACACATCCCCACGTAGCACCTTATGCGGCTTCCGATCATTTTTAATCATGCTATGAATAGCCACGCCTTGCTGGATATCGAAGACATTTTCATCTTTGGACCCGTCCGGGGTGGTTTCTTTCTTGCGATGGTTGCCATGCAGATCCAGCACGGCAATTTGATCAAAACTTTTCATCAGCGATTCGCGCATCCCCCGAAAGGTCGGATTATCCAGGTAACCATGGTTGGTAATCATGCTTACGATACCGTGCCCAAGCTGGTCGATCTTCCACTGGGCAAAACGGATAAATTTTACATAATCGTCTTGCAGCATCTTTGGATTGCGTTCGTCCAACGGTTTATCATCCACCGAATAATAGCCATCGTCGCTGTGCCCGTTTTCGTGGGTATATCCTTTTTTCAAGAGATTGTCGATCCACTCCTTATTATTAAACGAATTGCCGGAATACGGCGGATTGCCTAAAATAACGAGCACTTTCTCATTTTTCTTGACGTTGCCCGCCTGCTTGCTCTCCTTACTTAGGCTGTGCATGCCGGGCAATTCGGTCTGTTCGAGGTCCTCCATTTCCAGCGTATTCGTCAGAAACAACTTTAACCGCTCGTTGTCATTCATCTCGTAGCCCAGCTCGTCAAGGATAAACCCCATTTTCAAATGGCCGATGGCATAGGGTGCCATCATCAGCTCAAACGCATAAAAATGTTCGAGCAGGTGTTCTTTGATCAGGCCGGCAACATCCCCCGAACCGAACTGCTCTTTAAATTCCTCGACGGCTACCTTAAAAGCTTCGGCAATAAACGTCAGCGTACCCGCCGCCGGATCCAGCACCGTAACCGAATCGTCGGCCAGACCCAGCGGTTTGTCAAAGTCTTCTTTTAGCGTCTGATGCACCGACCGCACGATATAGCTCACCACCGGCTCCGGCGTATAATAAACGCCCCGCTGCTCCCGTACTTTGGGATTATATTCTGCCAGGAAGGTCTCATAAAAATGGATAATGGGATCGTTGCCCCGGCCTTCTTCGTAAAACCGGTTCAGTATGTTCTGGATATTGGCCACGTTCAAAATCTCAGCAAGGTCATCGACAATCCAGCTGATATCCTGCGGGAGTTCGCTGTACGAGATAAACTGAAATACATCCTTTAAAATGCCGATGGTGGATGGTATAAACTGCACGGCATTTTGGCGGGTAAAAGTCTCATCGGCGCGGGTCCTGGCGGCAAAAAGTCCGTAGGTCACGGTCTGCGAATAGAGATCGGCAAATTGCTTTTTGGTAAGCCCGGCGATCAGGTACTTTCGAAAAGCCTCATAAAAACCACTCAACTCACAGTTATCTTTAGCCCGCAGCTGCCGTTCGATGATATGCTCTAAAAATCGGGTGCGCTTGGCCAGCTCTCTGGCCAGCGAAGAAGCATGATAGGTTTGGGGAGCCGAATGCGAAAGAAAATTCTCTATGAGCTTCTCAAAAGCATCCGTGTTTTCTACCGGTGGGATTTCACCCAATTTTTGAGCCACATACGGACGTCCAATGTTCACTTTATCTACCAGTTCCCCATCCTTATACAGCCGGTATTCAAAAAAGTCGGTGAGAATTACATTAGGGAATGTGGACCGATATCGCTTCAACTGATCGGATTCCTGAATGTTATGCAGGTTGGCATCCGGCTTCTTTGCCTCTATATAGCCGATCACCTTATGACTGCCATCCCATACCCGAAAATCGGGATTCCCCGCTTCTGTCTTTTTAGGCAGAGCCGTAACAGTGATATTCTTTGTGCCTAACTCTTTGGCATAATTTTCCAAAAACCGCTCAAACACTCCGTAATATGTTTCTTCGCGAGCATCTCCCTGATGCATCTTTTTCGCAACGTCTGCTACAAATGAATCGATCATAGTTACTATTTAGCTTGATTTGGAAACCTCTTAACGATAATCAGCTGAGGGAATAACTACAAGTTTTAAGGTTGATTTATCGGCATTGCCTGTCAACTGTCAACCTCCACCCGCAAAATTTCTATCAGATATTCCCAATTTTTTTTGAGCGTACTATTTTAATTACGCTATTTACCTATTATAATAATTTTGTCAGCTGAACTTTCTAGTTAAATAATTTATGACCAAAAATGCATTTGTCACCGGGGCAACGGGTTTTATCGGGATCAATCTCGTACATCTTCTCGTTGAAAAAGGCTGGAAGGTTACGGCACTCCATCGCCCAACTTCTGATCTAAGCTACCTTAAAAAATTGCCGGTTAATCTGGCAGTGGGATCTGTTACGGATTTCAACTCTCTTTCAGAGGCTATACCGGATGATTCGGAAGTCGTATTCCACCTGGCAGGCGATACCAATATGTGGTCACAACGCAATAAACGACAGGCCGAAATCAATGTGGATGGCACCGAGAATATGATTCGCGCTGCGGCCCAAAAGGATGTTCAAACGTTTATTCATACCTCCAGCGTGCGGCCTGGGGCCATGTTTCGGGAACGGTAACCGAAGAGACGCCCCAAAAAGGAAAAGTATCGTGGGTAAATTATGAATACACTAAATGGGCGGGCGAACAAAAGGCTCTGGAAGGGTTGCAACACAACATGAAGATGGTAATCCTGAACCCCTCGGAAGTCGTTGGTCCGTATGATAGCAGCAACTGGGGACGACTTTTCTTTGCACTTCGTGATGGGAATTTGCCGGCAATAACCAATGGCTGCATGAGCGTGACGCACGTCCGCAGCGTGGTTGAAGCTCAACTTGCGGCCGTGGAAAAGGGAGAAAGTGGAGAAAACTATATCCTGGGCGGCGTCAATTGTCGATTTTCAGATCTGGTGAAAGAGGTCGCCGCTGTTTCGGGGCACGCTCACATCCCCAAACAAATACCAGCAGTGCTCTTCAAAACTATTGGCTATCTGCAGGCAGGACTATCTTACATCACTCAAAAAGAACCTGACTTGACCCCCGAACTTGCCCACATGATGTGCCGAAAGGATGTCCGTTTTTCAAGTGAAAAGGCAATTAACGAATTGGATTATCACATTGCTCCTCTCCGACAATCGGTCAAAGACTGCTATGACTGGCTTAAGAAAGAACGATTATTGTAGAAGAACTTTGCAAAACTTTGTGTCATTGCGAATGGAGTGAATGGAATGAACGAGATGGGGCAATCTCCACTATATTGGGGATCGCCAAACCCCAAAAATCGCGGGACTCGCGATGACAATTTTACATTGTATGGTTTTGCAACGCTCCCTGTAAAAGATTTTTATTTCACTGATTGCCAAAAAACCTACCCGTGGGAATTATGAAGGCTATTTTTTGTTTTAAAAAATTGAGTAAGAAGGTTGTAATAAATTGCTTGTAACAAGATTGGGACGATGAATACCAGCGATAAAACGCTGCTCGGTCGTTATATTCCGATTACGGATTGGCTGCGCGATTACAGCCCCAAGCTTTTTAAAAAAGATCTTCGGGCCGGACTCACCGTTGGGGTCTTGCTCATTCCCCAAAGCATGGCCTATGCGTTGCTTGCCGGCATGCCCCCCGTCTATGGATTATATACCTCAATCATTCCGTTGGTCATCTACGCTCTTTTGGGTACTTCACGTCAATTAGCCATCGGGCCCGTTGCAAAAGTTTCTATCCTGGTAATTACTGGTGTTGGAGCACTGGCCGAACCTGGCAGCAATCGGTTTATCCAACTAGTATTTGTCTCCTGTTTTTTAGCGGGGATCCTTCAATTTTTAATGGGTGTTTTCAGGCTGGGTTTCCTAATGAATTTTATATCCAACCCTGTCTTTAGTGGGTTTACCTCCGCGGCTGCCCTGATTATAGGATTCAGCCAGTTGGGTAATCTTTTGGGAGTAGAACTCACTCACAGTAATACCATTTACCCCGTGATTGCGGACCTTATTTCCAAATTCAATCATATTAATTTGCCCACGGTAATTATTGGTGTTGGTTGCATTCTATTTTTGATGATTTTAAAAAAATGGAAATCACAATGGCCGGCCGAATTGATTGCTACCGTCCTGGGAATCATTATTGTGGGATATTTCCGATTGGATCAATCAGGTGTGGATATCGTCGGTTCCGTAGCCAGTGGTATTCCTGCTCCGGCCTTGCCGAACTTTAGCCACCTTTCCTTGTGGAACGTACTGCCTACTGCCTTGGCTATTGCCCTATTGAGTTTTACTCAGTCCATCGCCCTTGCAAAAACTATGGTTCGCCGTCATCCCGAATATAAAGTGGATTCCAACCAGGAATTATTTAGTATCGGGATAGCCAATATTGCGGGATCTATTTTCCACGGCTTCCCGGTTGCCGGAAGTTTTTCACGCACTGCTGTAAACGACGAGAATGATGCTCAAACACCAATCAGTCAGTTGATAACGGCTGCAATGATTCTATTAAGTGTGCTGTTGCTTACTCCACTAATCTATTATTTACCGTTGGCCATATTGGCCGCAATCATTATTACAGCGGTACCCCGCTTCATTGAAACCGGGGAAGCCAAATTTCTCTGGAAAGTCCGCAAGCGCGAATTTGGACTGATGATTATAACATTCCTCGCCACTCTTACCTTGGGCATTCTCGAAGGTATTGGGGTTGGTGTTTTGATTTCGCTGGGTATTGTGATTCACCGCAGTAGTTATCCCAACATTGTGATGGTGGGTCGTCTCCCCAACACCGATCAATATCGTGATCTGGAACGTCACCCCGAGGGCATTACACAAACAAATACTATTATCGTTCGTATCGACGCCTCCCTTTATTTTGCCAATATCTCTTATATGAGAGAAAAACTGGAGGAGCTTGAAATTGAAAGCGGTAAGAATCTGGAACAAGTCATTATTGATGCTGTTGGCATCAATGAAGTAGATTCCAGTGCCCTCCATGCCCTTAAGGAGTTAGCCGACGAATACAAGAGCCGAGGCATTGATTTGATGTTTGCAGGTGTTAAGGGGCCAGTAAGAGATATCTTCAAAAAATCGGGACTAGATGACGTGATTGGCCCCGAACACTTTTACTTAAATGTCTCTAAAGCGGTAGAAAGCCTGGAAGAGGAAAAAGAGGTGGTCTCTCATCTGGTTGAAATGGAATAACTTTTAATCATTTGAAGTGGGAAGAAGAAAATAACCACTTTATATCCTGTTAAATTTTTCCTCTAAAACCCTTATTTTAGAGAAGTTGATTAGACATTGGCGAATCTAATAGTCAGGATTTCTGTTCCGGTAACATTGCCACACACTTTTATAAGTTATTTTAAGTGTAATAAAAACATACACTTAGCACAAATGAATTCTCTTTTCCCTACATACGATGTTATAGTTGTTGGTGCCGGTCATGCCGGCAGTGAAGCCGCCGGTGCCGCGGCAGAATTGGGCGCCAAAACACTGCTCATTACCATGAATTTGGATGCCATTGCTAAAATGTCTTGTAATCCTGCTATCGGCGGGGTAGCCAAGGGACAATTGGTCAAAGAGATTGATGCACTTGGCGGACTAATGGGTATTGTTGCCGATAAATCCGGCGTGCAATACCGGCTACTCAACACAAGTAAAGGTCCAGCCATGTGGAGCCCGCGCTGCCAAAGCGACCGTGCGCTTTATAGCAAAACCATGCGGCAGGAATTGGAGAAGAAAGAAAATCTGCACTTCCGACAGGATAATGTTATTGATGTACTTACCTCCGATGATGGTAAGCAAGCCACGGGAGTCAAAACATCAACGGGACAAGTGTTTGATTCCCAATGCGTTATCCTAACTACCGGCACCTTTGGTAACGGTCTGATGCATATTGGCACTACTAATTTTGGAGGGGGGCGATCGGGCGAACGTGCCTCTATCGGAATCTCCGCAGCGCTCGAAGATCTCGGATTCGAGGTTGGTCGCCTAAAAACAGGCACCCCACCACGTCTGGATGGACGATCCATTGATTACAGCAAGCTGGATATCCAGTATGGGGATGAAGAACCTACGCCCTTCTCTTTTATGACAGACTCTCTTCCTACCAAAGAAGAACAACTTACCTGCTGGATTGGCTATACCAACGAAGAAGTCCATGACATGCTTCGCTCCGGATTTGATCGCAGTCCAATGTTTAATGGCACCATCGATTCCACGGGTCCGCGTTACTGCCCGAGTATCGAGGACAAGATTAATCGTTTTTCAGAACGGGACAGCCATCAGCTTTTCCTGGAACCCGAAGGATGGGATACTTACGAAATGTATCTCAATGGATTTTCAACCTCTCTTCCCGAAGATGTTCAATACAAAGCACTGCGTACCATTCCCGGTTTTGAGGAAGCAGTCATGCTTCGTCCCGGTTACGCTATCGAATATGATTATTTTCCCCCATACCAAATTCGCCGAAGCATGGAGACCAAGATTACCGATGGACTCTTTTTCGCGGGACAAATTAATGGCACGACCGGATATGAAGAAGCCGCCTGCCAGGGTTTGATGGCCGGTATCAATGCGGCTCGAAAAGTACAGGGCGAAGAGGAGTTTGTCCTGAAGCGCTCCGAGGCATATATCGGCGTGCTCATCGATGATTTGATCACCAAAGGAACTGAAGAGCCGTATCGCATGTTCACTTCACGCGCCGAGCATCGTATTCTGCTGCGACAAGATAATGCGGATCTAAGGCTTACCGAACTAGGACACAAAATTGGTTTGGCATCGAGGGAACGATATCAAAAATATAAAATTAAAAACGAGGCCATAGATAAAATCCATGATCTCTTTTCGGAATACACCGTCTATCCCGAAAAGATGGATCCCATGCTAGAAGAAAATGGGACCTCTACTCTTGACCAACCGGTAAAAGCCAAAAGCCTGATCCCCCGTCCCGAGCTTTCTATTTTCAATATTTTGCAAGCGGATCCGGAACTCAAAGATAAAGCACTGAACATCACCACTGATGAACTCGTCTTCGAGCAGGTAGAAATCCAGGTTAAATATGCCGGCTATATTGAAAAAGAATTTGAGATGGTTGAGGAGATGAAAAAACAGGAAGACACCCTCATTCCCGACTCCATCGACTACAGCAAAATCAACAGTCTTTCCAGCGAGGGACAACAAAAAATGGATCGCATACGTCCCGAAACACTCGGGCAGGCAAGCCGCATTAGCGGGGTCTCCCCTAGCGACGTTTCAGTGCTGATGGTTTATTTAAAGAATTAATTGCGTATTGCGCTAGATACCTGCTATCATATTCCTGCATGAATCTTACGATTTACCTTAATCGTTTTATAAAACCCTAATGTTTCACGTGAAACAATCAAATATACATTCCATCCAAACCCTCGATGTTTCACGTGAAACATTTTTCAAAACGGATGAACTCATCTCCAAATATCAAGAAAAGTTAGAATCCTATCTCAACCAGCTTTTATGGTGGAATAAGCGCGTAAATCTCGTCAGCCGTGATGTTTCACGTGAAACAATCTGGGAACATATCCGCCATTCCCTGGTTCTGTCACAGTTTGAGATATTTCAATCCGAAGATCTGATTGTGGATGCCGGGACCGGCGGTGGACTTCCGGGCCTTCCGTTAGCAATCACGCATCCCCAAAAACATGTTGTGCTTAACGATCTGGTGACCAAAAAGTGTCTGGCGATGAAGCAAATGGCACAAAAATTAGAAGTCGCAAACTTAGGAATTATCGACGGATCAATTGAATATTTTGAGCAGGATCAGTCCTTTTTACTGATTTCAAAACATGCATTCAAAATCAACGAACTCTATCGAATGACCGCCGTCCTCCCCTGGGAAAAGATGGTCCTTTATAAAGGAACTGATTTCGAAGATGAACTCGAAGGAATTGAGGAATCGTTGGAAATCGAATGCTTTGATCTCTCGGAAGAATCAGATTTTTACCGGGGAAAAGCACTGGTAATAATCGGTCGATAATCGCATCAATTATAAATTTTGCAATAACTCCTCAAGTGTTTATTGGAACTCATTTGTTTATATACCTACCTTAACGATTGAAGTGTCGCAGTGGTAAAAATCCGAATATAAATTTGATCGCAAGATGAACAGCTCCGAGCGCAGAATGAAGCTCATCCTTATGCTTCAACAAGCCAACCGCCGAATCACCGTGGACAAAATTGCCGAAAAATTTGACGTGAGTCGCCGCACGGTATTCCGGGATTTCAATGCTCTCTCGGAAATGAATGTGCCCGTCACCTGGGATAAATATCACGGGTATGGCATTATGCAAGGTTATAAAATTCCACCGCTGATGTTTACCTCCAAAGAGTTGGCAACCATCATGGTGGGACTCAATTTTGTAAAGTCACAAGTAGATAAAAAATTAGTCAGCGATGCCAAAGGCGTGGAGCTGAAAATAAAGGAAGTTCTCCCAGAGGAGCTTAACGATTTTATGGAATCGCTCAACGAGCGAATGGTCGTTGATCCCTACTTAAATTTCGGTGTCGAAAAAATGGATGGCGGCGACTGGTATATGATAAGTTCAGCTATCTCTGAAAATAAATCGATCGAATTTCAATATCGGTCAAAATCCAACGAAAGAATTTCCGGACGTAAAATCGATCCCTACCTTTTGGTTTTTTATCGCGATCACTGGAATGTGATCGGTCACTCTCACAAAAGAGACGCCATCAGGAATTTTGTGCTTGATCGCATGTCAGACATCCAAATTTTGAAGGAAGATTTCGTGCCTTACGGGCAAATCGACGTAGAGGAACTTATTTTTCGTTCTGACGAGACTTCCCATCGAATAAGGGTTGATGTATATGAATCGGCTTTGAAGCGATTTCAGGCCAATCTGCCGGCTAAAATAATTAAGAAACTAAAGAAAAAACCTAATTTATTTCGGATAGAATTTTTCTTTGATAATTTGGACTTTATTAATGAATGGCTGTTGCAATTTCCAAAAGAAGTTAAATTGATTAGTCCAGATATTTTAATAGAAAAAAGAGAAAAATTATTAAACGAAATGATAGAAAAAATAAATTGATATTATGATACAAAAAAGATCAGTTGCTATCATTGGCACTGGAAATGTTGGCGTAGCCGCAGCGTATGCTCTTTTTAATCAGCGTATTGCCAGTGAAATTATTTTGGTAGATTTAAATAAAGAACGCGCCGAAGGCGAAGCTATGGACTTGATGCATGGCCAACTTTTGGTGGGCAATGTTAAAGTACGGGCCGGTACGTACAAAGATCTTAAAGACACGCAGGTGGTGGTCGTTACGGCAGGCGTAGGACAGAAATCGTCGGACGAATCCAGATTGGAATTGTTAAACCGGAATGCCGCCGTTTTCAAAAACATCATTTCGGAACTGGATAAATATGCTCCCAACGCCATACTTATTATCGCTACCAACCCGGTAGATATTCTTACCTATGTTTCTCAAAGGTTGAGCAAACGAAACCCCCAGCGCATTATCGGTACGGGCACCCTTCTGGATACCGCTCGCTTTCGTTCGTTGCTTGGACGATACTATGATGTGGATCCCCGATCGGTCCATGCCTATATCCTGGGCGAACACGGCGACTCGGAAGTACCGATCTGGAGTCAAGCCAATATTGGCGGTAAGCCCATCGTGCACAATACCATTATGGATAAGCCGTATAATCGCGAAGCCTTGAAGCAGCTTTACGCAGAGTCTAAAAATGCAGCCTACGAAATAATTAAACGAAAAGGCTTTACCAACTCGGCAATCGGGGTGGTCATCGCCCGAATCGTGGAAGGTATCCTGAAAGATGAAAAAAGTGTCATCCCGGTAAGTGTTTATTGGGATAATCATTACGGTATTAAAGATGTCTGCATGAGTATCCAGAGCGTGGTTGGCATCGAAGGAGTAAAACATTGTGTAACCCCTGAGTTAAACGACGACGAAATCGCCGGTTTGGAAAATTCAGCGGCAATTCTAAAGGAGAATTTTGAAGGGATTGATGTAGGTTAGCCGGTATATCCATAGTTACCTGATCAATAAAAAAGGCATCTTATTTATGAGATCACAATTTCCGCCGGGTTGTATTTCCCTCATTTTTTTCTTTTTCCTCATCGCCATTATGCCCTTTTTTCTGGCTGATGTATTTATCTCCGCCCTGGCCAAACTCGGACTCAATCCCCAGCAGGCGGTAATAGCAGTCATCGGGATTTTTGCCGGTAGTTTTGTAAACATTCCGATCAGGCGCTTCAAACACGAACAAACCAGTGGGTCCGAAGACATGTCAATGTACGGCCTCAGCCGGTCGTTCTTTTATAATCAGAATCAGCCGGATACGACCGTTTTAGCAGTAAATCTGGGCGGCTGCATTATCCCCTGTATCATAGCGTTTTACCAAGTCGATCTACTGGCAAAACAGGGTGCATACGTTTTATGGATGTGCCTTCTTGCTGTGGTTATCAATATTGTAGTTTGTCAACGCATGGCCAAGCCTATCAAAAATTTAGGCATCGCCCTGCCCTCCCTGATCCCCTCTTTAGTTGCTGTTGTTAGCGCATTGTTATTAGCCCCGCAAAATGCACCATCCGTAGCATTCGTTTCTGGAGTTTTGGGACCATTGGTTGGGGCGGATCTGCTACACCTGAAAGAGATTAAAGAACTTAAGTCCGGAATTGCCAGTATTGGTGGTGCTGGTACATTTGATGGCATTGTTATTTCTGGGATACTGGCTACGTTGCTTGCTTAAGCTATGAGTGCCGATCCTATATTTACATAGTCCAATGCTACGATAAAGGAAAATCCACATTACCTGAAACTAAACTTGGCACCAAACATCACATATCGGTGATTTAAGGCATTCTTCTGCTGGTATTTACTATAGTTGGTTGTTTGGAATGTTGTTTCGTCCAGAATATTACGGGCATCCAGAAATAAGGATAACTTCATCGGATGACTGAGCTTGTAATCCGGTGAATGAACAGGGCTGTCTTTATCAAATTAAAAAAGCCTGACAGGATTTCTCCCATCAGGCTTCTAAATTTTGTATTAGCTACTTCAGCTTATACCGTCTCGTCTTCTTCTTCGTTAACGACGCGGGTTACGGCAGCGATCTTGCCATCCGAATCGAG
>Ga0102959_1000064_pt1 | contig 33456 bp, 19 predicted proteins | sample SalPonF2_B_D2_MG_FD_84520 | JGI IMG/M metagenome (GOLD analysis project Ga0102959, IMG submission 84520) | Salt pond soil microbial communities from South San Francisco under conditions of wetland restoration - Salt Pond MetaG SF2_B_D2_MG ...
CCACGCGGATGCGCCTGAGCCGGTGGGAGCGGTGGTGGCGGCTGGCCGAGTGGCCGAGGCTTCAGTCGTGGTGCGGCGCGTTCGACGTGTATCACGGCCTGCACCACCTCATGCCGCCGACGGGCGAGGCGCCCGGCGTGCTGACCGTGCACGACCTTCGCCGCCACCGGCTGCCGGAACTGTATCCGCATTCAAACCTTCGGCCGCTGGAGCGGGCGGTGGCCGCGGCCGAGAGGGTGCTGGCTGTCTCTGAGGCCACGCGGAAGGACGTCATCGAACTGCTGGGCGTGGCGCCCTCGCGCGTGGACGTGGCGTGCGAGGCCGTTGGGCCGGAGTTCCGGCCGGCTTCGCCGGAGCAGGCCCGCCAGACAAAACAGTGGCTCGGTCGCCGGGCGGGGGTGCGCATCGGTCGCATGGCCGTGACGCTCAGTTCCCGCGACCGGCGGAAGAACATTTCCACCGTGGTCCGGGCGTTCCTCCGGGCGGCGGACGGGCTGCAAGCGGACTACCGGCTGGTGATCGTGGGGCATCTTCCCGAGGACGAAGAGCTTGCGCGCCAGTTGGCCTCCGCGGCGGGACGGGTGCTGGCCGTGGGGCCGCTGGCGGATGCCGAGTACCGCAGGGTGCTGGCCGCGGCGGAGATGCTGCTGTTCCTGAGCCTGTACGAAGGCTTCGGCCTGCCGATTCTGGAGGCGATGGCGAGCGGAACGGTTGTGCTGGGCAGCGACGTGTCGAGCATTCCGGAGGTCATCGGCGAGGCCGGCGTGACGGTGAACCCGCGCGACGAGCAGGCCATCGCCGAGGCGATCGGCCGCCTGGCCGAAGACGGGCGCGCCCGGGAGCGTCTGCGGGCGGCCGGTCTCCATCGCCGCGGCGCGTTCACGTGGGACCGGGCGGCCGCGGAAACGATGGAATGCTATCGCCGGGCCGTGGCGTCTAGAAGCCGGTGAGCCGGTCGATGCACACGTCCATTCGCTCGGCGTCCTCGGCCAGGCGTCCGCGCTGCTCGGCGGGAAGCTCGTCGCGAAGCGAAAGGTCGGCCAGACGCGCCTGAATTTTGCGCAGCCAATGCACTGCCGAGCGGCGCTGCTTGGCGGGCAGCGTGTTCAGGCTCTTGCCCTTCAGCGTGCAGAGGATTTCCGTGGCCCGGCGGAGTTCCTCTTTTACGTGTCCGAGCTGCATCTGCGTGACGGCCCGCCGCAGCTCCCGGGGTGCCATTTCCGCGTCGGCCCAGGCGGTGCCGTTGCAGAAGGTGCAGGGGCGGGTTCCCGTTCCCGAGCAACGGGGGCAGGAGAGGTCCTCTCCCGGCAGCGTGCCGGTGCCGTCGCAGGAGCGGCAGGGGGTGGCGCCGTGTTGACACATGAAGCAGTGCCTGTGGGCGAAGGCGCTTACGATAATGCCGACGGCCGCCGAACCGATGGCCTGCGTGGCGAGCGTAAGCCGAACCGCGGCCGCCGAGGAGGGGTTTGCCTCCTTCAGTTGCTGATAGGCCGTGCAGATGGCCTCCGCCTGCTTGGCGCGGACGGCCTGCTTGAGGTCCGTCAGGGCGGCGGAGACCTTCTCCGAGGCGGGGGCGAGCTGCTGGGGATCGGCTGCTTGGGGTGGAAGCTCTGTCTGCATGTCCATGGACGTGGCCTTTCGCGGGCGCAAAGACGCAACGGGCGCCGTGCGCCGGTCGTGGAAGAAGTGCGTTCGGTACTGCTTACGGTCGGCCGGAGCGAGTTGGCGGATAGGAAAGATAATGAGTGCGGCGAATGACCCTACTCCGGCCTGAGCCACTACCACAATTGTCAATCTATCCCAGCGAAGGCCGCTTGGCAAGTATTTTCCGGCAAACGGACAATTCCTTGGAACCGCATGGCGGCTGCGGCGTCCGACCGGTACGCGGAACTTGTTCGGCGGGCGGCGAGTGTGTATATTCGGCGTTATTGAGGCTTCGCTCGACGGCATCCTATGCCTTCACGGAGGGCGGGGTGGGGCAACGCTGGAAGTCGGGGCAGTCTTTGGCCCGCAACGCGGATTCGCCGCGGTTCGTTCCGATGGCTGGACGAGGAGTTCGATGGGCTGGATCGGGCGTGCAACCGGCAGAAGAGTACTGCTTGCGGCGACGGTATGCGCCGCGGGGGCGCTGGCCGTGTGTTCCGGGCAGGCTCGCATCATGATGCGGAGCGCCCGTTCTATCGGCGGCTCCGGGCAGACGGCCGGCACCCTCGTCGCCGCGAACGACGAACTGCTGACCATTCTGGAACAGGCCGAAAAGCAGCTCCAAGCCAAGGACTACGACCGGGCGATCAAGACCATCCAGGAGGTTCTCCTGACCGACGGCGGCTTCGTGGGCGCCTCCGAAGCCAATCGGTTCGTGTCGGTGCATGCCGTGGCCAATGCGCTGCTGAGCGGCATGGAGCCGGAAGGCCTCGCCCGCTACCGGCAGTTGTACAACCCCCAGGCCGAGCAACTCTACATGCTGGCCCAGGACCGCAACGACCCAAGCCTGCTGCGGCGGGTGGCCCGGTGGTACCTGAATACGGACTTCGGCCCCAAAGCCCTGGACCGATTGGGGCAGTTGCACTTCGACGGGGCTCGATTCTCCCAGGCGGCCCACGCCTGGAAGCAGGCGGCCGCGCGCGTGGACGGCGAGCAGGAGGGGCTGCTGCTGGCCAAGACAGCCGTGGCGATGCACTTGGACGGGGACGCCCAGGCCGCTCGCCAGCTCGCTGAGGACGTGCGGAAGCGGTTTGGCCGCGGCAAGGCGCATCTCGGCGGGCGGGAGCGGAAGCTCTCGGAGTTCCTCACCGAGGCGCTGGCCCTGGCGCCGTTGCAGCGGGGGGGCTTGCGGACGTACGACCGGCATTGGCCCGGCCTGCCCGGGGTGCCGAACGGCCTGGCGGTGATGGGCCGGGGGGAGGCGATCCTCGCGCCGCGCTGGCGATACCCGGACCCCGGCGGCAAGGAGGGGTGGGACCTGCTGGCGGCGTCGGGCGATGACATCGACAGCGTCCGCGCCATGCCCCAAAACAACAACTATCGGCTGGAAGTCAAGCCGCAGGCCGGCTACCTGCTGCTGGAGCGCTGGTATGGAAACCAGTGGAGCCGACTGCCGTTTCCCGCCCTCATTCACCCGCTGGTGATGGAGGAAGCGGTTATCGTGCGCACCGACGAGGCGGTGGTGGCCCTGGACCTGTACACCGGCGAGGTGCTCGGCTCCACGGGCAGCGGCCTGCCGATGGTGCGCGAACCGCAAAAGAATGCCGGCCGGCAGGTGAACTACGGGCATCAGCTTCGACAAATTGGCGATAATGGCCGCTACGCGATGAGCGGCGGAGACGGCAAGGTGTTCGCCTTGGGGGAATTCCGCCCGCTTTCCCGCCGGAACTACAACCCGTTCAACGCGAATACGGGCCAGAAGCCGGAGGCGGACAGTTCGGTGCTCGTGGCGCTGGATCTTTCTCGCCAGTTGGGCCTGGCATGGTCCACCGCGGAGTTCCGCCATCCGGACGAGGACGTCCAGGCGCTGGTGCGCGCGGGCAAGTTCATTACCGCGCCCACCTACCGCGACGGGCGGGTCTTCGCCGTGGCGATGTACCTCCAGGGGTACCATCTGCTGTGCCTGGACGCCTCCGACGGGTCGCTGGTGTGGAGCGCGCCTGTCTCGCAGACGCCCCCCGTGCGCGGCAACTATGGCATGTTCCTGGACCCGCTCTACGAGCGCAGCAGCAGCCCGGCCGTGGCTGACGGGAAGGTCTACGTTCTGACCAACGCGGGCGTGCTGGCGGCGTTCGACGCGGAGACCGGCCAGGGCCTCTGGGCGTATCAATACGCCAGCGACGTCAACCAGATGGGCCGGTACTACAACCCGAATCAGCAGCAGGCGTTCGACCCGCCCAATCCGGTGATCGTCTCCAGGGGCCAGGTGCTCTGCATGCCGGCGGACTCCGAGAGCGTCTTCGCCTTCTCCGCCGCGGACGGGAAGAAGCTGTGGGATGCCTCCCGCCAGGGCCAGCGGCACCTCTCGGCCATCGACGAGACGCGGCTGCTGCTCAGCGGGCCGGACCTGGTGGTCCTGGCCGCGGACGAGAAGGGCCGCGTGGAGTATCGGCGAGACTTCCCGAGCATGCCCAACCAGCCGCACGGCGTGACCGGCCGGCCGGCGGTTACGCCCTCGGCCGCGCTGGCGAGCGTGGTCGAAGCCGGATCGGCGCGCGTCTATGGGCTGGAATGGCAGCCGGACAGCCAGGGCGGCTTCTCCTACGACATGCGGCCGCCGCTGGACCTGGTGTCCGCCGAGGGGGTTCTGGGCAACCTGGTGAGCCTGGAAGGCAAGCTCATCGCCGCCCATTCCGGGGGCGTGTGCGCGTATTTCGGCTTCGAGGAGGCCTACGCCACCCTGACCCGGCGGGTGGAAACTGCCTCCCCGCGCGAACGGGCGGCGGCCCTGTTTCAGCGGGCGCGGGTGTCGTTCCGCAGCCTCCGCTACGACAAGTCGCTGGCTGATGCCCTGGCCTGCCGGGAGGCCCTCCGGCAGCGGCCGGACTCGGCGCTGGCCGCGAAACTCAAGCACCACCTCTATCAGACGTACGTGCACCTCGGCAACAGCGCCGCAACGCCGCGGGAAATGAACGAGTGGTTCGTCAAGGCGGAGCAGGCCGCCGTCACACAGCGCAACAAGCTGGCGATGAAGGTGCGCCGGGTTCGGTGCTACGCGGCGATGGGAGACCTGAAGCGCGCCGCCCGCATGGCGCACGACCTGGCGGTGATCCACCGGGATGAGGAGCTCCCGAACGTGCATATTGGCGCCCAGGCCGATGATGCCGTAGACCTGGGGCCCCAGGCCAAGTACTACCCCGGAGACGTTCTGGCCCATGACGTGCTCCTGCGGGAGATGATTGCCGAGCACGGCCGGGAGTTCTATGCCGAGTTCGACGCGCAGGCCGCCGAGGCGATCCAGGCCGCCCGCGTCACGAAGGACATCGACGCGATGCGAAGCGTCTGGCGGACCTGGCCTAACAGCAAGCACGTGCATGAAGCCCGCTTCGCCGCGGCCGAGTTCCTGTACTCCGAGGCTGCCCGCGGCGACGCGGCCGCCGACGAGGACGCCCGCTGGAGCCTGCTGAACGAGGCGGCGGGGCTTCTGCACCGCGTGGCCGAGGAGGGCGGCGAGCCGGGCCGGAGGCTCTCGGCGCGGGCCGGGCTGGTGCTCTGCTACGCGCAGATGCCGGGCTACGGCGCCCTGGCCGGCGGGGAGGCCGGCAAGGCGATGGACTTCCAGCGGGAGCATGCGTTGGCCGGGCCGGTGGCGTTCGCGGGCGCGCGCGGGGCGCTGGAAGACCTGTTGGCGACCGTCAAGGTGTCGCCGGCCCGCGGCGCGCTGCGTCGGCTGTCGGCTTCCATATCGCTGCCGCTGAGGCCGTCGTATTCACTGGACGGCGAGGACGTGTGGGTCGTTCGCGACCAGGAAGGCCGGGCGGTGCGCATCGGCCAGAGCGTGGTGGTGCTCCAGGGGCATAGCGCCTATCTGATGAACACCTCCGCCCCGGACGCAAAGAAGGCCATGCAGTGGCGGGCGATCACATCCGTCGACCCGGCCCAACTGGCGATGCAGAACTTCATGGGGCCCGGCTTCCGCCTGGTGGGGGGGCTCAGCAGCGACGGGCAGGTGCTGTTGATCTCCGATCGCTCGACGATGCGGGCCTTCTCCACCGCCAGCGGCAAGGCGCTGTGGGAGAAGAGCCTCACCGATCTGAACATCGGTTCGCTGCAGGTGATGGGCACGGGGGATGGCGTCTTTGTGGCGGCCGGCAACGGCGGCAAGGTGGCCTGCGTGGAGATCGCCTCCGGAGACGTGATGTGGCGCGCCCAGTTGCAGGGACACGGCAAGAGCCCCGGCGGACCGCCGCGCATCCGGGCCGGGATGGTTCTGCTGCAGAACGACGGCAACAAGCGAGTGACCTGCCTGTCGATCGAAGACGGCGGGCGCGTGCTGGGCGAGTGGACCGGCAAGAACCCCGGCGCGGTCCACGCGGAGATCAGCCCGCAGGGGCTGATCGTGCTGCTGGACAACGGCGTGCTCTCCGTCCGTCGGCCGGGCAAGCAGGATATGCCCCTCTGGACGCGGACGTACAAGGCCGGCGGCTATCCGGTGATCGTGGCGGTGTCCGCCGAGCACATCGCGATTTCTCCCAACATGCGAGAGCCGGCCATCGAAGTGCTGGCGACCCTGGGAGGCAAGGAGGGCCGCGTGCTGGCCGAGTGGACGCTGGAAGACTGCTCCGGACAGAAGTCCGTGGCCGCCGAGGGCGTGTTTGAGGGCGGCTCGCTGTACGTGTTCAGCGGGGCGGCCATGCGCATGTCCGCCCAGCGCCGGATGATGTGGGGCCGAAGCACGTACTGCCACGCCCTGGGCATACAGCGGTTTGACCTGTCGCGCAAGGCGGGCGGGCCGGTGTGGTCGACCGCCCTGGATACCGCCGGCGGGCAACCCGTATTCCCGCTGGAGCCGGTGGTCGGGCGGGACCACGTGCTGCTGATGGGCATGCACACGAACATTCGCTTTCCGCTGCACGCGTGGATTCTCAATAAGAGCACCGGCACGGTCGCCGAGAAACTGGACTTGCTCGACGGGGCGAATGACCCGCAGGCCCGCCAGCGCCGCCAGGTGGCCCTGGGCATGCCCGTAATGACGAACCGGCAGTTGCTGGTGGAAACCTATGACGGCGTGGACGTGTTCGGGGGGCCGTAACCTCCGCGGGAGCAACCCATGAAACGCGAAACTCAATTTGGAGCACTGCTGCTGGCGGCGGCCCTGCTGCCGGCTTTCGCCGCCCGGACGGCGAAGGCCGAGCCGCCCAGCCCCGTGCTGCCGGAGATGATGGACGAGCGCACGGTCAAGGCGATCGACCGCGGGCTCACCTATCTGGCCAAGACGCAGCGGCAGGACGGCAGTTGGCTCAACAGCGGCGGCTACGGCTACTACCCTGCGGTCATGACCTCTCTGTCCGGCATGGCGCTGATGGCGAGCGGCTCGACCCCGGAGGCCGGCCCGTACGCGCGGCACATCACGCGGGCGATGAACTACGTGCTCAAAAGCGGAGAGTCCAACAACGACGGACTGATCACCGGCCCCGGCTCGGAGTACCGCAGCATGTATGGGCACGGGTTCTCGATGCTGTTCCTGGCCCAGTGCTACGGGGTGGACGTGAACAAGGACTACGAGAAGCGCATCAAGACGCTCCTGGACAAGGGCGTGAAGCTGACGGTCCAGTCTCAGTCGAACATTCAGACGAAATTCCCCAAGCCCTACCACAAGGCCGGCGGCTGGTACTACACGCCCTCCAGCGGAAACGATGAGGGCTCGGTGACGGTCACGCAGCTTCAGGCCCTGCGGGCCTGCCGCAACGCCGGCATCAAGGTGCCGCGCGAGACCATCGAGAAGTCCGTGGCGTATCTGAAGCACTGCCAGTTGGGCGACGGCGGCATCTGCTACTCGGCCAGCAGCCGCGGCGGCAGTCGCCCGGCGATCTCCGCGGCCGGCATCGCCTGCTTCTACGCGGCCGGCGTGTACGACCGCGGCGGCAAGGAAGACGCCGAGGCGCAGATGGTCGAGCGGCTCGTGAGTTACTGCAAGAAGCACGTGCAGATCAGCGGCACCTCCGGGCATTACTTCTACACGCATTTTTACATGGCCCAGGGCATGTACCATCGCGGCGGGAAGGACTGGAAGGACTACTACCCGCAGATCCGCGACAAGCTGCTGAGCATGCAGAACATTGACGGAAGCTGGAACGGAGACGGCGTTGGCACCACGTACGGAACGGCGCTGGCGTGCATCATTCTCCAGTTGCCCTACAACTACCTGCCCATCTGCCAGAAATGACAAGGACCAGGGACCGGGGATGACGGCCCCCGGCTACCGATGACTGTTTTGGAGACTACCGTGGCGGAAATGAACCAGAATGACATCCAGTCGGCCGAGCGGCTGACGCAGGCGTACGAGACGATCCGCAAGGAGATGGCCAAGGCCATCATCGGCCAGGAGCAGGTGCTGGAAGAGCTGCTCACGTGCATCTTCGCGCGGGGCCACGCGATCCTTGAAGGCGTGCCGGGCCTGGCCAAGACGCTGATGGTCTCCTCGCTGAGCCGCTGCCTGGATTTGGACTTCACGCGCATCCAGTTCACGCCGGACCTGATGCCCTCGGACATCACCGGCACGGAAGTGATCCAGGAAGACAAAGCCACCGGCCAGCGCGAGTTCAAGTTCCTGCGGGGCCCGATCTTCGCCAATATCATCCTCGCCGACGAGATCAACCGCACGCCCCCCAAGACGCAGGCGGCCCTGCTGGAGGCCATGCAGGAGCGGCAGGTGTCCGTCGGCGGGCAGCGCATGGCGATGAAGGACCCGTTCTTCGTGCTGGCCACGCAGAACCCCATCGAGCAGGAAGGCACCTACCCGCTGCCGGAGGCGCAGCAGGACCGGTTCATGTACAAGATCTTCGTGGACTACCCCACGTGGGACGAGGAGTTCGACGTGGTCCGGCTCACCACGGCCGTGCAGCAGGTCGAGCTGACCCAGGTGCTCGACGGGCCGTCGATCCTGGAGATCCAGGAGATCATCCGGCGCGTGCCGGCCGCCGACCACATCATCCAGTACGCGATGAAACTCGTCCGCGCCACGCGCATCACGGAGGCCGACGTGCCGGAGATCGTGCGGAACTACGTCAGTTGGGGCGCCGGGCCGCGGGCCTGCCAGTACCTCATTCTCGCCGGCAAGGTGCGTGCCGTGCTCTACGGCCGATTCCACGTGAGCACGGAAGACATCCGCGCCGTCGCCAAGCCCGTGCTGCGGCACCGGCTGGTGACCAACTTCAACGCCGATGCCGAGGGCTACACCACCGACAAGATCGTCGAGAAACTGCTGGAGATCATCCCCGCCCACGAGACGGCCGTGGCCACGAACCCCGCCACCGCCAAGGCCGTGGAGCCGCCGCCGATCGGCTGACCGGCTGAAAGGGCGAACCAGGGACAGACGCGCGGAAGAATATACGAGTGACCAACGAACTCCAGCAATATCTCGACCCGAAGGTGCTGGCGAAGATCAGCCGGCTGGACCTCCAGGCCCGCCTGGTGGTGGAGGGCTTCATCAGCGGCATGCACCGCAGCCCGTTCCACGGTTTCAGCGTGGAATTCGCCAGCCACCGCGAGTATGTGCCCGGCGACGACATCAAGCACATCGACTGGAAGGTCCACGCCAAGACCGACCGCTGGGTGATCAAGCAGTACGAGGAAGAAACCAACCTCAAGGCCACCTTCCTGCTGGACGCCTCCGAGAGCATGCACTACGGCAAGCTCAACGGCGGCGCCGGCGGCCTGAGCAAGTACCAGTACGCCTGCTGCGTGGCGGCCTCGCTGGCGCAGCTCCTGCTCCAGCAGCAGGACGCCGTGGGCCTGGGCGTGTTCGACGAGACGCTCCGCACGTACCTGCCGGCCTCGGCGAACCCCAACCACATCAAGAACATCGTGCATGCGATGGCCGTCAACCAGCCGCGGGAGAAGACCTCGCTGGAGGAAATCTGCCATGCCATGGCGGAAAAGATTTCCCGGCGCGGGCTGGTGTGCATCGTCAGCGACCTGTTCACGGACGTGGACGGTTTGATCCGCGGCCTGCAGCACTTCCGCCACTATGACCACGAGGTGATGGTGCTGCACGTGATGGACTCCGACGAACTGGAGTTCCCCTTCCAGGGCAACACGATGTTCCAGGGCCTGGAAGACACCGGCCGGCTGCTGGTCGAGCCCCGGGCGCTCCGCAAAGGGTACCTGGAGGCCCTGGAGACGTTCCTGAAGGAAGTAAAGCGAAAGTGCGTCGCGGGACGCATCGACTACAAACTGGTCTCCACCGCCGATCACCTGGACGCGGCGCTGCTGAGCTTTTTGGCGGCCCGCGCCGCCGCGGCGCGCAAGGCGGGGAGCAAGAAGTAACGGACTGACGAGCAAATGCCCTTTATCCATCCGGCAATCTTCTGGACGGGCCTGGCGGCGGTTTCGCTGCCGATCCTCATCCACCTGCTCAACCGGCGGCGCTTCCGCGTGCGGCAATGGGCGGCGATGAAGTTCCTGCTGGACTCCGTCCGCCGCAATCGGCGACGGCTTCAGATCGAGGAACTCATCCTGCTGGCCGTGCGATGCCTCATCCTCCTGCTGCTGGCGGCGAGCGTGGCGCGGTTCACCGGCTGTGCGGCCATGGATGTGCTGCCGGTGGGAGATTCCGCCCGGCGCACGGTGGTCTACGTGCTGGACGACAGCTACTCCATGGGCCAGAAGTATGGCGCGGGCACGGTGATCGCCGCGGCCAAGAGCGACCTGGCCCGGCGCGTGGGAGAACTCGGCCAGGCGGACACGGTTTCCATCGTGCTGACCTCCCGCCCGGAGGCCGCGAAGGCGCTGTTCGGCCCCGCCTTCATCACCGACGCCGAGAGCCTGCAGTCGCGCATCCGCTCGCTGCGGCCGTCGGACAAGCGCACCGGCCTGCTGGAGGCGATGGACGCCGCGGGGAAGATCTTCGCCGAGACGCCCGGCGGCGAGCGGCGGCTGTATGTCCTGAGCGACTTTCGCCGGGCGGACCTGACGGCCGAGGCCGACCGGCAGGCCCTCGCCCGGCAGTTCGCGGACCTTCGCGCCGCGGGGGTGCAGGTGGTGACGCTGGACTACGGGGCCGAGGACCGGGGCAACCTCACCGTGGAATCCGTGGAGCTTCTGGACGACTTCGCGGTGGCGAACATCCCCATGCGGATCGGCATCACCGTCCGCAACCACGGCCAGCGGCGGGCGGAGAACGTGGAGGTCCAGCTCCGCCAGCGCGTGAACGTGGAAGGCGCGTACACGAACATAACGCTCCCGGCCGAGGTGCTGGACGCCGTCGAGCCGGGGCAGACGCGCCGGCTGGAGGCCGTCATCACCTGCCGTCAGCCCGGCTCGGTGGTGCTCTCGGCGGAACTGCCGGCCGACGAACTGCCCGGCGACAATCGCGCCGGCCTGGCTCTCCAGGTGCGCAAGGCGTTGCGGGCGCTGCTGGTGGACGGACGGCCGGACCCGGCGCGGCGGAAGCGGAGCGAGTCGTTCTTCCTGGCCCTCGCGCTGGACCCCTCCGGCGACGGCGACAGCGGCGTGCGGAGCGAGGTGATCTCGGCGGAGCAGCTTCAGGCGATGAACCTCTACGACTACGACCTGATCATGCTGCTGGACGTGCCGGTGCTGGAGTACACGCCCGACGGCGAGGATCAGCCGACCGTGCTCAGCGGCCTGGAGCAGTACGTGCGGGACGGCGGCGGACTGGTGATCTTCACCGGCGAGCAGACGGACCTGACGTTCTATAACGGCCCGCTGTACAAGGGCGGCGTGGGCCTCAGCCCGTACCGCATCCGCGCGCCGAAGGGCGACGCCGTGCGGCGCGGCGAGTTCTTCCGGCTCAGCCCGGACGGCATCGAGGCGGAGGGCCCCATGCGCCTGTTCGCCGGGAGCGGGGCGGACCTGACGTCTCTGGTGCGGTTCTTCGCCTTCACGCCGGCGGAGGTGGGGCCGCCCGTCCGGCGAGACCCCGCCGTGGGCCCGCCGCGCGTGCTGGCCCGCTTCGCGGACGAGCAGCAGTCTCCGGCCCTGGCGGCGCGGAGTTTCGGTCAGGGGCTGGTGTGCATGATCTACACCTCCGCCAGCACCCGCTGGACGGACTGGCCGCAGGATCAGCCGCGCGGCATCTACACCGCCCCCATGCAGGACCTGGTGCGCTACGTGGCCCGGCGGCAGAAGGAGCGGTTCTCCGCCACCGTCGGCGAACCGGTGGCGTATGAGGTGTCGCCCTCGCTGATGGATGCGTCGGCCGTGCTGGAGCCGCCGACCTTCCCGGCCGAGGCCGAGGTGAACCTGCCACAGGAAACCGAGGGCGCCCGGCGGCTCGTGCGGTACGACCGGACGGACCGGGCGGGGGTCTACTCGCTGCAGTTCCGGATGCCCGGCCGGCAAGAGGCGCTCGCCCAGGTGCTGTTCCAGCGCAACCCGGACCCGGCCGAGGGGGCCTTGGCCCCGGCCGGACGGGAGGGCGTGGAGGCGGCGTTCGGCTCGGATGACTTCCTCTACATCCGGCGAGCCGGGCAGGCCGGCGCGGCCGCGGCCGCCGAGCCGGGCAAGGAATACTGGCTGTACTTCCTGGGCGCGATGATCGCGCTGCTGGCGCTGGAGACATACCTGGCCCAGCGGTTCGGACACTACACGTAAGGTGCGTGAGACGGCATGAACCGAGTGGTGGAATGGCTGCTGAATGTGAACCCCGGCGAACTGTCCGGCGTGGACTGGACGTTCCGGTTCCTCGCGCGGTTCGACCCGTACGTCAGCTTCTTTCTGCTGTGCGCGGGCGCGGCGATGGTCTGGCTGACCATCCGCAGCTACCGGCGGGAGGGCGACGCCCCGCGCCGCGTGAAGGCGGGCCTGGCGGCGATCCGCGTTCTCGTCATCGCGCTGGCGTTGGCCATCGTCTTTCAGCCGGCCATCGTGCTGCGGTTCGTGCGCACGCTGCACAGCAGCCTGGTGGTGCTGGTGGACGACAGCCTGTCGATGTCTTTCCAGGACGCCTACGCCCAGAAGGAAGAACTGGCGCGGCGGACGGCCGCGCTGGCGGGCGTGGAGCCGGAGCAGTTGCCCGGCCTGTCGCGCGTGGACCTGGCGCGGCGGGCGATGGTCCGTTCGGACGGCGCGCTGGCGAAACTCGCCCGGGACCACACCCTGCTGCTGATGCGCTTCGGCACGGATCAGCCGGGCAAGGAAGCCTACACGCGCCCGTTGGACAAGCCTATCGACGTGGTCGGCGCGGAGGCGCCTCCCCCCGGCCGGAACGCCGTGTCTGTGGAGGCCCGGCTGGCCGCGGCGTTCAACCGCCTGAAGGCCCATGGCTATGAGACGAACCTCCCTGCCGCCCTCCGCGACGCGCTGGAGGCCGTGCAGGGCCGCCGCACGGCGGGCATCATCGTCATCAGCGACGGCCGCATGACCGGCGAGGACGCCCGGCAGCGGCTCCGCGGCGCGCAGGAATACGCCCTGCAGCGTGGGGTGCCGGTGTACTCCGTGATGGTCGGCGACCCGACGGAACTGAGCGACTTGGCCGTGGCGGCGCTGCAGGCCCCGCGGGAAGTGCGCCGCGGCAGCCCCACGGAGTTCACGGCCGTGCTGACCTACCGCAAGATGGAAGGCCGCACCGTGAACCTGCGACTGGTGGAGATTGATTCGGAGGGGCGGCAAGCCCAGGTGGCGGCCGCGTCGGTGACGCTGGATGGGGCGGACACGGACGTTGCCGAGCCGGCCGCGCGCGGCGTGCGGGAGGTGACCCTCACCCACGTGCCGGAGCGGGCCGGACGGTTCGTCTACCGCGTGACGGCCGAGAGCGATGCCGACGAGCACAACCTCGCCGACAACGCCGCCGAGACAGTCCTCGGCGTGGCGGACGAGAAGATCAAGGTGCTGATCGTCGCCGGTTACGCCGGTTGGGAGTTCCAGCGCCTGCGGGACTACGTCTACCCGCAGCCGGACGTGTATCGGGTGAGCCTGTGGCAGCAGAACGCCGACGCCGAAGTCAGCCAGATGGCCTCCACCGGCATGCGGCTGACCAAGTTGCCGCGGGACCTGGACGAGTTGATCGGCGTGCCGGGAGACGAGCAGAAGCCCGGCTACGACGTGGTGGTGCTGTTCGACCCGATGCCCACCAAGGGCGGGTTCGACGCGACGTTCGTTGAGAACCTGCGTCGGTACGTGGAGAAGGGCGGCGGGCTGTGCTACATCGCCTCCAACAAGCACTCGGACATCCTGCTGGACCGCGGGGCGGACGCGGAGTTCAAGCCGCTGATCGACCTGCTGCCCGTGCGGTTGAACCCCAACACCATCGACATCGCCGAGCGCATCGGGCGGCGCGAGCCGGAAGACTGGCCGCTGCAGCCCACCATCTACGGTGTCGGGCATCCGATCACGCGGTTCGGCTCCTCGGAGCAGGACACGCGCAACATCTACAAGGTGTTGCCGGGGGTCTACTGGTCTCACCCGGTCCACGAGGTCAAGCCGGCGGCCCGCGTGTTGCTGCGGAACGCCAATCCGGTTCGCCGCACCAGCGACAACGACCTGGAGCCGGTGGTGGCGATTCAGAACTACGGCATCGGCCGCGTGCTGTACGTGGGTGTCGACGCCACGTGGCGTTGGCGCGCTTTGCGGGACGGCTACTACTACCGGCGGTTCTGGTCCAACGTACTGAGCCACCTGGGCGGGCTTAAGGTGCGGCAGGTGGTCATTACCGCCACGGCCGACCGATTCACCGTCGGCGACCGGGTGGATATCGAGGCGGAGGTCCTCACGCCGGAATACGAGCCGCTGGAGGCGGACACGTACGACGTGGAACTGGTGAACACCGAGACCGGCGAAGCGGAGACCCTCGCGCTCAAACAGATGCCCGGCAAACCGGGGCGGTTCCGGCTCTCCTGGCCGGCGGACCGGACCGGCTCGTTCGAGATCACGGCCATGCGGGGCGATCCGCAGATCGAGGAGCGCGTCTCGGCCAAGCGGATCCGCATCGAACTGCCGCAGGCCGAAACCCGGCGGCGCGAGGCGGATGAGGCGGCCTTGCGTCAGACGGCCTCGCGGGACGAGAACTTCTGCACGCTGGCGGAAATGGATGGCCTGGCCGAGAGGATTCTGCCCGAGCGGCTCACCACCCGGCAGGAAGTGCCGCGGGAGATATGGGACTCGCGGCTGAGCCTGCTGCTGATCGTGCTGCTGCTGGGCGTGGAATGGATTTTGAGGAAGAAGCACAACATGGCGTGACGCCCCGGCCGGGCGCTCGAACACACGAGAAGATATGAGCAAGGACGGAATAGACAGATCGATCCGGCGAAAACTGGCCTCGCTGCGCGGGGCGATCCGCCGCAGACTGGCCGGAGAGGGCCTCGCCTCGTTGCTGCTGGCGCTGGTGGGCCTGGCGTTCGCCCTGTTCGCGCTGGACTACCTCTTCCGGCCGGAGCCGGGGGTGCGCCTGCCGCGCCTGGCGATGCTGGCGGCCTTGGCGGTCGGCTTGGTGTGGGTGCTGTGGCGGCGGCTCATCCAGCCGCTGCGGGTGCCCATGGGCGAGCGGCAGATGGCGCTGCTGGTGGAAGACCGCTACCCCCAGTTGCAGGACCGCCTGGTCAGCACGCTGGAGCTTGCCGGCCGGGCGGACCTGGAGGATGCGGGCGTCAGCCGGGCGATGGTGCAGCGGGTGAGCGAGCAGGCCAACCGCCTAGCCGGCCCGCTGGACTTCCGACGGATCATCGAGCGCAGGCAGATGCGCCGCGCGGGGCTGCTGGCCGCCGCGAGCGTCATGCTCTTCTCCGGCTTCTCCGTGTGGCGGGCGGAACTGGTGGAGCCGTGGCTGCTGCGAACCTTCGCCTTCGCGCAGGTGGACTACCCGCAGGACACGTACCTCACGGTGGCCGGCGGACCGGATTTCACCGTGGTCCGCGGGCGGGACCTGACGATTTCCGTGCGGGCCGCCGGGCAGAGCACGCCGGAGTACATCCTCGTCCACGCCCGCTATCCGTCGGTCGGGCTGACGGAGGAGCGCGTCGACCGCGTGCCCGGCACGCGCCGCTACGAGAAGACGTTCCAGGCCGTGGCCGAGGAGTTCCGCTTCCACGTGACCGGCGGGGACGACTCGCGCGACCGTCGCCAGCCGCATACCGTGCGGGTTTTGGAGCCGCCGACGCTGCATGAGGCCGGCTTCGAGGTGCACTACCCGCCGCACATGAACCGCGACGAGCCAAGGCGTTACCGCGGCCACGTGGACGTGGTGCCCGTGCCGATCGGCTCGACGGTGCACTTTTCCGCCGAGTGCGGCAAGGATCTGCGGGCGGTCCGGGTTCTGCTGGACGGCCGGCCGGTCGAGGAGGTCCGTCGCGTCGAGTTGGAGCGGGACGGCGGCAAGCGCCCGCGCGGCCTGGTGGCGGTCTGGACGATGCACGGAAACAACGAGGCCGCCGCCCGCACGTTGGAGGTGGAGCTGACGGACACGCAGGGCGTGGTCAACCCGCGCGGCGGGCGGTACCTGCTGCAGGTTCTGCCGGACCGCGAGCCGATGGTGGAGATCCGCAAGGAGGGGATCGGCGTGTCGGTGACGCCCAGCGCCGTGCTGCCGCTGCACATCGGCATCCGCGACGATCACGGCTTGGCGGGCCTGGCCGTCGATCTGTTCTCCGGCGGCAAGCAGAGCCCCTTCGCCACACGGAAGATCGAGGAACTGACCCCCGGCCGGACGGAGTTCGACCGGATCTGCCGCGTGGATCTCAAAGGGCGGAACCTGCAACCCGGAGACCAACTCACGGTGCAGGCCCGGGCGACGGACGGACTTCCGAGCGAGTTGGGCGGGCCGAATTCCGGGCTGAGCCAGCGGCTGAGCTTCCGCGTGGTCGAGCCGACCGAACTCATGGAGCAATTCGTCCGTCGCCAGCAGGAGTTGCGGCTGGAGTTCCTCCAGACCATCAAGAGCCAGGAAGAGGCCCGCATTAAGACCGCCGGCGCGGCGCAGACGGCGTCTCTGGGAGAGGTGAGCCAGGACGTCCGCCGGCAGTTGAAGGAATCGGCCATTCTGCAGGGCACGGTTCGTTCGCAGTGCGCCAAGATCGCGGACTCGCTGTGGGCGGTTCTGGAAGAAATGCAGAACAACCGTCTTGGCACGAGCCAGGACCACGCGCAGCTTGCCGACGGCATCATCCAGCCGATGCGCTCGCTGACCGAGCCGATGGGGCAGCTCGGCGCGGCCCTGCGCGGCACGGAGCAGGTCCAGGCGGCCGACGCCTTGGCCGCGCAGGCCCGGAAGCTCGCCGAGAGCCAACTGGACCTTCGCAGCCGGATGGAAGGGATCGCCGAGAGGATGGAGAAGTTGGAGAGCCGCCAGGCTCTCGCCAACGAACTGGAATGGATTATCAAGGTTTCCGAAGAATTGCTGAAACAGATCGAGAGCCAGAGCGACCAAAATATCGGCAATATCTTCGAGGACCCGAACAAGCCGTAGCCCGCGCCCGCGCCCGTCGCGGCGCGGGGAAGGGAGCATGACTATGCATCGAACCATGAGAATGCTGTTGCTGGCGCTGATGCTGGGTTCGCCGGCGGTCGCCTGGGCGGACGCCGATCCCCCGGCCGGCGCCGGCGAGGGCGGAGAACTGGCCGCCAAGCAGCGCTTCACGCGAGAGAAGTTCCGCGAACTGACGGACAAGATGCTCCGCGTGGCGGACCTGATCCGCGAGACGGAGCCGGAGTCGGCGGCGGCCATCCAGCAGGCGGTCAAGTCCGCCCAGCGGGCGTTCGTCGACCAGGAGATGGAGAAGGTGATCGATCTGCTTCTCCGGGGCCTGCCCACCCAGGCGGCCCGCACGGAGACGGATGTCGTCCGGGAGTTGCGGCTGATGCTGGAAACGTTGCGCACCGGCATCCTGGATATCGATGAACGCCTCAAGCGCATCAAGGACTGGAAGGAGTTCAAGCAAGGGATCGACAAGCTCATCGAGGAGCAGAAGGCGCTGGAGGCGAAAAGCGCCTTGCATCAAGAAGCGGATGAGATGAGCCGGGACCTCGCCCGCATGGCCGAGGAGCTGGACGGCATCGTCAAGGAGCAGAAGGCCCTGCTGGCCGAGACCGAGACGATGAACGCCGCCGACGCCGATCTGCGGAAGCTCGCCGAAGCCCGCGACGAACTGCGAGACCTGATCGCCCGGGAAACGAAGCTCGCGGAGGTCGTGCCGAAGACCCCCATCGGCGGCCTGCCCGTGGCCGCTCGAGCGCAAGAGAACATCGGCGGCCGGGCGGGCGAACTGACGGACAAGCTGGAGAAGCTCGCCGCGGACGAGGGACTGGGCCGGAAGCTCTCCGAGGCCGGGGCCGACGGCGGGGCGGTGTCCAAGGCCGCTTCCAGCACGTCCATGGCCGCCAAGGAAATGGGCAAGGCCTCCAAGGCCCTGGGAGAGTTGAACCCGGGCGCGGCCGCCCGCAACCAGGAGCAGGCCATCGCCGACTTGAAGGCCGCGGAGGCCGCCCTGTCCGGCGCGATCGCCAAGGCCTCGGCCGGCACGCCCGGCGGCAAGGCGGCCGGCCGGCAGAAGGACTTGCAGCAGCGGGTGGGGCAGTTGGGCAAAGACGTCCAGTCCGCGGCGGACAAGGCGAATGTCCCGGCCGACGCCGGCAATCTGAAGGAAGCGGGCGGGGAGATGGGCAAGGCCTCCGACAAGCTCGGCGGGCAAGACCCGACCGGCGCGGCCGGTCACCAGAAAGAAGCCCTCAAGAAGCTCCAGGACGAGCAATACAAGCTGGCCGAACTGTCTCGCAAGATCATGGAGAAGGCCAAGCAGCCGCCCAAGTCCGACGCCGACGCGCAAGGCAAGCTGGGCGAGAAGACGGGCGAACTCGGCGAGCAGATGGACGGAGAGGAAGGAAAGCCGGCCGCCCCGGGCCAGCCGTCGGTCTCCGGGGCGTCCAAGTCCATGGGGTCGGCCGCCGGCAAGCTCAGCCAGGGCCAGTCCGGCGGGGCGAACAAGGATCAGAAGGACGCGCTGGATCAGCTCGACAAGGCCCGCAAGGACCTGGAGGAGGCGATCCGGCAGGAAGAAGAAATGGCCCAGGCCGAGCAATTGGCCAAACTGGACGCGATGTTGGAGCAGATGCTCAAGAAACAGCAAGGGCTGACGGCCGAGACGAAGCGACTCGCCGCCAGGAAAGGCGAAGACGGGTACGCGCGCGAGGATCAACTGGCTCTCAAGGAGGCGTCCGCCGGCGAGGGCCGCCTGGCCGAAGACGCCGCCAAGGTCGGCAAGATGCTCGCGGAAGACAACTCCACGGTCGTGTTCCCGGCGATCATGGAGGAAGTCCGTCGCGACCTGGCCGACCTGCAGGAACGTCTGGGGGGTTTCCGCGCCGACCGGATCACGCGGTCGATGCAGGAGGACGTGGAGAAGAACCTGCAGGAGATGATCCTCGCCATTCGCGAGGAGTTGTCCCGCCGCAAGAAAGAGCAGCAAGACCAATCGGCCGGCGGCGGGCAAGGCGGGGGTGGCGGAGGCGGCGGGCCGCTGGTTAAGATGGATGCCGAGCTTCGCCTGCTGCGCACGCTGCAACTGGGCATCAACAGCCGCACGGCCGTGGTGGACAAGCTCAAGGCGGAGAACAACGCCCCCGCCGAAGAGCTGGAAAGGCAGCATCGAGAGCTGGCGGATCGCCAGCAGAAACTCAAGGGGATGGCCGCCAAGATGGCCGCCAAGGCTAAGGCGGCGCGGCAGAACCGCGGCCGGTAGCCGGGAAAGGACCGAGACATGAGCAGGTGGATTCGGCTGACAACCGTCGTGCTGGCCTGGGTGGCGTGCGCCGCGCCTATCGGCGCCGTCGAGGTGGGCTCGGCGGAGACGGGCGCCACGCGCCCCGCGGCGGGCCAGGCCGTCCATGACGACCTGGAGAGCCTGCTGGAGGGGATGACCCCCGAGCAGCTCCAGAAGCTCATCCAGGAGGCGATGGTCGCGCGGCTCGGCGTGGAGCGCAAGCAGGTGGCCATCGAAATCCGGGAAGACCGCCTCTACCTTCCGGAAGGCATCGGCAAGGCCCTCTCGGTTCTGGAGGACAAGCCGCTCAACACGCAGAAGGACAATATCGATCGCATCTGCCGCGCCTTCGCGGCGGTGGACGAGGAATTCGCCGAGATTCACGGCCTCCGCGGGGAGGGCAAGCACACGCAGGCGGCGGCCAAGGCCCGGCAGATCGTCGACAAGCGCGACGCCACGTACCTCAGCGCCGCCAAGCACTATCTCTACGCCGAGTCGCTCATGCAATGCGACCGGCATGAAGAGGCGGTGGAGGTCTACACGGACGTGTTGGTGAACATGCCGGAGAAGATCTCCTTCGCCGCGACGGCGGCCGTCCGGGCGGCGGAGGCGTGGGAAAAGCAGAGCCGCGGGGCCTACGCGATGAAGATGTACGAATACTGCCTGGTCAACTACGGCCTCACGCTGGAGCCGGCCGAGGCGCAGAAGATCATCGACAAGATCGACCACTACGAGAAGATCTACAAAGACCCTCTCGGCGCTGTGGCCCGGAAGATGGGCGGCGTCACCGGACGGCTGATGAAGGAAGACACTGGCACTGCCACGCAGAAGCAGCAAAGTGAGATCGTTTCGCTCCTGGAAGATCTCATCCAGATGGCCGAGGAGCAGCAGAAGGGCGGCGGGCAGGGCCAGCAGGACCAGCAACAGCAGCAACAGGAGCAGAAGGACCAGCAGGGCGGAGGAGAACAGCCGTCCGCCGCGTCGGGCGACCCGTCCGGCAACAACCCCTCCAACCCGGCCGCGAACAGCACCCTCGTGCCGGGCAAGACGGCCCGTCCGAGCAACCTGGCCAAAGAGCGGCCGGGCGCGGACGGTTCGGACTGGGCCACGCTCCCGCCGCGGCAGAAGGAGAAGCTCCGGTCCCTCATGGACCGAGCTACCCCGGAGGCGTATCGCGAGATCTCCAAGGAATACCACAAGAAGCTGGCGGAAGACGGAGGCGACTGAACGTGATGACCGGCGGCGCCTGCATCGTCTTTCTGCTGTCCGTGGCCGCGGCCGCCGCGCCGCCGACGGTTCGCGTGGAGAAAATCGACTCGACGTCTGTCACCGGCCGGCTGACGGCGCTGGACGGCGAGCGCGTCTCGCTTCGCGAGACCCATGCGGACAAACCCCTCGCGCCCATCCCCCTGAAGGACGTGGAGGAGCTGCATCTTCGTGAAGCGAAGGACGCCATGGAGACCGCGGGCCGGCCGGTCGTGGTCACCGGCGCGGGCGATCTCGTGGCCTGCAAGTCCGTCTCGGTGAAAGACGGCAAAGTGGATCTGGCCGGGACGGAACTGGGCGATTTATCCCTGCCCCTGCATGTCGTCTCGATGATCTATCTTCCCGTCACCGGGCAGACCGCCGGCGCGGTGGGGGGCGGCGTGGCGAAGCTCAACCTCGGCCAGCCCAAGCAGGACGAGTTGATCGTCGTGCGCCAGAGCGGCTGGATCGGCGTGCCGGGCGTGCTGAAGGGGATGGAGGGCAAGGAGATCGTCTTCGCCTGGAAGGGCGAAGATCGGCGCATCAAGACGGAGACCGTGCGGGCGATCCGGCTGGCGGCGACCGCCGATGTTTCGAAGCCGGCGGCCGGCGTGTTGACCTATGCGGAGGGGTCGCGGGTGGCCTTCCGCTCCCTGCAATGCGAGGGCGGGCAGTTCGAGGCCGTCTCGGCCGTGCTGGGCCGGCTGAAGATTCCGGCGGGGAAGGTGGCGTCGGTTCGCTTCCACTCCGATCGGGTCCGGCGGCTGGCGGACCTGAAGCCCGCCTCCGTCCGGGAGTATGGCTTTCTGGACACGGCCACGCCGCACCGCGTCAACCGCAGCGCGGGCGGCAAGCCGCTGCGCCTGGGCGGCAGGGAGTATCGAACGGGGCTGGGGCTGCACAGCTTCTGTGAGATCACCTACGAACTGGACGGCGAGTTCAACACGTTTGTCGCGGTCGCCGGCATCGACGACGCCGTGCGCCCGCGCGGTGACGCGGAATTGACGATCCTCGGCGACGGCAAGCCGCTGCTCGATACGACGCGGCTGACCGGCAAGACGGAACCGCTCTCCGTTCGCCTGGACGTGAAGGGCGTGAAGATACTCACCGTCCGCGTTGGCTTCGGCCCGGACAAACTGGACGTTTCCGACCACGTGAACCTCGCCGCCGCCCGTCTGATCCGATAGCGGGGCTTCCGCTTTGGCGCATCTCTCTTGCCGTGCGCTTCGCGTCGATTATGATGGACGCGGGAGAACCGCCATGAACCAACCCGAATACGCGTTCGATCACGAGGCGATCCGCTCGGCGGTTCGCCAGATTCTTCAGGCCGTCGGGGAAGACCCGGACCGTGAGGGCCTGCGCGAGACGCCGGACCGCGTGGCCCGCATGTACGAGGAGCTCTTCGCCGGGCTCAAGCAGGACCCTCGCGAGCACCTGCACGTCGAGTTCACCGAGCGGTACGACGAGATGGTCGTTCTGCGCGACATCCCGTTTCATTCCATGTGCGAGCATCACCTCATGCCGTTCATGGGCCGGGCGCACGTGGCGTACATTCCGCGCGGACACGTGGTGGGGCTGAGCAAGCTGGCCCGCATCGTGGAGGCGTTCGCACTGCGCCCGCAGGTGCAGGAGCGGCTGACGCTGCAGATCGCCGAAATGCTGATGAAGGAGCTGGACGCCAAGGGCGTGGGCGTGATCATCGAGGCCGGGCACACGTGCATGACCATCCGCGGCATCAAGAAGCCCGGCGCCACGATGGTGACCTCCGCCATGCTCGGACTGTTCCGCTCCAACCTCGCCACGCGCACCGAGGCCATCAATCTGCTGACCGGCGGCTGCGGGTAGGCTGCCCGGCCGCCGTTTGGCGGGCCGTTGGCCTGCCCAGTAGGCGCCAAGCGGCGCGGCGTCAGCCCAGCCTCCGCAGCACTTCGTCGATGGCCGCGTGCTCGGTTCGCATCTCTTCGAGTTGGCGGCGCAGTTGGTCGACCAGTTCGTTGGGGGCGGCCGAGAGGAAGTCCTCATCCTCCAGCCGGGCGGCGCCTTCCTCGATGCGTTCGGCCAGCATCTCCATCCGCCGGCGCAGCAGCTCGATGCGGACCTCCTTGCTCGTCGGCTCCTTGTTGAGCACGCTTTCGAATACGTGCTCGGCCACGAACAGCGGCGTGTCGAACGCCGAGCACAGGGCGATGGCGTCCGACGGCCGGGCGTCGATGGGGATCACCTCCCCGTCGCGCTGGAGGTAGAGCGTGGCGATGAACGTGTGGTCCTGGATGTCGGAGATCACCACCTTCTGGATGCGGGCGTCGAGCTTGTCGATCACGTCGGCCAGCAGGTCGTGGGTCATCGGGCGGGGGGTCTGCTTGCCCTTGAGGCGGCGGTCGATGGCCAGCGCCTCGGCGATGCCGATCATGATCGGGAACGTCCGCTCGCCGCCGGTCTCCTTGAGGAAGATGACCTGCTGCTCGCCGAATTCGGTGATGAGGATGCGCGACAACTCGACCGGCACGTCCATGGTGTTCGCTCCCTTGGCGCGGGTTCCGACGCCAATTGGATTGTACGGCCCCGGCGCGGCCGCGCACACCGGAAACCCAATCCCCGGCAGCCTTCGCCCTCAGTCCAGCGCCGCCAGAGACTCCTCGACGGCCGCCAGTTCCGCCTGCAATTCCTGCATGCGATCGCGCTCGCGCCGGACCACCTCGGCCGGGGCCTTGGCGACAAAGCCCTCATTGGCCAGCTTGCCCTCGATGCCGCGGATGCCCTTGGCGAGCGTCTCCTTCTGCTTGGCCAGGCGGGCCTTCTCCGCCTCGACGTCCACGATGCCCAGCACGTAGAGCTTCACGTCGCCCACGGCGATGGCGGCCGAGCCGGCTTCCTGCCGCACCGCCTCGCGGGAGACCTCCACGCCGGACAGCCCCGCCAGCGAGCACATCAACTCCGCGTTGTCCTCGATCAGCGCGGCCGACGGTCCGGAGGCCTCCGCCACGGCCTGCACCTTCTGCGAAGGCGGCACGTTGTGCTGCATCCGCACGTTGCGGACCTCGCGGATCCACTCTCGCACGCGGGCGAAGTCGCCCTCGGCGTGCTCGTTGGCGGCCGCGGAGTCTGAATGCGGCCAGTGGGCCCGCACCAGCAGCGGCTCGGCCGGCTCGTCGCCGGGGCCGCGGACGGGGACCACCTCGTTGAGCTTCGCCCAGATCGCCTCCGTGATGAACGGGCAGATCGGATGCAGCAGCCGCAGAATCATGTCCAGGCAGTGGGCGAGGATCGCCTTGGGCGCCGCCTCGCCGGCATTCTGAATGCGGGCCTTGGCGATCTCCACGTACCAGTCGCAGAAGTCGTCCCACAGGAAGTGATAGAGCGTGTCGGCCAGTTCGTTGAAGCGGTAGCCCTGCAGCGCGGAGGTGCACTGGCGGATGGCGGCGTTGAGCCGGCTGAGGATCCAGCGGTCGGCGAGGGCCGCGCCGGGGTGGATGTCCGACCACGTCGGGCAGGCGGTGAGGTTGCCCAGAACGAAGCGCGACGCGTTCCACAGCTTGTTGCAGAAATTGCGGCCGATGTCGAACTTCTCGGAGGTGTTCACCTCCCGCCCGTCGGGGAGCTTCATGCTCTTGACCGGCATGCGGACATCCTGCGTCTGCGTGGTCATCTGGGCGAGGGTGAATCGCATGGCGTCCGAGCCGTGGCTGTCGATGACGATGAGCGGGTCGATGCCGTTGCCGAGGCTTTTGGACATCTTGCGGCCTTCGCCGTCCTGGATCATCGCGTGGATGAACACGTCGGAGAACGGAATGTCGCCCGCGCAGTACTGGCCCATCATCACCATGCGGCTGACCCAGAGCGTGATGATCTCGCGGGCGGTGCAGAGCACGTCGCCGGGGTAGAACGCGGCCAGCTCCGACGTTTCCTCCGGCCAGCCGAGCGTGCTGAACGGCCAGAGCGCGGAGGAGAACCAGGTGTCCAGAACGTCGGGGTCGCGCCGCCAGCCGGCGGCTTCCAGCCAGCTCACGACGTCGGGTTCGTCGCGGTCGAGGCAGATGTAGTAGCGCTGCTGCTTGTCGTCCTCGGGATGGTCCAGTGCATGAAGGATGTAGCGGACCGGGTGCTGGGCCATTGTCTTGTCGAAGTCCACGTCGCCGACGGCGCGGTCGAGCGTGGCGATCATGCGAGCGTCGCATTCGTGGCCGTCCACGGGCTGCGGCTCAACGTCCATGGCGAGGGGCGCGTCCTTCGACCAGATCGGTATCTGGTGCCCCCACCAGAGCTGGCGGCTGATGGGCCAGTCTCGCAGGTTCTCCAGCCAGGTGCGGTAGTTCTTCTCGTAGCGCCGCGGGATGAACCGCAGCCGGCCGTCCAGCAGCGGCAGCAGGGCCAGGCCCGCCAGTGAATTGACGGGCACGTCGGTGTCCTTCAGGCACGCCACGCCGTCGCGCTCTTCCACCAACTCGCCGTGGGCGGCCACCCAATCCGAGATAGGAGATCTGAGATTTGAGATCGGCTTCTTCACCGCCACATACCACTGGTCGGACAGGTACGGCTCGATCGGCACGTGGCTGCGGTAGCTGTGGCCGACGGAGTGGGCGTAGGGCCGCACGTCCTCCAGCAGGTCTTCCTGCCGGAAGAACTCCACGATGGCCTGGCGGGCCTCGAAGCGGTCCATGCCGACGAGGTTCCGGGCCTCCGGGGCGGTGCAGTCTTCCCAGCCGTGGCGGTCGGAGATGGCGCCGTCCGGGGCCATCACGTTGATGACCGGCAGGTCGTGCCGCTGGCCGATCTGCCAGTCGTCGGGGTCGTGGGCGGGGGTCACCTTCAGGAAGCCGGTGGAATATTTCGCCTTCTCGTCTTCGCTGTCCGGGTCCGGCAGCACGACGTGGTCGTCGGCGACAATCGGAATCTCCCGGCCGACGATCGGCAGGCGGACCGTCTTGCCCACGAGGAACTCGGCGCGGGGGTCTTTGGGGTTCATGGCCACGGCCGTGTCGCCCAGCATGGTCTCCGGGCGCGTGGTGGCGACGGTGACGTACTCCATCACCGTGGCATGGGCGTCTCGCCCATGTGTGCCACGGGCATCTTGCCCGTGGGCTTCGCTGTCTTTCCCGCAACCAACCCATCTCCAGCCTTCGAGGGCTGCTCGGGATGGGTTGTCCAGCACGTACTGCACGGAACGGTGGAAGTCCTCCTCATCCCGAATGAGATGGTCGTAGTATTCGGACTGCCAGAACGTCCCCGTTCTGTCCAGAATGGCATTGGCCTGCTTGGCTGTGTAGGACTTCCAGGCCTGGAGGATTTGAGGGAGTTCGTGCTCTCCTATGGGTTTGAGCACGGCATGGACGTGGTTCGGCATCACACACCATGCGAGCAGTTCATACCTATCGCGATCGAAATGCAGCAGGGCGTTCCGGATCAGTTGGGCGATCCGCTCATCCCTCATATGACATTCGCCGTGGCCCGCGGAAAGCTGGGCATCAACGCGATCTGAGTAGAGGCGGTTGAGTTCCTTCCGCTCAATGTATGTCAGGCTGCGGCCCTGAGCCTCGGCGCGGTCCACGATCTCCTGTCGCTCTCTGTGCCATGCTTCCACCACACTGCTCGGCAGGCTGTCGGCCAGGCGAAACGTGACAGAATAAGTCGCGCCTTCTTGAGTCCAGTGAGGCAGGTTGGCGCCTTTGCGCCTCTTGATGTCTTCAGGCATGGGCGAGACGCCCATGTCACACACGGACGAGACGTCCGTGCCACGGGGGATTTCCACCGGCTCGACGAGCGGATACCGCAGATACCAGAAGTGCCCGTCGACCGTCTCGTGCTCGACCTCGTCATCGGCCAGCACGGTCTGCGTGGCCGGGTCCCAGTTCACCAGGCGCTTGCCGCGGTAGATCAGCCCGTCGGCGAAGAGCTTGAAGAAGGTCTCGCGCACGGCCTTCGCGCAGACCGGGTCCATGGTGAAGCGCGTCCGCCGCCAGTCGCACGAGCAGCCCATCTGTTGGAGCTGGTGCAGGATGAAGCCCTCGTACTCGTCCTTCCACGCCTGGATGCGTCCGACGAACTCCTCCCGCTGGAACTCGGTGCGGCGACGGCCTTCCTCGGCGAGGATGCGCTTCTCGACGACCGTCTGCGTGGCGATGCCGGCGTGGTCCGTGCCGGGCATCCACAGCGTGTTGTACTGCTGCATGCGCTTCCAGCGGATGAGGATGTCCTGGAGCGTGTTGTTCAGCGCGTGGCCGAGGTGCAGGGCGGCGGTCACGTTCGGCGGCGGGATGACGATGCAGTAGCTGCGCTCCCCGCCGTCCGGCTCGGCGTTGAACGCGCCGGCCTCGGACCATGTGCGGGCGACCTCGCCCTCGACGCTCTTCGGATCGTATACTTTCGCCAGTTCAGCGGACATAGATCACACCTGGGTTCAGCGGACAGTAGTCGGGTGCCGGCATCCGCCCCGCCGCGGGGGTGTGGATTGTCCCGGCAGACAGGGGATGGTATGATACCCATGCAGAAGGCACAAGGAGAACCGCTTGGCTCCGCAGGATGACATATGGATTGTGTCCGATCCGGACACGATGGGCGGTGTGCCTGTCGTGCGAGGCACGCGCGTGCCCGTGTATGTCGTGCTGGAGCACCTGGAATCGGGACGGACCATCGAGCAGATTCTCCGCGATTATCCATCGCTGAGTTCGGAGGGTGTCCGAGCGGCGATCCACTACGCGGCGGAACTGTGCGGGGCGGGATAGAGTGCGGATTCTCCTCGACGAGTGCATGCCGGTTCGCCTTGCGGACCATCCCGCGTTCGCGGGACATCACGTTGTTCACGTCGCCCGCAGTGATCTTGCGGGGCTTTCCAACGGGCGTCTCCACGCGCGGGCTGTCGAAAAATACCCTCTGTTCATCACGTCCGACCGCCATTTTCACCAGAGGCCGGAACTCGGGCCGACGGACACGATGGGCCTTGTATTCATGCGGGTGACCCCCAACGTTCTTGAGCATCTGGGTCCGGCCCTGGCTCGTCTCGTGGAAGCGGCGCCGCTCGAAAAGCTCATTGGCCGCCGGGTGGTGGTCTGGCGAGACCGCCACGAGGTTCTCCGTCCTGATGGCGCGGCGCCTCCCTGACAGAAGCACCGCGCCACCCATGCCGGAAGGCTCTAATCGCCCGCCTTGTCCTTCTCGCACAGCACCTTGTACTCGATGGCGTCCATCAGCGCCAGCCAGCTCGCGTCGATGATATTCTCGCTGACGCCCACGCTGCCGAAGTACCGCTCGCCGACGGAATCGTGCCAGTCGATCACCACCCGCACGCGGGCGGCCGTCTCGGCGGCGGTGTTCACCACGCGCACCTTGTAGTCCATCAAGTGCAGGTCGTCCACGCACGGGTAGGTGGTCCTCAGGGCCGCGCACAGGGCCTCGTGCAGAGAGTCGAACGGCCCGCTGCCCTCGGCCACGGTGTGCAGGGGTGTGCCGCCGGCGATCAACTTGACCGTCGCCTCGGTGACCGCCTCGCCGCCGTCGCGCCGCAGGATGATGCAGCGGTAGTGGTCCAGCTCCCACAGCGGGGCGTACCAGGCTCCGCCCAGCGTGCGGCGGATGAGCATCTCGAAACTCGCCTCGGCCGCCTCGAACTGGTAGCCCTCGTTCTCCATCTCCATCAGGGCTTGCAGCACCTTGCGCTGGGCGTCTTTGTCTTCGGCGAGGTCGAACTTCTTCGGCGCGGTCGCGGCGATGTTGCTCACGCCGGAAAGCTCGCTGACAAGGATCCGCCGCTGGTTGCCCACCGCCTCCGGGGTGATGTGCTCGTAGGTGGTGGTGTTGCGCTGCACGGCGTGCACGTGCATGCCGCCCTTGTGCGTGAAGGCCGCGGCCCCGACGAACGGCTGGTTGTCCCGGAAGTTCAGGTTCGCCACCTCGTAGACAAAGCGGCTGGTCTCCGTGAGGCGCTGCAGGCCGCCTTCGGTCAGCACGTCGTAGCCGCACTTGAGGCCGAGGTTCGCCAGCACGGCCGTGAGGTCCGCGTTGCCGCAGCGCTCGCCGATGCCGTTGATGGTGCCCTGCACGTGCCGCGCGCCGGCGCGGACGGCCTCCAGCGAGTTGGCCACGGCGAGCTCGGAATCGTTATGGCAGTGGATGCCGACCGTCACGCCGCCGGCGACCTGCATCGCCGCCTGCACGCCCTCGCCAATGACGGCCGGCAGCGAGCCGCCGTTCGTGTCGCACAGGCACAGGCACGCGGCGCCGGCCTCCACGGCCGCCGTGAGCGTCTTGATGGCGTAGTCCGGGTTCGCGCGCCAGCCGTCGAAAAAGTGCTCCGCGTCGTAGACCACCTCGCGGCCGGCCTGGACGCACACGGCCACGGAGTCCGCGATCATCGCCAGGTTCTCCTCTTCGCTCACGCGGAGCACGTCTCGCACGTGCAGGTCCCACGTCTTGCCGACGATGGTGATCACCGGCGCCTCGCTGGCGATCAGCGCCCGCATGCCGGTGTCCTGTTCGGCGGAGACGGCCTTGCGGCGGGTCATGCCGAAGGCGGCGAGCCGGGCCCGCTTGAGGCCCAGCTTGCGGACTTCCTGAAAGAACGCGGCGTCCTTCGGGTTACTCAGCGGGTAGCCGCCCTCGATATACTCCACGCCCAGGTCGTCCAGGGCCCGGGCGATCTGGAGCTTGTCTTCCAGGCTCAGGCTCACGCCCTCGGCCTGCGTGCCGTCGCGGAGTGTGGTGTCGTAGATATCCACGCGGGGTCTGGTTTCTGCTTTGCTGTTCATGTCATTTATTCCTGCGGCTGGCCGCACGGCGGGGCCGCGTCGGCGTGTGGGTAGCGTTGGGCGGCCCCGGGGCCGGAAACGAAACCGGCCCTGAAGCCTTGCTTAAGCCTCAGGGCCGCGGTTGGTTATTGAGAACGTAGGGCCGCCGTCCTAAGGCACGCAGCGTACGACACGGCGAAGGATCATGCTTGCGCGGACTTGCCGCGGCGCCCACCCGGCGCGTGCAGCACGGCCGACGTCTGCCCTACGGGGCGTTTGGCCGTTCAGGTTGTCCTGATTCGTCCGCATAAGCTCCATTTCGCTGCGCACCCATGACAGCCTGTTTGGATTATACCGTCCGGCCGGCGAGATGCAATCCGCTTTGCGGATCGTCGCGGCTCCTTGCCGGCCGGCGGGGCGCGTGCCGCCTCGGCGGTGGGGCGGTTTGCGCGCCGGGCACGGGGCCGCGGCCGCGCGGGGCGGTCCTACTGATCCAGCACGCCGGTCAGCCGGTCCTCATTGGCCAATATCCACTTGACCTTGCGCTCGATCATCTGAAGGAAGGGGAACCCCTCCAGCCGGCCGAAGCTGCCCGTCGCGGCGATCGGCAGCACGGATTCGGCGATCGCGGCTTCGCACATCAACTGCGGGATGATTTTGATCTCCGCCTTGGAGATGACGTTGGCCGAGTCGTAGCCCAGCAGGAAGCGCTTGAAGCGGCTCTCATCGACGTAGTCCGGCCATTGGGTGGGGTCCTCGCCGCCGCCGATGATCGAGAACTGCAAGGCCCCGTTGGCCAGGTCGATCACCCGCTGCTGGAGCCGGGCGGCGTCGTAGTCGATGACGGCCACCACCACCCGGTTGCGGAAGAGCATGTTGCCCGGGTGCCAGTCGCCGTGGACGATCTGCGAGCCCCACGAGTTCAGCCCCGCCTCCTCCACGCGGTCTGAGCAGCGCCGGTAGACTTCCTCCAGGGCGCTGACCGTCTCTCCCAGCACATCCTGCGGCGGGCGGGAGTCCATCGGCAGCGAACTGACGGTGTTGCGGATGGCCTGGTGAATCGCGGCCGCGTTGTGATAGCTGCCGGAGGGCGGCTGGTAGTCGCTGTGGAAGTCCGCCAAAAGCTTGTGGTACAGGCCGAGGATGCGCCCGGAGTGATACGTGGCGTCCAAGGAGCCGTCGTACCCACTGCCGTCGATGAACTCGAACAGCTCGTAGATATTCCCCCCGCGCACGAGCATGGAGTTGTTCGTGTCTCGCGTGCCAATCAGGTGCGGCAGCGGGAAGCTCTGCGCGGCCAGCGAAATCTGCAGGTGGTGCGTGAAGGCCACCTTCGCCAGGTCGTCCTTGCCCTTGGCCCGCCGCTTGAAGAGGAACTTGCCCTTCTCCGAATCGACGATCACCTTGGGCGCGCGGCGGCTGCCTCGCGGAAATTCCTTGACGCTCTTGACGATTCCCAGGTCGAAGTAGCTCAGGCACACCGCCAGCTCTTCGGCGCCGAATGTCTCTCGTTCTTGACTCATATCTTGATGGGCTTCGCCCCGACGCGTCCGGCCCGGCCCGGCCCGGTAACGCTCGGGGAGCTTGAATCTTACCCCCTGCGCCCGCCTTGTCAAACGTCCACCTGAAAACCGGGACTATCGCCTGGGCCTCTCTCGCCGCGGACGCGGGCGAAGCGGGCCCGCCGCGGCCCTCGCGGCGAGCGCCTATGGGCGGCCGGCCGCGGACGCTATAATCTCTCGCGGGCATGAGAGTTCTCATAACAGCCGACCTGCACTACGACATCCTCCGCTCGCGCGAGCCGACGGAAGCCCTCGCCGCACGCGCGTGCAAGGCGGGCGGCGACGCGCTGGTGCTCGTGGGAGACATCGCCGGGGCGGACGTGAGCGTCCTGCGAGACTGCCTGGCGCTGTTCGCCGGCTTCGGCGGGCGCAAGCTCTTTGTGCCGGGCAACCACGACCTGTGGCGCCTGGAGGGCGAAAGCTCGCTGCACCGCTACCGGCACGTGCTGCCGGCCGTCGCGGCGGAAGAAGGCTTCGTCATGCTGGACCACGCCCCGCAGACCCTCGGCGGCGTGGGCCTCGTCGGCTCCGTCGGCTGGTACGACTACAGCTTCCGTGACGAGAGCCTCGGCCTGCCGCACGCCTTTTACGAGCACAAGGTCGCGCCCGGCGCGGCGGCGTATTATGACGACGAGTACGGCCACCTGATCGACAGCTGTCGCGGCGACCTGACCTCCGAGCAGATGGACATCACCGCCCGCTGGATGGACGGCGTGTGGGTGCGGCTGGGCATGAGCGACGCCGCGTTCGCGGGCCAACTCGCCGACCGGCTCGCCGCGCAGCTCGCCGATCTGGCCGGCAGGACGCGACGGATCCTGGCGTTCATCCATCATCTTCCGTTCCGTGAGCAGGTGCCGCGGGACCGCCCGCCCCGGTTCGCCTTCGCGGCCGCGTTCATGGGCGCCGAGCGCCTCGGGCAGGCCCTGCTGGCCGAGCCGAAGGTGACGCACGTGTTCTCCGGCCACTCGCACTGGCCGGACCGAAGGCGCATCGGCCACGTTCAGGCCGTGAACATCGGCAGCACGTATGTGGACAAGCAACTGGAAGTACTGGACCTGGAGGACTGAGACTTGAGACACGCAATGATACTGGTTCTTCTCTCGCTGGCCGCCGCCCCGGCCGCGGCGCGGAGGCCGCCGAAGGAAACCCGCATCACGCCGGTGGTTCGGGCCTACAACAAGGCCCGCCCGGCCGTGGTGAATATCTCCGCCCGGCGCATCGTGCAGGCCCGCACCGGGCTCTTCGGCGGCGGGTTGTTCGAAGAGCTGTTCCCGGACCCGTTCACGCGCAACGTGCCGGTCAGCAGTTTGGGCAGCGGCTTCGTGATTCACGAAGACGGCTACGTGGTGACCAACGCCCATGTCGTGCAGCGGGCGGAGAGCATCACTGTGCAGACCCACGACGACAGCAAGCACCCCGCCCGCGTGCTCAGCGCCGACAGCTCGCACGACCTGGCTGTGCTGAAACTGGACCTGCCGGAGGGCGTCAAGCTGCCGGCGCTGCCGTTGGGCCGCAGCGACGACCTGATGGTCGGCGAGACCGTCATCGCCGTCGGCAACCCTTTCGGACTGTCCAACACGGTTTCCCGGGGCATTGTTTCCGCGCTGGGTCGCCAATTGCAGATCGACCGCAACCGGCGGCTGGCCGGGCTGATCCAGACCGACGCGCCGATCAACCCCGGCAACAGCGGCGGGCCGGTGCTCAACATCAATGGCGAGGTTATCGGCGTGTCGACCGCCATCCGGGCCGACGCCCAGAGCATCGGCTTCGCCATTCCGGTGGACCGGCTGTGGGAACTGCTGCCGCACATGGTGGACTACGAGCGGATCAACCGCGTGATTCTCGGCGTGAAAGTCGCCCACAAGCACCTGGCAAGCGAAACGGCCGTGCTGGTGGATTCCGTGGCCGCCGGAACCCCGGCCGAGGGGAAGCTGAGCAAGGGCGACCGCCTGTTGGCCCTCGACGGCCGCCCGGTGGCGGAAATGGCGGACTTTGTCTGCGGCATGCTGGCCGCCGCCGCCGAGCGGCCGGTGCGCATCCGCTACGAGCGGAACGGCCGGCAGGCCGAGGTGACGCTCCGCCTGAAGGTCCGCCCGAAGCCGGACGGCGCCAAACTCGCCGAGAAGCTCTTGGGCCTGACGGTTCGGGAGATCACCCCGCAACTCCGGCGCGACCTGGGCCTTTCGGTGGGGCGGGGGCTGCTGGTGGTGGGCGTGCGCGGGGGCGGCCCGGCCGATCGGATCGGCATTCGCCTGAAGGACGTGATCTTTCAGGTCGGGCGGCTCTACGTGAAGGACCTGGACTCGCTGGGAGCGGTCCTGGAAGAAGTGGAAGCGGGCGACCGATTGCTGTTGGGCCTCGCTCGCGGTAACGTACGGGCCTGGGTGGAGTTGGCTACGGAGAAACCGTAAGCGGGACGACCGTAGGACCGGAATGCCGTAACGGCGATTCCGCGTGCGATGGCGCCGGTGCCGTTCGGTCTCACGGTATTCCGGTATTCCGGCCCCACGGTATTCCGGCCCCACGGTATTCCGGTCTCACGGTATTCCGGTCTCACGGAGAGAAACATGAAGATCG
>Ga0102959_1000065_pt1 | contig 33330 bp, 31 predicted proteins | sample SalPonF2_B_D2_MG_FD_84520 | JGI IMG/M metagenome (GOLD analysis project Ga0102959, IMG submission 84520) | Salt pond soil microbial communities from South San Francisco under conditions of wetland restoration - Salt Pond MetaG SF2_B_D2_MG ...
TTAGACGTTTTTCCTTTTGTAGCTGCTTTCGTCATTACCTGTATATTTACGGTCTTGGCGGTAAGCTACTGGGCGCTTAAGGCGGCCTGGTCCAATCCGATAGATTCAATTCGTGTAGAATAAGCAGTGGAAGAATCGAGGTTGAAATGGCGATTGAATCAGTACTTTTTTTGTCGAAATAACCCTCAACTTGCTCTGTTATGTGGAAGTTGTACTCCCGAATTTAAGGGTTCCCGAAGCATAAGGGTAGCAGTATAGCTACTTGTATGTATCAACATTTTGCCTGCGATGCTGTTATCGGAATGGTGCTTCGACCTACGCATTTATAAATTTTGATTTATTGCCCGCACCCTGTATCTTCGAATGTGCATTGGTTCCCGAGGTAATCGGGATTAAAAGGGAATCCGGTGATCCCAAGTAATTTAGGAAAGTCCGGAGCATTCCCCGATGCTGTAAGTTCCTTTAAACTTTTGATCTTTCTAGAACCACTGATCCCGATTTTTTTCGGGACGGGAAGGTCGTCAAAAGTGGAACAAGCCAGAAGACCTGCCAGTGTTACGACATTCGTAGCTTTCGGGAGAAAAGCGAAGAATAAATGTCGTCTCTGGTTTTGCAGGACGTATTTATCCTTTCTTCTTGATGTCCCAAAGGTACGAATGATGAATTCATAATCATCATTTGTAACCTAAAAATTGAATTTACATGAACAATTTAAAATCAACGATTCTCAAGCTGTGCAGCTTGATGGCTTTTCTATGGATTTACAGTCCGTTGCTGGCTCAACAAAAGAACAAGAATCCCAAAACTTCTATCGACACCAGCAGGGTCTATAAACTGAATGAAATCATCGTCAGCGCCAGCCGGTATAAAGAGTCTGCTATGTCGGTCGGCCGCAATGTTACGGTAATCGGACAATCAGAAATTGCAAACTCCATTCACACCACGGTTGGCGGACTTTTATCCCAACAGCAAAGTGTTCATGTTGTTGGAAACAATCAAACTATGGGTTCGGTACAAAGTGTCTTTCTTCGAAATACCAACAGTAATCAGACTGTTGTAATGATCGATGGAGTGCGTATTAGCGATCCTTCTACTGCAGGTAATAATGTAAACCTGTCCGAGCTATCACTGGCCGGAGTTAAGCGCATCGAAATTGTCCGCGGGTCGCATAGTACCTTATACGGATCTTCTGCTATTGGCGGGGTTATTAATATCATCACAAAGAAAAATGATAGCAAGGGGTTTCATCTCAACCTTAATACCCAGGATGGTGCTTTAAAATCAGGTGCCTATTCTACGCATAACAACCTTTCGATGCATGGCGCGCTGGATAATGGTTTGTATGCTAACCTTGCCGTATCCCAAAACTATACCAATGGATTTGATGCTACTGTAGATACGGTAAACGGATCCGGTTTCAATTCGCAAGACAGAGATGGATTTCATAAGCTCGATTTTAATGGGAAGGTCGGATATCATACTTCTGGATTGGATATTTACGGGGCATACCGGCGCGAAAATCAGCATTTGTCCGTGGATAAGGGCGCTTACCAAGATGACAATAACGCCTATCAGGATTTTGGACGAGATCTATTTAACTATGGGGCTTCTTCTCAGCTGTCGGGCAGCTTATCAATTAAGTTTGAAGGTGCTTATTCGACGTTGGATAGGGGCTTTGTCAACGATTCTTCTATTGTTAATCGACAGGGGGTATATGATCATACCTACACCGAAACTCATGGAGAAGGGGCGCTTTGGCAAAATGGTTTAACTGCGACCTATGAGTCAGATAATGCCAAATTTATTATAGGTTTGGAGTCCAATCACCAGACGATGAATAGCCGCAATTATGTTTTTAACAGTGCATATAATTACGAGTCGAAAACCAATCTCGATTCGCTGAATCTGAGTGAAACCACTAACAGCGTTTTTTTACACACCGATCTAAACGGAGCGCTTCTGAGCGATAATTTAGAGGCCTTTTCACTGGTATTGGGCAGTCGCTTATCCCACCATAAACAGTTTGGCTCGAATATTACCTATGAGATCAATCCCAGTGTGCAGCTGACATCTTCGGCATTGGTTTATGGGGCCATTACCACTGGCTTCAATGCTCCTTCATTATACCAGCTTTATGCCCCGCAGAAGTCGTTCGGAGCTTATACGAATAGGGGGAATGATGGATTAGATCCTGAGCAGTCTATTTCTTATGAAGTGGGATGGAAGCAGCGAATCAACGATTTTATGCGGTTTGATCTCTCCCTGTTTCGAACCGATGTGAAAAATGTGATTGAATATGTCTATTTGTGGGATGGTAACACGCCAAAGTCACAGCTTTCTGGTCAGGATTATTTAGGGGATACATACTTGAATATTTCCAGGCAGCATATCAACGGAATAGAATTAGGGCTGCATGTACAACCAGTCTCTACCGTTAGGCTATCGGGGAATATGACCTATACTCATTCTGAATTAATATTTAACCCCGGTGACATCGACCAGTCTTATACCGGAGGGAATCATGTGCAAATTTATGAGAGCGGGGTCTTTGTAGATAAGAAGAAGACCGTCGATGGGCTAACGCGTCGTCCGAGTTTTTCTGCGAATCTCCATCTCAATTATCAACCGACCAGGAAATGGCGATTTGAAGTTAACTCGCAGTTTGTCGGAAAACGAGATGATATATTTTACAGTTCTAATTTAGGTCCTTATGGGGCTTTGGATCGATCAATGATAAGTGGCTATAATTTAACTGATATTCAATTGCAATATCAGCTTACAACAAATATTAATCTAGGCGCTAAAATCGAGAATATTTTTGATACCCAATATTACGAAATCAACGGGTACAGGACTCAGGGCAGGGGTGTCTTTTTGAAGGCTTCATTCAACTACTAGTTGATTTAAATTTTGGACTTAAAATAAATACCGGCAGATCCTCACCTGTTCGCTGGCTTTGCGAGCCGGTGAGTAGTTCTGCCGGTATTCCATCCAGCAGGTGACAAAATCGGTCACCCGTCGGAAACTTTCAATACTCACACTATTGGTACTTGCAAGGCAGAAATAGTACTGCTAGTTACTTTTCCACAAAGTTATCCACATTCGCATAAATACAGGAAAGAAATCGACCGCTAAAAACGTTCTTGAACGTACCTAAATGTGGATAACTTCGACATTTTGTGGAAAAGTTTTACTTGCCCCAAAGTGCCAGTCCTTTATATTTAATTGGTGTGAGAGGTCGTAATTATTAGTGCTTTTTTGAAACCTATCCATAATAGAAATTTTTATTCAAGTAATCGGAGATATTATATGAAATTTACACGCTTTTATACGCAAGAGGAGTGGGATAGTCCGTTTGGCGATATGGAATTTGAGAGTCGTAAATCCGAGATAAAAAATCCGGATGGCTCCCTGGTCTTTTCAATGGATGACGTCATCGTACCAAAATCCTGGTCCCAAGTGTCAACGGATGTGATTGCACAAAAATACTTCCGGAAAGCGGGTGTCCCCAAGAAGACAAAGAAAGTTAAAGAAGAAGGAGTTCCGGAATGGTTACAGCGATCTGAGCCGGATGAAAAAGCGATGAAAGATATCGCCGAGGATGAGCGATATGGCAGCGAACACGACAGTCATGAGGTATTCCACCGGCTGGCGGGCTGCTGGACGTACTGGGGATGGAAACATGACTATTTTGATTCGGAAGAAGATGCGAAGGTTTTCTATGATGAACTTTGTTATATGCTGGCAAACCAGATGGCGGCACCTAATAGTCCGCAGTGGTTTAATACAGGTTTGCATTGGGCTTATGGAATTAACGGCCCGGCCCAAGGCCATTACTATGTAGATGGCAAAACAGGCGAATTAAAGAAATCGGATGATGCTTATTCTCATCCACAGCCTCATGCGTGTTTTATACAGAGCATCGATGATGATCTCGTAAATGAGGGCGGTATTATGGATTTGTGGGTACGAGAAGCCCGTCTTTTTAAATATGGCTCTGGTACTGGCAGTAATTTTTCAAAAATTCGTGGCGAGGGTGAGCCTTTAAGTGGCGGTGGCAAATCGTCCGGTCTTATGAGCTTCTTAAAGATTGGGGATAAAGCTGCCGGTGCGATTAAATCGGGAGGTACAACCCGTCGCGCGGCTAAGATGGTAACACTGGATCTCGATCATCCTGATATTGAAGAATATGTGAACTGGAAGGTGCGTGAAGAGCGGAAAGTGGCTTCTATCGTAACCGGTTCAAAGGTTATTGAGAAGCACCTTAAAAGGATCATTAAGCTTTGCAACAAGCCTGTTGAAATTGATGGACGCACTTTCAATGGGGCAGTAAGTAGAGATCCGCTTAAAAACAAGGAATTAGGAAAAGCAATCAAGGAAGCAAAAAGAGACCAGGTGCCTCTCAATTATATCGAGCGCGTGGTTCAGTTGGCAGCTCAGGGATTTACCGATTTGGAATTTGAAACCTATAATACCGATTGGGACTCTGAAGCTTATAATACGGTGAGCGGACAGAATTCTAATAATTCCGTTCGTATGCCAAATAAGTTTATGCAGGCGGTTAAGGATGATGATGAATGGGATCTGTATTGGAGAACCGAAAAGCGTAAAGCCAAGGAAGAAGGTCGCGATCCGGAGCCGTGCAAGACGATGCCGGCGCGCAAACTTTGGGATGAAATAGCGAATGCTGCCTGGGCTTCTGCCGATCCTGGTGCCCAGTACCACGATACTATTAATGAGTGGCATACCTGCCCGAACGACGGCCCAATCAATGCCAGTAATCCATGCTCGGAATACATGTTCCTGGATAATACGGCGTGTAATCTGGCCTCGTTGAATTTGATGAAATATTTCAAAACTGAAGATTGCAGGGAATTTGATGTCGAGGCTTTGCGGAATGCTTCTCGTCTTTGGACGGTTGTGCTGGAAATCTCCGTATTAATGGCTCAATTTCCGTCTAAGGAGATTGCTGATTTGTCTTATTTGTATCGTACTCTTGGTTTGGGATTTGCAAACCTGGGGGCTGCTCTAATGGTTCAGGGGGTACCATATGACAGCCCCAAGGGTTGCGCTATTGCCGGTGGATTGATGAGCATTATTCATATGAATGCTTATGCCACCAGTGCCGAAATGGCCAAAGAACTTGGCCCATTCGAGCGGTTTGAGGCAAATAAAGAACCGATGCTTAAAGTGGTCAGAAATCATAAACGAGCGGCCTTTAATGTGGATCCGGAAGAGTACGAAGATCTTACGGTCAAGCCAATGGGGATCGATGCTAATGAATGTCCCGAGAATTTGTTGAAGGCAGCTCGCGAAGATTCTGATCGCGCAGTTAAGATGGGCGAAAAGCACGGGTATCGGAATGCTCAGGTAACAGTAATTGCTCCCACGGGAACCATTGGTCTTGTGATGGATTGCGATACGACTGGAATTGAGCCTGATTTTGCGCTCGTTAAGTTTAAGAAGCTGGCCGGTGGCGGTTACTTCAAGATTATCAACCAAAGTGTACCCCAGGCACTGGATAATCTGGGATATAGTCCTAAAGAGCGACAAGAGATTATCAATTATGCTAAGGGGTACGGTACTCTGGATGGTTGTCCCCATATTAACGAAGAAAGCCTGCGTGAGAAGGGGTTTGGTGATAAGCAGCTGGATGCGATCGAAGAAGCGCTGCCAAGCAGCTTTGATATCAAGTTTGCTTTTAACCAGTGGACGCTGGGCGAAGATTTCTGCAAGGAAGAACTCGGGCTGGAAGAAGATCAGCTTTCGAATCCCCAGTTCGACATGCTTAAGCATCTTGGATACTCTAAGGATGAGATCCAGGAGGCTAATGATTATGTCTGTGGCACCATGACGGTTGAGGGCGCTCCCCATCTGAAAGATGAGCATCTGCCGGTATTCGACTGTGCAAATCGCTGCGGGCGCATTGGTACCCGCTATATTAAACCGGGCGGTCATATCCGCATGATGGCGGCTGCGCAACCCTTCGTCTCCGGGGCTATTTCCAAGACGATCAACCTGCCCAATGAAGCTACGGTCGATGATTTTAAGGATGCTTATATGCAATCCTGGGAGCTGATGCTGAAAGCAAATGCCCTGTATCGTGATGGTTCGAAATTGAGTCAGCCGTTAAATAGCTTAAGCGACGTCTTTGATGAACTTGAGGATGAAGAGGACTTGGATGAGGCTACGAGCGCTGCCCAGGACAAAGTAGTAGAGACTGCAGAGCGAATTATTCATAAATATGTTGCAGATCGACAGCGCTTGCCGAACCGCCGTAATGGCTATACCCAGAAAGTGAAAATTGGCGGACAGAGTGTTTACCTGCGAACAGGCGAATACGAAAATGGTCAGCTTGGTGAGATCTTTATTGATATGCACCGAGAAGGCGCCGCTTTCCGAAGCCTGACGAACTGCTTTGCTATTGCGATTTCACTTGGATTGCAACACGGCGTGCCGCTGGAAGAATTTGTGGATGCTTTTGTGTTCACCAAATTTGAACCCAGCGGAACCGTTAGTGGGAGTCCTCATATTAAAATGACGACCTCAGTAATCGACTACATTTTCCGCGAGCTTGCCGTTACTTATCTGGGAAGAGATGATTTGGCCCACGTACCGGCCGATGATATTATGTCGCGTAAATTACGTCCTTCCGAGGAAGAAAAACAGGCTCGTAAAAAGAAAGAAGAGAAAAAGAAGCAGGGAATGCAGCCGGAACCTGAAATGGTGACCCGGAAAAATCCAACTGAAAAGGGAACCGCTGCAAAGGAGAATGGCAGTTATCAAAGTGACTACGAGCGTGCCAAAGAACTTGGTTATACCGGCGACTCTTGCCCTGAGTGTGGGAGCATGACCATGGTTCGTAATGGGACATGCCAGAAGTGTATTACCTGCGGATCAACCACCGGCTGTTCATAATGTAATTAATAAAGCATCTCCCAACCACACAGGCTCGTCGTGAGAAATCGCGGCGGGCCTTCTTTATTTATAATTACGAGATATAGATATTAAACCTAGACATGCCAAGTTTTTGAAAACTTGGCATGTCTGGTAAATAGATATTTCTACCCAATCCAAGGGTAGTCATCCCAGTTGGGTTTGCGCTTTTCGAGGAAAGCATCCCGTCCTTCTTCGGCTTCATCCGTCATGTAGGCAAGGCGTGTGGCTTCGCCGGAGAAAACTTGCTGACCGACCATGCCGTCATCAACAAGATTAAAGGCGTACTTTATCATGCGGATGGCGGTGGGACTTTTTTCCAGGATTTCCTGTGCCCACTGGTAAGCCGTTTCTTCAAGTTCTTCATGAGGTACCACAGCGTTGACCATGCCCATCTCATAGGCTTCTTGGGCTGAATAATTGCGTCCCAGGAAAAAGATTTCTCGCGCTTTTTTCTGTCCCACCTGGCGTGCTAGCAGGGCAGAGCCAAATCCCCCGTCAAAGCTGGCTACGTCGGCGTCGGTCTGTTTGAAAATAGCGTGCTCTTTACTGGCAATCGTCAGATCACAAACAACGTGCAGACTGTGTCCGCCACCAACGGCCCAGCCAGGAACTACGGCGATGACCACCTTTCCCATAAAGCGGATCAGGCGTTGCAAATCAAGGACATTGAGGCGTGGTGTGCCGGCATTATCTTTATATCCGCCTTTTCCGCGTACGTTTTGGTCTCCGCCGGAACAGAATGCCCATTTGCCGTCTTTCGAAGAAGGACCTTCCCCCGTCAGTAGTACCACACCGATACTGGAATCCTCGCGTACATTCAGGAAGGCCTCTTGCAGTTCAAAGAGCGTCTGGGGACGAAAGGCATTTCGAATCTCCGGTCGGTTGATGGCAATTCGAGCTACCCCGTTGGATTTTTTAAAAGTGATGTCTTCAAATTCTTTAACGGTTCTCCAGGTTGGTTTAGTCATGAGTTATGAGTCTTGGGTCGTGAGTAGTGGGTCTTGAGTTGTGAGTATTGAGTCTTGAGTTTGTTTAAATAATTTTGTTTAAGTATTGCTTTATTTCTGATACCAAAGCCGGTGGGTTATCCAAGTGCACACGGTGGCCGGCCTTGACAGATTTAAAAATAGCATTGGGAAATTGATTTACCAGATCATTATTGATCCGTTGGTATTTCTCATCGTTGGATCCCGCGATAAGCAGCGTCGGTAATACAATTTTATGCAAATTATTACATACCGGTGACATGGATCCGGTCCCAAATCCTCGCAGCGAAGCCGCCAGGGCAGAGGGTGATTGTTGTGACTGAATGAGATGATATTTTTGAGTTAATTTTTCATCTGTAGTCAATGGTGACTTAAATAAATCGAGCATTTCCCATGTTGTAAGAAACTTATCAAAATCGGATTCAATCTGTTTAGCCCTCGCTTCATCCTGTTGTCGGCGGCCTTGTCTGGAATTTTTTTCCGCAATACCGCAAGTGGCACTTTCGAGAATTAAGCCCGTAAAATAACTGGGATTAGCTATAGCAATTTGCATTGCGAGACGCCCCCCCATACTGTAGCCGTATAGAAAAAGTCGATCCAGCTTAAGATTTTTAATTATGGATAAAATATCTTCAATTTGTTTTGTTTCGTGATATCGTTGCGGATCGGTTGGCTTGGAAGACTTCCCGTATCCCAGCAAATCAATTGCAATGGGGTTACAAAATGTACAAAGTGTTTCTACCAGGTGTTCAAATACCCGGTGATCCCCCATAAAGCCATGTTGCATCAATAAGTAGGGCAAATTGTCGTCACGCTGGTGTATTTTGTAGGCGTATGTCTGGTCGTTAATTTCGATCAACTCCATAACTAAAAATCCCATAGTTCTTTACGGAGCTGCATTGAGAGATCAGCATCAGTTTTGCACTCAACGACAGACAGGCAGGGATAATTCGCTTGCCATTCTGCAAGATCAAACTCTTTAAGAGCGGCTATCGAATCAATTTTGTGATAGGGAATTTCATAAGACTTTACGAGCTTCTCAATGTTAGTCGATTGAGGGGTCTCAAAATAGGGACGAAAATATTTTTCGTGTTGTTCGACGGGAAGCATGCGAAAGATAGATCCACCGTTATTGTTTATCACAAAAATAGTCAGAGGTTGCTTTACTAATTTATGGTTTAGCATAGCATTCGTATCGTGCAGAAAGGCAAGATCTCCTGTAAAAAGTACGCCGGATTTTTCCATTCCTAACGACAGACCTAAAGCGGTTGATGTGATCCCATCGATACCACTGACGCCGCGATTAAGAAACAAAGGAATTGCAGCGTGTTGTCGTCCGAAGAGATGAACATCCCGAGCGGGAAACGAATTCGACACCATAAGGAATTGCTCTTCTGTGATTTGAGGCGTCACCTGATAATAAACGTTACCGTCTGTTAACTCGGATTGTTCAAAGATGTTTTTTTCGAGATAAGATTGAAACTCATTTTCTATTTTTTCCCATTTTTGAAACCACCCTTTTAGGGTAGAGTTATTTTGTGCTTCTATTTCAATAGGCTTACCCAGCCAAGAAATATGTTCTGCTCCCGAAAAAGTGGCATCTTGCCAGGCTAGTGTGCTGGCAAAGTGGAAATGATAATCAGGTTTCCACTCTTTGAGTCCAAGTTCCAGACTTTTGGTTGTTGGTTGAAATCCAAATCGGAGAATCAGATCCGGTTCAAGTTGTTCGAGCGATGATTTATTCCGCAGAAATCCATCAAAACCTTTGATCACATTTGGACTATCAATAGAGGTTTCGGATAATATCGGACAATTTAACTTTTCAGCTAATTTTCTTATTGTGTTGGTTGCGTCGTGTGGAGCAATCGGACCAACGATAATAAGGGGGCTCTGAGACTTGGAAACTGTTTCAGTGATCCTTTCAGATATTTTGCTAGTGGAAACCGATAGAATGGCCTTTTGACCTGTAAAAGTGTCGTTATTCTCCTCGGCGGTCTTTGCAATGTATGCGGGATCCGGTTCTAAGGGTTTGCGAAAAGAGAAATTCAGATGCACCGGTCCACGCTGTTCTCGTGAAGCAGAAACCGCTTGTTTTCCCAGCATTTCCAGCCTTTTTAAATCTTTATCTTCAACAACAGGTTCGCCAACTTCGTGGAAGAATACGGGGTAATCTCCAAAAATTTTAAGCTGATCGGTGGCTTGATTGGCTCCGGTAGCTCTTAAATGTGGCGGCCGATCTGCCGTGGCCAAAATTATAGGAATGCCTGATTGACGTGCCTCTATTACGGCTGGAAAATAGTTGGCGACAGCAGTACCTGATGTACAGATGAGCACTGCGGGCAAATTAGTAGCTTTACCAATTCCCAAAGCCGTATATGCAGCAGAGCGCTCATCCAGTATTACATGTTTTTTAAAATGATCGTTGGTTGCCGCAGCAAGGGTTAGAGGGGTAGAGCGGGAACCGGGAGAAATGACCACATGCTGCACTCCCAAACTTTGAAGTGATCGAAAAAACACAGTAGTCCATTTGAAAGTAGCATTGCCGGCGTTAAGATCAGTCATATTGAAGGGCAGAAAGCATCGGCTTTAATTTGAGATTTGTTTCTTCCCACTCGGCTGTAGGGTCGGAGTCGGCAACGATACCACATCCCGCAAAAAAGTGAGCTTCTGTATCGGTAAGAAGCCCGCTACGTATAGCCACGGCAAATTCGCCGGTGCCTTTGCAGTTAAGCCAACCAACAGGGCCGGCATACCAGCCGCGATCAAAATCTTCGAGTTCGTTCAAATATCTTTTAGCTTTCTTCCAAGGGTATCCGCCAACAGCGGGGGTGGGATGCAGTTGGCTAATAATATCGAGGATGTTAGAAGACTTCTTTAGTTTAGCCCGAATGGGAGTGTAAAGATGTTGGACATTGGATAATTTTTTGATTTCTGGTCGAGAGCCCCGATGTATAGATTCTACGTGGCTATTGAGTCGTTCTTCGATAGCCTTAATTACGAAATTATGTTCGTCTCTGTTCTTTTGGCTTGAATAGAGATCTCTTTCCAGCATAGTATCTTCAGTTGCTGTACGTCCACGTTTTATACTGCCGGCCAAAGCTTCTGTAAGTAGTAACCGGTTGCGAAAAGCTCCAAGACGTTCAGGTGTGGAGCCCAGAAAAGTATGACCTGAAGGACGGTGAACCAAGAAATTATAGCAATTCGAATATTGCTGACGCAGGTTGTTAATGATATGAGTGGGGGAAATGGGGGAATCGTGCGATACTATTATATGCCGTGCAAGAACTATTTTATTGAAGTCCTTACCAGCGATATGTTTTTTTGCTTTTTTGACTGCGGAAACCCAATGATCATAATCATTATTTTTGGTGAGTTGTAACGCCGGTTTTATCTTAGTTTTATCCGCCTCATCCAAGTTATTGTCATTATTGATATCAATATTGGAAGTCAATTGGGTTAGTTCTTCTGTCAGATGATTGTATAATGCGCCAGAAGTTTCGAAAGCCTCCAGAGATACTGCGATGGTAGCCAGGGTGAATTTTCCATCTTTGATAATGAGCCATTTGGGTACGCTAAGGGAAGTAGGTTTGAAAGAAGTCCAGGCAGAGCTTGATTTCCTATCAAAGAATGAAAATCCTCCAGTAAAGATCATACCGGCATGAGGATGAGAGACCGTAGAAAATTCGGTCGTTAGTTCTTCTAGCTCATCTATTCTTTTATTTGCGTTTTTGAAACGATCGGCCTCAGCTTCAGAGATATTTAGTAGTTCATCGCCTGCTGCAATGGCAAAATTGTCAACAGGTTTCTCCCAATAGTAGTGGTAGGTGTCGTTTTTCCAGCACATTTCAAGGTATGCCAACGGATCCACAGCATCGATTGCAAAGCTAAAGGTAGCATATTTATAATCGGTTGCTGGGAAAAGATTATCTATAAATGATTTTAGATCTTCCGAAAATTGCGTGTGAATATCCTTCGAAGAAGTCTCTATAATATTGGCTAATCTACTGTCGGACATAATGTAATGCGGTAATTAAATCCTTACTTTCATAACTTTCAATATAAATTGAAAATTCATCATTCCATAATACTTCTGCTATTTTAAGAATGAAAATATTTTGCATAGAAATAGGAAAATAATTTGCATGTTTATCTTAAGATTAAGACCATTCAAGAAATAAAAATCAGCACCATTAATATCATTTACTTACGAACTCCATGGTTGAAATAAAGTCGTTTGACCTGAAGAACGTATCAATTCATTATAAATGGAACAATGATAAAGAGTTGAATTATTATGATTCTGATTATCCACATCGGTATGAAAGTTTCGAGGCCTTTCTGAGACGTATAAAGTCGGTATTGGATGATAGGAACGATACTGCTGATTTATTCGAGATTCATCTCGCGAAAAATGATAAGCTTATTGGTATCGTGGATATCAACGCAATTGACAATTATAACAGGCGCTGCTTTGTGAACTGCACGATTGGCGATCGGGATTATGCCGGGCAGGGGTATGATAAGGAAGCGTTAAAAACTGTCTTAGCGCACTGTTTTAATGAAAAGGATATGCACAAAGTCGCTACTACAGCTTTCGATTTTAATACTACTTGGATTGATAGTGTTAAAGAGTTGGGCTTTACCCGGGAAGGGAAACTTCGAGAGCATGTACTCAAAAAGGATAATTACTGTGATAAGCTAATTTTCAGTATTTTAGAAAGCGACTACAAAGCTAGCCAACAAGAGGCGGAAGCTTCTGTAGCCGCGGGATAAGTTATCTGACGTTTATTGTCCATCGTCGTTTTGGCCGGGATCAAAGGGATTGTAAATTCCATATTCATTTGGATTATATTCAGCTAATTCAAAGAAGTGTTTCCACGCTTCTTCACTTTTGCCGTCATCATCTATCCAATTGGGGTGACTTTGTTTAATTAATCCCACCGCTCTTTTTGCATATTCAATTCTTTCCTCCTGATCTTTTATGCGAGGTAATGATGCAATCATGCGGTCGAGATTGTTGCCGCAATCAAAATCTTTAGGCTTTTCTTGTTTTACAAACATGGATTAAAATTTTCTGAATTTTTATTTGTGCCGAAGATAAGAGAGTTGACTCTTGTAATAAAGTATTTTCGTAAATTCCATACTAGATTACAGTAAATCTTTATAAGATCCAATTTCGGGTTGATAGACCAAAATTCCTATATTCGGTCTCCTAAAAACATAACCGGTATATTCAAATAGAATCATATTAAGGCATAAATGTATTATAATTCCATTTTAGAGACTATAGGCAATACGCCCCTTGTTAAACTGAATAAGCTGAATGAGGGTATTGAAGGAACCATTCTGGCGAAGGTCGAATATTTTAATCCCGGTCAGAGTGTTAAAGACCGTATTGGTATTAAAATGATAGAAGATGCCGAAGAGAAAGGGCTGTTAAAACCAGGTGGTACGATCATAGAAGGGACCTCAGGCAACACAGGCTTAGGTTTGGCGTTGGCTGCTGTTATAAAAGGGTACAAGTGTATTTTTACTACACAGGATAAACAGAGCAAGTCAAAAATAGATTTATTGCGTGCACTAGGTGCAGAAGTTAAAGTTTGTCCTACGGATGTAGAGCCGGATGATCCTCGAAGCTATTATTCGGTTGCCAAAAGGCTGAGTGAAGAGATTCCAAATTCGTATTATCCCAACCAGTATGATAATCCCAGCAATACGCAGGCACATTATGAGACGACCGGCCCTGAAATTTGGGAACAGACCGAGGGCAAAGTTACTCACTATGTTGCGGGCATGGGAACAGGAGGTACGATTTCTGGTACATCTAAATACTTGAAGGAACAAAACGAGGAAATTAAGACGATCGGTATTGATAGCGACGGATCGGTGTACAAGCATTATTTCGATACCGGTGAGTTTGATAAGAATGTGATTCATCCCTATTTAACCGAAGGGATTGGTGAAGATATTATCCCTAAAAATATGGACTTTGATCTTATTGATGCGGTTGTGCAAGTGAGCGACAAGGATGCCTTTTTAACAACTCGAGCATTGGCCCAACAAGAAGGACTTTTTGTAGGAGGGTCGTGCGGTGCTGCTGTTTCTGGAGCTCTGGAATATGCCAAAGAAAGTGATTTTAGAGAAGATGATTTAATGGTCATCATTTTGCCCGATAGTGGTACCCGTTATGTATCCAAGATTTTTAATGATGAATGGATGAAAGAACACGGTTTCCTGGACTCCTAAAAACAGGAATTAGTTAATTTTGAAGTTATAAACTCATAATTATGCCTGAACAAACTCAAGATTTTAACCAAGGTCAGATTCAGATCGAGCTCCCGGAAGAAGAGGCGAGCGGCACCTATTCTAATCTGGTGATGATTTCGCATTCACCTTCCGAATTTATTCTTGATTTTATTTCTGTTATGCCGGGTAGCCCCAAAGCCAAGGTAGTCAAACGCATGGTGCTTACCCCAGATCATGCCAAGCGATTGGTAAACGCACTATCAGAGAATATTCAGCGTTACGAGGAAGAAAATGGCAAGATTTCCGGCAACGATCAGATTGACGTCCCATTTAATTACAGGGGGCCGACGCCTGAAGCCTAATCTTTTGATTATATTTTATGTTCGATTTTCTAAAACGGCTTTTTAAAAAACAAGATCGTGAACTGACGTTTGTACTTTTTGACGATGAAGAACCCGAATCGTCTATTTCGTATCATTTTAAACCTTCACGTTTATGGCGGTTATTTTATGCTTCGTTAGTTGCAGTTGCTTTGCTGGCTTTACTTTTGGTTATGTTTACCCCTTTAGGGGCACTTATGTACAATCGGCAGGATGCAGAATTGCGACAACGGGCAATTAGAATTTCCCAAAAGGTACGGGCGCTTCAGGATTCGTTAAGAGCTCGCGACTCGCAGTTAACGGAGATTCAAAATGTGATTACTTCTGAAAAAGATACCACATTTTCTATCGAGAAAAATTATAGTGAGTCAGCGCCGCCAAAAAATAAAAATAAGTGGGAACTTGACACTTTTTCTAAAGTATCAACTCAAGGAGCACTGTCACAAAACGAAATTATATTTTCCAAAATTTTTCAAGGCGGAGCTCAGTTCCCTGCTAATTATCCAATAGAAGGAACGTTCACGCGCGGGTATAGTCCTGCAGACGGACATTATGGTATTGATATTGCCACAAAAAAAGGAACTCCATTTAGGGCAGTGGCGGATGGAGCCATTCTCAGCCAGGAATGGACGATAAATTATGGATTTGTTGTTGAAGTTCAGCATAGTGATGGTATCATTACAGTTTATAAACATGCTTCAAGTCTTGCAAAATCCATTGGTGATATCGTTTTAAAAGGAGATATCCTTGGCACGGTGGGGAATGTTGGAATTTTAAGCTCAGGTCCTCATTTGCATATAGAAATTTGGAGAAATGGCGTGCCTCAAAATCCAAATACGTATTTAATTAAGTCGTAAAAAGTTTATGTTTAACAATAACAAGAAAAAAAATACCCAGACCATGAATTCGAATAATTCCGGGAAAAATTTACCCTCTGTAAATATGATCAGCGAAGGTACTTATTTGAAAGGTACGCTTGAGACCAAAAATGATATTCGTATCGCGGGAACACTGGATGGCGAAGCTACAGCAAAAGGCAAAGTCATTGTAGCCTCTACAGGAAAAGTGGAGGGCAATATTCAAGCAGTTGATGCTGATATTGCCGGTAATATTGATGGAGAAGTTCGGGTAACGAATAAGTTGGTTCTGCGGAAATCAGCTATAGTAGAAGGCGATATTTTTACCAAGACAATTTTGGCAGAAGAGGGGGCACAGATTAATGGCTCGTTCCACATGAGCGAAGATATTAAAAACGAGATTGAAAAGAATGGGATATCTAGCAGACTGACATCCAAGAAAAAAATCGACGACAAGAAGAAAAAAGAGGATGCTACAAAGGATAAAAAGAAATTGAATACAGATTGACAGACCGCAAGAAACCAGCTGATTATGTAGAATATATTTCACTTGGTGGAGAGATCGCCGGCAGTATGTTGCTACCTATACTAATAGGGTATTGGCTGGATAATTATTTTGGAACCGACCCTTGGCTATTATTGATTGGCGTTTTTGTGGGGGTGGTAAATGTTTTTATTCTTATATTTCAGCTCAGTAATCGTTTAAATCGAAAATAACGGGGTAGTGGACGAGCGTTACCGTTCAATTCTATACAATTTTTTGGGGATTTCGCTGGCTGTATTTGTTGCTATCTTAGTGGTAGCCTATATAACTATCGAAGCACATATATTAGCACCGGTAGTCAGCTATCTATTGAGTTTTATGTTTGTAGCAAGTAATTTGCTGGTTCTTCGTAATTTCAGAAAACTTTCCTCTAACGAATTTTATAAGCGTTTTTTTATCTCTTTAGGGGTTCGATTTATACTTGTAATTATTACTTTTATCACCATATTGGTAGCGACAAAAATTCATCAAATTTACTTTACAGTTAGTTTTATAATTTCTTATATTTTCCATTCTGGAATCGAAGTCATTTCAATCAACAAATTACTGAAAACCGATAATTAGAATTTGATGCTACAGGCCTGTCGCCGACTGTTTGTAACCGTACTTATTTTTCTATTTATAGCGCCGGTGTTAAAAGCTTCTGAACAGAAAGCAGAAGAAGGCGGGGCTCCCGTTGATGTGGTGGGTACTATTTCCAATCATCACGAGTTGGAGTATCCTGGAGGCCATTTACCGCTGCCCAGAATTTTTTTAGTGGATGGGAACTGGTTTCTATATAGCAGTACTGAGAGTGCTGTTGAATCTGGCAAGTTCATCGAAAAGGATGGTCAGGTTGTACCTGCCGACGGTAGTGAAATTACTCTGGATTTATCAATAACTTCGCATCTTATTTATGTTTGGCTGGCGGTTCTGATTACGCTGATTATTATTTTTGTAATGGTCGGAAAATATAAAAGAGGAGAAGGCCGTAAGACCGAGCCTAAGGGATGGTTTCAAAATATATTTGAATTGGTGTTTATCTTTATCAGGGATGATGTCGCAAAAAATAATATCCCGGAAGACAAATACAGGAAGTTCGTTCCTTATTTGTTTGGGGTTTTTGTTGTCATCACCTTTATGAATCTATTCAGTCTTGTTCCATGGGGCGCAACGGCAACGGCAGATATTACGGTAACTGCTACACTGGCTGCAATAACTTTTGTTATTACCCAGTGGAATGGATCTAAAGACCATTGGAATCATGTGTTCTGGTTTCCGGGAGTACCCGGCTGGATACATATTGTTTTAACGCCTATCGAAATCATCGGCCTGTTTACAAAGCCTTTTGCATTGGCTGTTCGTCTTTTTGCAAACATGCTTTCAGGAAAAATAATGATTATCTGTATTATTGGATTGATCTTTGTTTTTGCTGAAATATTTGGCATAGTAGCAGGATGGCTCACGTCGTTCTTAGCCATTCCGCTTACAGTAGCCCTTTTTGTGCTGAAGGCTTTTGTATCGGTATTGCAGGCTTACATCTTCACCTTGCTTTCGGCAGTATTTATTGGAATGGCTGCTGAAGAGCATGAACACCATGAAGAAACTGTTGAAGCTCGCGCATAAAACTTTCTTATACTTTACCCTTATAATTCTAAACGTAACCTAAAACTAAAAACTAAAACACAGGTAGAAACTATGGGACTATTAGGAGCTGGAATTGGAGCAGGAATCGCGGCAATTGGTGCTGGTATCGGAATTGGTATGATCGGTAAAGGTGCTGTAGAAAGCATTGCACGTCAACCAGAAGCTTCAGATGAAATTAACGGTGCAATGATCTTGACAGCTGCTCTCATTGAGGGTGTCGCGCTGTTTGGTGTAATTGCATGTATCCTTATCGTTTTTGGAGTCGGTCAATAATAATTTACGATTAATTAGTTATGCTATTATTAGCTGGCGGTGGATTTCTTTCATTTGATCCGGGCTTTGCCCTATGGGAACTTGTAACCCTTATATTGTTTATATTTGTTGTTGGGAAGTATGCAGTTCCTATTCTTATGGATTCTCTGGAGGAAAGAGAAAACCGTATAAAAGAATCGCTCGAATCGGCAGAAGAAGCATTAGAGCGAGCCGAAAAGATCTCGGAAGATAATGAACAAGCTCTTCGTGAAGCTGAGAAAAAAGCTCAGCAGATTCGTAAAGAAGCTATCGAGGAGGCTGAAATGCTCCGGACGGAACGGATCGAAAAGTCGAAACAAGAGGCTGACCAGATGATTGAGCAGGCGCGGCAAACTATCGAGCAGGAAAAGAAGCGTGCGCTTATGGAGCTTCGGGATGAAGTAGCAAAGTTAGCTGTTCAGTCAGCCTCAAAGATCATCGATTCTGAACTTGACGAGAAAAAAAATAGTAAGTTAGTAGATGATTTTATAAAAGACATCTCAAAAAACTAAACAGATGCCTATAACAAAAGCAGCCCGCAGATATGCTACAGCTTTATTAGAGCTCGCAAAGGAGCGAGATGAGCTGGAGAGTATTCTTGAGGATATGGAATTTATCTACAATACCTTAGAAGATTCACGTGAACTCGTGGTCTTTCTCAAAAGTCCGATCATTAAATTTGATGATAAGATCAGTGTGTTGGATGAATTGTTTTCCAGCGAGATTCAGGAAGCTACCAAGCTTTTTATGAAGCTGTTAGCTAAAAAAGAACGGGTCAATCTGTTAGATCAGATTTCAGAAGCTTTTATTGAAAAATATAAACAGTTAGCAGGCATTATTACTATTGAAGTTTATGTTGCCCATGAGCTTAGCGAGGAGCAACAAAACGAACTTCATAAAACGCTCGAAGAGAAAACCCAGAAAACCGTTGAACTGAATATCACTCAAGATGAGAGTCTCAAAGGTGGTATGGCGATTAGAATTGATGATACGGTAATCGATGGCACGGTAAAACACAAGCTTGAAGAGCTTGAGGAATCATTTCTTGCCGCTACGCTAGAATAGAAATCAAATACGTTTTAAACTACAATAGAACCAATGAGTCAAGTTAGACCAGACGAAGTTTCTGCAATATTACGAAAACAGTTATCCGGTTTTGATAATGAAGCGGACGTTTATGATGTTGGCACTGTCCTTGAAGTTGGGGATGGTATTGCCCGCGTTTATGGATTGTCGAAAGTCCAGGCCGGGGAACTTGTGGATCTTCCCGATTCTAAAGATAAAGATGGCAATTCTGTTCGGGGAATGGTACTCAACCTCGAAGAAGATAACGTAGGAGTTGTATTGTTTGGATCTACGAGTGCTGTCGAAGAAGGGGATACGGTACGGCGGACAAAGGATATTGCCTCTATTAATGTAGGAGATGGCCTGCTGGGGCGCGTTATCGATCCGCTGGGACGCCCCATCGATGGCAAAGGACCGATTTCTGGCGACACAATTCGTATCCCATTGGAACGGAAAGCGCCGGGTGTTATCTATCGTGAGCCAGTAAAAGAGCCTCTTCAAACAGGTATTAAGGCTATTGACTCACTAATTCCTATTGGACGGGGACAGCGAGAGCTAATTATTGGTGATCGCCAGACAGGTAAGACTTCGGTTGCTGTTGACACAATTATCAACCAGAAAGAAACGCAGGATACGGATACCCCGGTACATTGTATTTATGTTGCCGTTGGTCAAAAAGGTTCTACTGTAGCCGGAATTGCCAAAGCTCTTGAAGACAACGATGCAATTGACTATTCAACGATTGTATCTGCCCCCGCTAGTGTTTCTGCACCGATGCGTTTTATTGCTCCGTTTGCAGGTGCAGCCATTGGAGAATACTTCCGTGATACAGGACGGCATGCGTTGGTAATTTATGACGATCTTTCTAAACAGGCCGTTGCTTACCGCGAGCTTTCACTCTTACTTAAACGTCCTCCAGGACGTGAGGCATATCCCGGTGATGTTTTCTATCTGCATAGTCGTCTGCTCGAGCGGGCTGCTAAAATTATTGATGATGATACTATTGCCAAGCAGATGAATAATGTACCGGAGCAACTTAAACCAATGCTGAAGGGTGGAGGTTCATTAACAGCGTTACCGATTATTGAAACACAGGCAGGTGATGTTTCGGCTTATATTCCAACAAATGTTATCTCGATTACTGACGGACAGATTTTCCTTGATACCGACTTATTTAACTCGGGTGTACGTCCCGCTATTGATGTAGGTACTTCTGTATCGCGCGTGGGTGGTTCTGCCCAGGTAAAATCTATGAAAAAGCTTTCCGGTACGATGAAGCTTGATTTGGCTCAGTATCGTGAACTTGAAGCTTTCGCCAAATTCGGTTCTGATTTGGATCCAGCAACTCAGCGACAGCTAAAAAGAGGTGAGCGCACCGTTGAGCTTTTGAAGCAGGATATTTATCAACCATTGCCTGTTCAGGAGCAAATTGCCTTGTTAAAGGTGAATAATGAGGGACTTCTGGATAAGCTAAAGGTAGATCAGATTCAGGAGTTCGAAGAGGAATATCTCCAGCGTGTTAATGTGAAATTTGATGAGGAGATGACCAAACTTGGTGAAATTGGCGTTCTTGACGATGAGTTTGGCGATAAACTTATTGAAATTGCTAAATCTGTCATTGACCAAATTTTAGCTACAGAAACAGAAGAAGCGTAATACATGGCTAATCTTCGAGATATACGGAATCGGATAGAATCCATTAAAAATACGCAGCAGATTACCCGAGCTATGAAAATGGTAGCTGCTGCAAAGCTCAGAAAGGCACAGGACCGTATTATTCAGGCACGTCCTTACGCTTCAAAAATGAAGCAGGTTGTTGGGCGACTCGTTAAGAATACTTCTGGCGAAAATAACCTCTTAGGTGAACCAGAAAAAGTTGAGCGCGTCTTATTCATCGTAATTGGTTCTGATCGTGGTCTTTGTGGTGGATTCAATAATAACTTGTTTAAAGTTGTTGAGAATAAAATCAAGGAAGATTATAACGACTACCAGAAAAATGGTAATCTATCTTTGATTTGCCTGGGACGAAAAGCGGTTAAACATTTTGGCAAGCGTGACTACAAGCTTAAGGCTAAATATCCGAATTTCTTTGATGATATTGAGTACCATAAAGCTGTGGAAATTATGAAAGCCGTGATCTCTGAGTTCGAAGATGGAGAATATGATGAGGTTAAACTTGCTTATAATGAATTTAAGTCGGTAATTGCCCAAAATCGTATTGTCGAATCAGTATTACCCATTGATTCTCAATCGTTAATTGGGGATGAAGAAGCAGATTCAGTTCAAAAAGAATATCTTTATGAGCCTAGTATAGATGCGATTTTGGATAAGTTATTGCCATTACACTTGAACCTGCAGCTTTGGAAAGCTATTCTGGAGTCTAACGCTGCCGAGCAGGGAGCAAGGATGACAGCTATGGACAATGCCACTGAAAATGCCAAAGAGCTACAAGAAGATTTACAACTTGAGTATAATAGAGCACGACAAAGTGCAATTACTACAGAAATTTCGGAAATTATCTCTGGCGCCCAAGCATTAGAAGAAGCTTAGGTCTATTTTGTTTTTAACGGAGAGATGGCAGAGTGGTCGAATGCGGCGGTCTTGAAAACCGTTGGGCCTTCGCGGTCCCGGGGGTTCGAATCCCTCTCTCTCCGCTTCATTATAGCCCCTTCCTCTTGGGAGGGGCTATTTGTTTAAATAAATTTTGTTGCCGAACGTTAGAGGACACGAATGTTGCATTTAAAATTTGTTATGAGAAAAATCACTCTATTTACAGTATTTTGTTTAATCCCCTTTGTAGTATTTGCTCAGGCTAAGGATACTGTTAAAGTATCACTGCAAAATTTTATTAAAAGGGGCATAGAAAATTCAGGTCAGGTTAAATATGAAAAGCAAAAAGTTAATTTGGCTGAAAATCGGATAGACCAAGTTCAGGGGCAGCGATACTTGCCTCGTTTCGATCTGAATACCCAACATGGGGTGGTTCCGGGCGTAAAGAGCAATTCCGGCCGGCCGAAAGATGAATATTATTTAGATCCCAATTTAAAAAATGATTGGGGAAATTGGGCTGTTTATACCCGGGCTGATATAACAGCGATTCAGCCCATTTTTTCTTGGGGAGCATTGAAAGATGCTGTTAAAGCCGCAAAGTCTGCCGCTGTGGCAGCTCAAGCTCAATTTCAAAAGCAAAAAGCAGATCTTAGAATTCGTCTTTTTGATTTGTATCAAAGTTATCAATTGACTAGTGAAATTTTGAATCTTTTGGATGAAGCTCAAGGTAAAATTAAGGATATTCAGAAGAAGATTGATGAAAAGAAGAATGATCCCGATGCAGATATCGATGAATCTGATATTTACAAGTTCAAAGTGTATCAGTCTGAATTTGATATACAGGCCGCAGAGGTACGAGAAAATGCTAAAATGACGCAGCGTATTTGGAACTATATTTTACAGGCGGATGATAATACCGTATATGTTCCCGAATCTTATTTCTTAGACCAAGTGCCTCGAAAATTAAAAGAACTTGACTACTATCGGATGAATGCGATTTCAAATCGTTCTGAAATAACAGCAATTGAAGCTGGAATTGATGCCGCAGAATACGGGATGAAGGCTACAAGAATGAAGAATTATCCAACCCTTTTCCTGGGGATAACAGGTAGCTATGCCAATACTCCTAATCGACCTCGTCAAAGCAATCCTTTTATCATAAACAATACAAATTATGCTTCTGCTGCGGTTGGTTTTGGAATCCGACAAAACCTTGATTTTTTGAGTATGAAAGCGGATGTAGATAAAAGCAAAATACAGTATCGACAGGCAAAATTTTTGAAAGATGCAGCCGTTGATGGTATTGTGCTTGATATTAATCAGGCATATAAAGATGCTGCTTTATCTAAAGTTAAAGTTGATAAGACAGACGAGGCACTTGTTACCAGTAAGAAGTGGTTAAGGCAGGAACAACTGGATTACGATTTTGGTATAGGAGATACCAAAGATCTGATAGACGCCATGAAAAAAGAACTTGAACTCAGGGTACAACTAAAGCGTCAAACTTTTGAGTATAACAAAGATATTGCTGAGCTGTATCGAAAAGCCGGATTGTCTATAACAGAAATTCTTAATAAGAATTAGAACTATGCAGGTATTTAGAAGAGAAGGATTAATATTCGTGGTATCCTTTTTTAGTTTATTACTAATTTTTAAAACCCAGGGCGTCAGAGCACAATCAAAAGACAGTGCATCTGTAAGAGCCTTATTACAACAACGCGATAAGGAAATTAAAGATCTTTTAGGCCCTAAAGGAACTGATTATACACAAAAGCAAAGAGATCAGCTGAAAAATATTATTAATGGAATAATTGATTATCGTTCTATGGCCAAATATGCCTTACAGGGGACTTATGACACGCTTTCTACCGATCAAAAAGAAGAATTTGTGGATTTATTTTCTACTATTATACGGGATCAATCTCTTAAAAAGTTGGATATTTATCGTGCGGAGGTATCTTATAATTCAATTAAGGTGAATGGAGATAGCGCAACAGTGAAGACGGTAGCTCAACTTGATAAGGTTCGTACTCCCGTCATTTATGATATGTACTATGAGGAAAATGACCATCAATGGGTAGTAACTGATATGGTGATTGATGATGTTTCAACAGCTGATTCTTATCGCCGACAGTTTCAGAGTATCATGCGAAAGAAGGGATATGACGGATTGTTGGAAATCTTGCGGAAAAGAGTTAAAAGATAAGGTTTAGTAAAAAGCCATTAACCTCGTATATTAGCGGCAAATTTAAAAAATATTTTTATGCTAAGATCGGTGCAACACAGAAATCTGGCTCCAGAAGGATATGTTTACACGAGCTATGGTCATCCTAAATATTTAAAGCATGCTGTTGCTTCTGTGGTATCATTACGGCGCTATGATGAAGAACGTCCTGTAGCACTTGTTTGTACGGAGAAGCATAAGAAGATACTTAAAGAGCATAATCTAACTGGGGTGTTTGATATCGTTCATCTTTTGCCTCCAGAACGAGCTTCGATCGTGGGTTTTAAGCACAATATCCATGAATTTATGTTCTTCGAGAGAAATATTTTTCTAGACAGTGATATTGTTTGGTGTAAAGATCCTGACAGCTTATGGCAATCTTTTAAGCCTTATCCATTTACTACGACTGGAACCCAGGTTTCAGATTATTTTTTCGGAGGGCCTAAAAATATTGGAATCGTAGCGGATATCTTTTTTCGACGACGTCAACGCACGCTGAAGCATTTTGGACTCACCTATTTAAGTCGAGTACAAACAGGGCTGATTTTTGCACAAGATTACAATTTGACGAAAAAGGTTTCAGGGTTAGCCCAGAAAATGCTCGATCGGAAAAAAGAAACTCATTTTCGTAGTAGAACGTTGGAGCATGGCCGCAGCGAAGAGTCCTGCGAATGGAGTATTGCTATGGCTATGTCTAAGTTGGATCTACCGGTGTATCCGTGGCTACAGGGGCATACGAGTCCACAGTTAGATTATATTTCTGATTTGACGTCTCATGATCCTGATTTTGAGTATGTTGTCTGCAAGTATTATTGCGATAAGTTTGTTTACAATTTACGCGGACTTAAATCGGATTTGCTCCGGAAGTTTTTGACTAAATTACTTTCCTTGTTTCCAGGTAAAGGAGATTATCTTAAAACTACTCCTTACTGTTTGCATTTTGGATGGTATCACCAGAAACAGCCATTTTATGAATTTTCGGAACGTACTTGGAATTCCCTGAAAAAAGAAAAATTTGGCGAATTGCTGGAGGACAAAAACAGGCTTGCAGAGAGTGTATAATTGGTTTTATATCGAAAAGAGAAATCAAAAATATATAATCAGTTAAGAGAATACTTTCAAGTAATTATTTTACTGTGAGACTGGGCTTGCGTCTCTCGCTTAAAGCGATAGAAAATTACGCTTTCTGTTGAATATTAGTATTGTACATATAGCAATATAGTCGATATCCATCTCATAAGAAGTTCTAATAGTCGTAGATTAGTAGTTTAAATTTTTCAAAAAGATGTACTTGTTATGTAACTTCCAAGCTATTTTTACTTTTAAACTACGTTTATGCGCCTAGCACTGATAACACAAGATTTCCCACCCGAAATTGGAGGAATACAAACCTATTGTTTGGAAATCGCTCAACGCATATTTGATAAATGTGATGATTTTATTGTTATAGCACCAGAAAAGCCTGATTCAGAAGAAACTGATAAAGAATTACCTTTTGATGTTTATAGGATAAATACCCCGAATATGATGTTGGCTTTTACCGCTATTCCCAGATTGTTACCGGTTTTAAAGAGACGTAATATTAATACGGTATTCCATGCGCAATGGCTCACATTGCCTTTCTCGATAGCAGCGCAGAAAGCGGGAGTTGTGGATCGAATTACAGTGGCAGCGCATGCCAGAGAGTTTTTCTTTAATCCTTTTAAAGGTCAGAAAGGTCTTGCCCAGGGCTATGAGAAGTATAAACAGTGGCTTCTTAAAAAAGTAGATCATTTCTTTCCGGTCAGTCATTTTACCGCTGATATTCTGAACGATCACGGTATCGGTTCCGATAAAATTGATGTCGTTATTAATGGTACCAATCCAGAGTTATTTTATCCTGCTGATGCTACGCATCTAAAAGAGGAATTGGGTTTAACTGATAAGAAAATTCTCCTTTCCATTAGCAGGCTCATAGATCGCAAAGGCACCGATACCATTTTAAAGGCATTAGCCTATTTAGTACCGAAGATGCCAGATTTACATCATTTGATAGTAGGAGAAGGACCGCAACGACCTTATTTAGAAGATTTGGTACAAGAATTAAGCATAGAAGATCACGTTACTTTTGTCGGTTGGATTCCCTATAAAGAGGTCAACAGCTATTATAATCTGTGTGATATATTTGTCATGCCTTCAAAGACTCAGCTCCCCGAAGTAGAAGCTTTTGGCATTACCTATTTAGAGGCCAATGCATGCGAGAAGCCAGTTATTGGTACAACTACCGGAGGTATATCTGATGCGGTTATAGATGGCGAAACTGGAATTCTGGTTGAGGAACAAAATCCCAAAGCACTGGCAGGAGCTATCAGGAAAATATTGGAAAATGAATCATTAAAACATTCGTTAGGTCAACAAGGCCGGCAAAGAGTATTGAATGAAGCGAACTGGGATTGTGTTACCAATCGACTGTTTAACCTAATTAAAGATTAAGGATAACTTAGCTGCTTGAATGTTTAATTTCTGATTCGAGTTTATTCAAAAATGAAAAAAATCATCTTTCTGTTTTTTTTAATCACTATTTCACAAACCGTTCTTGCTCAAGAGGCAGATTCCCTTAAAGTATTATCCGACGGTACCATTATTATAGATAATTTTCAGAATCAAAAGGTAGGAGAACTGCCTTCAGGGTGGTACGATCGCAACGCCACGAGCGAGGTAGTCAATGAATCACCCAAAGAGCAGCAAAAATATAAATACCGGGTTTTGCAAGAAGGAAGTAACAAATACCTCCATTACCAGGGTACTAAGGCAATGCATCTCAATTTTCCATTACGGAATAGAAAAAATCTCAATATCTATAAAACTCCGATTTTATCATGGAGAGTACGAGTCGATAAAATACCCGAAAATGCTAATGAAGATGATGATAATCGTAATGACTCTGCTGCAAGTATCTATGTAGTATTTGATTTAGGACACATACTTTTTAAAAAAGTGCCCAAATCTATTCGTTATAGTTGGAGTAGTACTCTTTCTAAAGGAACACAGCTCACGAAACTTTTTGGCAATCAGAAAATTATAGTTGTCCAATCTGGGACTAAAGAAACGGGTAAATGGGTTACTTTCAAGCGGAATATTGTAGAGGACTATAAACGCCTTTTTGGTGATGATCCTCCCAAAAAGCCGTTAGCGATCCTTATTTTAAGTGATGGAGACAGTACAGGTAATCGATCCGTAGCAGATTATGATGACATTGAGCTTAGACCTGCAAACTAATATATGCTATGAATACTATGCTAGTTCCATTATGGATCTCCAGTTGATAGTTGCACTTGAAACAGCTTACCTTTGAAACCACCTAAAACGACTTAAATTAGAAATTTGATTACGGATCTGTACAAGGCTGAATGACAAAAAAACAGCGAGATAGCAAAGTCTCTAAGTATGTTAAAAAGGGTATAAGATACTTGTTGCAGGCAGGTATCATTGGGTATTTAGGATATAAACTCTACACTATTGGTTTAGGCAAGGTATTGGAGTCTCTTCCTACTAATCCAATTTTTTATCTTATTTTCTTCATTCTTTACTTTTCACTTCCATTATCAGAGATTTTGATTTACGGAGTTGGATGGAATTTTCGTGGACTCCGAGCCTTTTTGGTTTTCGTGCAGAAAAAAGTATTAAATACGGATGTATTGGGCTATTCCGGCGAATTATATCTTTTTTACTGGGCAAAAGACAAATTAAACATTCCTGCTGTCGATGCTCTTAAGTTTATCAAAGATAATAATATCCTTTCTTCGTTGTCTTCAACATTGGTATCAGTAGTATTGCTGGCTTTTTTTCTAACTCAGGGATACCTGAATATTTCCGACTATATCCCACAGATCCAAAGTAAACTCACCTACCTGTGGATTGCGCTGGGGATTGGCGTGTTGGGCTTTATAATTTATCAATTTAGAAGTTATATTTTGAGTGTCAGTCTGGAAGAGGGACTCAAAATTGCGAGTATTTATACCAGCCGGCTTATTTTGGCTAATATTTTTCAGGTATTACAGTATAAAATTGCCAAACCTTCGATACCATGGGCTGTTTGGTTTAGTCTTATGGCTGTCCAAATTATGTCCACTCGGATTCCGTTTTTGCCTAGTCAGGATGTGCTTTATGTGAGTATTGCTCTTGAAATGTCTGCCGTGCTGCACGTGCCGGAAACCCAACTGGTGGGCGTATTGACGGCAAACTTGATCCTAAAAAAGTTAGTGGGTGCTATTTCTTTTCTTGTCAGTTCAATTACCCAATCACAGCTTCCACAAAATCCCGGCCAAATCGATATGGATGAAATGAAACTGGTTAATGAAGAGCCTGATCAGTAATTACAGAATTGCCGAAGGTCAACCGGAAGAATTTTGTCAGTTATATATTTTATCGTCTCAGAATCAAAATTTTCGTATAGCTTATTACTCTTTTGAATAGTAGTTTTTGTATTTCTTGATTTCCATTTTTCATTATGATTAGTCACTCTTTGGGCCGTTTTGTGGAATTGATTTACCATATCAGATTCGAAGTCAATAGATAGAAAACAGCAAATGTCTAGCAAAATCTTTTCTGGATTTTCTATCAAGTCATCATAAACAACAAAATGGTGGTTGGGAGCATTCTTGTATTTTTTTGATGCTTTAATACTATTATTCCACCATTTAATACATTTATCTATACTTCGAATGCCTCCCCATTCTTTTGGATAATTTTTAGTGGCTAGATGTAAGCTTGCAACTACTTCAACGCCATTTCTCAGAATATGCAAAAACTTTACTTCTAGGTCTGTACTTGCAATCGAAGAAATATAATGTAGATGACGAGGAGTTTTTTCTATCCATACTGACGTTCTTTCTTCAAGTGAGCTTGCCATCTTGTCAATAATGGTTAAGAGCTTCAAAGACCACTGGCGATGAGTGAATTTTTTAAAATCTGATATATCCTGAAAGGGATGAATATTATCAAACCTATGAGTTGAAAGATAATTTATAATGATATTTCTGTCTTTCATGCCATAAAGCTTAAGATACCTAAGAATAGAATTTATCGGCATAGTTTTTGAGAAAAAGTGAGTTTCTGGAAACGTTACGACTTCAGTATGACTGGCAAGCATACTCTGTAATAGAGTGGTTCCAGAGCGGGGGCACCCTACTATGAAAAGTCGCTCCATATTCATTGGATTGAAGAGTTAAAAAAATCTAGTACTGCAGAATCCTCAAGATACATTTGAAAAGCTTCTTTCTCCTTCTGAGTTAGCCGAAATCTGGGATGTTTAAATAGATTATCTTTGATAAATTTGTACCAGAAATACAATAAAGCATCTTTGGGGTTATTTCTAATTCGACGAAGAAAGTGTTTTTTCTCCCAAGTGTTAGATCCATGATAGCAACGGATGAATAAATAAGAATATTCATCAGGTAGTTGTATATATTTTCTATCCATCCACTTCTTTAGATAAACCGTATCTTCGGCACGGCGTTTATGGGGATATCGAATCGTATTACATCGGCGGTGCATAATACTGCCAGGAATACCATCAGGTAGGAAACCTATATAGGGATGCTGCATATAAGGTTCTTCGTCAAGATGCATTAGAGCTCCGGACAGGCAACAAGCATCGTACCCGTCTTGTAAAACGTTAGACTGAATAGTAATACGATCCGGATGATACCAATCGTCATCATCCCATTGAACTAAAAAATCTCCACTTGCTTCTTCCAACGAACGATTACGAAGATTTCCTAACGTCTTTTTCGGTTTTTGATCCAGCTTCACATACTGCAACATAGAGGAAGGAACTTGTTCCAGAACTCCTTCCAAATCCTGTTTACCGTCATCAATAATTACCAATTCTTTATTCTCATAATCTTGATTCAGAAAACATTTAATGGAACGCTTCATTAGATGTTTTCTGTTGGCAGTAACCATTAAGCAACTTACCAAAGGTTGCTTGTCGCGGACTTGTCTTTCAGGCATGAGAATTAACGTAAGGTATAGAAATTAGTAAGTAATAATATGTCTGATTCAGATGTTTAACTACGCTATTACTCTTATAAATTGACTAATATAAAAAATTAAAAACGGTATTAATATAGCTTTAAGCTGTCTTTAATACGAATTGCATCAATGAAATTAATACAGACGCTACTATTTGTACTCCTTTTATCACACACCGCTTCTTCGCAAAGTACCAAAAAGGCTTCTACACCTTTACAAGTTACATCCAAGGGAAATAAAATTATCGATACGTTTGAAGACGATAGTTTGGGGGCTCTTCCGGAAGAATGGTATAATAGAGATGGTGAAATAAAACCGGCGGAAAATCCCCAAAAAGCTAAAATGTATCGGTATTATATTACCGAAGACATGGGGAATAAATATCTGAAATACGAGGGTGTTGAAGCTCATCATCTTAATTTTCCGCTAATTAACCGGCCTAATGTAAATATATATGAAACTCCTATATTGACCTGGAAATGGAAAGTTGAAAAGTTACCCGAAGGAGCAAATGAAAGAGATGACGATTATAATGACACAGCTGCCAGTATTTATGTAGTATTTGATTTGGGACACGTGCTTTTTAAAAAAGTACCTAAATCGATTCGATACACGTGGAGCTCAACGCTGGAAAAAGGAACGGAGTTATCAAAATTCTATGGTAATCAAAAAATCATTGTGGTCGAATCCGGCCCTAAGCAAGAAGGGAAGTGGCTAACTTTTCAACGTAATATTGTAAAAGATTACAAACGTTTATTTGGAGACGATCCTCCGAAAACGCCATTGGCTATCTTAATACTAAGTGATAGTGATAATACTAAGTCCGGGGTTATTGCCGGTTATGACGATATTATGCTTAAGCGCAAAAGAAAAGATAAATAATTACTAAATAAGTTATACCAAAATGGTTAACTTCCTCGTCGTTTTTAAAACTGTTACGCTTCCGTACTGATGGAGAAAATTCTACGTTTTTTTCGACCACTTTTAAAATTTAACTATTCCCATTCATATTGGGTATTAGGTATCACTATATTTTCAGCTGTGGTACTGGGAGATTTTGCTCTGAATTTAAAGGTCGATACTGATCTGGCAAATCTCTTACCCAAAAAGAATCCTCATGTGCAGGCGCTCGAAAAACTTCAGAATACCGTTGGCGGAGAAACGACCATGGATGTCGCAATAAAGTCGCCAAGCTTTAAGGATAATAAACGTTTTGCCGAAGATCTTATCCGAAAGAGTCTCAAGCTTTACGATCATAAACGGGAAAATTATTTTTTTGAGCGGGCAGAGTTTCGTAAAGAAACCAAATTTCTTCGTAATAACGCTCTCTATTTTGCGACCTCCAACGAGCTGGGAGACATCAAAGGTTATCTTAAGAACGAGATAAAAAAGGCTAAAGAGAAAGCCAATCCGTTTTTTGTCGATTTTGGAGAAGATGATGAGCAGTCCGATCCCCATAAAGACAATATCAAAAGGTTTGAAGAAAGCTATGACGCTCTGATTCCGACCGAATATCCGGTCAGTAAGGATAGTACGGTGATGGTTGTCAAGTTCTATCCTACTGGATCCAAAAGTAATTTGAGCTACTTGCGCAGGATGTTTACTTCTTATGATTCATTGTTGACTGCCATGAATCCCCAATCATATAACAGCCAAATGGAAGTTCGTTATGGGGGACGCCTGCGTAGGCATTTGGCAGAGCTGGATTCCATTATGAACGATGTTTTTAACAGTTTCGCTTCGGGGATTACCAGTGTGCTCATCTTGGTGATGTTATACTTCTTCTTTAAGAAATATATTCATTACCGCAAGGGTAATACCATAGCCGATGAGCATAGTTTCTGGGAACATCTGATGCGCATGCCTATTCCCATTCTTATCATTGGCATCCCCTTGGTTATCAGTTTAGCATGGACTTTTGGGATAACCTACTTTGTGCTTGGAACTCTTAATACCATGACGTCAGTACTGTTTGTTATCCTTTTTGGGATGGGAATTGACTATGGCATTCACTTTTATGCCAGGTATATCGAGTTCCGTGCCCAGGGAGAGCCGATCGAGGAGGCACTGTTTGAAACCTATGATAACACAGGCTCTGCAATTGTGGTAAGTGCTTTAACCACCGCATTTTCCCTTTTTGTATTGATGTTGGCCAAATTCCGAGGATTTTCGGAATTCGGTTTTATAGCCGGATTAGGTATTATTTTGGCATTGCTTTGTATGCTATTTGTACTGCCCTCGCTGTTAGTTATCTTCGAGAAGAAACAGTGGATACTGATCAATGAACGTGTAGAGGATCAAGAAGAGGAACCCCAAACTGTGTTTCATCGCTTCCCCTTTTCTCGCTCTATAGTGATTGTTGGCTTGTTGGTTTCTGTGGTTGTAGCGATGAATTATAACATGTTGGATTTTCAATATGATTTTGGCCAGTTAGAGCCAGATTTTCCTCAATATCAAAAATATAACAAGTTAGCTGCCCAAGTATTTAAATCCAGTAAACGAAATCCGGCATATATCATTGCTGATAACCAAAAACAAGTTCTCGAGATACAACAAAAGCTTCGACAAAAGATGAAAACGGATACGACTAGTCCTACTATTCTGGATGTCGAAGCGCTGCCCGAACGTTTTCCACCTTCGGATACTGCAGCGCAAAATAAGCTTAAAAAGATTGCAGAGATACGTGAATTACTGAATGACCCGTTTATTAAGGATCAGGATGATCTGCAGCTGGATAAATTACGCAGAGCTGCCCAAACAAAATCCAAATTAAATATTGGGCAGATTCCAGACTATTTTAAAACACAATTTCTCAATAAAAATGGAGAGATTGGCAATTTTGTAATCGTGTATCCCAGCGTGGGATTAGCAGATGGGCGAAATTCTATTGCTTTTAAAAACGATGTCGGTGAAGTTACGCTGGATAATGGAAAGAAATTTTACGCTGCCAGTACGTCTATAATTGCTGCCGAGATGCTGGAATTGATGCGTAGCGAGAGTCCCTGGATGGTAGGTGCCACCCTGGTAATGGTTTTTCTACTGATGCTTATTTCTTTCCGTTCATTACGCTGGTCGATTATTGCCATGCTACCTTTGATAGTAGGATTACTATGGTTATTTGGTATCATGATGTTGACGGGCATGATGTTCAATTTCTATAATCTGGTAGTATTGCCGGCTATATTAGGAATTGGAGAAGATAATGGCGTGCACCTGGCGCATCGTTATCGCGAAGAGGGACGTAACAGTATGTGGGATGTCCTCTCAAGTACAGGGCAGCACATCACTATTGGATCTGTTACCACAATGCTTGGCTTCTCTGGCTTGATATTTACCAATCATCCCGGCTTGCAATCTTTGGGAGAGATGGCCTTTATAGGTATTGGATTGACGCTCATAGCCGCCCTCACATTTTTGCCGGCTTTGATACAGTGGCTCGAAGATAAGAACTGGATACGGTTTTAGGTTATTGCGAGGCAGTGCTGACCTACGTATACATAATTGTGTAGAGCTTTAGGTTCGTTAGCCCGCTTTTCTCACCATGAATTTTTCCTTCAACGCCGCAGAGGGACCAATTTCGCAGCGAATTACCGTATGTTGATCTCAA
>Ga0102959_1000066_pt1 | contig 33120 bp, 30 predicted proteins | sample SalPonF2_B_D2_MG_FD_84520 | JGI IMG/M metagenome (GOLD analysis project Ga0102959, IMG submission 84520) | Salt pond soil microbial communities from South San Francisco under conditions of wetland restoration - Salt Pond MetaG SF2_B_D2_MG ...
ATTACAAAGGATGGTGTGCAACCGGTTATGAATCAGTAAAATCCCTTCACTTCACTACAAGTCTGGCCTGAAAACTTGCTATATTTAGGGGAATGGAAAGCATCGGCGACTTCGGCGTAGGATGAGAGGGACTATGATTTTGTCCATCATAAAACCCTATAAATCATAGTTCATATTGATTTCTCTTTTCCTAGTTATTGCTGCTTTTTAAACTATCTTCCCGCTGTCGTTTAAGTCGGTACTGTTTCTGAATCCACTTTCTCCATTTTGCACTTTTCTGCTTGTGTTCCTCAAATGTCTTTGAAAAGGCATGGCTCCCGTCCGGACTGGCAACCATGTATAAGTAATCATTATCCTGGGGATATAAAGCAGCCTTGATGGAGCTCAAACTTGGATTTGTTATCGGACCCGGCGGCAATCCCCGGTGCAAATATGTGTTATAAGGATTATCAATTTTGTAATCCTCATATAACAGCCGACGCCGTTTGCCAATAATAAAATTGATTGTGGGATCAGCCTGTAATCTCATCCCTCTTTTAATTCGATTCCAATACAAGCCGCTAATAACCGATTTTTCGCTATCCACCTTGGCTTCCCACTCAATAATGGATGCAAGCGTAACAATATCATCAACGGACTTATCCAGCTCGTTGAAACGACTTTTATGGGCAGAGACTACGGTTTTATTAAAGACTTGCAGAATCCGTTTAAATACTGATTTTGGGGATGATGTCCAATACAAAGAATACGTGTTGGGATAAAGACGCCCAATCACATCTTTTTTTTGCAGGTCAACCGATGACAAAAAAGTACTGTCACTTAATATCTTGGCAAAAGCCAGCGAATCAAATTGAAGATCCTGAGAGACGGAAGTAATGATCTCTCCTTTCATTCTACCGGGCAAAATGGTCATTGATACCGGATCCTGTATGCCTCTTGCCAACTTGGAAAGGAACCGATTATAAGTAAAGCCATGGTCGATCTGATAATGTCCTTCCCTAAAATTATGCCAGCCCAGGATATCGGCCGCCCATCGAAATTCATTGCGGCTTCTGATCAGTCCTGAATCTTCCAAAACATTCGTTAGTTCAGGCAATTTTGTGGTCTGATCGAGATACAGATCCACTGCATGGTCTGATGAGATCGCATTTGAATCGTTTAGTCGCGACCATCTTGATTCCGCAACGATAAACGCGGTCAGAAAGCATAAAAGCAATCCGAAGATAAGCTCATCACTTGAAAAAGGTATTTGTTGAAATTTTTCTTTCAATAGCCGGACTCAGAGAAGTTATCTTCTTTGAAGTTTAGAGAGCAAACGCAGAATTTCTATATATAGCCATACCAGCGTTATCATCAGTCCAAACGAGGCATACCATTCAAAATACTGCGGAGCCCGGGCCTGAACGCCTTTCTCGATCATATCGAAGTCTAAGACCAAGTTTAAAGCAGCCACTCCCACGATAACCAGGCTAAAGCCAATGCCCATTAGCCCACTACCTTCAATAAGGCTCAGATGAATTCCAAAGAAGCTTAATATAATGCTGGCAAAATAGACCAGGGCAATACCGCCAGTTGCGGCTACAACACCCATCCTGAATTTGCGGGTAACTTGGATAAGTCCCGAACGATACACAATCAGCATAGCGGCAAAAACCCCCAGCGTTAAAAAGACGGCATTATAGACAATCCCATTGTAAGCTTGTTCGAACATCAGTGAAATGCCGCCTAAAAATAATCCTTCGAGCGCTGCGTAAATAGGGGCCGTTATCGGGGACCACTCTTTTTTGAAAATAGTGACCATCGCCACGATGAATCCCCCAATGGCACCGCCAAAGATGAGTCCTGTTGAAGGTGCAGACCAGCTTATGGAGGCACCAAGCAATAATATTAAAAACAAAACACCTGTTTTATTGACCGTACCGCTTATTGTCATGGCTCCATCAGCGGGAACAGCCTGATCTACTTCCTGGAAAGTTTTCTCGCTAAGTGTAGGATTTCCGGATTTCATATATGTTGGTTCATTAAATTTTTATTTGAATATACCATCTAGCTGTGAGTAATAACAAAATTCAGGCAAAAAAATTTTATTAAAAAATAGCGTAACAATTTGTCTTCGATAAACGTAGTACGATTTGGAAGAGCAACAATTTGGATGCTTCTCAAGCACCAAATGCCCTAAAGAAAAAAGCTCCCAACTTTGATCGGTTGGGAGCTTTTCTATTATGCCGATGCAGGAGCTTTTCTGGAGCAACAGATTTGGACGCTTATACCCTCAGGGGTTATCCTATAAAATACTTGGCTGATTGTAGGTCGAAGCGCTGCTTCGGCAGCTATTAGACCAGCTAAGAGTTCTTCCCAAAACGGGACCTGCCACCGATTGGCCAGTAGTATCAAAGCCTCTTCGACAGGCAACATTCGTTGGCGGACTTGCTGCTTTCTATCAGGCCGTGCAACAGATCCTGAATCAGGCCTTCACACTTCCCGCTAGCTTCCCTGTTGCGAGTCGGCCTGTCCAGGATGACACCGAAGTTGCAATAAGTAGGACTGCTTGGTTTGTCATCCCGGACCCCGATCCGGGATCTGGTGCAAGGAGCTTTTCAAAGGTAAAAGATAGATAAACGACCGGACAGAAGCATCAAAGCCACTTTATATCCAGATAAAACTGGTTCCGTCCAAGAAAGTATGCCTTAAGAGAAGCAGAGCTCCAAGGCTATTGGGGTGCGTATCGGAGGTTCGAAACCAGATAAAGAGCAATCTCTTGAATGTCTGCGGGTTCAGACCCACCCTCTTGTTCTCCACTTCCTGCTGGCATGTACTGGATTCTGTCTTGCAGGATGACATGAATGCTTAACCTGCCGCTAATATTATATGTTAAAACGTTGGATTAAACCGTACCCAGAAAACCGGGGCCCGGCTCGTATTATTAAGATCCCAAGCCATTTCAAAACGAATCAGGCTGGAACCAATTCCAATTCCTCCATTGTGCTTCAGATCGGATAGCTTAAATCGATCAAGTCCCCCAAATGGATTGCTCGAATCTTCCAAACGAGGATCGTAATCGGTCCATCCTGAATCCAGGAACAGGCTAATATAGAAATCATTGAAATCGATCCAGCCATTGGAACCAAAACGGGGACTGCCGAACTGCAGTTCAGCATTACTCAAGATCATCTGGTTGCCGGCTCCCATTGACTTATATGGTAATGCTCGCAAAGAGCCAATGCCACCTAGGTACAACTGCTTAAATCGCGGGGATTCTCCGGTAATGGTTGACATTCGAAGCCGGTATTTGAAGACGCCGCCGGGTTCCAAATGGATGTATGAAATTAATTCCCCCGTATATTTTTGATAATTAAAATCAGAGTCCGTACCAATTCCCGGATCTGCAAACTCGGCGGTACCCGTCAAGGAAAATGTAAAGCCTTTTGACAGGACCAGCCGTTTGGGATTGAATGAAGCTGAAAAAGTAAGACTTGTTATATTTGCCGTATCAGAGGGTAAAGCAGTTAAAGCGCCAAATGATGGGCTATGAACTGGAGGATTCGGACGATAGCGATCACCAGATCCAAACAACGCCCAATCCGTCGTCTTCGACAGACTATTAAATCGATCATCACTAAAAGCCAGCCCCCCTTCGAAATACCGGTTCGACCGTGTTAGCAGGTAAAACCCCCATCCTTTTTGTTTGTAATAATCCAAGTAGTCGTATCCGCCAAAGAAAGCCGTCAACGTTGTCTCATTAAGTCCCACTCTCCAATTATCATTGGTAGTGGTTGCATTGTGATATTCCGCCCCTATCATTACATGATGCTTGCGTCCGATATACTTCTCCATACCAAGGGTATATTGCCATTCTTTCTGACCGGTAGAATATCCAATAAGCCCCTGTAAGTGAATCTCGGGGATACCCAGCAACCAATCATCCTGATACCACTGCATTCGCTCTTTACTGATGCCCAGGAATAAAGCATCTACCCTGTTGTAATGAATCATCGGCAGGTTGGGATACACGGAATAAAGCGGATTTGAATTGTAAGGACCGGCTTCAATGACTCCGCGAAAATCGAGTCCTTCCTCATTAAGTTGGCTAACAAAGTGTTTGGTATCATGATCTTCGGACTCAGAAACCGAATATGGATCTGTATTGGGATGCCGTAACAAGTCTTTTAGCGGGGCTGAGAAAAATGGGTCATTTTTAAAAGGGTCGTTTTCTGTAGTATCCGGTTTTAGCTGGGCCAAAGCCGGGCCAGTAAAAAGAAATATTAATCCTACCGCTATAAGAGTTCGTCGCATCATAAATCCCGAAAATAATCTTATTTCGCTAACTAATTTACGCATTAAAAACTAAAATGTTACGGCTATTGTTTGACCTTCATAACGATAATGGTGATATCATCTTCATGAGATTTTGAACCAGCCCATTGATCAATCAGCTTGGTAATCTGAGATAGAATATCTGATGCTGAGGAATCGGCAGATTCTTCGAAAGCTCGTTTTATTCTTTCCAGACCAAGCTGCTCACGCTGATCATTGAACAGTTCCATCAGCCCGTCACTCATCAGCAAAAGAGTATCCCCTTCTTTCACTTCAAGTTTTTCCTCCCGGTAAGGGTAATCAATTTTACTCCCCAATGGCATGCCTTTAAGCCGCACTTCTTCTACATCCTGCTCGTTGCGATTGTATCTAAGGCAGGGAGGCATGCCGGCCGAGGTCAGATATACATGTTCTTCATTACATTTCAATAATAACAGCCCCATATACATCATCTTTAAATCCATGTTGCGGATGCCCGATGACATACGACGGATAATCCCCAGGTTATCGTATTCATTTGCCAAGGTGTGGAAATAGCTTTTGGCTGTGGCGACCATAATACCGGCTTTCATGCCGTGTCCCGTTGCATCCCCTACGGCCACCGTGAGTGTGCCATTCTTTGCCATGCTGAAATCATAGTAATCTCCGCCTACTTCTTGCGCAGTTTCCATGAACACGGCAATATCCCATTTATCTGTTTTGGGAATTTGCTTCGGTAGCATCGACAGCTGCAATGCCCGGGCCTCTTCAAGCTCCTCTGATTTTCGTTTGTTCTCTGCCTCAAGCAGCTTACGTTCCAGCTCTTTTTGCTTATTCTGCCGTTCCTGCTCCAACGAGCGCTCTGATAGGTGTTTTACTTCAACCAACTTATGTTCGAGACGCTTCTGCGTAATGGCAAACTGCCGGGAAAGATATATCGACATGGAAAAAATGAGCAGGGACGAGCCGACAATATTGCCTAAAACGGGATCTCCATTAGTTATTTCTAAATTGGTTAATACCGTATAAAAGATGCCTCCCGCAAATCCTGTTAATCCGGTGCCAATAATCAAGACACCTTCTTTATTTCTAAAGAACGAAAGCATTAAAACTCTGCTGATTTCAAGCAAGGTGATCAATACAAACAGCTCGCGATAGATATCAAGTCCCCGGGCATTAAACCAAGTTGCCACAGCCAATCCCAGGCCTACCAGTAAAAATCCCCAGAATTGTATTGGATTCTTCTTCTCATAAAAAAGACTGTAGGTAAAACGCAAAGCATAAACTACGGTAAACAACCAGGCAATTAACGAGAGCCGATAATAGGTAATGATCATCATCGGTGAATCGGCATAGGTGCTTTCAAGTGTAGAAAAAGTTAAAGCAGCCAGGAAGAACGTAAAAAGGGCAAAGTAAATGTTTTTTTCTTCAGAGGGATAAAAGACGAATAACAGAAAATGGATAATGGTGAAAGCAATTAAGCCGCCCGCAAAGAAAAGCTGATACCAGGGAGTGCTGCTCATCTGTTGAATAGTTGCCTGAATGGATGAGTTGAGATCCCCAATCAAAAAACGAAAACCGGCGCTAAAACCATAATCCGTATAAGTTGAGGTGTGGTAATTAGCGTATCGTACCGCGAGTACATGCTGATTAGTATCGTCAATCACGAACGGACGCGGCCGGTTATCGCGATGCGGAATATTTTCATTTTCGAAGACCGAAACCTTTCCAATGTCGTATATTTTTTTACCATCCAGGTATATTTCGGACGCTCCATGATGCTGCTCGGCTATCAGCGCCAGCGGGTAGCCAACCAAAGAACTGTCAACTTTAAAATGAAATCTAAACCAGCCAATGCCCTCCCAATCAATAAAAGAGAGATCGGATGGACCGAGATAGGTGCTCATTTTTTGCCAGGTAGAATCGTTATACTGTGGATTCGACCAACGATGATTATCCCCCGGCTTGAATAGCCACGTGTCGGATATATAGATAATATTATCATCTTGGTTAATATCCGACTTGCTGAGGGTGACAACATTATTTGCGGATTGAGCCAACGCCGCCAATGGCAGGTTGCTGCATATCAGTAACAACATGAAGCCCCAACATGTTATCTGAAATATTTTGTTACTATTTATATTGAGTACCCTCAAAAGCCCAAAAGATTATTTTATTTTAAGTGATATAGTTCCGGCGTTGGTAGTCAGGCTGATCGGCGGACCACCATTTTTATACGTACCCTCGATCTTCCCTGTTTTTATATCACCGCTCACCTGATTTTTGCGATTAAAATTTATTTCTGTGCCTCGCAATAAGAGTTGGTATCCCTCAAATTCCGGAACTTCCAGTTGAATATTACCAGCTGAGGTCTGCAGGTCGATCCCCTGTTTTACCTCAGTAAAATTTGCCCTGATATCGCCCCCGCCTACACGTCCGAGCATGGAACCTGATATTCGTTCGGCAATAAGTTTACCACCATTTGTCTTAAGACGAATTTCACCGCTATTTTGATCTAATAATATATTTCCACCATCGGTCTGGGCAAAGATGGTACCACTACTATTGCTTACTTTTATATTGCCCCCCAGGGTATAAGCCTCCAATCGCCCCCTAATGTCAGATACATCAATACTGCCCCCGTGTGTTTTGATGGATTGTTTACCGTGCACATGCTGTAAGTTCACTTTACCTCCCAGTGTTTTAAGCTCTGTTGAGATATGCTCCGGCACATACACCCGGAATGAAAAACTAATCTGATCACTGAAAAAACCGGTTTCCCGATGTTTTCTTTCAACCGATGCCATCACTTCGGTACCGCGTTTGAGCATGGTGATACGAAAATTGTCCAGGTTATTGGAATTCGACCAGAAAGCAAATCCACGATCGATATAGAGCTCCACTTTCACCTTGTTATGAGAAGACGAGGGTACAACATCAATATTACCTGCCACCGTAAATATTTTAAGCGAACCGGGACCATCGATTTCAAACTCTTTCGTCATATACGGCTTATCCTCTCGACCGGATGATGTTTCGTCACTGCGATCATGGACGGGATTCGCCATCACCAGCGGGACAAATAGAACTCCCAATATGATGGTGATTAAAAGCTCTTTCAAAAGATGTCTGTTGATAATTGAGATTAAAGCCAAAGCAAGATCCGAAAATTATATACCAGTTACTATCACTTACGTAAAACCGGATAGTGAGTTACGAGGATTATATGGGAATTATAATTTGTTAAAGATGGGGAGGTCGCATCAATTTTATCAAAGTGTTGCTTCTCTTGTGTCTATTTAGCTAATGAAGCTGCTTCCCGGGCTACATCCCTGTTATACTCAAATGCCAGGTTTTTATAATTGATGATATCAACAATAGTACCGATAGCGCAAAGTCCCATTGTAAATAGATACAAGAGCCCCATCCCTATTTGTCCTAATATGAATCGATGAATACCGGAGACTCCAAAAAATCCGATGACCGCTGTTAATAGGATCATTTGCGGATCTTTACGTCTTGCACGGTAAACTCTCGTAAATCGATCGGCCGTTTCATCATCCATCGGGTGCATCAATTTAGAAACATATGCTGCTTCATCCCCCTCAAGTTCAGGCAAATACTCAATAATTCTGGCCATAATACTAACTTTTAGATGTTGTAATTGTTTTTTCTGGTTTTTCTATATAGAAGATATATGATTCTAGTACTTAAAATTATTATAGTAAAAGGTCCCAAAATATTTGCTTCCATAGCATTATAAAGTTCACCGTGAAAAGTAAAAGCTATTGAATGCCCCAGTCCATCACCAAAACAAAATGGAAAACCCACGGCATCAAATAAACATAAATCAGGTCCATTGGCAGCATGCGGATTCATCAAAGCCAACAGGAGCAGCCCGGCGCTAAAAGCTGAAATTTCGAAATAATTTTTAAACCAATATTGAACTTTTGCTTTCATCTTTCATCCCTATCTACGATAAATAATCCCAACTTGTTACAATGTAAATAATCCCAATTGTTATAAAAATGGAAAATCATTTGGGGATGGGATAAGAGCGTTTCCTATCATTCAGCATGAAGAAAGTGCTTGATTTAGTGATAAGCTTCCCTCCTGTAATCCCGGACCCCGATCCGGGATCTGGTGCCGGGAACTTTTCATGGGCAACAGGTTTGCCAGCAGCTATTCAGTTGTAACAAAGCCTTTTCAAAACCTGGCGACTAATGGCTTTCGGGGTGCCTTCCCATGGATCCTATATTAGATTCTGTATCAGGCCTTCCCACTTCCCGCTAGCTTCCCTATTGCGAGTCGGCCTGTCCTGGATGACACCGGAGTAGTAATAAATAGGGCTACCCTCTGGCGTGTCATTCCGGGCCCCGACCCGGAATCTGGTGCAAGTGCCCTTTCAAAGGCAATGGGTAGGCCATCGATTGGCAGGCGAAATCAAAGCTCTTCCAGGACGGCAGTCGATGGCAGCTAAGTTGTCTTTTCCCAAGACCGGCCAACAGCTGCTGAAGTGGCTGCCGAATCACGTCCAGCACTAACGGCCCAACAGGACAATGCGGTAGGTTTGCAAAGCCCTTGCTAAAATATTTTAAATCCCAGATCAAAAATTGATCGCTTATTGCTTTTAAATTAGTTTAATCTCCATACTTATTCGATATTTTAAATCAAAGAAAGACCAATATCTATCGCGGCATGAATGGCATTTCAGGATTCCAGTCTGCAAAACGTTGTGTAATGAAATTAATCCAAGGAGTTGTAATATTTATCCTAGGGTTTGTTCCAATCTGTCTGCAAGCACAACAAAAAGAAGATACCCTACAGGTCAACTTACGCCCTATCGAAGTTACAGCTATTCATACTACGATCAGTGCGGCAGATGCACCCCTGGCATTAAGTACCTTAAACAGGAGTCTGGCAACACTGAATAGCTCGTCATCACTATCCTTAAAAAGCGTTGGCGACCAACTACCCGGCCTTTGGGTTAACGACCGCCAGAATTACGCCCTGGGAAACCGTATGACAATACGCGGAGTTGGCTGGAGAGCCGCTTTTGGAGTCAGGGGTATTCAGGTAGTACTCGATGGAATTCCCCTGACCGTGGCAGACGGACAATCGATGATCAACATTATTGATCCGGCCTTTATTCGACATGCTGAAGTAGTCCGCGGACCTGCAGCTACCTATTGGGGGAACAGCAGTGGCGGTGTACTCTATTTATCCACCCGGCCGCCGTACAAGGACCAGGAAAATGCTTTGCGCTTAAGAGCGGTGGCCGGATCTTTTGGGATGAGAAAAGCAGAGGCGGAATATTCGTTGGCCAACAAAAACCGGCAGATGGACATTTATTCCAGTTATCTTTATACAGATGGCTTCCGCGATTATAGCAGTGCAAAAGTTTTTCGTTCGGGGCTAACAGGATCTGTAAAATTGACTTCCAAAAGCAGGTTGAAATATCAGGGCAACTTGATTTATATGCCCGAGGCTCAACATCCCAGTAGTCTTACCAAACAGCAGGCACAAGATGATCCCACGATGGCAAGATCTTCTTTTGTTTCTTCGGGGGCCGGCAAAGATATCACGCAGGGGCAAGCGGGGCTATCATATATTCTGGACACCTCAATTGGCGCTATAAATGTAACCGGTTATGGCATTTATCGGGATTTAAACAATCCTCTGCCCTTCGGCATAATTACAATTAACCGCTGGGCAGGCGGACTCCGGGCCACATTGGACAAAAGCTGGAATACTTTCGATTTACAAATTGGAGCCGAATCGAAGTTGCAAAATGACGATCGTACTGAATTTGATAATGTTGGTTCTCCAAAGCGAGGGGGTATTCAGGTTGATCAAATTGAACGGGTTTGGAATCAGGCCCTTTTTGTTACAGGAACATACGCCATTGGAGCGGTCAATATTTTGGGAGGATTGCGATACGACCGCCTGCGATTTAAGGCTGATTCGTCGATAACCGATCAATCCGGGGAACGTACCTTTGCTTCGTTAAGTCCAAGTATTGGTATCAACTATACTCCCGGCAACCAAACCATTTTTGCCAATCTCAGCACTTCGTTCGAAGCTCCCACGACAACAGAACTCGTAAACCGACCTGGTGGTGGCAACGGTTTCAATCCGTCACTCCAGCCAGAGCATACGCTTGGACTAGAGCTGGGTATCCGGGGAAACATGATGAATAATTCGCTCGACTACGATTTCACTCTCTATCATATGTGGATTCGGGATCTGCTTTTCCCGTATCAGCTCCAATCCAATGGTCCCACCTATTATCGAAACCAGGGGGAAACCAACCATTCCGGTATAGAAGCGAAAATTGACTGGCAAGTCAATCGGAACTGGAAACTGTCAGCTACGGCAAATGTTACCCATGCGGAGTTCAAAAAAGCCGAAACAATTGATAGTCTGCCACTGGCCGGAAAAGCAGTTCCCGGGATCCCAAAATATCGCCTGCACAGTCGGCTTAGTTGGTCTCCAGGTCATTTCCTTACCGCCCTTTCGTATCAATATGTAAGTAATTATGCAGTCAATAATTTAAATACTGCATCCAATGATCACTATGGTATTTTCGATATAAAACTCAGTTACGATAATCTTCTACAAGATTCTTCCACCCGTTTGCAGCCATTTATAAACGTTAAAAATATTTTCGATACACGCTATAATGGCTCGGTTGTGGTTAATGCGTACGGATCCAGGTATTACGAACCTGCCCCGGGAAGAAACTGGCAGATGGGCCTAGCTTTAAATTTCTAAATAAGGTGAGTTCGGTATAAGATTTCAATGTAAAAGGGAATCACCATGTGCTTTTTAGAAGTAGGAAATAACTCATCCCCCGTCCCCCTTCTGTTTGCCGGGGTTGCCCGAGTGATTGGAGTTGCTACATTTTGGTAGACACCCGGTTAAGGCATAGATTGTGGTTGAAGGCCAAAGAGCGGTGAGTGAGCAATTCATACCGGTATGGGTTGTGTTTGCAAGCGCATAGCGAGACGGACCATTGAATTGGCTCCGACAACTGTCGGAGGGACGGAGCCGGTTCGGGATTTGCCGGCGGCGATTTTTTGGGTTCCAGCTTGCTGGTCCCGAAACCTATCGGGATTTGATCGCTCAAAAACAGTAACAGAACTAAGCGGCAAGCTATGAAAGGATATCCCAAGTAAAGAAAGGTAGATTATCGGAATCAAAAGTTATCTCGAACTCAGGTTAAATAAGGTGATTAGCATCTAATCCGAAACGGTATTATGCTATGCCTTCAATAAGTAGGAAATAACTCATCCCCCGTCCCTGCCTGCAGAATATTCCATCCCTCATCGGATGAACGGAGCTTACCAATTCAACAGGTGGCTGTCTTTTCATTCATCCGCCTTCAAACCCAGAAGGCGGATGAGCGTAGTTGGCATTTTTTGGATAGTTCTTTATTCCCGGCCACAGTCAGGATTTTCATCCTAAAAATAGGACAGATTCTTTCGGAAGCTGATTTCGATTCTATTAATTTATCTCGAACTCATGTTAATCTATTTCGGGTGATTTTAGCATAACTTGTAACAAAAGCCCATTCAGCTATCTTGATAATAAATACGAGATACTAAGCGGTAGTTAACGGAGGAGGTTATGTTAAAACATCTGTTATTTATAGTCTTATTATGTGGTGGTGTTTATTACTACTGGACTACTCGTCCGGTTACACACGGTCCGGGCGTGGTAGCTCCGGACAAACCCAGGCAACAAGAAGTCTATAATGTGAAAAAAATGCACTATAAGGATATACAGATCGTGCCCAAGGCAAAAATCACCCTGGAAGCGCGAGTACTGTCTATAAAAAATTACTATTTCGACACTTTTTCAGATCTAACGCCTACGGACATTGTCTTTGGCTGGGGTCCGATGTCTGATGAAACCAATCTGAACACGATTATGGTTCGCCAATCTGATCGCTCTTTTTATTTTGAGATGACCAATCCTCCCATACCACAGCCTAAGATGTGGAGTCATACGGCCAATATGCATCTGATAGGATCAACCCAAGACATCAGAGATAAAGTCGGAAGCCTCCGCAGGGGGCAGATTGTACAGATTAAAGGGTATCTGGTCAATGCCGATGCTCCTGAGGGTTGGACGCTAAAGACCTCACTCAGCAGAACCGATATAGGAAAAGATTCCAGTGAATTGGTTTGGATAAATAGCCTAAGTATTCTTTAATTGTGAGAGTTATACTTTTAAAAAAGTGAATTCAAATAATTACAGAATTTTATAGGCAAAAATATGTCCTGGCTTAAAGAGGTTATTGTAGATATCGTAGCTACGGTATTAATTATTATCGCTGTTTTTATCAATCAGTCTATACTTACCGGTATAATTTTGGGATATACTGGGTTATTGCTTATTACAAAATTGCTGGTACTGTTTGGAGATGGATTTTTGAACATGATGAATAAGGCCAGGACGAATGCCCCTCGCTGGTTTACCCACATGCTATACGCCGTAAATACTGCGGTATTACTGTTTTTTAAATGGTGGTATGCCGGAATTGGTTGGGCCGTTATTTGGATTCTTTCGTACCTGACCCAACGAAAACTTGACCAAAGAAGAGGAAAGGCCTAATCATCATACCTATCCCCTCCCTGCTATGTGTTACCTCTATTTTTGCGCCCCTAATACATTCATCGCTAATTTATACACCGCTGACGGTGTTGTAATAAACAATGTTTTGTCATGCTGGCCGCCCCATTCCATATTCGTCCCGCGGGCCGGCAAGTCAATTATCTGAATGCGTTCTCCCTGGGCATTAAAGACATGAATACCTCCAGGTCCCATTGAATACAGGCGACCGTCTTTATCTACCGCCATCCCATCGGCAGCTCCCGAATCGCCGGAAGGCCCAACGCTGGCAAAATGACGGGGATTGACTAATGATCCGTCATCCGATACATCAAACACTTCGATATGACCGGTCGCAGCATCGTTGACATACACTTTGCTTTCGTCCGGCGATAACACAATACCATTAGGTTGCTTGAACTTATCGAACATTAGTTGAGGGTCATGTCCCCGTTTTAACATATAAACACCATTCACCGAAAGCACTTTTTCGCTGTCACTTACGCCGAAAGGCGGATCCGTAAAATAGATCGTTCCATCGGATGAAACCGTCACATCATTCGGGCTATTTAGCCTTTTTCCATGGTATGCTTTAGCCAATATGTGCAATTTTCTGTCTTTATCGATCATAGATATCATCCCATCATGCTGGGCAATCACCAATTTTCCATTTGGCAACGCAGTAATACCGTTTGAATGGCCTGAAGGCTTAACGTAAGGTGTTGCCTTATCTGAGCCCGGCTCCCATTTATAGATCGTATTAGCGGGTATATCACTGAACAACAGAAAACCATCGGGGTGCCAATACGGTCCTTCGGTAAATTGATAGCCCGACGTCACTTTTTGAGGTTCTGCTCCCTCCTTCACTACATTTTGCCCTAAAAGTACCGCGGGCGACAATAGCAATCCGACCAATAACAATCCCCAAATTTTAAATCTCATTGCATCCATATTTTCCTGTGATTAATTGGAAAGTATATTTTAATATTGTCTTTATTTTTTAAGTTTAGTGTAATCTTATACTTAGGAATGAAATTGTAAAGCTAAACATTTCAATAAATGAGAATAATCTTAAACAAATAAGAATTAGGCTATGAAATATATCAAACTCGGCTTTATCCTGTTTTTACTTTTACTTTCGGGGTGTAGCCAGTCATCTTCTCAAAATGGTGCGACTGGCGACAATGGGGGGATTACACTTCCCAAAGGCTTCCAGGCAACGGTAGTGGCTGATAGTGTAGGCAAGGCACGCCATATCGTTGTTGCAGATAACGGCGACGTCTATGTTGCTTTATCCCATGCACACAATGGAAAGGGGATTGCCGCCCTTCGAGACTTGGATGGAGATGGCGTTGCTGATCTAAAGCAATACTTCGGCGATTTGACAGGCACCGGTATCGATATTCACAACGGTTATCTCTATTTCAGCAACGACACCTCGGTCATACGTTATCAAAGGATTGGGGATGAACTGGTACCCTCGACAGCACCCGAAACGATTGTAAAGGGATTTCCGGTTCAACATCAACATGCGCCAAAAGCCTTTACATTTGACAAGAGCGGACATATTTATGTGAACGTTGGCGCTCCTTCTAATTCTTGTCAGAAAAAAGATCGTACTAAAGGCTCACCCGGTATCGATCCATGTCCTCTGCTTAAGAAACATGGAGGGATTTGGAGATTTGACGCCAATAAAACAGGACAAACGCAGGAAGACGGTCATCGCTATGCTACAGGCTTGCGTAACGTTGTAGGACTCGATTGGAATGATACCAATAATTCTCTGTATGTCATGCAGCATGGCCGAGATCAGTTATATCAAAACTGGCCGAAATATTATACTAAAAAACAGGGAGCCGAATTACCGGCCGAAGAGTTTTTTAAAGTAGAAGACGGCGATAATTTCGGATGGCCGTATAGTTATTACGATCAGAATAAACAAAAAATCATGCTGGCTCCGGAATATGGTGGCAACGGCAAAAAGACCATTGCGGATAGTAAATTTGCCGGTAAATTCAAAGAACCCATTATGGCATTTCCGGGCCACTGGGCACCGGATGATTTGATTTTCTATACCGCTGATCAATTCCCTGCAAAATATAAGAATGGAGCCTTCATTGCTTTCCACGGCTCCTGGAACCGGGCTCCCTTGCCTCAAGAGGGATATAATGTTGCCTTTGTTCCATTTAAAAATGGAACGCCTTCCAGTGACTATGAAATCTTTGGCGATGGTTTTAAGGGTGCAGACACCCTAGAATCACCGAGTGATGCCAAATATCGCCCGGTTGGCACGGATGTTGGTCCGGATGGAGCATTATATGTATCGGAGTCAGAACAAGGTAAAATTTGGCGTATTACTTACACTGGAGAGTAAGTAAACTCTCATTTTCGTATAACCGGGATAAGTGCTAAAGGCCTCTGTTAATTACTTATCCCGGTTATTTTATAATCACTGTTCCTCTACAAATTCGATAGCCTCCTTAATTTCGTCAATCAACGGATCAAATTTCCTTTTCACGGCACGCTGATTTATCCACCAAACAAACGCTCCCAGTAAAATAACTATGCCTATATAAACAATTTTAGCGGTGAGTCCAGTATCAAATCCCATTGCAAATAAGAACAAGCCGGTTCCTATCGGTAGAATGTACCACCAGGCAATATTTTTCAGTAGTCTCTTTTGTTTTTTTATGTTCCGTATTTCCAAATTCAGATATTCTTTCATAGGTCGATCCGGCGACGGGGCATTTTCACCAAAGGATTGATGCTGCGTGCTTTTTAACTTGTACCAGATCAACATTCCAGATAAAATAATAGTGATACTTCCCGCTTGCTTCCAGACGGAATTCGTCGTAAAAAAGATGCTGCCGTAACTTACAATGAGTATAATACAGGCAATAAACTCCATCCGATCACGAGATTAAATTTTCTCTTCAAGCGAAATCATCCTGTTATTAATCAGCATCATAAGTTCTGATCGTGAATACTCCCTATCCCTGCTGCTTTGCTGTTTCCAAATATGTTTAAGTTCGTCAATCTCCATTTTCTTCTTCGATTATATTAGAAAGTTTGTTCTTAATTCGATGTAATTTTACGCCTACATAATTTTCCGTAATGTCGGTGACAAAAGCGATTTCCTCGTAACTAAAATCCTATAAATACATGGTGATGATGGCCTTTTCAGAAGGATTTAGCCTGGATATCGCATCATAAAGCGTAACTACACGTTGGTCTTCGTCATTGGGTAAGGTGTAAGAAGCATTGTTCTGCGATTTTTTCTCTTTTTTTAGTTTTTGAATAGTAATTCTGACGTGTTCTCTTTTTCCTCATAAAGGAAATAGCCGTATTAACAGCCAATCGATAAATCCAGGTATCAATTTTTGCCTCTCCGTTAAAAGATGGTAAAGAACGCCAAATTTGAATAATAATTCCCTGGTAGATATCCTCTTCTTCATCCAGACGATCCGCATAGGTACGGCTCAAGTGCTTAAGACGTTCTTCATTGTCCTCAATTACCTGCGTAAAATCTTTGTCCGCTATGTCCACTTCTGGATAATTTTCGTTGTAAATCCGACTTTTCCTGTTTTACATATGTTTGTCGTTTCTCATTATCAAAAACTTACAGATTTAATATTTCAAGTCATTAGTTTTCAACAACCCCAGAAATTGTAGGTAGTCAAATTATTTAACTATACTTGAAGTCTGTTTTTAGAGAAACATTTTTTAATGATTAAGCAAGTAGGTTAGGCTTCATGGCATCATCTTCTAAGAAAGTGATTTATGCGGCAATGGCAGGCAACTTGCTCATTGCCGTTACCAAGTTCATAGCTTCGTTCGTAACCGGCAGCTCTGCAATGCTATCCGAAGGTATTCATTCCACTGTTGATACTGGTAATCAGCTTTTAATATTGCTGGGGTTAAAAAAGGCTGCCAAGCCGGCGGATAAGGAATACCCTTTTGGGCATGGTAAAGAAGTTTATTTCTGGAGCTTCGTTGTGGCGATCATGATATTTGCCGTTGGTGCCGGCATCTCGGTTTATGAAGGTATTCAGAGCCTATTGCATCCCCATGCTATCGACAATCCGATGATGAATTATATTGTAATTGGATTGGCGATGATTTTTGAGGGGGCAGCCTGGTATTTTGCTTTAAAGGAATTCCGGAAAACAAAAGGAAAACGGACTTATTATGAGGCCATCCACAAAGAAAAAAATCCAACAACCTTTGTAGTCCTTTTTGAAGATTCTGCAGCAATGTTGGGCTTAGTTGTCGCCTTTTTCGGTATAGCCATAGGTCAGTGGACGGATATTCACATTTTTGATGGTATCGCTTCAATTTTGATTGGTATTATACTAGGCATCACGGCGGCCTGGCTTGCTTATGAGACAAAAGGTCTGCTTATTGGAGAAAGTGCGGATCCCAAAATCGTACAAGGCATCAACCAATTGATTGCTTCCAAAGGCGAAATTGAGAAAGTAAACGAGATACTAACTATGCACATGGGACCTCAGTTTATACTGCTAAACCTCTCTGTGGATTTCCAAGATGATTTAAAAGCCGGTGCCATTGAAGAAAGTATCCAAAATATTACTAAAGAAATTAAAAATACGTTTCCTCGTGTAAAACGAATTTTTATAGAAGCAGAAAATAAAAGCTGGTACACTTCAGAGGATAATTCAACAAGCCCAATTCAAGATGTAACAAGCGAATGAAAATGATCAAAGTATTTATAAGTATTCTTTTTCTGGCCGGCTTGAATCTAATATCAAACCGACTTAAGGCGAAACCTGATACTGACAGCACGTACGTATCCCCGAAACAGGCAAAGACAGTTACAATAATTCCGCCCTCTCGACGGCATCTTAATGAATTTTCTATTTGGGCGGGCTATTCGTACGATTCCATGCGGCTGTGGGGAAAGACAGAAAATACAACGCTGGAATCTTTTGGGGCACAATATAATCGCAAGTTATTGAAGTTTTATGGGCATGATGTGAAATATACTTTACGTTTTGTGTATTCCAGGTACAACTACCCGGAATATATGGTGGACGCAAATGGTAATCGCCCGCGCAATACCCTCTCCGGCTTCGGCATATCCCCATTAGGATTCCAAATCGATTTTGAGAACGGGACGTCTGTGCAACCATTCCTCAACTCTTCAGGCGGAATCATGATTCTCGACGGTCCTTTTCCGGATTCCCGGGGCAAAAAATTTAACTTTACTTTCTCGGCCGGCGGCGGACTGGAATTTATGCTTTCTAACTCCGTTTCACTGTCTGTGGGAGTAAAATTCCACCATCTCTCCAATTTTCAACGGGGACAAATTAATCCCGGTGTAGATTCCGGCTTATTTTATTCTTCAATCACTATTTTCTAAATACTCTATCTCATCTAAACATTTTTTATTCCTATTCGTAAACAGATTCTGATTTTGAATTAAAAATGGGGATACGAATGAGAAACAAAGGTTACCTACTATTATTTACGCTCGGAATCTGTCTTTTCCTAACGCAAGCAGCCTACGGCCAAGATCAAAATAAGACCAGAAATGAACTAAAAGATCAATATGGCCTTGAATATCGAATGTTTCGATTCACTTTGGTGCCAGGGCTTAGCACTAACGGTTATAAGGCTACCGATTACGTATCAAAATACTCCCTGAATATTTTGGCCGGTTATAACGGAGCGCTTTACAAAGGATTCGAGTTAGGCGGTCTCTTCAACGGAAATAAATATTATGCATCAGGTGTACAGATTGCCGGCCTGATAAATTATTCGGGAAAGGAAACAACAGGTATCCAATTAGCTGGTCTGGGCACCTATAGTGGTGAAGAGATGCAGGGTATCCAATTATCGGGAGTAGGTAACCTCTCTAACTCAGATATGCAGGGACTTCAATTTTCGGGAGCGTTTAATATTTCCGACGGGTATTCGCAAGGATTGCAGGCTTCAGGCGCTTTAAATATGGCTCAAGATGGCATGCAGGGCCTATTTGCAGCCGGACTCGGAAATATATCCGGCGGTGAAAGTCAGGGATTACTATTTGCCGGCGGGGTAAATATTGCAAAAACGGATATGCAGGGAATTGTCGCGTCAGGCTTATTGAATTATGCCAAAAACATGCAGGGTATGAGTTTTAGCACGCTTAACATCAGTGAGAAGTTCCAAGGGATACAGGCCGGGGTGGCTAACATTGCTCATGAAGCTCAAGGTATTCAAATTGGTATTATCAACTATGCTGATCGCTTTGAAGGAGTTCCTGTCGGATTAGTCAGTATTTATAAAGAAAATGGCCGTAGTAATCTCGACGTCTGGACAAGTGATGCCGGTTTCACTAATGTGGGAATAAAGCTGGGAACGCACCAAATTTATAATATGGTATCGGTCGGATATAATACTTTTCTGGATCGCGACGTCTGGCAATTGGGATGGAGCATCGGACGTCTCCACAAATACCCAACTCATTTCCTCTATACCGACTTCTCCTACTTCAAAATTAACGAAGGCGGCTGGTCGAAAGATTTAAATTCACTTTTCAAATACCGGCTTCTATTCGGTAAAGAATTAGCAAATCGTCTTAGAATTTACGGCGGCCCAACATTTAATATGCTTATTTCCAAAATCCCAGAGAGCAAGGATTACACTTGGTACCATTTGCTCAATTTCGGGGCTAAGGATCGAAATTACGTCTTCTGGATTGGTTACTCCGTTGGGATCCAATTGTTATAAAATTGTGATTCTTTAGGCCTTTCTCAGGGATATATTTGTCAAAACGAATGCAACCGTTTTTCGTATTATTGATTAAATGGCAAATTACTAACCCATTGATTATGAATCATTTATATCCCCTTATTCTTTTACTAATGATATTTTCTTTATCTGCAACAACGGGCTGTAATAAAACCCCAAAAATGCAGCAGATTAAGGCCCGGAAGACAGATTTGCATCAAGATGAAGCAGCAAAACAGGATCAAGACACTTCAAAAACCTATGAGGTACAAAAAACGAAAGAAGAATGGAAAAAGATTCTGACTACCAGCGAGTATAGAATTTTACGTGGAGGCGGCACCGAATTGCCGTATATCAACAAATACTACGACAATAAAAAAGAGGGTGTTTATTATTGCGCGGCCTGCGGCCAGCCCCTCTTTACCTCAAAGACGAAATATCATTCGGGTACGGGATGGCCTAGCTTTTGGGCTCCTATTAAGCCATCTGCCGTTGAAGAGAAAGAAGACCACAGCCTTTTTATAACGCGTACAGAAATTGTTTGTTCACGCTGTGGTTCTCACATCGGTCATGTATTTCATGATGGTCCCAAGCCGACCGGACTCCGGTACTGCATGAATTCCACAGCGCTGGACTTCTTCCCAATGAATTTATCAAAGGTTAATACCGATACCCTATCTGTCTTAACGAAGAAAGATTAAATAACGTGAGTTCGACATAGGAATCGCTGTTTATGGTCTTTAAAAAACAATTTGTCCTATCAGGCGGCTTATTTTGCCGTCCGATGGGTATGATAGAGGCTCTTTTCAATATCCGCCCGACCGCAATCCCAGCGTCCGGACGGGGAGACGCATTTTTATCTCGAGCTGACATTAAATCGCCATACCTTTACAAATGTTAAGCTAGCCCGTCACTTTTGCAGGATAAACATAATGGGCAAACTGTATCGTACGCGTACCGGAACGCCTCTTTGGCGGCCGGGCACAAATTTGGCAAGCTTCGCCACCCTTAAAGCTTCTTTATCACATCCCCCGCCAATACCCCGGATAACCTTTGGATTTTCAACTTCCCCTTTTTTGTTGACGATAAATTGAACAATAACACGACCTTCAATACCGGCCATTTGTGCCATCTCAGGATAAACCACTTTACTTTGTAACTCTTTAAGTCCACCCTTTAGTTTGGGCATTTGTTCAACAGCTATAAAGAAGTCTTCTTTCTCCTTATCTTCCTTAACCTCTATCTGTTTTGGAGGTGCAGGGATCTCCAGAGGTTCATTAAATTGAAATTCGGCATTAATATTCGGTATCTCTTCCTGCACGATTTCATCGTTGGGTACCGCCACCGGCACCTGAGGCCTTGGCGGAGCCGGTGGCCTTTTTTCCTGCTTGGTTTTAATTACATCTTCCATTTTAACGACTTCCCGATTTGTGACGAGGGACAATTCATTATCCTGAGAGGACTGGATACGTATTTTACTAGCTGCGATAAATATCAGCAATGAGCTAATTATGCCCAACTCTAGAAAGATCGTATAATATTTTCGAATACCAACTTGGGTTCTCAATTTTTTATTCATAACTAATCCCTTTTCTTATAAGTAAATAAGCCAAAAAATTCTTTTTCTCTTGTTCGTTATGATGATAGGGGATTAGCTAATCAATTAGGGATAGGGATTTTAGCATCCAGATATAGTAGGATTTCGCAAAACTTTGTAGGGGAAAATATGACAGCCATTTAACTCAAGCTTACCTTGAGAATATGACTGATATTAATGCCTGGCGAATAGGGTGATTTGAATCTTATCTTCTATAGAGTTTTATAGCCCAACTGGCGCAAGTTTGCAACTTATGCCCTGTAGGGCTATTTACTTAGAATGGTCCAAGTTACAACCTTGAACCAGACCAAGGGTGGGAAACGGTTATATAATAGTTTTTATATAATTCATAGTGGCCTTTGCAAAACCCAATATTCCCCTGTTCACGGCACCGGACTCCAAGGAACCGGAGCGGCCGATTCAGGGGTTTCTGCTAAAGGCTGGTTAATAGCATTTGAAAAGCTAAAGCAACAGATGCTGGAGCGGTTTGCAAAGCCCTCTTCTATAGAGTTTTATATCTTGTTGATATTCAAAACGCAATAAAATCTCTCTGATCCACATAACTCCTAGCCGTAGATATTCTATGTAGCCGATAAAATTGGATATCCCTGCCCCGGTTTATAAGACCATCCTTTTGCTCCTTGTTTTACAGCCATTTAATCTTGCGCCACCTGTTTGGTCTTCGTTGCAATTGTCTTGTTATACACAAAGAATAGCCCCATGGCAATTCCCCACTGAACAATGATGGTTGCTACCGAAAATTTACTTAATGGATTGTACCAGGTTTCCGGTGCATAAGAAGTGATACTCAAATACATCCACCAAAAGAGAAGTGAAATAACTTCTACCGGGACGACATATTTGATAATCACACTCCACCATTTACCCAGGGTATATTTGTGTTGTCCGGTGTTAACGGCAATAGAACGGAAGCGATCGGGATCAAATTTAATAATCGCGAATGACATAAATGCTCCCGATACCATGAGTCCTACCGCCCAAACAAAATCTTGGTTGGCTAAAAAATTCAGGGATATTGCTGAAGGTAGTCCCAGTAGAAAACCGGTTATACAAATGCCTACTGTTGCCCGTTTACGGAGGAATCCCATATCAACAAAGACCCGGCTGGCCAATTCAATCATAGATATCAATGAACTAAAAGCGGCAAAAGTCAATCCTAAAAAGAATAGAATAGCAAATATTTTTCCGCCTGCCATCTGGTCGAAAAGCTGAGGCATCCACATAAAAGTAAGACCGGTTGAGGCAGGACCGGACTGTTGCATGATTTTAAGAATCTCGGGATCGCTCATGCTACTCCCTAAGGTGCCGAACACTGTGGAAAAGATCGTCACAGCGGCTACCAGCGATACGATATTATTGCCAATTCCGGTTTGGAATGCGCTGATCGTAATATCATCCTTTGAACGCATATAAGCGCCATAGGTTAGGATAAGTCCCCATGCAGCACCGGTATCCCAGGCGTTCTGTGTTAAAGCTTCCAGCCAAATACGAGGCTTACTTAGAGCTGACCAATCCGGAGTAAAAAGATATTCTACGCCGTGCATACTACCGGGTAAAGTAACTGCACGTATCAACGAAATTAGAATGACGAGGAATAATGACGGAATTAATATTTTGTTTATTCGTTCTATTGATGAGATACCCTTAACAACGATAAATCCGCCTGCCCCCATCATGATGGCATGGAATAAGACAGGCCAGCCTGACCCTTGGAAATTTTCCCAAACGGTGGTTGCTTGATGAATATTAGCAGGTAAAGTGGAAGTGATAGATTCTACCAAATAATATAAACACCAGCCGGCTACAACACTATAGTAAAACATAATAGCCGTGGCGACGAAACCAATGAAGCTGCCCATCCATGCGTATTTTTCGCCTACCAGGTTAATAAAGGAGCCGACTACTCCTTTTCTGCCGTAACGGCCAATCCCATATTCTGCTATAATGAGAGGTATAGAAAACAAAAACAGGCAGGTTATCCATGCAATTAAAAAGGCTCCAGCTCCATCCTGCCCTCCATTTTGTGCGGCAATTCTCGGAAATCGCCATATATTTCCGGTTCCTACCGCAATACCTAACACACTAAGAATTAGCCCCAGTTTGGATGAAAAAAGCTCTTTCTTACCCTTGTCAGCATTCATATGAAAGAATTTAACTAGTTAGTTTATTTATTTTCCTACCGTAAAAGATATATTGCGCTCTATTTTTAATGATTTTTTTTGGGAGTGGCAACCATTTTTGAAAAGTGTTACCAGATTTAAAAATAATCGAGACGATGAGTCGTTAAATTCTTTTTTTGTGGTGTTTCCCAAGATCAATATTTTGTGTTCATATTTTGATTCTATAATACCTATGGCTATTATTGGCTGCAGAATAACAAGTAAATAAATTAGCTTAACTATATAGGCGCGAATGTTTTCGAATCATAAGTCAACCAACCGTACTTTAGCCCTATTCACCTTTCTTGTTGCTCTAATTCTATACATTTCAACCATGGCTCCCACAGCCAGTTTCTGGGATCCGGGAGAGTTTATTGCTGTTGCCCATGGTCTTGAAGTTACTCACCCGCCGGGCGCCCCACTGTTTTCTCTGTTGGGACGATTGTTCTCGATGTTCATGCCAGCTAGCTATGTAGCCCCGAGCGTAAATTTTATAAGTGTGCTGGCTTCTGCCCTTACGATCATGCTGTTGTATTTAATTATCGTAAAACTGGTGCAAAAATGGAAAGGAGTAGTCCATGAAATGGCTTCTATCGATAAGATTGGCATGTACGGCGGAGCTTTGATCGGTGCCCTGACATTTGCCGTAACCGATTCGTTTTGGTTTAATGCCGTTGAAGCAGAAGTTTACGCCAGTTCCATGTTTTTTACTGCGATGGTGGTTTGGTTAGCCCTCGTATGGGATGAACATCATGATGAGCCTAACAACGAACGCTGGTTGATTCTCATCACCTACCTGTTTGGCTTGGCTCTGGGCGTCCATTTACTAAACCTGCTTGCCCTCTTTTTCGTCGCCCTTATTATTTATTTTCGCAAATACGAATTTACAATTCCTTCCTTTCTGGCCGCTGCAGGTCTTTCGGTTGTCTCCTTTTTGGTGATTTATCCGTTCACCCTCCAGACGCTACCCTCCATTATGGAAGATGTCACCTATGCCAGTTACGGGCTTATTGGCCCCATAGGTTTTATCGTACTGGTCATTCTAATCCTTGGATGGGGAATTTACTATACGCATAAAAATGAATATCGAATGGCCAATATCGTATTACTGTGTTATGCGATGATCTTAATTGGTTATTCTTCTTATGCCCTTATTTTCATTCGTTCCAGTGCTAATCCTCCCATTGATGAAAATGATCCGGAAACAGTACAGGCTTTTATCAGTTATCTCAAGCGCGAACAGTACGGGGAAACTCCCTTGTTTAAGGGATACGATTACAGCAACGAAAAGGGAACCATTGATCGTGATCAAAAAGTATTTTTTCCACGACGTTATTCTACGAATCCCCAGCATATCCAACAGTATGCACAGTATTCCAGCGACTGGGATTTCTTCATCAACTACCAGTTAAAACACATGTACATCCGGTATTTTAACTGGAACTTCATTGGACGTGATTCGGATATACAGGACGCCGGGTGGCAGGCTGGATTCACTAAAAGTCAACACGAGGACAATCCGGCCCATAATAGCTATTACTATATCCCATTCCTGCTGGGACTATTGGGTATGCTGTTTCATTTTCAGAACGACTGGAAACGAGCCCTGTCGGTATTGGCACTGTTCCTGTTCACCGGCGTAGCCATTATTGTGTTCCTGAATCAAACACCCATGCAGCCTCGCGAACGGGATTATGCCTATGTAGGCTCTTTCTTTGCTTTCTCCATTTGGATTGGTCTGGGTGCCACAGGAATAGTTGAATTAGTTAAACAATATTTTAAGTCAAATAATATCGTAGCTTATGGAGCATTGATTGTATTATTCTGTGGTTCTCCACTGCTTATGGGGATGCAGAACTATAACGACCATGACCGCAGCGATCGCTATGTCGCCTCAGATTATGCCTACAACCTGTTGCAATCCACGGCACCCAATGCCATCATATTTACTAATGGCGACAATGATACGTTCCCCTTATGGTATGCACAGGAAGTTGAAGGTGTGCGCACCGATGTTCGTGTTGTTTGCCTAAGTCTGCTGAATACTCCTTGGTACATAAAACAACTCAAGAACCAGTGGTCGCACAACTCCCCTCCACTTCCCATCACACTAAGTGATGAGCAAATCGATAATATTGCACCGAAGTTGTATCATCCGGATACACTTAACATACCAGTTAATCATGACTCGTTGAGAAAAGCATTTTCCAGTGAGAAAACCTATAAAAAGATGATTGGTGTTAATCCGGACACGAGTGTTAACTTTAACCTCGGCAAAATTGACTATGACATCCCGGTTGACTCACTGGATAACCGGGTAAGTTGGTATTTCCAGGGACGCCCTGCTGGGAGGAATCAACAAGGAAATAAGCAGTATTATACCCAGATTCAGGACCAAGTCATCTTGAATATCTTGCGCAGCAACCACTGGCTGCGGCCTGTGTACTTTGCCAACACCGTCTCAACACAAAGCCAGTTAAACTTACAACCTTATTTCCGTTTTGAAGGCAAGGCATTCCGAGTAGTACCACAACGGCATAATGGCAATAGTTATGGATGGCTTAATACTAAAATCCATTCTAGTCGTCTTCGTAAGTTCCGATTCCGTGATTGGAATAAACCCGGTAATTATTTAGATGAAAATATTCGCAGGATGCTGGGTAATTATCGCTTTAGTATAACAGAATTGGCAGATAAATATCTGGAGAAGGACGAACCGGATAGCGCCAATTACTGGCTCAAATGGGGTAAGAAAAACCTCCCCTTCAAGGTCACAGATAACGATCTGAGTTCGATCGTTCTTTATGCTTACAATTTTGCCAAGGCCGGCAACACCGACGATGCTATTGACCTTACCCAAAAAGCCAAAGACAAACTACTGAATAATCTCAAATATGGCATGTCCCAATTTGAGGGTATTGTTGGCGAGCTCAATCAACTTAATCAGGAAACCAAAGAAGCTCGTAAAAATGCCAACATTGATAAAAGACAAGAACTTAGAAGTAGAATTGAAAATGTGATTTCAAGAAGAAAAAATGTTACCCGGGATATTTCTAATTCAATTAACTTCTTGACTATCGCTCAAAGGATATACTTTATTGGTGGTAAAGACAAGGAAGCCAAAGCGTTAGCAGATACCGTTAATCAAATTACCGGTTCACGGATATCTATCCCCGAAACGAAAGAAAAAAATAAGGCTCAAATTGAAAAATTTGGGTTACAATAATTTGGGGTCAAATAATGTTAAATTTCTAATTCTGAATTCGGAATAGTATATTTCAGAAAATAAAAATTTTGATAGTTTAAGCATCCTGATTAATGGTCCATCAATTTACTAAAGAAAATATTGATGCTATTGCAGAGGTTTTACAAACCAAGGCTAAACCACTGGGAAATGATGTTTATCGTTTGGAAGTGGTTAATGAAGAAGAAGGGCGCAAATTAGCTTTGGAGATTCATCTTGGTCTCGAGGTTAATGGCAAAAATCTGAACATGGTCTCCGTTTACGCTCAAAACACTTTCCTACAGCTTCATAATTGCACCGCCTTCATCGCCAGCGATATGCTTAAGCAGGTTACCTTCTTTGGCCGCCAGCACGATCGAACATCGGGTCTTATCGTAGAACAAGGAGCCGGCTGCAGTCTCTATTCAAATGTAAGCGAAACCATTCTCAACAGTGATTTTACCCAACTTCCCGAAGATCTTATGATGTGTGCAATCGCCCTCTCTCTTACCGAGTCGGTGGATCTTGATGATTTTTCATTCGATGAAGATTAGTACGAATGGAGATGGTTAAAACCCAAGCCGATATCCAGATCTTTAATCAAACTGAGTTGGAACTGCCGGTATCACTAGCCACTTTTAAAAAAATAGCCTCACTAATAACAGAGAAAGAAAAATGCGGCTTTAAATTACTGGAAGTGGTCTATGTGGATGAGGACAAAATCCTAAAGATCAACGAGGAACATCTCAGCCACGATTATGTAACCGATATCATTACTTTTCGTTACGATGACGATGACCAAGAAATTGAAGGGACTCTTTTTTGCTGTGCATCCCGAATTTTTGAACAGGCCAACGAGCTCGGTGAATCCCCGGAAAAGGAATTTTTACGGATCTATATTCACGGACTGTTGCACCTGGTTGGTTATAAGGATAAAACAGATCCCCAGAAACAACAAATGACGGCTAAAGAAAACACCTATCTGGAGTTGATAGAGCAGCAAACGAGCAGCTGAAATAAAATGCTTGCCCCTGCTCAACTACTTCGTGATCTTTACGTATAGTTTCCGTGACCAGAAACGGCGTTTAAGAATAGTACGATGAACGAAAATCCAATCAGCAACGACCATTCCGATTCGGCTCTTGAGGTAGCCAAGAAGAAGACCCGTGAACATGCCCAACACCTGTGGCAGCTTTTGGCCCGGCATAGCCGAATTAAAGAGCTTGCCCAAACATCTCTATCTCCAAAGACACAACCTGATAAAAAGAAATTATACAGTTCTACCCTGCTGAATATCCTCATGATATTTCCGTATGTGCTGGTAGTGCTTTTCGGTGCATCCTTTTTTTGGGATTTGAATGGGATTACGGTTACGATTTTGGGATATTCGCTCCATCTGCAGGGACTGCTTAAGATTACCAGCGTGAGCGGCCTAATTGGCTTTTCCACCAACTGGGTTGCGATTACCATGCTGTTTAAGCCAGCAAAAAAGCGCCCGATCCTTGGTCATGGACTTATACCAGCACAAAAAGATCGCATTGCCTACCGTTTGGCACAGGCCGTATCAGAAGACTTGATTAATCCCGATATTATCAAAAAGAAGATTACTGAATCGAATGCCATTGGGCGCTACAGAGAGCAGTCCACAAAGTATATAAAAAGCATCATTGACGATCCGAATTTTAGAAATGACTTAAAAAAGTGGGTGGTTACCTATTTGGATGAGATGATTGCAGATCCGGATATTAGAGGTGCCCTCGCGGAACGGATCCTAAAACAGATCGAAGAGGCTCTTCACGACAAATCATTCGAGAAAGTAGCTCTGAAGGCTTATTCGTTTGTAAAAGGGCAAGAAATGCAGCACATCATCGAGGAAACACTGGTTCAGATCCCTACTACCGTGGAAAGCGGATTGGATAAAATGGACGATCTGCTCGATGAGTTGCCGAAAAAAATAGATGAGCACAGCGATGCCATCGAAAATATCGTCACTACCCTGCTTTACAAACTTATCAACCAGTTAGATGTGCACAAGCTGGTCGAAGAAAATCTACGCAGTTATGACGAGCAGCATATTTCCAACATCATCAAAAATGCTACGAACGAGCAGCTCCGTTACATCCAATACCTCGGAGCAGTGTTGGGATTTATTGGTGGATTAATTATCTGGGAACCCGTGCTAAGTATTGTGATTTTGGGTAGCCTCTCGGCATTCCTCCTGTTATTAGATCAAGTGCTTTATCGGAAGCGTAACAAATAGAGAACAAAACATTACCAACGCCGGTGTTGTAAGGATGGCATCTTTGACCGCACTTCCTCAAGTCGGTCGGGATCAATTTCTGCATAAGTAATGCCCGGCTCGGTTCCTCCGTCGGCAAGAACTTTTCCCCAGGGATCTACAATCATTGAATGCCCCCAGGTTTTTCTATTTTTGCCGTGTAAGCCGGTTTGGGCCGGAGCCATAACGTATGATGTGTTTTCAATAGCTCGGGCTCTCAGTAGGGGTTTCCAGTGGTCCTGTCCGGTTGTGTAGGTAAAAGCTGAAGGTATCGATAATATCTCCGCTCCTTTATCAACCAATTTTCTATAATACTCGGGAAAGCGAAGATCATAACAGACCGATAATCCCCAATTGCCAATAACTTCATCCTCATATACGGCTAATTCCAAATCGCCGGGCTCTATATAATCTGACTCCCGGTAGGCTTCCGATTCGCTTAGATCCACATCAAATAAATGCACCTTGTTATAACTGACAAGTTCTTCACCTTCTGGTCCATATAGTGTAGCATGGTTAAAAACCTTACCCTTTGATGCAGGTATCGGGTAGCTCCCCCCTAATAAATAGATCTCGAATTCTGAGGCTGTATCCGAAAGAAATTTTGGTATTTGAGTCGCTAATTGATCCCCATGCTTTATCCGCATCTTAGCCCCGCCAAGGAAAGCAAAATTTTCTGGTACTCCCACTAGTGACGCCCCTGCTTTTGCAGCATTACGAATATATTTATAGGCTTGGTCCAGATTTGCTTCCAGGTCTTTCTGACTATTCATCTGTACCACAGCGGCCTTGTATCTTGAAGTAAACATTATAACCTCTTAGATCTATTCATTCTTTAATTCAAGGATTAAGATACTAAGGTATTATATACTATTTCGGGAATAGTTCGTGTAAGAAAAAGAATCCGGACATATTTCATGCCCGGAATCTTTGATTCACTTCCTCAATAGCAGAAGTTTTATTACAAAATAATGGAAAGTTATTAATAGACTTTCTTTTCAAATCGGCTATGCAGCTTATCCACCTCAGTGATCAACTGCATACCTTTGTGAAAGGCTTTCTTATTCAGCTCCAAATAATCCGGCTTGATACGATCTTCCATAGCTCGTAATACATGTTCCTTCTCGACGGCACCTGACAGCGCAATCACCGCTCCCAAAGCCACCATATTCGCCGCGATCTCATTCCCAACATCTCGTGCAGTCTCAATAATCGGCAATATAACGGCATCCTGTACATCTTTTTCAATTGTTACCATTTTTTCAACGACACGGAGCCCATCATCTGAGAGTTCATCTCCATATTTCACATAGGAATCAATGGTAAGACATAATAAAACATCAGGGACTTCAACCTCCGGAAAAGCTATTTCGCCACTACTTAAAATAACTTCACTTTTACTGGCACCTAATCTGGCTTGAGGTCCATAACTTTGAGTTTGCACCACATCCAAACCTTCCTTCATTCCCGCTTCAGCCAGAATGATTCCTGCTAATAATATTCCCTGGCCACCACGACCCGAAAGACGGATATTATATGGATCTTTAGGAAGCATGTATTTCCTCCTTATTAGAATAAACTTGGTTGTATTGTTCTGTGTATTCCGGTTTAATTTCTTCTCTAAAAACTCCAACCGGCATTTCTCCCAGCATTTCTTCCCTGGAAATAGGCTCACTGGTAAAGGTTAAATCCTTTTCATAATCCAGCATTTGAGTCGGATCTCCCAATTTGTTGATTCTCCCATAATACGTAGGACATTGAGACAGTACTTCAACAACTGAAAACCCGGGATGCTCAATAGCCCTGGTGATCAAATTAGGAATTTCCTGAAAGTCGAAAGTAGTTGTTCTTGCAACAAAAGTGGCCCCCGCTGCCATTGACAATTCTACAATATCAAATGGAGCTTCGATACTGCCGGAGTAGCTTGTGGTAGATTTTTTACCCGTGGGCGTTGTTGGAGCTGTTTGTCCGCCAGTCATACCATAAATACTGTTATTGAAAATAATAGCATTTAAATTGATATTCCTGCGGCAGGCATGGATAAAATGATTTCCACCAATACCTACACTGTCACCATCTCCCATTACCGAAACAACTGTTAATTCCGGATTGGCCATTTTTACCCCTGTACTAAAAGCCAGGGCACGACCATGTGTTGTATGCATGGAATTTGTATTGGTAAAAAAGGGAGTACGTCCGGAACAACCAATTCCACCAATAACTACAACTTTGTCAAGATCAAGCTCTAATCGCCTGAATGATTCCAGTAAACCATGTAAAATATTCCCATGTCCACAACCGGGACACCAAGGACTCGGCATAATATCCTGACGCAGATATTTTTCTAGATTTTTACCTCTTCTCGGCATAGTAATAAGCCTCCTTAGTTGCTTGTGCTTAGTTTTTTAAAATTTGATTGTCCGTTTTGGTGCTGCATCTTTTGGATACCCTCAATAATTTCTTTTGGCTTAAATAATCTTCCATCGGCCCTATTGAGAGGTTGAATTGACGCCAAACCACCAACGGCCATACGTACGGGCATAACTATTTGGCCAAGATTCATCTCCGGCACTAAAATTCCTTCTACATTTTGTGCCAGCTCATTGATTAATTTCTCAGGAAATGGCCACAACGTTTGCAGGTCGATCATCCCAATTGAAAGCCCAGACGCCCGTAATTTATCGACTGCGGCCTTAGCTGCTCTGGATGTGATACCATAGCTGATGATTAAAAAATTGGCATCATCCAGATAATAACTCTTATACTTCGTAATAGTATCCAGATTCTGTTCTATTCGCTCAAAAGATTTTTTAAGTCGTTCTTCGGCAGGCGTACCATTTGTTGTTTCCGGATATCCCCTTTCGTCATGACCTAAACCCGTAACCAGTTTTCGACTTCCTTCTCCAAAGGCCAGAAATGTCTCATCAAGAAAAGGTTGGAAATCATCAGGTTTTTCTGGTCTCTTTCGATCTATCACTTCAATTTTGGGGAATGAAATATTTTCTCTCATGTGGGATATTACCGCATCGAGCAGTAAGATAACGGGAACACGAAACTTCTCACTCATGTTGAAAGCTTCAATCGACATTTCATAGGTTGTTTGTACCGACGAAGCTGTCAATACAATAACCGGATGATCTCCATGCGTACCCCATTTGGCCTGCATCACATCTCCCTGTGAAGCCAAGGTTGGCAAACCAGTACTCGGGCCACCACGCTGAGAGTCAACTATCACACAGGGAGTCTCTGTCATAGATGCATAACCGACATGTTCTTGCATCAGCGAAAATCCTGGCCCGGAAGTAGCTGTCATAGCCTTAGCCCCAGACCACGAGGCTCCTATTACAGCAGCCAACGAACCAATTTCATCCTCCATTTGGATGAAATTACCGTCTTTTTTGGGGAGTTCTCTGGCCATAGTTTCCATTATTTCGGAAGCCGGAGTAATCGGGTAGCCAGCAAAAAAATTGCAACCGGCCTCAAGGGCGCCTAAAGCGCAAGCTTCATTTCCTTGTATTAACTGCATAGTGCCTGATTTCATATTATAGGGAATTTATAGTTTCGGGACGTTCCAGCGAAAAACAAAAATCGGGGCATCTTTCAGCACAAATTCCACAGAAAATGCACTTATCAATATCAGTAACAAAGATGCGCCCGGTTTCATCAAGTTGTAGAATGTCTTTTGGACAAGCATTAATACATATATCGCATCCTTTACACCAATCTCTGCGAACCCTCAATTGGGCTTCACCCTGGCTGTAAAGTTTTATAGGTTCTTTCATAAGTTCTTAGGTTCTTATTTTTAAAAATATGCTTCTTGTCTTTCAAAATAATTCGCATCTTGCCGACAACGCTCTAAGAGCCGATTCCAATTCTTATCAACATCTTGCTGAATTTCCTCTAACAGGTATTCATTTCCATTATTAAACAAATGTTTAAAACGGCCTTGCGTTTTTAGCCAGGTTTTAATTTGGCGTTTTTCAATTGGCTCATGCGTTAAACGATAATAACCATCAACAATCTCATAGAGTGGCCAGAAACAAGTCTCCACAGCTAATCTCGCAATATTAACAGTATCTTTTGGCTCATGGCGCCATCCCAACTGGCACGTTGATAATACGTTAATGAAGGCGGGTCCTTTGGCTTTCGCTGCTTTTTTCGTTTTTGTACTCAAATCATGCCAATGGGATATGGAAGATTG
>Ga0102959_1000067_pt1 | contig 33046 bp, 32 predicted proteins | sample SalPonF2_B_D2_MG_FD_84520 | JGI IMG/M metagenome (GOLD analysis project Ga0102959, IMG submission 84520) | Salt pond soil microbial communities from South San Francisco under conditions of wetland restoration - Salt Pond MetaG SF2_B_D2_MG ...
AGGAGACGTTGTCGCCCGGGTGCATCGTGCCCGTCTCGACGCGGCCGACCGGGACCGTGCCGATGCCGGAGATGGTGTAGACGTCCTGGATGGGCAGCCGCAGGGGGGCGTCCGTCGGCGGTTCGGTCTCCGGGAGGCTGTTGAGTGCCTCGAGCAGGGTCTCGCCGTCGTACCACGACGTGTTATCCGAGTGCTCGGAGACGTTGTCGCCCTCGAAGGCCGAGATCGGGATGAAGCTCGCGTCGTCGGTGCTGAACCGGACCTGGTTCATCAGCTCCTTGACCTCGCCGACCACGGTCCGGTAGCGGTCCTCGTCGTAGTCGACCAGGTCCATCTTGTTGACCGCGACGATGAGCTCGTTGATGCCGAGCGTACGGGCCAGGAAGACGTGCTCGCGGGTCTGGGGGGCGACGCCGTCGTCGGCCGCCACCACGAGTACGGCGTTGTCCGCCTGGGACGCCCCGGTTATCATGTTCTTCACGAAGTCGCGGTGCCCCGGCGTGTCCACGATGGTGAAGTAGTAGTGGTCGGTGTCGAACTCCTGGTGGGCGATGTCGATGGTCAGCCCCCGCTCTCGCTCCTCGGCGAGGTTGTCCATGACGTAGGCGAACTCGAAGCCGCCCTTGCCCTTCTCCTCGGCCTCCTCTCGGTACTGCTCGATGACGTGGTCCGGGACGCTACCGGTCTCGTACAGCAGACGTCCGACGAGCGTGCTCTTCCCGTGGTCTACGTGACCGATCATCGCCAGGTTCTGGTGTGGCTTCTCCCCATGTGCCATAGCTACCACCCCACGGCGACCGCCGCGCGTGGGCTACGTGTATATCGGCGCGGAGTGCCAAAAGCAATTGCACCACGTGAACCGGTAGTGTTCAGATAAAACTCGGGGTAATACCAGCGAAGGCCGACCGACAACCACCACGGGCGGGACTTCGGAAGGGGCCGACCGCTCCGGGAAGCCCGACGACGCAAGCACTGCAGACCGCGAAGCGGTCGAAGCGCGCAGCGAGGCGCGCGACTGGAGCGGTCGGGGGCTTCCGTGGCCGTCACCCCCCTTTCAGCTGGGCTTCGAGCGCAATCTAAACACTACCGCGTGAACCGTTGGTGACAGGGTTCGTCAGAGAGTGCACTGTCACACCGGGTCGCCGGGGCTTTCGAGGTGTCTTCACCCGATTCGAGGAGGGTTGACCGGAAAATCGTCACATCCTCACGTGAGCCAGGTCGCCACGAACGGACTCGCGTCCAACCTGGATAGCCGGCAACGTCCACGCTCGTCCCACCACCCCTCTGCCACACCATCGCACCCCCGACGCGATACCCCCGGAGTTTTTGCGCTCGACCGGGTAGGGGACGTCGATGGACGACGAGCTACGAGCGCGAATCGAGGAGGCGGCCGAGGCCCACGCCCTCTTCAACGCGCTCAAGCACGAGAGCGACGCGCAGGTCGGGGCCATCATGGGGCCGCTGATGGGCGAGCACCCCGAGTTCCGCGAACACGGCGACGAGGTCCCGGCGGTCGTGGGCGGGGTCATCGCCGCCGTCAACGACCGCTCGACCGAGGAGAAGCGGGCGCGCCTCGGGGAGATCGCACCCGAACTGCTCGCCGAACTCGACGCCGAAGAGGAAGACGAGGCACATCCGCTCCCGGACCTGCCGAACGCCGAGGCCTACGACCAGATTCGGATGCGCGTGGCCCCGAACCCGAACGGCCCCTGGCACATCGGCCACGGGCGGATGCCCGCCGTCATCGGGACGTACAAGGACCGCTACGACGGCTGGTTCGTCTGCCGGTTCGACGACACCGACCCCGAGACGAAGCGCCCCGACCTCGACGCCTACGACCAGATCCTCGCGGACATCGACTACCTCGGCTTCGAGCCCGACGAGGTGATGCTGGCGAGCGACCGGCTCGAGACCTACCACGACCACGCCCGCGAGCTTATCGACCTCGGCGGCGCGTACACCTGCTCGTGTCCCGCCGCCGAGTTCTCCGAGCTGAAGAACGCGGGCGAGCCCTGCCCCCACCGCGGGAAGGACGCGGAGACGGTCCGCGAGGAGTTCGAGGCGATGGTCGAGGGCGAGTACGGCGCCGGCGAGATGGTGTTGCGCGTGCGGACCGACATCGAGCACAAGAACCCCGCGCTGCGCGACTGGGTGGCCTTCCGCGTCGTCGAGACGCCCCACCCGCGCCCCGAGGCCGCCGACTACCGGTGCTGGCCCATGCTCGATTTCCAGTCCGGCGTGGACGACCACCTGACCGGGGTGACCCACATCGTCCGCGGTATCGACCTTCAGGACTCGGCGAAGCGCCAGCGGTTCGTCTACGAGTACTTCGGCTGGGCGTACCCGGAGGTCGTCCACTGGGGCCACGTCCAGGTCGACGAGTACGACGTGAAGATGTCCACCTCGACCATCAAGGAGCTCATCGACGACGGCGTCCTCGACGACTGGGACGACCCGCGCGCGCCCACGCTGATGAGCGTGCGCAAGCGCGGCATCCGCGGCGAGGCCATCACCGACGCCATGGTCGACCTCGGCACCTCCACCTCCGACGTGGAGCTCGCCATGAGCGTCATCTACGCCAACAACCGCGAGCTCGTCGACGACGAGACGCCCCGCTGTTTCCTCGTCCGCGACGGCGTGGAGAAGCCGGTCGTCGGCGGCCCGGACGCGGCCGAGCCGCCGGTCCACCCGGACCACGCCGAGCGCGGCACCCGCCACATCCCGGTCGAGGACGCGGTGCTCGTCGAGCCCGACGACGTGCCCCCGAACGGGAAGCGCGTCTGGCTCAAGGGCTACGGCTGCGTGCGCCACACCCGCGACGCATTCGAGTACACCGGCGACGACATCGACGCCGTCCGCGAGGAGGGCGTGCCCGTCGTCCACTGGGTGCCGGCGGACGGCAGCCGCGACTGCTGGCTCCGGACCCCCGACGGGGACGTCTTCGGGCTGGCGGAGCCGGGCTTTTCCGACTACGACGTCGACCAGCTGGTGCAGTTCGAGCGCGTCGGCTTCGCCCGCGTCGACGACCAGACCGGCGAGGAGTCCGTCGCCTACTTCGCACACCCCTGACCGGCAGTGTTCAGATACGCGATGGCCAGCCGAACGTCCGCCGTCGGGGGGACTGAAAGGGCCGTGCGCTGGGCGACCCCCGGCGACTAACAGTACGCGCGAAAGCCGGCCTGGATCGAACACGCGATTCCGCTGCCACGTACTGGCCGGCTTCGAGGCTATTTTGCTGGTGTCACTGGACTACTGCACAGAATTCTCAGGGTCGTTTCGGACGGCGTCACTTCAGCCCGCGGTGAGCGGTGCCGGCGCTGAGACCGGTAACGACCTTCTCGTTCGCGAGGAGGACGATGACGACCACGGGAAGGAGTGCGATGAGGGAGGCGGCTGCGGGTATCGGGAAGTCCGGGTACGCTCTGAGATTTCTGAGTGCGAACGTGATGTTCGCCCAGTGACCGACCTGGCTGTCGTTCATCAGGAACGAAAAGAAGAACTCGTTGTACACCTGGATGAACGTCATCACGCCAGCGATGACGACGCCGGGAGTGGACAGCGGCACGATGACCCGCCAGAGCGCGCCGATTCGAGTGGCCCCTTCGACGCGAGCGGCGTCTTCGAGGTTGTCGGGTATCTGGCCGTAGAACGTCGTCAGGATGAAAATCGAGAGCGGGAGGAAGAGTGCCGACAGTGGAAGCACGACGGGCGCCGGGGTGTTGTAGACGTCCGGGATGGTGACGCCGAGGACGGCGACGTTCCCGGTGAACAACCGGTACAACGGCAGCAAGAAGGAGGCCGGCGGGAAGTACGCGATGGCGAGCGTGGCGAGCAGGAGTAGCGTCCGTCCCGGGAAGTCGAGTCGGCCGAAGACGTAGCCGGCGAGACTCGCGACGACGAGGACGATAGCGGTGGTCGCCCCGGCCATGAGGAGGCTGTTGAGGACGTATCGCCACAGCGGCGCCATCCCCATCGGTTCGAGCGCGGCGAAAAACGCAACCGGAGTCGCGTCCGCGGGCGGGAGGAGGCCGGGCGACGCACCGACGTTCATGGGTGTGATGGACAGTAACAAAAGCCAGTACAGGGGGAAAAGGAAGGGAACGACGATGCCGACGACCACGACGTAGAACAACAGTCGATACAGTACTCGAGGGTACGTGAGGGCATTCTGGATGCCGCGAGCGAATACGCCGCGTGGCTGGCCGGCTCGCGCACCTCTCATCGTACCACCAGCCTATCCAGACAGAAGGTGGTAGGCGACCGAAGCGAACTATCGTCCGAACGCGAGCGGGGGTCTGGCTGGAGTGGCGTGGTCATCGTCAGTGACATTCCAACCGACTTGCATAAATACGGGGATGGTCCGCTCTCCCTGCAGCCCGGTTGGATTTCGCACGCTCACCGCAGCCGACACCGTTCGCGTGACTGGTCGCCGTCGCAGGCTTACACCCCCGATAACCGGAGGCTCTCGTATGACCGTGTACGAGACGGAGATTCCGGGCGTCGGCCGGAAATTCGAGGTTGCGGGTGCGGTTGGCGAGCGCGCAATCGTCGTGCATCACCATGACGGCCGCAGGGGTGTTCAGGCGGCGAACGCCAAGTGCCGTCGCCAGAACCTTGTGGACAACGAGCGCAAGCGACCTCTGATCCGGGCCGTGCGAGCGGGCCTCCGCCCCGCGAGCCGCGCGGCGCGACCATCGGGAACGCCGCGGAACGAGCGAGCGGGCCTCCGCCCCGCGAGCCGCGCGGCGCGACCATCGGGAACGCCGCGGAACGAGCGAGCGGGCAGGAGCGACTCGCGGGCAGAAGTCCAGCGCACGGGGCTTTCGAAATCGTCTCGGCCGCTGTCTCTATCGTGTCGGTCTTATCTGCGCACCATCCCTGACCGGCGAGAAACAGGGAGTTCGGGTGTCCGCTCGCTCTTGCCGCCCGTCGGTTCCAGCATCTCTCCGGGCCATGTATCAGCCCGGCTGCTTCTGCGTCAGTCCGGCTGCTTCTCCGGCCACGTCTCGTCGTCGAGCGGGTCTGCCACGACGCCGTCCTGCCGGCCGAGGACGCGCGCGTGGCCGGTGCAGACGACCCGGTTCGCGGCCCAGGGGATGTGGAGTTCGACGACGGCGGGCTCGCTACAGCCTTCCTCGACGCATTCGGGCACGCGGGCCGCTACGGGGGCGAGCGTTACAGTCGTTTCGGGACGGCGCCGTCAGAACGCGAGCACGACCAGGAACCCGAGGAGCATCGAGAGCGTCAGCAGGAGCTGGACGAGCGCCGAGCCGACCATCCCGACCGTCGTGTACAGCGCCGTCCGCGTGCCCCGGCGCGCGTCCCGGTGTCGCCACACCTCCAGGACGAACACCGTCGCGGCGACGCCGACGAGGACCCCGAGCGGGCCGGCCGCGAAGAAGAGGACGACCCCGACGAGGGCCGCCGCCGTCGCCGTCCAGAGCGACGCGCCGCTCACCCGCGCCGAGACTGCGCCGGCGAGGTACTCCGTGGCGACGGCGGTCAGGCCGACGACCGTGAGCCCGACTAGCGCGGGCGGCGACGGGTCGGCGAAGCCGGTGGACCACCAGTAGAGGTAGACGCCCGCGAGCGAGAGGACCGCCCCCGGGAGCATCGGCGTCACGCTCCCGACGACCCCGAGGACGAGGAGCGCGAGCGCGACGAGTGCCAGCAGTTCCACCATGGTGTCTGGGTTGCGCCTCGGACGGTTAGCCGTTCGGGTGCGGGACTGGACGGCTCGTCCGGGGGACTCGTCGGCTCTGCTGGTGGGACAGGACGGCCTGCCCGATACACGGCGTGCCTGCCCGGGCCCACTGGCGACGTCGACTCGACCGCGCCCGAATCCGACGCACGACGACTCGACGGCGGCGGGGTCGGGCGCACACCCCGCCTCGGCGGCCGCCGAGCAGGGCACACACCCGTTGTAATCCAATGTAATTCTATGTAATCCTACGTAAGTGCCCGACGTCGAGCGGTTCGGCCGCGACAGGCCGTTCGCCACCTTTCGACGGAACCCGTCAGATTTAGGGCGTCGCGCGGTGCCATCTCGGACGATGACGCTCCGGGTCGCCGTCGCCGCGCCGTTCAAGCAGGCGGGTCGGGACTGCATCGAGGAGAGCGAGTTCGTCGTCGCGCTCTCGCTCAACCGCGACTGGCTCTCGCCGGACCAGGCAAAACGTCTCCTCGACATCGCCAGCGGGGAGGGCCTGCTCGCCCGCGGGGACGGCCGCGTCGAGGCCGCCTTCGACTACGACGCCGTGACCATCCCGGAGGAGTTCACGCCCGACGAGTCGCTGTTCCGCGAGCGCTCGGTGTTCGAGCGGGTCCTCTCGGACCTGGTCGACGCGGGCCACGAGAAGCAGGCGTCGGTCGCCGACATCAACCGCCTCCAGCAGGACCTCGGGGTCACCGTCGAGGCGGCGGCGGTGCTGTACGCCCGCCGAGAGGGCGTGCCCGTGGACGACCGCGCGGCGCAGGCACGCGCGGAACTCACCGACTGACCCTGCGGCACCCGCAGCCGGCTATCGCTCACACTGACCATGGTCGAACCAGAAATTCGAGACGGCGTGCGCATCGTGGAACTCCTCGCCGCCGAGCTCGACGGCCACGCGGACCCGCCGCTCGGCCTCCTGTCGATCGGCGACGCCGACCCCGACGCCGCGGGCACGCCGCAGGGCGACCGTGCCTACGACGTGCCATGCGACGATGCCGACGCCGATCGCGACGACGATTCCGACGCCACCAACGACGGCGACGTCGTCGCCCGCGTCTACGTCCACGAGGACCGAGTGCACATCGAGTTCCGTACTGACCTCGACGTGGCAGCCGAGACCGCCCGAGAGCGTGGCCTCCGAACCCGCCCGAAAGCCACGCGGTCGCCCCGGCTCCTCGTCTTCGTCGAGCGTGGTGCCGAGGTCAAGGACGCGCTTCGGGTGTTCGCGGCAGTCGTCGCGGCCGACTCGTAGGACTCGGTGAGCCAAATTGGCGCGGTAACTACGCGTCGAGCGACGCCAGCACGTCGGGAAGGGTCACGGCCAGGCGCGCGCGGTCGACGTGCGCGTGGGCCTGCGGGTCCGGGGCCGGGCCGTCGGGGTAGACGACCTGCACGACGCGCAGTCCGGCCGCGCTCGCCCCGTGAACGTCGGCCTCGATCTCGTCGCCGACGTAGACCGTCTCCGCAGGTGGGGAGCCGAGCGCGTCACAGAGCGCCCGGAAGGCGGCCTCGTCCGGTTTCCCCGCCGCCAGTTCGCCGGTGACGACGACGGCGTCGAACAGGTCGGTCCAGCCCAGCGTCTCCAGTTTGTCCCGCTGGGCGACGACCGGGCCGTTCGTGAGGAGCCCGACCCGGTAGTCCTCGCGGAGGCGACCGACGAGCGCCTCGACGCCGGGGACTGGCGCGAGCGCATCGGCGATGGCCTCGCGGTACGCGGTGGCGACGGCTCCGGGGTCGACGTCGCCGCGTACCGCGAGGAGGTCGGCGAAGATGGGCTCTCGCGTCTCGTGTGCGTGGCTCCGGCGGTGCGCACGAAGGTACGCCTGGCGGGAGATGTCCGGTGCCCCGGCGGCCGCCGTGGCGTCGGACAGGATGGCCGCGCGGTCGCGGGCCGGCACGGCCAGCGTGTAGTCCAGGTCGAAGCCGACGGCCAGTGGCATGGGCGGTCCGTTACGCCTACCGTCTTATGAACGTCTCGGACCGGCCCGGATGGTAACCTAATAGTCCCCCCGGGCCCGAGCCACCCCCATGACCTTCTTCGACCGCCTCGCCGAGCGGATCGAGCGCGTCGACAGCGTCGTCTCGGTCGGGCTCGACCCGGACCCGGCGCGGCTGCCAGCGGCGGTCCGGGACGCCGACCTCCCGCGGTGGGCGTTCAACCGCCGCATCATCGACGCGACCCACGAGCACGCCGCCTGCTATAAGCCGAACGCGGCCTTCTACGAGGACCCCGACGGCTGGGCGTCGCTCGTCGAGACCGTCGCCTACGCCCACGGCAAGGACGTGCCCGTCCTGCTCGACGCCAAGCGCGGGGACATCGGGAACACCGCCCGGCAGTACGCGACGCTCCTCGACCGCGCGGACGCCATCACCGTCAACCCGTACCTCGGCGAGGACTCCCTCCAGCCGTTCCTGGACCGGGCGGACGCCGGGGTCTTCGTCCTCTGCCGGACCTCGAACCCCGGCGGCGCTGACCTCCAGGACCTCGAACTCGCCTCGGGCGACCGGCTCTACGAGCGGGTCGCCGACCTCGCGGCCGCGTGGAACCGCCACGGGAACGTGGGGCTGGTCGTCGGCGCGACGACGCCGGACGAGCTGGCGGCCGTCCGCGAGCGGGTCCCGGGCGTCCCGTTCCTCGTGCCCGGCGTCGGCGCCCAGGGCGGCGACGCCGAGGCGGCGGTCGAGTACGGGCTGGCCGACGGCGTCGGGCTCGTGAACTCCTCGCGGGGCATCATCTTCGCGGGCGAGAACGGCGACGACTTCTTCGGGGCGGCCGGGGCGGCGGCCGGGCGGCTCAAACGGGAGCTGAACCGCTACCGGTAGCCGGGAGCCACCGGCCGGACCGTCACCGGTAGACGTCGGCGTCGTCCGGGAGGTCGCCCTCGCCATCCCCGGCGTCGGTACCGCCTCGCCCGACACCAACCTCCGCCGCGCACTGCGTGCAGTACCCGGTGCCGTCCTCGTAGTGGACCTCGCAGATGAGGCGGCCACAGCGCTGGCAGCGCTGGGTTGCCTCCCGGCGCTCGCAGACCATGCACAGGCCGGTGATGCTCATACGGGAGAGACGGACGCGACCGGCTTCAATCTGTGGCCGGGCGAGAGGCTTACGGTCCTCGGGCGAGAAGCACGGGCGTGGACGAGCCGACGCTGCTCCCGGCCCTGACCGTCGTGTTCGCCGCCGTCGCGGTCCTGATGGCCGCGCTCGGCCTGCTCTACAGCCCGGTGGCCTTCGGCGTGGCCCTCCCGTTCGGCGTCGCGGCCTACGTCTTCTGGTACCACGCGAGCGGCCGTCTCCGGGCGCGCGTGGTCCGCAGCGCTCGTCGGGAGCGGGCCACCCGAGCCCGCTTCCAGCGGAGCGCCTCGACGGGGCCGCGGGGGCCCCGATTCGGCGATCAGCAGCGGATGGGCGGGGGTGCGCAGCGGCGGGCGGGCGGGGGTGCGCGTCAGCAGCGCACGCGTGAGCGATCACAGTTCGAGGGGCTGAGCCACGAGCAGGCCCGCCAGATGCTCGGCGTGTCGGCCGACGCGACCCAGGGGGACATCAGGCGGGCCTACCGCGAGCGGGCCAAGGACCTCCACCCCGACCGCGGCGGCGACGAGGCCGCCTTCCGGCGGCTCAACCGGGCGTACGACCGGCTCACCGCGGAGTAGGACCGCCCCGAACACCCACGGGCCGCCAGGGTTTTTCGCCGTCGCGGCCGTATCGCGGGTATGACCGTCTACGAGACGGAGGTACCTGGGGTGGGGCGGAAGTTCGAACTCGACCTGGAGGGCGGGGAGCGTGCCGTCGTCGTCGTCCACCACGACGGCAAGCGCGAGCTGTTCGTGCGACCGTCCCCGGACGCGGACAGCGAGCGCCTGCTCACGCTCTCCGGCCGGCAGGCCCGGCGGCTCGGCGCCATCCTCGAGGGGGCGTACTTCCAGCCGGTCGACCTCGACAGCGTCGACGTCCCGCTGGGCGAGGCCATCATCGAGTGGGTCACGGTCGGCGAGGACTCGCCGCTCGTCGGCCGAACGCTGGGCGAGGCGAACGTCCGGGGCGAGACCGGCGTCTCCATCCTCGCCGTCCAGCGCGACGAGGAGACACACGCCAACCCGGACTCCGCGTTCGAGCTCCGAGTCGGCGACATCCTCGTCGCACTCGGCACCCGCGAGGAGCACGGTCCCCTCGCGACCCTCGTCGGCGGCGAGTCGGGGGACCGCGAACCCACCGAGCGCTGAGGATGGCCGGGGGGCTCCTCGTCCAGGTCGGCATCGCGCTCACCGCGCTCGCGCTCGCCGGGGCGCTCGCCCACCGCTACGACCAGTCGGTCATCCCGGCGTACATCGTCGCGGGCGTGCTCGTCGGACCGAACGCGCCCACCCTCCTCGCGGGGCTCCAGTTCCGACTCGTCGAGTACCGCGAGTTCGTGACCGTCCTCGCCGACCTCGGCATCGTCTTTCTCCTCTTCTTCCTCGGGCTGGAGTTCTCCGTCGAGACCCTGCTCGGCGACTGGCGACGGCTCGCGACCGTCGGGACCGTCGACTTCGTCGTCAACTTCGGGCTCGGCCTCGGTCTCGGCTTCGTGGCCGGACTCGATGTGCTCGGTGCCCTGTTCGTCGCCGGCGTCGTCTACATCTCCTCGTCGGCCGTCGTCACCAAGTCGCTCGTCGACCGGGGCTGGGTCGCCGACCCGGAGGCCGAGGCCATCCTCGGGACGCTCGTCTTCGAGGACGTGCTCATCGCGGTCTACCTCGCGCTCCTCTCGGCGGTCGCGCTCGGCGGCGGCGACCTCGTCGACGCTGCGACCGCCGTCGGCGTGGCGTTCGTCGTCCTCGGCGCGCTCACCGTCGCGGCCTGGTACGGCACCGGCTGGGTCGAGCGCGCGTTCGCCGCCGACTCGGACGAGCTCTTCTTGCTCCGGGTGCTCGGCGTCACGACGCTCGTGGCCGGCGCGTCGCTCGCCGCCGGGGTGAGCGAGGCCGTCGCCGCCTTCTTCGTCGGGAGCGCGTTCAGCCGCACGACCCTCGTCGACCGCGTCGAACGCGTGGTCTCGCCGGCCCGCGACCTGTTCGCGGCCGTCTTCTTCTTCGCTATCGGTCTCACCACCGACCTCTCGCTGCTCGCGGCGGCCACCGGACTGCTCGCCGTCGCCGTCGTCCTTTCGGCCGGGGGGAAGCTGGCGAGTGGGACGCTCTCCGGTCGCATCTGGGGACTAGACGCCCGCCGCTCGGTCCGCGTCGGCGTCGGCCTGGTCCCCCGCGGCGAGTTCTCGCTGGTGCTCGCGGCGGTCGCCGCCACCGTCGGTGGCCCCGTCGGGCGAGTAGTGCCGGCGTTCGCCGTCGGCTACGTCCTCGTCATGAGCGTGCTCGGGACGGTGCTGATGAGCCACGACGAGGTCGTCGTCCGGCCGCTGGTCCGGCTGCTCGGCGAGTAGCGCTCGCCGGTCGGTACCCCGTGTCGTGTCTCCTCGACCACCCCCGAAGTACAGGCGGCTCCCGCCTCGACCCCCCGAGCGGGCGGGAAACCTTTTACTCGCTGGTCCCGAACCGCCGCTCGTATGAGCCACGACCGGGCCGTCCTGCGCCACGCCATCGAGCAGGGGGAGCAGGACGGCGGGAACGTGGAGTTCAAGGAACGGCTCACCCGGGCCGTCCACCTCACGGACGGCCGACTCGAGAGCCTGGCCGCCCAGCTTCGCCACCGCGTGCTCTCCGGGGACGGCGAGGCGCTCTACGTGGTCGGCGTCACGGACGACGGGGGTATCGCCGGCATCGACCAGCCGGCGTTCTCCGAGTCGATGGACGTCCTCTCGTTGCTGGCGGACGAGGCCGGGGCGCACATCGAGGCCGTCCAGACCTGGGGGACCGACGGCGGGGGGCTGGTCGGCGTCGCCACCATCCGCCGGGGGACGGCCCTGGAGACCGCCGACGACCACATCATCGTCGGCACGGCCGGCCACGTCGACCACGGCAAGTCCACGCTCGTCGGGTCGCTCGTGACCGGCCAGCCCGACGACGGCGAGGGCGGAACCCGGTCGTACATGGACGTCCAGCCCCACGAGATGGAGCGCGGGCTGTCGGCGGACCTCTCCTACGGGGTCTACGGCTTCGACGAGGACGGGCCGGTCCGCATGGACAACCCCCATCGCAAGGCGGACCGGGCCCGCGTCGTCGAGGAGGCCGAGCGCGTGGTCTCGTTCGTGGACACCGTCGGCCACGAGCCGTGGCTCCGGACGACCATCCGCGGGCTGGTCGGGCAGAAGCTCGACTACGGGCTGCTCACCATCGCGGCCGACGACGGCCCGACCCGGACCACCCGCGAGCACCTGGGCGTGCTGCTCGCCATGGAGCTCCCGACCATGGTCGCCATCACGAAGACGGACCTCGTGGACGAGGAGCGCGTCGTCGCGGTCGAGCGCGAGGTCGAGCGACTGCTCCGCGACGTCGGAAAGACGCCGCTGCCGGTCGCGCGCTACGGCGTCGAGGCCGCCATCGAGGAGATAAGCGAGACGGTCGTCCCGATTCTCCGGACGAGCGCCCTGACGATGGACGGCCTGGACGCGCTCGACGACCTGCTCGAGCACCTGCCGAAGACCCGGGCCGCCACCGGCGAGTTCCGCATGTACATCGACCGCACCTACAAGGTGACGGGGGTCGGCCCCGTCGCCTCCGGCACCATCAAGTCCGGGACCGTCGAGGCGGGCGATTCGCTCCTGCTCGGGCCGCTCTCTGACGGGCGATTCCGCGAGGTGGAGGTGCGCTCCATCGAGATGCACTACCACCGGGTGGACCACGCCGAGGCGGGGCGCATCGTCGGCATCGCGCTGAAGGGCGTCAGCGAGGCGGCCATCGAGCGCGGGATGGTGCTCCTGCCGGCCGACGCCGACCCCCGGCCGGTCCGCGAGTTCGAAGCCGAGGTGATGGTGCTCAACCACCCGACGCGCATCGACACCGGCTACGAGCCGGTGGTCCACCTGGAGACCGTGAGCGAGGCCGCCCGGTTCGACCCGGACGAGGGCCAGCTCCTCCCGGGAGACACCGGGCGGACGCGAATCCGTTTTAAGTTCCGCTCCTACCTCGTCGAGGAGGGCCAGCGCTTCGTCTTCCGCGAGGGCCGGAGCAAGGGCGTCGGGACGGTCACGCAGGTAGTGGACTGACGGGCGGGGCCTCGAATCCCGGTGAAGCCCGCGCTACCAGGGGACCGGCAGCAGCCCGTCCAGCCCGGCGACCGCCCAGTCGGGCGCGGGGTCCGGGCGGACACCCGGGTCCGCGGGCACCCAGACCGACCGACAGCCGGCCGCGTTCGCGCCGGCCACGTCGGCGGCCAGCGAGTTGCCGACGTAGACCGAGCCCTCGGGCGTCGCGTCCAGGGCGTCGAACGCGCGGTAGAAGGGCTCCGGGCTGGGCTTGGCCGGCGACTCGTAGCCGGCGTACACCACGGTCTCGAAGTACTCCCGGATGCCCGCGCCGTCGAGCTTCTGGTCCTGCATCTCCGGCGGGCCGTTGGTTATCAGCCCCAGGCGGTAGTCGCCGGCGACCGCGTCGAGGATCGCGGTCGCCCCGGGGAGCAGGGTCACGCGGGAGTGGTCGCGAACGTCCTCGTAGGCGCGGCCGACGGCGCGCCCCGTCTCGGCCGCGTAGCCGGCCTCGTCGGCGAGCGCGGCGAACGCCCGCTCGCGCGTCTCGGAGACCGTCTGCCCCGGGGAGAGGAACTCCTCGTAGCGGGCGTACCACTGGGAGACGTCGAAGAAGGGCTCGACGCCGACCCCGTCGAAGGACGCCGCGAGCACCTCGTCTGCGGGCTGTTCGTACTCGACGAGCGTGCCGTCGAGGTCGAAGAGGACCGTCTCGATGGGAGGACTCATTGGTCGGCCGTAGGCGGCTGGCGGAAAAAAGCCCATCGCCCGTGTCGGATTTTCGTCGCGTTCCGCAGCGGGCCGGACCCGCGACGGAGTCCGAGCGACCGCCCCCGAATCGGCGGACGCACGGCTGGCCGTCGGACGGGACGGACAGGGGGCCAGCGCGGTCACCCCCGACGTAGTATGGCGGATCACGAAGGATCACATCGACTTACAATCGCTTACAATCACTTACAAACCGTCTCGGACGGCTTCGCGCCTGCCCGCGCCGTCAGACTCGGGCGTCCGTCCGTCGATAGCCGCCGTCGACCACCTCGGCGAGGCCGAACAGCGCCGCCCAGCCGAGGAGCCGCGCGACCCGCTCACCCCAGAGGTCGCGCCACTCGCCTGGCATCCGGTCGCGCTCCCACTTCGGGACGTGCGCCGCGAACCGCTCGAACACCGCATCTGGAGCGAGCGGCCGGTCGGCGGCGTCGAGGATCGAGAGCACCTCCCGGGCACCGAAGACGCGCTCGTGGAAGGCGGCCGCGAGCGCGTCCGGGTCCGGGTCGCGACGGACGCGCACGAACCCGCCGCTGTGCGTCTCCTCGGCCAGGCCGAGCGCGCGGAGGAAGGTCAGCCAGCGCCGGGCCTCGTCGCGGGCCGGGAGGTCGGTCCGGGACACGAGCCGGGCACAGCAGTCGTCCTCGGAGCCGGGGACCAGCGGGAGCGCCCGCTGGGCCTCGGCGACGAACGCGAGGTCCGCCGGCGGCTCCGGCACCGGTTTGAACCTCATAGCTCGAAGCTCTCGGCGAGCAGGTCCTCGTGGACGTCGCCGGCCACGTACGTCGGGCCGCCCACCACGTCGACGGTGACCTGCGCGGGGCCGAACGCGCCCGCCGCGATCTCGTAGAGGTCCCAGTCGGCGGCGTCGAGGATGTCCGCGAAGGGCGTGCCGTACTCGGCGGCGGCCGTCGACGGCACCTCGTCGAACCAGTCGACGTCGTCCTCGACGACGAGGTGGACCCGCCCCCCGTAGGCCACGGCGTCGGTCGTCCGGGCGATGGCCGCCTCCTCGCTCGCCGCCACCGGCGCGACGGGGGCGCTCCCGGTCGCCGTGCGGATGGCGGTCAGGTCGTAGCCCAGCTCGAACAGCTGGAAGACGGCGAACTCGGCGGCGCGGGCCGCCATCGTCACGCTCCCGGCGACGCTCCCGGCGGGGTAGCCGAGCAGGAAGACGCCCTCGGGGTTGACGCCCGCCTGCTCCGCGACTTGCGCGGCGACGGCCGCGTCCGGGAGCGCGTCGGACTCGACCGTGAGCACGGTCAGGTCGAAGGCGTCGGTGTAGCCGAGCGCCCGGAACTCGGCCTCCTCGGCGACGAGGGCGCGGGCCGGCCCGCTCCCGAGCCCCTCGAACGCCCCGACGCTCAGCTCCCAGCCGGCCTTCCCCGAGCAGAGCAGGGAGAGCGCCGGCTTGTCGGTCGAGAGTTCGACGTGCGGGACGGGGGCCCCCGCCACCTCGTCGAGTCGGGTCTGGACCGTCGCCAGCCCGGCCGTCTGTATCTCGGCGAGGAGGAGACCGGCCTCCAGGCCGCCCGGGTGCTCGACGCCGAAGTCGAGGACCGTCGCGCCGTTGTCGAGTTCGTAGGCGCCGACGTTGAGGTCCTCGGCGAAGTCGAGCGCCTCGTCGGTCAGCTCGATGGCCATCCGGTTGACGCTATCCATGCCGGCTGTTCGACCCGCCCCGGTTTACAGTTTCGGAGACTCGGTCGGGCGGTCGACGAGCGGTACCGCACAGTGGTCGCCGACCGGCGCCCTTATCCCCGGCGTCGGCTCCGGGCGACTATGGAACCACGCACGTTCCTCCGGGTCGAGGGGCTGGCCGTTCTCGGCATCGCGCTGGGCGGCTACTTCGCCCTGGCGGGGCCGAACTGGTTGCTCGCCGTCCTCGCACGGGCCCCCGACCTGTCGATGCTCGGCGATCTCGCCGGCCCCCGCGTCGGTAGTCTGAGCCACAACGTCGTCCACACGTACGCGCTACCGCTCGAACCCGGGCGTCCAGTCGAACGCGACTCCCGGCTGTCCGTCCGAACTTGCGTCGAGAGAAGACGCAGTGCACTCCCGACTCCGAGGACGATCTACCGTTCGCGCTTCGGCTCGCGGCCGAGGACCTCGGCGACGGCGTCGACCTTGTCCTGGGCGCGGAGCGTCTCGGTGCGCTTGTCGTCGATCTTGAGCACGGTGCTCACCCGGTCTGCGTCCACCGCCTTGTGCGCGGCGGCGACCGCCGCCAGGAGCTCGTCGATGGTGTCGGCCTCGATGGTCGTCGCCATCGGATTCGTCTCGTAGGAGACGTCGAAGTCGTCGAGGGCCGCCACGGCGGCGGCGACGTCCTCGCTCATGTCCCCCTCGCGGACCGGCGCCACGCTCAGCATTGCGATGACCGTCATGGGAGTGGGTACGACCAGGGGACCAATAACTCCCCCTGCATCGGGGCCGGACGTCACCGGACGCTGTGCCGTCCACGGTCCGGGTGGCCCGAGACCGGCGAGGAACGCGACCACACCGACGCGAACGAGAGTTAAACATTCCAACACATCCGTGGTGGACGGGGGCCGAGTTGGTGGAGATTCTACCAGCCGAAATCTGACATACCGAATCGAATACTGTTTTGTCGGCTACCTGCATTCTGGGGCGCATGCGTGCCATCAGGTACCACGAGTTCGGCGGCCCGGACGTGCTGCGAGAAGTGGAGATCGACCCCCTCGACCCGCTCCCCGACGAGGTCCGGATCGACGTCCGCGCGATCGGCGTCAATCCGTGCGACGCGCTCCGACGACGGGGACTGTGGGACGACGCGCTCCCGCTCATCCCAGGCTCCGACGTCGCGGGCGTCGTCGAGGCGACCGGCGACGACGTCGCTCGCTTCGAGGTCGGCGACCGCGTGTTCGGCACCGTCCCGCACCTCAACGTGACCGGCGGGCGAGGCGACCGCCAGGGCGCGTACGCAGAGCGGGTCGTCGCGCGCGTGGATCGGCTGGCCAGCCTCCCGGGGTCGATCTCCTTCGAGGTCGGGGCCGGGCTCGGCATCGTGGGGACAACCGCCTGGCGCGCGCTCGTCGAGTTCGGGGACCTCCAGCCGGGCCAGACCTGCCTGGTCCACGGCGGCTCGGGCGGCGTCGGGCACGTCGCCGTCCAGCTCGCGGCCGCGATGGGTGCCGGCGTCGTCGCGACCGCCTCCCCGGAGCGCGCCGACACGGTCGAGGCGTTCGGTGCCGACGCGGTCCTCGACTATCGGCGCGACGACCTCGCGGAGGCTATCGCGGCGGCCACGCCGGCGGGACCGGACGTCGTCCTCGACCACCGGCTGGGCGAGTACGTCCAGCTCGACATCGACGTGGCCGCCAAGGGCGGGACCGTCGTCGCCATCGGTGGCAACTACGACACGCCGACCATCACGGACCTCACGATGGCCATCGGGAAGGACCTGACCATCCAGCCCTTCGATATGTTCAACCTGTCGGACATCGACGAGGTGCTCGGCCGACTCGGCCGGCTGCTGGCCGGCGGCGACCTCACGGTGGAGGTCGCGCGCACATACGACCTCGCGGACGCAGCGGCAGCCCACCGGGCGATGGACGAGGACAGCTTCGTCGGGAAGCTCGTCCTCGTCCCGTAACCCGGTCGGGTCAGTCGTCGGCGTCGACCGGCTCCGGCTCCCCGAACTGGTAGATCTCCGGGTAGCCCTTGATCTCCTTTGGCTCCGGCGGCTTGTAGGTCATCGCCTTGCTGGTCGACTTGCCGAGGCGAACGATACCCTCCGCGAGGACGGCCGCCGCGCCGGTGCTGTCGATGATTGGGACGCCCAGTTCCGCCTCGATGGGACCGTCGAGGCCGCCCATGCCGGCACAGCCCAGGCAGATGGCCTCCGCGCCGTCCTCCTCGATGGCGAGCCGGCTCGCCTCGAGGAGCGCCTCGCACGCGGCATCGCGCATCTCCTCGGTGTCCACCACCGTGAGCTGGGTGCACCTGACCGAGGCACACTTCTCCTCGAGGCCAGTCGTGCGGACGGTCTCCTCGACGAGGTCCTTCGCGCGCGGAAGGACGGTTGCCACCGAGAACTTCGCGCCGAGCATGTTCGCGACGTACATCGACGCCTCGGCGATGCCGACGACCGGCTTGGTCGTCACCTCGCGGCAGGCGTCGATCCCCGGGTCGCCCCAGCAGGCGTTGATGAAGGCGTCGTACTCCGACTCGTCCTTCCGTATCTCCTCCAGCAGCCCGGGGATGGCGAGGTAGTCGTCGTAGTAGGACTCGATGCTGATGGGCCCCTTCTCCGGCGAGACCGCGTCGACCACCGTCTCGTCGCTCGTGTACTTGTTCGCCACCGTCCCGATGTTCTCGGTCATTCCGAGCGTCGTGTTCGGGTTGATGGCCTTGATCCGGATCGTCATATTGGTGCGTGCCAACAATCCGCACCGAACCTGATAAGCCTGTTTTACCCCGTCTTGATAGTTTAATGGAACGAATAATTATATGTCGTGTGACGGTACGTTCGGTCGCGGACTCATCACGTCACGTGGGGGCCTGCTATCTCCTGAACGGCCGCTTACATCTCTTTCGGAGTATTCGATACTACCTATTGTGCCGTTGAGAACAGAATGTCAGGATGGTTGATTAGTTTCGCTCGCTCGCCGGGAGTCGAGCGACGGTAGCGTGCCGCTCTCCCGCCGGACCGGCGCACAGTCGGAGCCGCTCGACAGGAGGTATCCGAGGTCCGTCCGTCGATGAGACCGTGGGGATGTACGACAGCCGGCCTACTCGTCGGCGAGACCGCGGAGCGTGCGTTCGAGCACGCGCGCCCCGTCGGCGAGGTCCGCCGCGCTCGAATACTCCTCGGGACTGTGGCTGACGCCGTCGCGGCTCGGCACGAACAACATTCCGGTGGGCGCGACCGCCGCCACGTTCATCGCGTCGTGGCCCGCGCCGCTCGGCATCCGGGTGTACGACAGGTCGAGGGCCTCGCAGGCGTCGGCCAGGCGGTCGACCACGTCCTCGTCCATCGGCGTGGCCGGCACGTCGAGGAGTGACTCCCACTCCAGTTCGAGGTCGCGTTCGTCCGCGATCTCGGCTGCCCGCTCGCTGACTGCGGTGAGCACGGAGTCGAGCGCCTCGTCGTCCGTGTCGCGGACGTCGACGCCCAGGTCGACGACCCCCGGCACGACGTTCGTCCCGTTCGGCCAGACCGACACCTTGCCGACCGTGCCGACCGTCGCCGTCGTCTCCGCCTGCTCGCGGGCCCTGCGTTCGAGTTCCAGGGCGAACTCGGCGGCACCCATGAAGGCGTCGCGGCGCACCCGCATGCTGGCCGTCCCGGCGTGGTTGGCCTCGCCGGTGAACGTCACCCGGCTGTGCGTGATTCCAGCGATGTTCTCGACGACGCCGATGGTGGTGTCCGTGCGTTCGAGCGTCGGCCCCTGCTCGACGTGGAGCTCGACGAACGCCGCGGCGTCGGCCAGGTCCAGAGAGGCCTCGCCGCGGTAGCCGATGTCGGCCAGCACCTCGCCGACCGACTGCCCGTCGTCGTCGGTCAGCGCCAGTGCCTCCTCCAGCGGGAGGACGCCCGTCGCCACCAGGCTCCCGAGTAGCCCCGTGCCGAAGCGCGTGCCCTCTTCTTCCGTGAACACGACGAGTTCGACCGGCCGCTCCGTCTCGACGCCCGCGTCGTTCCACGCCCGGACGACCTCCAGCGCCGTCAGCACGCCGGCCGTGCCGTCGAACTTCCCGCCACGCGGCACGGTGTCGATGTGCGACCCGGTGAGAACCGGCGCGGCGTCGGTGCGTCCCGGCCGACAGGCGACGACGTTCCCGACGGGATCGACGCGCACTGTCAGTCCCGCGTCCTCGAACCACGAGACGACGAGGTCGCGGGCTTCCCGGTCGGCCTCGCTCCCGGTGACGCGCATCATCGCCCCGTCGTCGAGCTCGCCGATCCCTCCGAGCGTCTGGAACGACTCCCAGAGCCGCTCGCTCCGGATTCTTGCCTCGGTCATCGCCCGCCCCTCTCGTGGCCGACGGCATAAGTCCGTAGGTAGCTCCTGAATTTGCCCGCTCGCCCTCGGCGTGCCTCGATTCTCGCGTGACCATCGCGAGTGCCACGACACCCGACCGGGCTGTCTCCACCGGCCCCGAACCCGGCCGATTCAATCTCGCGCCGAGTGTGCCGTGCGAGCGTGGACCACCCTTTAAGCTGTCCGCCGACCACGACCGGCTATGGGCGTCGTATCCGACCTGCTCGTCTCGTTCGTCGGGTTCCTCGCGGACGCGGTGCTGAGCGTCCTCGTCCTCCTGGCGGTGTTCGTCGCGCTCGCCGCCGCGACCCGCGTCGAGCGGGCCTGGCTCCGCATCGGCAGAGCCCGGTATCGCGACCGGTTGCGCGCCGCCGGTTGCGACCCGGCCGACATTGCGGCCCTGGAGCCGACCGTCCGCTACGTCGTCGCCCATCGTTCCGTCTGGAAGCCGGTGTTCGGGGCGGCCGCGGTCCTCTCGCTTCTCGTCCTCTCCTCTGTGGCGACGGACCGGACCTTTCTCGCGACCTCGTACGGCCTGATGGCGCTCGGATTCCTCGCGTTGACCGTCGTCGAACTCCGGCGATTCCGGCGGGCGAGACGGCTCGAAGCGACACTCATGGCCGACCCGGCGTCGCTCCGTTCCGACGACGTCGACGGACCCTGATAGTTCGGCATTCCAACCATAATTGGTAGCAAATATTGATTTATAAAAAACACGATATGATATTCTCGAACCCCCTGAAACTGTCCAAATTTACCGTTCTGACGTCCCACATGTCAATACATACCACGAAAATGTTTGATATATATCTACATTCGTTTCACACTTACTAGACAAACGTTATATGGACCCTCTCGTATTGTAGGGCTGTACTGGTTCATGAGTCAACAAAACAAGTCGTTGTTCCCCATCATCGGGGTCGTGATCGTTGCTATCGTACTCCTCGGACTGGTGTACGCGAACGTCACGGGCGCGCTAGCGCTGTCTGGAGCCAAGGTGGTATCCAGCGGGACCGCGACCGCGATCGTCGTCGTCCTGTTCCTGGTGATGCTGGTCTGGATGTACCGCAACACGCAGCAATGAAGACCGACCGACAGAGCGAGCACAGGAGTCACAATCCATAGATGACCGCGATAGAGGTCGAAGACGTATCGTTCAGCTATCGAACCCAGCGAGACGACCGGGCGCTCGAGGACGTCTCTCTCTCCGTCGAGGAGGGGGAGTTCGTCGGCGTCGTCGGCGAGACCGGCGCCGGCAAGACGACCCTGCTCTCGGCGATGTGTGGGGTCATCCCGTTCAACACGCCCGGTTCGCTGACGGGAGCGGTCCGGATCAAGGACCGGTCGATCGCCGACTACGGCTCGATCTACGACCTCGCGGCCGACGTCTCGATGGTCCTCGATAGCCCGGAGAACCAGCTGTTCAACCTGCACATCTTCGAGGAGGTCATCTGGGGCCCCGAGAACATGGGCATGGACCGCGAGGAGATCCTCGAACGGGGTCGCGAGGCCATCGAGCTGTTCGACCTGGCGGGGCTGGAAGACCGCATCACCTACACGCTCTCGGGCGGCGAGAAGCAGAAGGTCGCCATCGCGTCCATCTACGCGATGAACCCCGACATCATCCTCCTGGACGAGCCGACGAGCCAGCTGGACCCCATCGGGACCGAGATGGTCTTCGAGGCGATCAGCAAGCTCGCGGCCGAGGGCAAGACCATCGTCATGGTCGAGCACAAGATCGAGGAGCTCGTCCGGTACGCCGACCGCATCGGGCACCTGGAGGACGGTCGGCTCACCAGGGTGGCCGACACGCGGTCGTTCTTCCTCGACGTCGCGACCCACGACGTCGCCCCGCCCCAGGTGACCGAGCTGGGCACCCGACTCGCGGCACGGGGCGTCGACGTCGAGGTCCCGCTCGAGCTCACGGAGGCGACCGCGACCTACGGTCGGCTGCTGGACGGGGGGGTCTGATCGATGTCGACGGACACCCCCGAGCCCGCCGTCGAGTTCGAAGAGGTCGAGTTCAGCTACGTCGCCGACACCCCGGTGCTGACTGGCGTCGACGCCACCTTCGGTCGGGGCGAGTTCATCACGATAATCGGCCAGAACGGCGGCGGCAAGTCGACGCTGGTCAAGCACCTAAACGGGCTGCTCGTCCCAGACGCTGGGAGCGTGCGCGTCCACGACGAGACCGGCAGCTACGACACGAGCGAGCACTCGATGCGGACGCTCGCCAGCATCGTCGGCTACGTCTTCCAGAACCCGGACGACCAGATCTTCCACACGAGCGTCCGCGACGAGATCATGTACGGCCTGCGGAACATCGGCGTCCCGCCCGCCGAGTGCGACGCGCGCATCGAGGACGTCCTCGACCAGGTCGGTCTCGGCGACCGGCTCCACGAGAACCCGTTCAGCCTCGGCAAGGGCGAGCGCCAGCGCCTGGCGATCGCCTCCGTGCTGGCGATGGAGCCACATATCATCTGCGTGGACGAGCCGACGACCGGCCAGGACAAGACGGAGGCGGCGGGGATCATGGAGATCCTCCGCGCGTACAACGAGCGCGGTCACACCGTAATCGCCATCACGCACGACATCGCGCTGGCCGCGGCGTACACCGATCGGGTCGTCGTCATCAAGGACGGGCAGATCATCGCGGATGGGCCGCCGGAGCGTGTCTTCCTCGACGCGGAACACCTCCAGCAGACGAACATCCGCCCACCGCAGATCACCCAGCTCGGCGTCGAGCTCAGGCGGACGGTCGGCGCGGACCTGTACGACGATATGTGGTTGACGGTGGACGACGCCGTCGACGACATATGTTCATTTCTCAACCAAAAAAATGTAAAAGCAGTGAAGGAAGAATCCGGGCAAGTATCGGAAAGCAATCAAAGCAGTTAACGTAGTCAAAAGGAAAATAGGAACCGAAACAGTATGAGTGAAGCTACCAAAACACACGGCGGATTGGCCGAGAAGACGGCCCCCGGGCCGCTTCCCGAGAGTCTCTACGGCGACCTTCCGGACTGGAATTTCGAGCTCTGGCCGAGTTCGACGACGGTCATCATGGCCGCGCTGTTCCTTGCGCTGGGGTTCACCGTCAACATGCAGATCACCGAGCGCATCGACACCGCGATGTGGGGCGGAATCTCCCCGCTGTGGGGGATTTTCTTCTTCGCGCTCTGGAACTTCTCCGGCGCGGCGTTCTTCGGGCTCCCGGGGGCGCTCATCGTGGCGAACATCAACCCCATCGTGGCGAACCTCACCGCGACGAACCCGCTCGCACCGACGTTCTTCGCCACCAACACGCTCTACTCCGTCCCAATGGCGCTCTGGGTGTGGTACTTCAAGAGGCCGGGGCAGGGACTGACCTTCCGGCAGGTGGCGACCGCCCACGTGCTCTCGATTCCACTGACGCTGCTGCCGCTTTCGCTCATCCACATCTACGTGTTGCACTTCACGATGCAGGTGGTCGTGTTCTGGTACGTCGCGGGGCTGGTGTTCGGCTACGCCGGCCTCTTCGTCGCGTACCCGTTCGCGAAGAAGCTCCTCGAGGCCGGCGTCATCCAGCGCTGACCGATGCAGTCGCTGTTCCTGTTCTCCGGACAGGACTCGTTCCTGCATCGGCTGGACCCGCGCCCGAAGTTCCTCGTGGTGCTCGCGGTGCTCGTCTACGTGCTGCTGGTCGACAACCCGGCGTACATGGCGGTCGCGTTCCTCGTCGTGATGGCGGGGATGTGGGCGCTCGGCAGCATCTCGCCGGCCCGGTACTGGACGGTCCTGGTGCTGTTCCTGCCGTTGATACTCGGCGTGACGCTCGTGCAGGCGCTCACCTACCACCCGGCGGGGGCGACGAACCTGGTCGCCGCCGGACCCCTCGGGCTCTCGGATGCCGGCCTGGTCCTGGGGTTGAGCGTCGGGGTCCGTCTGGTAACCATGGGGCTGACGTTCATGATGTTCTCGATGACGACGGCGCCGACGAAGGTCGGCCTCGCGCTGTACAAGACGGGCGTGCCCTTCCGGTACGCCTACCTGGCGACGTTCGGGCTGCGATTCCTTCCGCTGATGCAGGAGGACCTGCAGACGCTCCAGAACGCGCGAGCGGTCCGGGGCGACCCGGATGTCGGCTCGCGGAACCCCTTCCGGCGGCTCAAGAGCCTCCCGATGACGTTCTTCCCGCTCGCCGCGAACGCGCTCCGCCAGAGCTCGGAGACCGCGAAGGCACTCGAGTTGCGCGGCTACGGGTCGCCCCGGAAGCGCACGACGGTCCACGACCTCTCCCTCGGTGCCACCGACTACCTGGTGACGGTGCTGGCGCTCGTCGTGCTGGTGGGCGTGGTCTACGCCAGCGTCGTGCTGGGCTTTGGCTCGCTGGGGAGTCTCTGAGTCGGGCCGGCAGGGGGGAGCGCAGTCGTGTCGTTAGCCGGAGCTATCTAATTTATTATCTTTTATGACTGCACGACTGCTAAAGATTTTGAACGAAAGTGTATGTTTTCGATATAAAAATATATTAGCCGCCGACCCTTCCGGTAACTGCAGATGAAAATTCTCGGCATCGACATCGGCGGGACGTTCACGGACCTCTATCTGGTCGACAACGTCGACGCCGAACAGCGCATTCACAAGGTCAGCACGACCCCGGAGGACCCCTCCGTCGGCGCGCTGACCGGGATCCGCGAGCTCTGCGAGATGACCGACACCGACCCGGGGACCATCGACTACGTTCTCCACGGCACGACCATCGCCACCAACGCCGTCCTCGAACACGAGGGCGTCACGACCGGCATGGTCACGACCGAGAACTACCGGGACGTGACACACATCGGTCGCCACCAGCGACCACAGAACTACTCGATCCAGCAGGACATCCCCTGGCAGGCCCGACCCCTCGTGCGGCGACAGCACCGGAAGACGGTCCCGGAGCGACTCGTCCCCCCCGACGGGAGCGTCGAGACGCCGCTGGACGAGGACGCGGTCGTCGAGGTGGCGACGGAGCTCGGCGAGGCCGGCGTCGAATCGGTCGCGGTCTGTTTCCTCTTCTCGTACCTCAACGACGTCCACGAGCGCCGCGCGAAGGAGATACTCGAACGGGAGCTTCCTGACGTCTACGTGACGACGTCGAGTGAGGTCTACCCGCAGTTCCGCGAGTTCGAGCGGTTCACCACCACCGCGATGAACGGCTTCATCGGCCCGGCGGTCACCGAGTACATCCGCCGGTTCCGCGACCAGCTCGCGAAGCTCGGCATCGACGCCGACCTGCACATCATGCAGTCGAACGGCGGCATCGCCACCGAGGAGACGGTCACCCGGAACGCGGTCTCGCTTCTGTTCTCCGGACCGGCCGCCGGCGTCCTCGGCGGCAAGTGGCGGGGCGAGGCCAGCGCCCCCGACGGGGAGCCGACGAACACCATCACCCTCGACATGGGCGGGACCAGCACCGACATCGGCATCGTCTCGAACGGCGAGATAATCGAGGCCAACGTCCGCGAGACCCAGATCGGCGGCTACCCCGTGATGTTCCCGATGATCGACATCGAGACCATCGGCGCCGGCGGCGGCTCCATCGCGTACGTCGACGCTGGCGGGGCGTTCCGCGTCGGTCCGAAGTCGGCCGGGGCGGTCCCCGGACCGGCCTGCTACGGTCGCGGCGGCGACGAGCCGGCCGTCACGGACGCCCACGTCGCGCTCGGGCGCATCCGCGAGGAGTTCTTCCTCGGCGGCGAGATGGAACTCGACATCGGCGCGTCGACGACCGTCGTCGAGGAGCGGCTGGCCGAACCGCTGGGTATCGACCCGATCGAGGCCAGCCTCGGGGTCCTCGAGATCGTCAACAACAGCATGGCCAACGCCATCCGGTCGAAGACGATACAGAAGGGCCGCGACCCCAAGCGGTTCTCCCTGGTCTCCTTCGGCGGCGCGGGCCCGATGCACGCTGCGGACGTCGCCCGCGAACTCGACATCCCGCGGACGCTCGTCCCCGCGAACCCCGGCGTACTCTCGGCGGTCGGCCTCTCCACGACCGACCTGCAGTACGACTACGTCAACACCGAGTTCACGCTGCTCGCGGACGCAGACCAGGACGACCTCCAGGTGGCCTACGACGAGATGCTGGCAGCGGCCCGCGAGCAGCTCCGGGACGACGGCGTCGTCGCGGAGAACGTGCGCCTGGAGATGACGGCCGACTGCCGCTACGAGGGCCAGGGCTACGAGCTCAAGGTCCCCGTCGGCACGGACGGCGAGCTTCGGTCCGTCAGTTCGATCCGGTCGCTCTTCGACGAGATGCACGAGTCAGAGTTCGGCCACAACTTCCCGAGCAACCCCGTCGAACTCGTCAACGAGCGCGTGACCGCCTACGGCGAGATCCCGTCGTCGGAGCTCGTCACGGTCATGGAGGCGACGGGACCCGTCGACGACCACGTGCTGGCCGAGGAGGCCGTCCACTTCAGTGTCGGCGGCGAGACGGCGGCCTACGACACCCGCTTTTTCGACCGTGACTCGCTGCGCACCGGCCACGAGATCGCCGGGCCGGCCATCGTCGGCGAGAAGGACTCGACCATCATCGTCCCGCCGGACTTCGACGCGCGGGTGCTCGAGTACGGCGACATCGAACTCGTCAGGAGAGGGAGCTAAATGTCAGGAACCAAATCAGCGAGCGACATCACGGTACAGGACCAGATACACGCACAGCCGGACATCGAGGACCCCGAGGAGAAGATCGACCCCATCACCCAGCGGGTCATCGGCGGGAGCCTGATCAACATCTGCGACGAGATGGGACACAAGCTCACCCGGATGAGCTACTCCTCGATCATCCGCGAGTCCGAGGACTTCGGCTGTGCGCTGCTCGACGAGCGCGGCCGACAGCTCTGCGAGACCGACAGCACGCCGCTCCAGATGGGGCCGATTCCGGCCTACGTCGAGGGCGTCATCGAGCTCTTCGACCAGCGCGGGGAGACGTTCGACCCCGGCGACATCGTCATCCACAACGACCCGTACTTCGGCGGCAGCCACGCCCCGGACTTCGGCATCGTCGTCCCGGTGTTCTACGAGGGCGACCTGACGGGCTTTTCCGTGACCACGGCCCACCACCTGGACGTCGGGTCCGATAAGCCCGGCACCTGCATCATCGAGACGGTGGACGCCTACAGCGAGTCCATCCGGCTCGACGCGCTCAAGATCGTCGAGAACGGCGAGCGCAACGAGACCGCCTGGCAGCTCATCGCCGACAACATCCGCGTCCCGGACATGGTGATGGGCGACGTCGAGGCCCAGATATCCGCGGCAAAGCTGGGCGCCGAGCGGATGCACGAGCTGTTCGCCGAGCACGGCCACGACACCGTCAAGCTCGCCGGGCAGGCCATGATGGCCTACTCCGAGCGAATGCTCAGAAACGAGATCGAGAAGCTGCCGGACGGCACCTACTCCGCCGAGGGGTACATCGACGGCTTCCTCGACTCCGAGGATCCCCACGAGAAGGACGTCTTCCTCGCCGTGGACATGGAGGTCGACGGGACGGACGTCGCCGTGGACCTCTCCCGCTCGTCGGACCAGCTCGACGGGCGACCGATCAACATGCCGTTCAAGGGGACCGTCGTCCCCGCGGTGCTGCTCGTCATCCGCTCGACGCTGCTCGACACCGAGGCCCACGAGCTCGTCCCGCAGAACCACGGCATCACGCGACCGGTCTCGGTCCACGCGCCGAAGGGCTCCATCGCCAACCCGCGCTTTCCCGCGCCGACCATCGCGCGGTTCTGCCCGGGCAACCGCATCGCCGACCTCGTGCTCAAGGCGCTCGCGGAGGTCGTCCCGGAGAAGACCTGCGCGGGCATCGGCAACCTCAAGGTCTGCACCTACAGCGGCGTCACCGAGGACGACGAGTACTGGGTGTACATGGACATCACCTCGGGCAGCTACGGCGGGCGGCCCACCAAGGACGGCCTGGACGCGGTCGACACCCTCTATGCGAACACGCGGAACAACCCAATCGAGGACATCGAGAGCCACTACCCGCTGCGGGTCACGCGCTACCAGCTCCGGGAGGACGTCGACGGCGCGGGCGAGTTCCGCGGGGGCATCGGCCCAATCCGGGAGACCGAGTTCCTCTCGGACGGTCGCCTCTCCATCGAGGGCGACGGGAACAAGTACCCGCCCTGGGGCTTCGAGGGCGGCATGGACGGGACGCCGGGTGCCGTCATCCGGGACGCCGGGTCCGACCGGGAGACCCACCTCACCTCGAAGATGAGCAACCGCCCGATGCGGAGGGGCCAGCGCATCCAGACCGTCGGTCCCTGCGCCGGCGGCTGGGGCGACCCGCTCGAGCGCGACCCCGAGCGGGTGCGCGCCGACGTCCTCGACGACCTCGTGAGCCGCGAGCGCGCGGAGTCGGCCTACGGCGTCGTCCTCACCGACGACCTCGAGGTAGACGAGGCGGCGACGGCCGAGCGTCGCGGGTGAGTCCGGCTCGCGAGGGTCGGCGGCGCGGACCTGCACGCACCCCTGCCGACAACGAGGGTCACCCGGACGTCGACGACGGCGAGACGCGACCACCGGACGCGACGGAGCCGACACACACGTCATCGAGATGAGCACGCCGGCGTCGGCGAACGGGGACGGCGAGCGGGTGACGGGGCCTGAAAGCGATAGCGACGGAACAGGGGACGGCGACGGGTCGCCCTCGACCGTGCGACAGTGGGGCGTCCTGCTCGCCGCGTGGCTGCTCGCCGTCGGCGGCTCCGCGTACCTCATCGCCCCGGCGAGCGTGCTCCCGCCGATGATGGCCGGGCTCGCGGTCGGCCCGACCGCCGTCGGCTGGATTCTCAGCGTCTCCTACGCCGGCGAGGCCGTGGTGGGGCTGCCGGCCGGGTTCGTCATGGACCGCTTCGACAACCGGCACGTGACCGGCCTGGCCGCGCTCGCTCTGCTCGTGGCGGGCGTCTGGGGCTTTTCGGCCGGCTCCGGCGGCGACTACCTCGGTCTGCTGGCCTCGCGGTTCCTCGGCGGGATGGGCTTTGCGGTGCTGTGGATCGCCAGCATGGACGTCGCCGGGCGCACGTTCGGGGACGCGAAACGCGGCACCGCGGTCGGCGCGTACACGACCGCCGGTCCCGCCGGCCTGGCCGTCGGGCTGGTCACCGGCCCGCTGGTCGCCGGCCTGTGGGGCTGGGCGGCCGTCTTCGTCGCCTACGGCGGGGTGATGGTCGTCGCCCTCGCGCTGTTCTGGCTGCTCAGCCGCGCTGTCACCGTCGAGCTGGCGGTCGCGACTCCACCGTCGGGCGCGGAGTTCGGCCGCGTCCTGTGCCACCGCAACCTCTGGCGGGTGGCGGCGATGGCCTTCGCCGCCTACTCGCTGTTGCTCTTTTTCACCGGCTGGATGCCGACCTATCTCGCTGCGACCTACGACCTGTCGCTCGCGGCGAGTGGGCTCTCGGTCGCGCTGTTCCCCGCCGTCGGCGTCCTCTCCCGGGCGGGCGGGGGGCTGGTCTCGGACCGGCTGCTGGGCCGACGACGGAGGCCGGTCGCGCTCGTGACCTTCGTCGCGGCGACGCCGCTGGTCGTGGCCGTCGCGCTCGTGCGGAGCCCGTGGGCCGCTCTCCTGTTCCTGGCGCTCGCGGGCTTTTTCGTCCAGGTCGGCGTGGGCCTGTTTTTCACCTACGGGAGCGAGTTCGTCCCGGCGAACGTCGGCGGAGCCGCACTCGCGTTCCTCAACACGACCGGCATCCTCGGGTCCTTTACCGCCCCCATCGTCACGGGCGCGCTCATCGAGTGGAGCGGCTCGTACCTCCCCGCGTTCGCCTACGCCGCCGTCCTCGCGGCGTTCGGCGTCGGCGTCGCGCTCTCGACGCCGGAACCCGGCCCACGAGGCACTCGATAGTGCGGTCGTCTCAGCCCCGGGCGTCGAAGTCGACGTAGACGAGCTGTTCGTCGCCGACTGTCCAGCCGTCGTGACCCGGGGGGATGGCGACAGCCTCGCCCGGGCCGACCTCGGCGGTGGTGCCGTCCGCGAGTTCGAGGCCGAGCGTGCCCGACACCACGTAGACGTGGTGGGACTTCGGGCAGCGGTCCTCGCCGACCAGGTCACTCTCGTCGGTCGCCCAGTGCCAGTCCGGCTCCATCGTCGCGCGGGTGACGCTCACGCCGCCGAGGGAGACCCGCTCCGCGACGCCGTTGGGGAAGCTGGTAGTCTCGTCCGGGTCGGCGAGCGCCTTCACGAGCAGGTCCGTCACCGGGTCGTCCTGAGCCATCGTCCCGAGATGCCGGCACAGGGGGTTAAGAGTGGCGCTTCTCTCTGTCTGTGAGTCGGCTCGGGGACGACGACCATCGGTGCGAGATTTGTTGGCGTGGGTATCGCTATTACCCCGCACGGCAATGGGGGGACAGCCATGTCAGAGGCACGCTTCGGCATCGCGTTCGTGGAGCAGCCACCGGAACCGACCCAGGGAAGGTACGTCCAGCTCGCGGAGAGCCGCGGCTTCGAGTCGGCGTGGGCGCTGGAGACGCGGCTGATGCGCGACGGCATCGCCCCGCTCGCCGCGTGGGCCGCTCGCACGGACCGCATCGCACTCGGGACGGCCATGATCAACCCGTTCACCCGGACCCCGACGCTGATGGCCCAGACGTTCGCGACGCTGGACGAGCTCTCCGGCAACCGGTCCATCCTCGGCATCGGCGCGGCCAACCAGATGCTCGTAGAGGCGTTCCACGGCGAGTCCTTCGAGCTGCCGCTCACCCGGACGAAGGAGACCGTCGAGGCGTTCCGCGAGCTCATGACCGGCGAGCGGGTGACCTACGAGGGCCGGACCGTCTCCATCGACGGGGCGAAGCTCGACTTCTCGCCCCCGCGACCGGACGTACCGGTCTACATGGGCGTCACCGGCCCGAAGATGCTCAAGCTGGCCGGAGCCATCGCGGACGGGGTCGTCCTCAACGCCTTCATCAGCGAGGGCTACCACCGGAACGCCATCGCACTCATCGAGGAGGGTGCCAGGGAGGCGGGCCGCGCCCGCCCGGACGTCGGGGCGGTCCCGGTCTTCTCCATCGGCTCCGACGAGGCGACGGCGAAGGCGGCAGTCAAGCCGATGCTGGCGGAGTACGTCTGCAACCTCCCCGGGCTGGAGCAGGCCCGCCGAGACGTCGGCGACCCGCTCCTGGAGCGCGACGACGTCACCGAGGACGTGATGGTGCCAGTCCGCGAGGCCCTGGAGACCGAGGGGCTCGGGGCAGCGGCCGAGTTCGTCCCGGACTGGCTGGTGGACGAACTCGCGGCCGCCGGGACCGCCGCCACCTGCCTGGCGAAGCTGGAGGAGAGCTTCGACTACGGTCTGGACTTCCTCGTCCCGAGCTTCCTCGGCGGGAACGTTGGCTACGGCATCGACCGCATCGCCGAGCACTTCGACCTCGACCCGACCGGCTACGCGGGCGCGAACCGCTGAGTCGGGTAGACGGTTCGCCGCGTCGGGTAGACGGTTCGCCGCGTCGGGTAGACGGTTCCCGGCCGCGGTTCCCGTCTCGGCCGGGGTCTCGGCGAAAACCGCCGGAGAGCGGTGGCTTACAATCGATTACAAAGACTTACAAGTGGTACAAACCGTCACAAAAAACAAAAACCGCCCCGCATCCGGAGTTCCGTCGTGGGCCCCGGCGTGGGGCCGGTCCCCTACGAGCGCTCCCGGGGCGGGACGGTCATCGGTGCCGACTGGCTCTGCCACTGCGACGGCCGCGGGTGGCCGAGCACAGGAGGCTGGGTCCGCTGGCTGACGAACGACGCCGGAGTGAGCTCCGTGAACGTCGACGCGTCGCAGACCGCGCACTTCCGGGGCTCCCTCGACGACGAGGTCGCCTGGACGATGCCGCACTGCAGACAGACGTGAAGGTGGTTTCGTAGGCCCATGCTGTTCACCGGCTATAGAGAGGCGTCTTCAGCGGATAAGGGTAGTCGGTGAATTGCTGTCGGACTGGTGTGCGTCTCGTGTGCTGTCGTGGACCTATCTGTGTTTCATTCGTGCGCATACGCGCAGGGCGGGATTGGTGGGTTAGGTCAGTTGGGTGTTTGGTGGGTCGGGAACAGGCGCTGGCTGGGATTTGAACGACGCGAAGACGGTCCTGCTCGCTCTGTCGGTCGCTTCGCTCCCGCCGTCGCTGCGCGGGCTGTGCCTCCTCTCGTTCAAATCCCTCCCGTATTCGTCGAACTCGGGACTCGCGACGCGGCAAGCCGGTCGCTCGTCGGTGAGTTCGACAGAAGTGCGCTGGCTGGGATTTGAACAACGCGAAGACGGTCCTGCTCGCTCCGTCGGTCCCTTCGCTCCCTCAGTCACTGCGCGGGCTGCGACTTCTCTCGTTCAAATCCCTCCCGCACGCACTCGGCCACGTGACTCGCGACACGGCGAGCCGGTCGCTCGTGGATTTGTGGCCGAGAGAACTGCGCTGGCTGGGATTTGAACCCGATGGCGAGACTCGCTTCGCTCGTCTCGCGTGGTTCAAATCCCTCCCGCATTCGTCGAACTCGGGACTCGCGACACGGCAAGCCGGTCGCTCGTCGGTGAGTTCGACAGAACTGCGCTGGCTGGGATTTGAACCCAGGTTGTGACCATGGCAAGGTCACGTGATACCACTACACTACCAGCGCGCAACGTTCGCACTCGGAGAGTCGCCCGAGGGAACAATAAGGCTTCCGAATCGGGGTCGAATCGACAGGGCCCGGCGGGGTGCGGGCCACCACGAGTGACGTCCGGTTGGCTACCGACTTGCGACCTTTAGCGTCCCGGAATCGTGCGTGTTACGCCCTCGCAGGCGACGATTGGAAACGCCACCCTTTTAAGGGCCAATCCGGTAGAAGTCGCACAGTCTCGTGATGAGACGCAGACGCGACCCGGCATGACCGTCAGTCTACTCGTGCCGTCGTCCCTCGTCCGGGAAGCCGAGGACAAACGCGAGGCGACTCGCAAACTCGGCTACGTGGCCCGCGCGGCCACGGTGTTCCGGGCGGACCGCCTCGAGGTCTTTCCGGACCCCGACGGCGAGCGGAAGTGGGGCGGCGGGTTCGTAGAGACCGTCCTGCGGTATGCCGCGACACCGCCGTACCTCCGAAAGGAGGCCTTCGGCACGCGGCGCGAACTGGAGTACGTCGGCGTCCTGCCGCCGCTCCGCGTCTCAGCACAGACCGGCTCCGGACCACAGAGTTCGGGGTCGTTAAGACAGGGAATCGTGACCCAGGTCGGACCTGAAGGGCGCGTACGGGTCAATTGCGGACTGCAACACCCGATCTCTCTGCTCGTTCCCGCCGGAATGGCACTCGAGGAGGGAGAGCGCGTAACCGTCAGGATATCTTCGCGACGACCGGTCCGTGCGAAGCTGGTCGACGAACCCCCACCGGGGTTCCAGGTGGCCCGCACGGGTCTCGGGGACGCGCTCGACCGCGACGACGCCGGCATCCGAATCGCCACGTCGGTCCACGG
>Ga0102959_1000068_pt1 | contig 32795 bp, 30 predicted proteins | sample SalPonF2_B_D2_MG_FD_84520 | JGI IMG/M metagenome (GOLD analysis project Ga0102959, IMG submission 84520) | Salt pond soil microbial communities from South San Francisco under conditions of wetland restoration - Salt Pond MetaG SF2_B_D2_MG ...
TAATTTAAAAAGCATGATTGTTGTATGTTGTTAGTGGCCAGTTGTTAGTGGCAACCGTACAACAGACAACGGACCACACACAACGAACCAGCCTATTCATTCCGTAAACTCTCCACCGGATTTGCCAATGTAGCTCGAATCGATACCCATCCGACTGTCAACCAAGCTACGACCAAAGCCACGCCTCCCGCTATTGCAAACTGCCAGACACTAATATCAATGCGATACGCAAATTCCTGCAGCCAGTTGCTCATCATCCACCAGCCAACCGGGATGGCTATCGCGATGGAAATGAGGACCAATTTTGTGAAATCTTTGGAGAGAAATACTACCAGTTGTGATGACGAAGCTCCCAACACTTTTCTGATCCCAATTTCTTTTGTGCGCTGTTCAACGGTATATGCCGAAAGTCCCAGCAAGCCGAGGCAAGCAATAAAGATCGCAAGAAATGCGAATCGGCTAAACGTTTGCTCGGCACGGGTACTCTGGGCATAAAGGGTATCATATTCCTGATCCAAAAATTGATAATTAAAGGGGTAATTCGGAAATAATTTCTGCCAGGTCGCCCGCGTATTTTGCAAGGCTTTCTGGGGATTGTCGGTATTGAACCGGACCATGAGCTTGTGAAATCCTTTTTCGGGAAAGATTACCAGTGGGCCAATTTTTTTATGAAGCGGAGCAAAATGAAAATCCTTGACTACTCCGACAATTGTCCCCGGCCGGCCATTAACTTTCGTTCTTCGGCCAATCGTTTCTTTCGGACTCAATCCCAAATATTTTGCCATTGCCTGGTTAATGAGAAAAGCATATTTCCCATTTCCCTGCTTCGGATTCGCCTGCTGATAATCGGCTTTTGTCAATAAACGGCCTGCGACCAGGTGAATACCCATGGTCTCGGTAAAATCATAATGAGCCAGAAGCCCGGCTACGACATCCCGGCTGCTATTCTTGACGCCTTCGACATCGATAGAGTATCCACCCTGTATATTCGTGGGTGTTTCGCTGACCATTGTGGCGTTTTGTATTCCGGGATGCTGTTGAAGCAATGATTTAAACGTATCGAACCGATTCTCGACTTCCGGATACGTATTGAGCACAATCACATTATCCTTGTGATATCCAATATCCTTTTGCTCTACATAATCCACTTGCTGATTGATGATCAGTGTACCAATTATGAGCACGACCGAAACGGCGAATTGAAAGATGACCAACCCTTTGCGAAGGCTGCTATTTCTACTTTTAGTCAGATTCCCTTTGAGAACGGCGGCCGGACGAAATGAGGAAAGCAGTAATGCCGGATAACTGCCTGCCAAAATGGTTATCGCAACTCCGATGAGCAATAAAATTCCTAAAATATGTGGAGAGGTCAGCGCCACATTTATTTGTTCGCCAACGAGCTGATTGAACCATGGATTAAAAGCCTCAATCAATGCCATGGAAAGTAATATGGCCAGGAATGTGATAAAAGCTGATTCCCCGTAAAACTGGGCAATCAATCGTTTTCTATCCGATCCCAGCACCTTGCGAATTCCAACTTCCTGCGAGCGCCGCGCCGATCGCGCTGTAGCCAGATTCATATAGTTGATGCAGGCAATGATCAAAATCAGCAATGCAATAGCCGAAGCCGCCCAAACATACTCAATACTGCCCTGTGGCTGGATTTCTGATTTAAAGTGGGAATGCAGATGGATATCAGTGAGCGGCTGCAACATCAAACTTGTCCCTTTTACATTGGGAAAACTTTGATGGATAAAGGCATTTACTTTTGCCTCTAATTTATCCGGCGACTTTCCTTTATCTAGCACGATGTAGGTATAAAATTGGGCTCCCTGGATTTCATTATCAACAAGCTGGTTCCACGAAGAAAGAGTCACCAGCGAAGCAATAAAATTCATCTGAAAATGACTGTTATCCGGCATATCCTGCATAACACCGGTCACTTCGTATTGCTTTTTATTGTTGATCGTCAACGACTTCCCAACGGCATCCTCATCCCCAAAATATTTCTGCGCCATCGACTGGCTGATCACAATCGTATTCGGATGGGCCAGCGCCTTTTTCGGATTTCCGCGTAGTAGCTTAAAGCTAAAGACATTGAAAAATGTGGAATCAGCGTATCCGAAACTTCGTTCCTCAAAAACGTTATTACCATGCTTGACTACGACAGGACTAAATCGTCCTGAAGCATAAAGACGGACGCCGGTTTCAACCCCGGGAAATTTCTTTTGCAGCAAGGGAGAAGCAATCGAGGGAGTTACAGCCAAATCAAATTGATCCAAATGCATCGTTACCCGGTAAATCCGATCCGATTTCTTATGAAAGGTATCATAGGATAACTCATGAGATACAAACTGAAAGATGAGCACACAAACGGCAATCCCCACAGCCAGCCCCATAATATTAATAAAGGTGTAGCCTTTATGTTTAAAGAGATTTCTCCACGCAATTTTGAGGTAGTTTAAAAGCATATTTGTAGTATGTTGTCAGTGGCTAGTTGTCTGTGACAGCCGTACAACACACAACGGACCACCCACCACGAACCAGCCTTATTCATTTCGTAAACTCTCTATCTCGAAAAATTCTTCATCCGAAAAAGAAGCTCTTGTCAAAGAATACTCCAATAACCGTTCCAAACATCCTTTTATAGCTAAATCAAGTCTTAATAGGCCAATTTCAGTAAAAAAGTGTCCGCTATTATACAGTGGTTGTGCGTAAGCGAACATTGGCTTTTAGTAGTCGAATCCTTCAACAATTTTCATTAAAGACCAGAACTGGCAATCTGTATGTTGTCAGTGGTTGGTTGTGGCGTGGTAGCATTGACCACAAACTACCAACCACAAACAACTATCCAGCCCTACACATGAAATCCTTCCTGCATATTTTCGGTCACCACATGCCCGTCGAACAGGTGGATAACGCGGCGAGCATAATCGGCATCGTGGGGGGAGTGGGTCACCATTACAATGGTTGTGCCCTGCTCGTTGAGTTCGGCCAGCAGCTTCATCACTTCGTCGCCGTGATCAGAATCCAGATTTCCGGTCGGCTCGTCGGCCAGGATCAGCTTGGCATTAGCTACAACGGCCCGGGCGATGGCTACGCGTTGTTGCTGTCCGCCGGACAACTGCTGCGGAAAGTGATTGCGGCGGTGCATCATATTCATGCGCTCCAGGGCAGCTTCGGATTTTTCCTTGCGTTCATCGGCAGAAGCCCCCAAATAGAGCAGCGGCAACTCTACATTTTCAAAGACGGTCAGTTCGTCGATGAGGTTAAAACTCTGAAATACGAAGCCGATATTCCCTTTTCGAAGCTGGGCCCGCTCTCGCTCTGATTTGTCAGCTACCGAGTGACCAAGAAAATTGTATTCCCCTTCGGTGGGATTATCCAGCAGCCCCATAATATTTAGCAGGGTTGATTTTCCGCATCCCGATGGTCCCATAATCGCGCAGAATTCGCCCTCGTTGATTTCCAGGTTCACATTATTCAAGGCCGTAGTTTCGACCTCATCAGTGGTATAAACTTTCTTCAGGTTTTTTGTTTTGATCATGGTTAGGCGGGTTTGTTATTAGTTAATTTTAAAAAGATTGCAAGTATCTATGATTTTAGTGGTCTTATTATAAATAGCTTGTTGTCAGTTGTTTGTTGTTCATTGTCTAAGAGCCATTTAAAATTTCAGTAACCTATTAATCATTATGAGCAAGTCTAATTTTGAAACTCTCGAAGTTTACCAACTTACCGAGGAACTTTGCGACCAAATCTGGGATATCGTAAAGGCGTGGGATTATTTTCCGAAGAAAACTGTTGGAGATCAGCTTGTTAGATCCGCTGATAGTATAGGAGCAAATATTGCAGAAGGAACGGGGAGAGGCACTTACAAAGATAACAGGCGATTTGTAAGAATTGCCAGAGCATCTCTTTATGAGACCAAGCATTGGCTCAAAAGAGCCTACAAAAGAAATCTTCTTTCTGAAAAACAAATCCATCGTCTATCTCCAATTATTTCAGAATTAGCACCAAGATTGAATGCTTATTTAAATTCTATTGGTAATTAGTTAGTGGTATGTGGTTAGTTGTGTGTTGTTGGAAAAGCTTATGTAACAACTGACCACCTCCAACTAACAACATATCAATCATTCCAAATTCAACACCTCATTATCCCCGAACGTATCGTAGCTCGAAGTAATCACTTTATCACCGGGTTCCAATCCCGACAATACTTCAAAATAATCCGGATTTTGGCGGCCTAAATTGATCTGGTGTTTAACGGCCTGACTGCCATCATCCGTAATCTTATAGACCCAGTTTCCGCCGGTCGTCTGATAAAATCCACCGCGAGGCAACAAAACAGCTTTGGACGATTCGCCCAGTTCCAGCCGGATACGCACCGTCTGTCCTCGCGTCAGCCCGGAAGGCGGTTCATTCACAAATTCCATATCCACTTGAAACTGGCCATTATTGACCACCGGGTACACTTTAGTAATTTTCAGTTCATAGGTTCCGCCGGCAAAATCGAAGGAGCCCTCTAATCCGGTGGCAATACGTGACAAGTGATATTCATCAATGCCCACGCGTACTTTGTAGTTGTCCAGGATATCTACCTGTCCGAGCCGTTCGCCCTGGTTGATCGACTGTCCCTGCTGAAGCTCGATCGTAGAAAGCTGTCCTGATATCGGTGCAGTCACAACCAAGTTATCCAGGATTTCCTGGGTGGCATTCAAATTACGGATCATCCGATCCTCCGACCGATCAAGCTGTTTTAACTGGCTAATCGTCCGAATGGAATCTTGTCGGTACGACTCATACGTTAAATTGTATCTTTTCTTTTGATACTGGTAATTTTCCCTGGTTTCCTGGAAATCCTGGTCTGATATCAGATTTTGGTCATGCAATTTCTTTTGTCGCTCATATTTTGATTTCAGAATCTCCATCTGAGATTTGGCATTCGCCAGCTCCTGTTTCAGCTGCAACGAGTTCTGCTGAATATTCAGGCGACTATTGCGCACATTGTTGATCTGATCATACAGCCCCGTCGTCTGCTGCATCACATTCAACCGCAGGCTGGAATTATTCATTGTCAGGATGGTATCGCCCTTATCGACCATCGTGCCCGATTCGCGATCAACATCCTTGACCACCCCACCCTCGACAGCATCGAGGTAAATCGTGCGGATCGGCTGCACCGTGCCGGTCACCTGAATAAATTCTTGAAATGAATCCTCTGTAACGGTGCTGACGGTGAGTTTTTCGCGATCCACATTCAGGGTCGATCGCATATCCATAAACACAAAGCTATAAATGAATAGCGCAATAACGACAATGCCACCAGCGATCATGGCAATCCGCTTCTTTGTCCAAGTTTTCTTTTTGATCTTTTTGTCCATCCCCTTGCTGGAAATGCGGTCATCCGTATTCTGCGCCATCTATATTTCTTTTCTCAAGTTTTGTATTAATTCACTTGCTACATAGTATTCAATGATTGTGCCAAATCAAATATACCCATCCAGAGACTACCAAGTCCCCGTTTAAACATCCAGCCATGTACACATTGATACAGCAAGTGTACGATACCGAACATATTTTGTTACCCTTATTTTAAAAAAAGGATCTATTTCTTCTTTACGATGGCATCGATCTGATTAAAGATATGACGCTTATAATGCTCGCGCCGCTGGTCTGGCACGGAAAACTCATATTCCGGATCTTGTACCTCAACGCGGCTTTTATTTTCACCTAATTTTGTGATGATCACCTTGCCATGTTCTTGCTGTGTCGTGTTGACATTTGTGTACGTCTTCCTGCTGATGTTGATGATATATTTATCCCCTGATTTGGTAGTATTATCGATGGTGATATTAGTAGCCCCGATAGCCCGCCCCACAATTTTTTTCATATTATCAAAACTAACAGAGTATTCTCTAACATTATCGGCCGTTGCAAAGCCAGAACCGGCACACCCCTGTAGTGAGTAAAGAATTGTTAGCGTAGCTAATAACCTATAAAGATGTTTAATCGAAATACTCAAAGATCCAATTCTCATCCTGTTAAATAACATAGAAACATATGTTTTCAATTAAGATTTTTTGACTAAGGCATCAATTTTTTTAAAAAAATATCGCCGATAATCTTTCTGGTTATAGGACGATACCATGGGATCGTATTCGGGATTTTTGACTGTCACCTTTGTTTTTAAATCGCCCACTTTCTCGATGATAATCTCTCCCCGTTGTTTTTGAACGTTACTATTTCCAACTGCACCCACTTCTACATATTCCAATAGCGTGGAGGGTGGGGCATCTTTTTTACTGGTATAACCAATCTCAAATTCTCCGGCTCTTACAGCTTTTTGGACAATATTCACCATATTATTATAACTTTTCATGTAAATACGACTATTATAACTGTTTCTGGCCCCTCCCTCGCTGGCACAAGATTGTATTAGAAATACGGATAAAATCAGGAACCCTATTGATGATATAAATTTGTAATTATTCATATAATGTTTTGTTTGGATAATAAGTAATCAATCAACTAAAACTGCCATAAGCAATTTGGCATTATTTATGCACGCTTATATCTGCATAACTTGTTATATATACATAAAATTTTTTGATTTAATATGCCAGATCCAAAATCCAGCCATATACTGGTTGTTGATGACGACAATGATGTTTTGCAGGCCGCCAAACTGTTCCTAAAGCAGCATGTGGCCAAAGTGGATACCGAAAAGAATCCTCGTTCTATCCCCAATCTCATAAAGAATAAAAATTACGATGTAGTACTGCTGGATATGAATTTTACCGAGGATGTAAGCAGTGGCAAGGAAGGTTTCGAATGGCTACAGCGGATCCTGGAAATCGATTCATCGCTGGCTGTGGTGCTTATTACCGCCTATGGGGATGTGGAAAAAGCCGTTAAAGCAATTAAGATGGGGGCTACGGATTTTGTGCTCAAGCCCTGGCAAAACGAGAAGCTGCTGGCTACCGTAAATTCGGCCCTTAACCTGACACACTCCCGCCGGCAGGTGGATGTGCTTAAAACCCAGCAAAAGGAGCTCAGCGCCGAAATCGACCAACACTACCAGGATATCATTGGCCGAAGTCCGGCGATGAATAAAGTATTTCAAACGATCGAAAAAGTTGCCAAAACGGATGCCAATGTGTTGATCACCGGGGAAAACGGTACGGGCAAGGAACTGGTAGCCCGGGCCCTGCACCGGCGCTCCAACCGCAGTGATAATGTATTTATTAGTGTGGACATGGGTGCAGTGCCGGAAAATTTGTTTGAAAGCGAATTGTTCGGTCATGAAAAGGGGGCTTTTACCGATGCCAAAGAATCCCGCGCCGGGCGTTTCGAAATTGCCTCGGGCGGCACCTTGTTTTTGGATGAGATCGGTAATCTTCCTCTCCAGCTTCAGCCTAAATTATTATCGGCCCTGGAAACACGCAAAGTAATGCGCGTGGGTTCCAACAAGCCCAAAGACATTGATATTAGACTTATCTGTGCTACTAACGAATCACTGCAGGATCTAGTGCAGAACCAGGAATTTCGTCAGGATTTACTCTATCGCATTAATACCATCGAAATCCAGCTGCCTCCGCTCCGCGATCGCACCGAAGATATTCCCCTGCTGGCTGACCATTTTTTACAGGAATATGTCCGTAAGTACGACAAAGAAATCCGAACCCTGTCGGAACCGGCTCTTAATAAATTGAAAAATTATAGCTGGCCGGGGAACGTACGAGAACTCCAGCACGCCGTTGAGCGAGCAGTGATTATGACTGATCACAATATTCTGCAGCCGGAAGATTTTCTGCTTACCTCGGTGGGCGGCGATGAGCCGAGTATGGTTTTTGACGATTATAATTTGGAAGAAGTCGAAAAGACGGTCATTCGAAAAGCGCTTGATAAACACAATGGAAATATTTCTAAATCTGCCGAGGAACTTGGGTTAACCCGGGCATCACTTTATCGCAGAATGGAAAAGTATGATTTGTGAATTAGCTGTTAGCTTTCAGTCGTCAGCAGTCAGCTCTATAGGAGCCGAGCTGAAGACTGAAAGCCGAAGACTAAAAGCTTCAAAGCCATGATGAAAAATTTTCGAATAGCAGTAATCTGGCGTATCTCGATGCTCAGCATAAGTATCGGGATATGGTTCTTGCTATTATTTCGTACGGAATACTACGTTAGCCTTTCAATACTTTCTATCATCATAGTTGCACAAGTCTATGGCTTGATTCAATATGTGGAAAAAACCAACCGGCAGCTTAGCCGTTTTCTGAATTCTATTCGCTATTCTGATTTCTCCCGTTCGTTTCGCAACCGGGGATTTGGAGGATCTTTTGAAGAATTGAACGAAGCTTTTTCACGGGTAATCGAAGAGTTTAAGAAAGAACGTGCCGAGAAACAGGAAAATTATCGATACCTACAAACGGTTGTCCAGCATATCGGCATCGGACTTATTTCCTTTAACCAAGAGGGAGAAGTTGAACTAATAAACACCGCGGCGAAACACCTTTTTGACATTCCCACCCTTAGAACTATCCAATCACTAAAAAAGATAAGCGAGCCACTTTACAATGCTGTTACCCATCTCGAAGGAGGGAACCGAACTCTGGTAAAAGTTACATTGGCTAGCGAAACCCTGCAACTCTCTATATCAGCTACCGCATTCCAGATGCATAACGATCTGTACAAGCTGGTTTCCTTTCAAAACATTCACTCCGAGCTGGAAGAAAAGGAAATGGAGGCCTGGCAAAATTTGACGCAGGTGCTGGCACATGAAATCATGAACTCAATTACACCTATCGCCTCACTCTCCGATACCGTGCATATGGTTCTGAAGGATAAAGCTATCCGCAGAAATGGACAATATAATATCAATGAAGAACCACTTGGGGATGTTAAGGAGGCGTTGGAAACGATTAATAATCGCAGTCACGGTCTGATGCGGTTTGTCAATTCCTACCGTGATTTTACTCAAATCCCGGAGCCTGATTTCGAAATGTTTCCCGTCATTAAGCTGCTGCAAAGAGTTAAGAATCTTAACAAAGGAGAAGCTGAAACGCAGAACGTTAGCATTGAGGTTTCTGCTGATCCTGAAACCCTGGAAGTCACGGCCGATCCGCATTTGATCGAACAGCTTCTCATCAATCTCACCAAAAATGCGTTTCGGGCTTTGGAGAATGGCGAGGAAGGAAAAGTACAGCTAATGGGCAAGATGGAGGAAGATGGTCGAACTATCATCGAAGTCTGCGATAATGGACCAGGCATCAAAGATGAGAACCTGCAGAAGATTTTCATCCCCTTTTACAGCACAAGTCAACCCACTACGAGAGGCGGTTCCGGGATTGGTCTCAGCCTTTCGCGGCAGATCATGCGGAAGCATCATGGAACGCTGACTGTAAAATCAGATAGTGAAACCGGAACAGTATTTACACTCCGGTTTTGATTGTCCACGAACCATAGGCACGAGCGCACGCTCTTGATAGCTTTCTAAAAATCGAATAACATAAAGCTGCAAAAGTTTCACTCCCGAACCCACTCTGAGGCTGTCCAAAAAATCCAATCCAAGGAATAGGTGCCATTATTAAGATAATATCAATCTCCCTAAGTCCCTCTTCTCCAAGAGGGACTTTAAGGATGTCCTTATGGCATCCTGAGTGAGATCGTAATCCAAGAGTTCCTCCTTGAAGAAGGAGGTCCAGGAGGATTGATAGTTCTGTTTTATCTAAAGTCTAAAATATTAAGGTTTCCAACTTATTGTTGCGACTTTTGGGACAGCCTCATTCTTGGTAAATAGTTTACAGGGCACAAGTTGCAAACTTGCGCCAGTTGAGTAACGGTTTTTACCTTGCGATTTTGAGAGCAGTAGTGATTGCTAGCTTTGGCGGAATTGCTGCCTGAACGATTTAGGATGCAGATGCGCAGCCACCCCCTTGTAATTCATCAGTGTAGGCAATTAACCTACAGGTGAATAATTTTCGCCTTTTAGTCTGCACCTCGTATATTTCAGTGAACTAACTGATCATACGGGATGTAATTTTATGCCAAATAAACCGCTGCTTTCGGTTGCAATCGTTGTTCAAAATCAGAGGGACATCATCGAAACGACCTTAAGTTCGTTATATGAACTTTCGTCTGTCCCATTCGAATTATTTATTATTGATGACGACTCTACCGACGGGAGCGATGAGGTAATTCAATCGCTGGTGGATTATTATCAGCATGAACAAACGTTTTACTTTTCCCATAAGACAAAGGCAGGACGTGGCAACGCTCTGAATGAAGCTCTATTACAATGCGACGGACAATTATTCTGGGCTCCGGAAACGATTCAGCAAATCAATGAAAATGAACTGGCTAAACGCCTGGAGCAGCTTGCCAGTTCAACCAATGCGGCGATGCTCCAACAACATCAGTTGCCAGGCAATCATCAGCAGTGGATGGACCGAATACACCGCAGAAACTGGCCTCAGGATGGAACGTTCATTTGGAACTTATCGGTAATTGACGCTACGAACCGATTTTTTAATCCTTACCTCCAACAATATCACGGTATGGAACTCGCTGCCCGTTTGGGAGATCTCTCTTTCCTGACGAGCGATTTAAGATGGTATCAGCCAAGTAGCTTCTTAGATGCTCCGAAATTGAATGCCGGTATTCGGCAGGAAGTCCTGCTGACAATCCTTCGTCAAATTCATGAGCATAATTCTGCCCGTAAATCGGTACTTGATACCCTCGCCGTACTTGGGGATAAAACACAAAGCAAATCATTTGATAATGACCTGCTGAACGAAGCCGTTCAAATGATGAAAGATGGTCGCTTTAACGCGGCACTGGAGTTGGTTGAAACCTATTTAAAAGATAGCCCGGATCATACCGAGGCCCGGAAACTGAAAATCCGGATCCTTGAGAAGAAACGCCGATTTGTAGAGGCCTCCGAGCTCAAGCACGAATTCAGTAAGTCTCAAAAAGAGAAAACGGAACAAAATGAGGAAAAACAGTTATCCAAGTCGGGAGGAGCTTCTGAAGAGACAAAGACCAGTATCATCATCCCCACTACCGCTCACGGCAAGCCGGCCCTGGAGCATTGCTTGCTTTCTATTTCGGAGCATTGCGATACTTCTGGACTAGAGCTCATCGTGATCGATAATGCCAGCCTTGACGATACCCACGACTACCTGGACGAGCTGAAAGAAAAACGTTTTTTAAACTGTCAGATCATCACAAACCAGAAAAACAAAGGATTTGCCACTTCGATAAATCAGGGGCTTCAGGCGGCTAATGGAGATTATGCCTGTATTATACATAACGATATAGAACTGCAAAATGATGCCCTCAAACAACTTTATGAGCTAATGGAAACCCACCCACGCTATGCGATTATGGGACCCATGGCTAACAAAACGCTGAATCCCGACCAGGCTTCCCGGAATGCCAGAGAAGACGATCCGGAACTGTTACAAGCAGAATATCTCGACAGTTTCTGTATGATGATCCGAAACGATACGGGACTGCGAATGGATGAAGCGTATCAGCTTACCTTCTTCGAGGATATCGACCTATGCTTTCAGGCACGCTCAGAAAAGCATAAAGTTGGCATTGCCCCACATGTTGAAGTAATACACCACTTTGGGACTACTACTTTTGCGCTTAATCTGGATACCGAAAGTGAGCAGTATTGGAAGAACGTAGCTTACTTTAATGACAAGTGGGATATTGAAGTCTTTTCGGAAGAAGAGCTAAAATCGCTGAGCACCTTCGATCAGCTCTTGGCCTTGGATGAACTCGTGAATCCACTGTATCCCGAAGAAGAGATCAAAAAGCAATTTAACCGTCTGTTTACAGATGAGCTTAAAACAGAGATTTTAAATACTCAGCATGATGGGGAAACACTCTGTAAGCTGGTACATCTTTTTATGGTGATGAATGAACGAGAGGTAATGAGACGACTCGAAGATCGGCTAACAAGTATAGAATTACCGGCTTCACTGATCTATCAACTTGTTCGTTTCTATTTCGACCGAAATATCTATTCGCGTTGTATTCACTACCTGAATCAACTCAAGCCTCAAAATAAATCCCTGAGTGCTGATTTATATTGGCTGGCCATTCACGTAGAAAATAAAGATCTGGAACAGGCAATCCCAATGCTGCGCGAATTAATGGATCGTGCGCCTTCTAATCCCATGCTATATAAACTTGCCGGAGATATCCATAAATTCAACGGCAATCAAGAAGAGGCCTCCTCATTCTATGATATTGCGGAGCAAATCAATCCTTTTGATTTCGCCAATGAAGAAAAAGATGCTTTTGGATTTGAATTATAATACGTAATTGCTTCAATAAATGATGGGGCAAATCTCTGGGACTTTTAAATATCCAACAACAGTCTGGCTTCGGGAAACTATGAACATGATTGGCTACCAAGAAGGCTTTGAAAAAAAGAAGGCCCCACCGTTCAAAGCGAGGCCTCCACTATTCATCAAGAGAGACGCCTGATAAGGCGCATTATAAAATGCGCAAATACTTCGAGACTTCAAAATTCTCTACAAAAAATTTAGGCTTACAAATTTGCCATGGCAAGGTGCTAGTGCTAGACCAGCATTTCCACTGTATTTAGTAACTTTTTTAACGACTCAACTTTTTCAAGTTGATCCATTTTTTGATAACTGTTAATCAAGTTACGAATACTTCTTGCCAGGATTTCGGCCTCGCTTCCCAGCTGAAAATGAGCACTTTTGGGCTCAACTCCATTTTGTTTAAGGAAATAGTAACACTGGTTATAGGTCACAATTTTACCATGGTCGAAAGGATCAATAAATATTTCACCATGATTCCCTTTAAACTTAAGCATAAAATGAATGGGCATATTAACGCCATAAAACGGCAGATCAAGTCTTCTGGCAAGGAATAGCACAATCAATGCTAATGAAATCGGCAATCCCTGTCGGCGGTCTATCACCCGGTTTAGATAGGAATGATCCGGATTGTAATAGTCGGTCGTACTACCTTTAAAACCCAACTCGGAGAAAACAAAATCCAAAAGCGTATGCATCTTCTGGCTCTCGTTCAAAGCGTAGCGCACATCATCGCGAATCATATTCGCAAAGCGATCCAGCTTTTGCTTGTACTCACTTTCGCGCAAGGTTGGATTATCGAATCGCGCTAGAATAAATACCGCATCCTCGAGCTGCTTCATATTCTTGAGCCCGCCTTCCAGCACATCCAGAAAATCTTCTTCCACACTCCGATAGGTAATCCAATGAATGATCTCGTTTAATAGCTGGCGGGCCTCCTCATCCTTGGTCTGGCTTTTTTGCTGATCTAATAAAGGCACCGCACCTTCACCCAACTCGTACAATCGACTTTTAACAGCCGACTGCACATACGGATCAGGATCCTCTAAAAGATACACCAGCGATTCTATTTCCGTTTGAGTTGGCATAAATTGATAAACACTTCAGATTTTATTTCTTATTAACAGTACTCTTTTAACAGCAATCAATGCTTAATCGTGCGACCTAAAATAGAAAATTAAATACTGACTTTTCCACCTAAATCAGTATTTAAATATTGCACGTTCAAAACGTATATTTGGAGGCAGTAGTCAATAAGCAGTTAACAAGTAATTAAATCTTTTATTATGTAACTGCTTATTGGTTTTTGTTCATTGTTTATATTAACCATCATTTAATCTCCATGAATCTATCCGTTAAATCCGAAACAGATCTGCTTAAAGGCGTTATCGTCCATACCCCGGGCAGAGAAGTATCGTTGGTTAACCCTGAGCTTAAAGACGAATTGCTTTTTGATGATATTATTTTTGAAGAGGATGCACGTCGGGAGCATCTGGATATGCTCAAAATTTTTAAAACGGCTATGCCCGAGGATGGAACTATCTATGAAATTACTGATCTGTTTTTAGAGTGTTTACAGACGGAAGAAGCACGAACGTTCGCTATCGAGAAACTCATAAAACGATTAACCGAAGAAAATCTCCATACCATTGAACAGCAACTTCGACAACTAGAATCAAAAGATCTGCTGCGATTTATTATTGACGGATCATCAGACGCTATTAAGGGATTTGCCATGCTTCCAACTCCCAACATGCTGTTCACCAGAGATCTTGCCGCCGTTGTAGGAGAGAGCATTTTATTATCACGTCCGGCTAAAAAGGCCCGTGTTCGGGAAGCTATTTTGATGGAAACATTGATAGAATTTCATCCCCTTTTTGCGGATGCACGGTATAAAACAATCAAAACGGCAGAACAGGAATCGATTGAGGGCGGCGATGTAATGGTGGCTTCTGAAAACGTGGTTTTGATTGGGATGAGCGAACGCACCTCGTTTAGTGGATTGATGACCGCAGCCGGCAAACTTTTAAGCCAGGGTATCGAACACGTACTGGCTGTGGATATCCCCAAACAGCGCTCTTCCATGCATCTTGATACCATCTTCACCTTTACCAACCGGGATGAATGTATCGTCTTTCCCCCGGCCATCACCGAACGCCGCGATAACGTTGTTGCGTTAACCTCCCAAAATGGTTCCATCAGTGCTGAAACCTTGCCTTCGGTAAAACGGGCTTTAGAAGAACGTTTAAGTCGGGAGTTTACTTTCATTAAGTGCGGAGGCGAACAACGTACCAACCAATTTAGGGAACAATGGACCGATGGCGCGAACGTTTTTGCTTTAGCTCCCGGTATTATCGTGGGATACGGTCGGAACACAAACACGTTCCGGGAATTAGGAAAACATGGTTATGAATTAATAAATCAACACGAATTTATCGAAGAATACAAAGATCAACCATTTGATCCCACAAATAAGAAAATTGCAATCAGCTTTCAGGGACATGAACTTTGCCGGGGACGTGGCGGTGCGCGCTGCATGACCATGCCCATAGAAAGAGTAACTTCTTAAAGAAATTAATTTACTTTGGACAACAAACCTTCTGCAAATACCACAGATTTTCAGATAAGCGATATTGCTGCAGAATCGACTATACCTGATCAGAATCAATCTTCACTGGATTTAAAAACCATCGTGAAGCATTTATCACTGTTTATTATCACAGCTATAACGGTTTCGTTGGCCGGGGCCAGCTTTGTTGGGTTTAATCCTTCTCTTTTTCCGGTAGCTCTGCCCACACTTTCGGATTTTTACCGAGGCCTTCTCTTTGCCGGTCTGTTACTCAGTTTTCTGGGAATTCACGAATTCGGACATTATTTTGCAGCCGTTTATCATCACGTAAAAGTAACGCTCCCCTATTTTATCCCTATACCACTGGGAATCGGAACCCTTGGAGCTGTTATTCGAATTAAACAGAAGATTAACGATACCTACCAGATGTTTGATGTAGGTGCAGCTGGACCGCTGGCCGGTTTCATCGTATCTCTGGGTATTCTTCTCTACGGATTTTCGACGCTTCCCGATCCTTCATATATCCAAAACTTTGCTGGCCACGAATCTATTAAACATTATGTGGCTTTGCATGGCAGCTTTCCTACTTCCCCTACTTACGAAACTCACGGCAATTTGCTGATAGTGGGCAATACACTGCTATATAGTTTCCTGGCATCTTTTTTCCAAAACGTGCCGCCAATGTGGGAGATGTACCATTATCCATTTCTTTTTGCAGGATGGCTGGGCCTCTTCTTCACGGCGCTTAACCTTACCCCGATTGGTCAGCTGGACGGTGGACATATTCTATACTCACTAATAGGCTTCAGAAAACACCGCGCCGTGGCACGTGTCTTTTTCACCATTTTGATTACCATGGCAAGCATGGAGGCTATTCCCTTTATACATCTATCGCTCGGGGAATACGACTATGCCTATGGACTGTTGAGCTGGCTTATTTGGGCTATCATATTATTCTTGATATTGCGTAAAGCATTTCGAAATGATTACAACTGGATCGCTCCGGTAATGGTAGGCGCACTGGCAGCAACTGCCTTTTATTTGTATTTCGTTGTCGGAAACATTTCCACGGCCGGATCGTTAATATGGGTCGTTTGGTCGTTATTCATCGCATTCTTAGTAAAGATCGAACATCCACCGGCACTTTACGAACGGGAACTTGACCCTACACGGAAATTGCTGGGATGGCTGAGCATGGTCATTTTTGTTCTGTGCATCAGCCCGAATCCATTATATATGATCTAAAATCTTTCCTTATCTTTTGGGCTGTGTCCTAATTAAGGGATTTTTAAACCATCAAAAATCAAATAGTTATATACATGCGTTATTTTCTTATGCTTTTTGCAGCAGTGCTATTCGTATCCTGCTCGAACGAAACTCCCAAAGACTTATCGAAGAAAGTTGATCAGCTCATATCTGAAGATAATTATAGCCAGGCTCTAAATTTGCTGAATAGCGCAAATACTAATAAGACCGATGCGGATATCTCGAAGCTCAAGGAAAAAACGTATCTTAATTATGGTTTGTTTCTTGAATACCGGGGCCCAAAAGAAAGCAGTATGCGAGACCGGATGACCTCAGCGTTGCAACAGTATATTCAGGTACTCAAAATCAATTCAAATAATCAGAAAGCACGTTCCGAGATTCAACAAATCATGGGAGTTTATAAAACGATGCCAAATAAATCCCCTGGTGATGATATTATCTCTGAACTCAACAAACTGGGATTTGATTACTGATCAATAAAAGAGAAACGTGAGAGGGCAAACGGCAGAAAAACCTTTTCCGTTTCACCTTTGCCGTCTGCCCCCTTTCACGCTGATTATTAAAAACTTATCTTTGTTATCTAATTAAACATTCAATAGTGTTTCATGTCGAAAAACAACTCAAACTCCACGCCCACCATAAAAAACCGTAAGGCCCGGCACGAGTTTAGTATTGAAGAAACGTATGAAGCCGGTCTGGTTTTAAAAGGTACGGAGGTCAAATCGTTGCGGAATGGCAAGGCCAGCCTCAATGAAGCGTTCGCCTATCTTAAGGATGGTGAAGTATGGTTGCGCGATATGTATATTAAGCCTTATGAGCACGGTTCTTACAGCAATCATGATGAACGCCGCGAGCGTAAACTATTGCTTACCAAACGCGAGATTGCCGAGTTGGACAAGAATGTTACCCAAAAGGGCTATACCCTCGTGCCCCTAAAGCTCTATTTCAAAAATGGATATGCCAAAGTCTTATTAGGATTGGCCAAAGGCAAGAAAAAGTACGATAAGCGAGAAGACATCAAAGAGCGTGATATGAAGCGAGAGCTCGAACGCAAGTATAAAGGCACCTATAAAGTCAATATGTAAAATATGAGCCATGTTTGGGTTTACTAAACGGCGTCGCCGACGTCTCATGAAGCAGGCTTTGCCGGAGGAATGGAATCACATCATACAAAAAAATGTGCCTTATTACCGTTACTTACCCCCCAAGCTGCAAACCAAGCTGCAGGGTCTCATTAATATTTTTTTGGATGAAAAAACATTTGAAGCTTGTGCCGGACTTGAGCTCACCGACGAAATGCGTGTAACCATCGCTGCCCAGGCCTGTATCCTGATGCTCGGTATCGAAGACCTTTCCACTTTTTATGAGGATTTACGATCAATCCTGGTCTATCCCGAGACCTATGTGGCCAAAGTAAAAAACCAGCACAACAGTTTTTTTGTAGAGGAGGGATTCCAACAACGCAACGGAGAAGCCTGGCAACGCGGGCATGTGGTACTGGCTTGGGATGAAGTTCAAAAAGGGGCCTTAGACATCCACGATGGACAAAATCTGGTGTTTCATGAATTTGCCCACCAACTTGATTATGAATACGGAGCAACGGAACAAGTTGAAGAACAATATGAAGATTCAAGCTATCTCTCTTGGGCTCGGGTAGTTGGCAATGAATACCGAAAATTTCTTCATGCATTGCAACGGAATCAACAGACACTAATAAATTCCTACGGCGCTAAAAACCTGGCTGAATTTTTTGCAGTAGTCACGGAATATTTCTTTGAGAAACCAACAGAGTTAAAACAAAAACACCCCCAACTTTACGATCAGCTCAAACAATTTTATCGCCAGGATCCGGCAGAATATCTTAACCGAGACTAACAGTAATCGGTTTGGGTCAATACAAATGCTTGCGCCAGTCTGATTGCCCAACTTTTATCTAGCTCCGTAGCCTCCTGGTATAGGAGATCTGTGCTTTCCAAACAACAATCCTGTTCGGGAGTACAACTCCCTCACAACGCAATAGGCAGAACGTCTGTCTTACCCACCGAATGATAAATTAGCCACCCGACGGGTAAATGCTTTCTAATCGTCCCAGTCCTTTTCATTCTTCTCATGAACCATCAAGAAAGCGCTATGGCGGGGAGCCGGCATCTCGCTATTAACGCCGCGCATTGCTTTCCAAATCACCTCATCAAAAGCCACATCGGGAGCCGCATCGGCCATCGTCAAATTAAAACTCTTCGTCTCACGCGAGAGTTTATCCATCGCCATATTTTTCTTATTGAGATCTACCCGGTTAGGCTCCGCTTTATAAGAACTAGTATCGATTTTACTCGTGAACACATCATACATGGGGGTTGCTGCTGCGTCGTACTGACTCATCGGCGGCATTCCCAAAATAAGCTCTATCGTATGTAGCACCGAAGTAGTCGAATACATTGTATGTACCACCGAATTTCGTTTCACATATGGACTGATTACCAGGCAAACCGACCGGTGTGCATCCACATGGTCGGGGCCATTCTGGGCATCATCCTCAACAACAAAAACGGCCGAACTTTTCCAAATTGAGCTGTGAGATAAGTGATCAATCAGTTTTCCCAGCGCCACGTCATTATCGGCAACATAAGCGTCGGGCGTAGGCTTGCCAGCCTGGGCACCCGATGTATGATCGCTGGGCAGGCGAATACTCTGAAATTGAGGAACAGCATTTTGGGCCAGCAGTGAATCGAAATCATGCTCCCATTGTTTCTCGCGGTACACATCCTTAACACTTAAATCAAAGCCGGGATAACTTCTGTCAATATGATCTTTCAGAACATCTAAATCCGGATGATTCAGATGGGCAAATTCCCCGTAGCTGCGATAGCTGATATCATTGCGCTTACAGTAATTCCAAATATAACCTTTCTCTGGAAAAGAAATTTCGCGTCCGCCCTCGTAATCGTACGAGCCGCCGCGACCACTGTAATACGTTGGCCAGGTCTTTTCCACATAGTCAGTGGCATAACCGCCCATCGACCAATTATGTCCATCAGCGCTCACTTCTGCATCCACATAGAAATTATCCAGCAACGCGAAGTTACGAACAATTTTGTGGTGATTGGGCGTCACCTTTTCACCAAAAAGCGTCAGCGTCGAATCACCATTACCCTCGGGCAAATCACCCAGCACTTGGTCGTACGTCCTATTTTCTTTGATGATATAAAATACGTGCTTTATAGGTGAGGATTGTCCCTGGGCCGTGGGAATAGGATTATCCGCTGCTACATCTTTGGCTGTTATCTGATCCTTATGATACGGCGTATTTTTGTACACGGCCTGCGAATAAGTAGCCATATCAACGGTATCGGGAGTGCCGATAAACGATACATTGCCATGGAACAGCCCTGCAATATATTGCGATCCGGAATCCTTGCCCGGCTGCGGCCCGTTAGGATTGGCCTCTGAATGATTTCCCTTACCGTTTGCCACAATAACTTTTCCATTGGCTACCTTCACAGAGGTCGGATACCAGTCGGTTGGAATAAACCCCTTAGATCGGCTTTGTCCGGGCGTGGATACATCAAAAACGGCCAGGCTGTTATTGTCGGCATTTGCTGCATACAGCGTCTTGCCATCCTCCGAAAGCGCAACGCCATCGGTAGTACTGCCCGTAGGCGCATCCGGATACAACGCCGCGTTCAGGGTTTCAACAACTTTGCCTTGAGCAAGGTCAATAACCGAAACCGAATTGGAATTGGCGTTAGCCACAAACAAAAACTTACCATTATTGCTCAATGCCATATCATTAGGATGATCTTCAACGGGAATATGCTGGGTAATAGTCCCTTGTTTGATGTCATAAACCGATACTTCCTGTCCGCCCCAAAGCGAAATATATAGTCGCTTTCCATCCTTAGATAGTTTGCATGTGTATGCGGCGGCATCCAGCTTAATGTGATTTACGACCCGCTTCTTTTGCAAATCTACCACATAAAGTGCACTGTCTTCTTTGGTAACGGTGTAGAGACGTTTTCCCTGTGGATCTACATCCAGTCCAGCCGGCGATATTTTGTCGTCCGGCCACGGCTTGCCTAGCATGATCGAATCACGGCGGGCCAGTTTCGAATCCTGAATCCCCAAAATAATGATGTCATTATTGTTTCCGCCTGAGGCGTACAGCAGGCTGTCTCCACTGAAAGAAAGCCCCACCCAGGAACGCTGCAATCGCGCAGAATCCACCACCGATTCACTGGCCATATCCAACAGCGTAACACCTTGTTTGCTGTAACCATTATTAGTCACTGCCAGATACTTTTTACTGGCTGATACCGCCATATTCAGCGGCAAATCGCCAACCGGAATCTGATCTCCTGCAGGCGATAACGACCAACCATTCGGCAAGGTTAACCGTTTGCTATTCAGCACATTTTGGAGCTCTTTATTTATGGCTTGCTGCCTGCAACCAATCAGGCCTGACGCAACAGTGAAAAGAAAGATGAGAAGATAAATTCCTGATTTTTTAGATGTCTTCATCGGTGATGAAATTTTAAATGATAATTTGGGAATCTTTGCAGTTCATAAAAATAACATATTTGAATGCTTATCATATTAAATTATCAATAAGGAACGAAACCTCTTTTTTAGTTGTACATACTCCGTCGGTAAGCGCAATTACACAACATAATCCAAATTTTTGAGTCCCAAAGACAAACTTTTTGAAAGGCTTGGCATCAACCGAGCTGTTATAGCGTTGTCTGTGGCACGCATGGCAGATGCGATGGGCAACAGTATCTTATTCATCCTGATACCGCTCTACGTAGCTAAACTTCCAAAAGAACATATCCATTTTGCCGTTCCTGTTTTAGTAGGACTCTTAATATCTCTTTACGGCTTTATCACCTCTATCTTTCAGCCTTTTATGGGGGCCTTAAGTGATAAGCTCAATAAACGGAAAGCACTGATCCAAGTGGGGCTCGGTCTAATTGGAATTAGCACGCTCTTTTTCATCTTTGCGGACAACTTTTTGCACTTGCTGATATTACGAACCTTCCAAGGTATTGGTGTAGCAATCACGATACCGGCATCATTATCACTGATGACAGCTATCACCCATAAAAATACGCGTGGTGGCTCAATGGGCGTCTTTAGTACATTCCGAATCATAGGTTTTGCAATTGGCCCGGTAATTGGTGGTTATCTGCAGGTTCATTACGGCTTTGATGCTTCCTTTTATGCCGGTGCCGGTCTTGTCTTTATTTCGATGCTACTTGTTCAGCTTTGGGTAAAGGAAGTTAAAATTGATGCGGCCGAAGATGTGTCTCAAAGGCTCAAAGTGTTCGACCTGTCGCTGTATGGATCAGGTATCTTATCTACATCACTTGCCACTTTTGTCATGGCCTGTAGCTTTTCTATGGTTACTACCCTGGAAAACCAGTTCAATGCACGCTTAGAGATGACTGCAATTGGTTTTAGTATTGCCTTTAGTATGCTGATGGTCGGGCGACTGATTTCGCAAGTGCCTTTGGGGCACTTCTCCGACAAATGGGGACGTAAGCCCTTTATCTTATTCGGACTCATCCTAATGGCAATCTCCACCATCATTATGGGAGAAGTTCAGACTCAGATGCAACTTATCGTGATACGTCTTATCCAAGGTGTGGCGGCGGCAGGTGTAGCAGCGCCCGCCTTTGCGCTTGCCGCCGACTTATCCAAAGAAGGTGGCGAAGGACGACAAATGAGTGTTGTTACCATGGGATTCGGACTGGGCATTGCCGTAGGTCCCCTATTATCCGGATTGTTAGTTGTCCTTTTCTTTGAACTACCCTTTTTAATTATCGGATTGGCTACCCTGTTAAGTTCGTGGGTCGTATATCGCTATATGCCCGAAACGGTACGGAGTGGAAAGACCCTTTTTACCCCTTCAAATACCTTAGATTGAAAATCCTGGACACATAGTTTTCCTCAACTTAATATTATTGTAAAATACAAAAGGCCGTCCTTTTCGGACGGCCTTTTCATCTAGTTTCGACGGATGACCTATAAGCCGAATTCTGTCGAGAGTAATCATTTATCTAGTCCCCGGATCGCTCCGAGGCTCGAGCACTCCACCCGGCAGCATAGCGACGAGCAACGCACTGCCTGCGTGAGCTTGCACCCTGTGAGGTTTACCGTGCCTCCGAATGTTACCACCGGAGCGGTGAGCTCTTACCCCACCTTTTCACCCTTACCTCCCGCGCACCGCGCCGGAGGCGGTTTGTTTTCTGTGGCACTATCTATCCGGTTTCCCGAATCTTCCCGTTAAGAAGCACAGCGCTCGTTGGTGTTCGGACTTTCCTCTCACCTACGCATGAAGCTTTAGCGAAGGCGGGCGATTACCCAATCATCCTAACTACCTAAGATATTAATTTTTTTCTGTAGTAGCTCATTTTATTGATAACGTATGGAATCTGCTTTTGTTTTGGGAATCAAACATTACAAGCGTCCCAAAAATAAAAAAGATGCACTACATCAGGCATACGAACCGATGCGTACATCTTCTATAAAGGCGGAGGAACAAGGATATATTTTAACGACAGAAGTACTTAAAGCGAAAGCTGTTCTTTAGCTTCTTCAAAGAATGAAGGATCCACTACAATGCGTCCGCTGTTTTCATCGATAATGATTTTATTTTTTCGTCGGACTTCGACTTGGGTTTGCGGTGGCAGGGCCATACCCAAAGCAGCACCTCGCTCCATTGGGACCACAGCCAATCCGTTTGAAAGTCCATTACGCAAACGATTATAGCTTTTCAAATAACGTTCATCGATATTCTTTTCGACTTCTTCTCGCTTTTCCAGAAGCATCTCTTCCTCTTTCTCGGTATCCTTGACAACTTCATTAAGGTTTTTCTGCTTTTCTTCGTGCAGCCCTTTCGTTTGATCTAGCTTTTCCTCAATCTCCTCAATTTCAGGATCGATTTCTTCCATACGCTTTTCGATCTCTTCCAATCGAGACTCAGAATTTTCAATAATCTGCTTTTGAGATTCGATCTCTTTAGTAAGTGCATCGTATTCACGGTTGTTGCGAACCGAGAGTTGCTGGTCCTCGTATTTATCCATCTTATTTTGGGCATCCTCGATCTCCAGCTCCAGGTTATCCTTTTCAACCTTGAGTTCTTGTTTTTCCTCCTCGATCTTTTTGATCTTAGCTTCGTATCGATTTATATCAGTCTCAATATCGAGGATCTCTTCCGGCAAATCGCCCCGCAACTGTTTAAGTTCGTCGATTCTGCTATCGATATATTGAAGATTTGCTAATTGTTGAAGTACTTCTTCCATAGATTACGGTATCGTCGTTTATTGCTGCTTATTTCGGTTTTTGATCAGGTATAAAAACCTGCATGGGATTGGTGGTTATTTGTGTTTGAAGAACATCGATTTGTTCAAATGCTTCGGATAGTTCTTGCTGAAGCGCCGCCACCATGGGCACTTCACTTTCGTAATGGCCAACATCGACCAACAAAAAGTTTTCAGTATCTGTAAAATAATCGTGGTATTTAATGTCGGCAGTAACAAATGCCTGGGCTCCCTGGCCAATTGCTTTCCGGGCCAACGAAACCCCAGCCCCGCCACATACAGCAACTTTTTTAACCCGATCGGCCGTTCCAGAAAAACGGACAGCCTCAACATTTAAGGCATCAGCTGTGACATTCAGAAATTCTTCTTGTGTTAATCCCTGATCTCTGTAAAAACCAACAACACCCATTCCCACATTATTCGACGGACTTGCCACCTCCATCACCTGAAAACTCCCCCGATGAAGCAGCCCGTTCTTCTCCAATTCTTCCTTTAAATCCGAGACATTGTGTTCGTCCATAATTGCCTCATACGTAAACTGGCCTTCCTTGCGTCCTTCAACCTTATAGTAATGAGCTTCTTCGGCTGAATAATAATTCAACAATTTGAGGACGGATTCACTATCCGAATGGCCGGTGGTGAGTACAATTTTTCGGCTGATGTTGTAGCTGTTGTCAAGGAATTTCAGATTCTCGAGCCCCAAAGACTGGGCCAAAACAAAAGAAACACCGTCCAGGGCGGCATCGAGATTGGTATGGGCAGCAATCAGGGAAATATCATTTTTAATGAGCTTGAAAATAATTTTCCCTTGCTCGTTGGTGGGATTAATACGATCAATACTTTTAAATATCAGTGGGTGGTGAGCAACAATCAGATCACAATCATTCTGGATAGCTTCATCTACAACATCCAACGTTACGTCAAGACAGGTTAGAATCCGGGAAATTTCTTGGTTCGGATCTCCGACAAGCAATCCCACATTATCGTAGTCTAACTTGGTGCTGGGCGGAGCCCACTTATGAAGGAAGGTGGAAATATGCCGAACCTGAATATTCATTGAGCTATCGGCCTCCGTGCTTTATGGTTACAGTCCAACAGCACCTTAGCCGATGGGTAAATAATTCAGAGTCGAAGTAATGAGTTCTCAGAGCCAGAGATATCAATTTTTGTTCGATTCTTTTATTCAGACTCACAAAATAGCATTTTAATCCCTTTCTTAAAAGCTTATTTTAAAACTTATTATTTCTACCTTTCAAACTATTATACATCAAAATTATTTTATTCTCTATGGCAGAAGATATTTGCAAAAATATTGAACAGGTAAAGCAACAAATCAAAGCAGCTTGTGAAAAAGCAGATCGGGATCCTAATGAAGTAACACTGGTGGCCGTTAGTAAAACAAAGCCCCTGGATGATATTAAGACTGCTTTTGGTTGTGGACAACTTCACTTTGGAGAAAATCGCGCTAAAGAACTGCAAGATAAAATGGAAGCTTATGATCAAGACCAGATCCAATGGCATATGATTGGCAATCTGCAGACGAATAAGATCAAATATATGGTGGAGCGGGTAAACTGGATCGATTCAGTTGAGAAAGAAAAATATCTCAAAGAGATCGAAAAAAGAGCCTCCCGTATTGATCGGGTGATTAACACGCTTATTCAAGTAAATATAAGTGGTGAACAACAAAAAGGGGGATGCGAGCCGGAAGATTTGAAAGATATCTTAAAATATGCCCAAGGGCTTGAGCATGTGAAGGTGCGTGGACTTATGGGAATGGCAACGTATGTAGATCCCGAAGATATTGAGAAAACACGTCCGGAATTTCAACTACTTCATGAGTTGCGGGATGACCACCGCTCTCTGGAAAGCAAAAATGTTCAACTGGAACACCTGTCGATGGGCATGACAAATGATATGCAAATAGCCATCGAGGAAGGATCTACCATGGTCCGGGTGGGCCGTGCCATATTTGGAGAACGTAACTACTAAGCTTAATTATCGTTATAAGTATCTTTCAATATCCTAAAGATTTAGTACATTACTATACTATATAATAAGCGGAGTTCCATCATGTATATTTGGGTATTCTTAATTGTAATTGTATCTGTTGTTGGAGGCTTTATCATCGAGTATCAAAAAAATAAGATGCAAATGATGGGACGCAGCCGACAAAATGAAGAGGAAGTCGAAGATTTGCGTAAGCTGATTAACTCACTTAAAAATCGAATCGAAAACCTGGAAGCCATAGCAGCGAGCGACCCCGATAATTTTTCTGTTGGGGCAGGCAAAGGCATGGAAGAAATTGAGATTGACGAAGAGGACATTAAGAAGGAAAATCAACAGCAAGTTTCAGATATCGCACAAAAAAGGAGGAGCAAATAATGGAACCACAAACTATGGTTGTTGCTATCGTAGCGATTGCCTGTGCAACAGGGTTAATCAAATCGTGGATGAAGAGAAGTCGAAGCAGTTCCGAGGTGGATGCCGAAAGTTTTAATCGACTGGCCAAAGCGTTTATGGAACATAAAAAAGAGATGCAGCGACGCGTGGAAAACCTTGAAGCAATCGTTGCTGATGAAGACGAGAAAGACGATTTTTCCCAGATTGAAGCCCCTGATCGGGACAATACCTTATCTAATGATTTAAAAGGCAAAGAAAGGGTTCAGTCATGAATGACCAGGAATTCGTACTTGCTATTATCGCCATCGTTATGGGGTGTTCGGTATTGATTGTTGGTATTGCTAAAATCGCCGGACTTATCAAGGCATGGATCAACCGTGGGAAAAGTAACTTGGATGAAGAGACATTTGATCGGTTAGCTAAGGCATTTATGCAGCACAAAAAAGATACGGAACGCCGGCTGAAAAAATTAGAATCTGCTATAGACAAAAATACTTTCCGAAAATCATCGTCCTCCAATACATCCAAAAAGGTTAAAGAGCCACAGAAAAGCATCGAAATAGAGGACCGTGATGAAGAAAAGACGAAATCCGGCAAAGACGAGGATTCGAATTTGCGGAACATGCTCCGGGAGTAAGACGTAAACACAACATAATTTTCTGATTAGTAAGGGCTAGTATTATGAAGTTGACGGCATTAGAAATAAAACAACAGGAATTCGAAAAATCTCTGCGTGGGTATGATAAGGCAGAGGTACAGGCTTTTTTAAACCTGATGTCGAACGAATGGGAGCATTTGGTTGCCCGAAATCGGGAACTTGAAGAAAAGATCGATGAGCTGGAAGAAAAACTCAAACACTACGAAAGGGTTGAGGAAGCGCTACATGAGACGTTGCAAACTGCTAAAGAATCAGCCGAGCAAAAACTTTCGGGAGCTCGTAAAGATGCCCGAAACAAAATAGAAAAAGCTGAAATGGAAGCCGAATCTATTATTCGTGAAGCTACCCAGCAGCGCCAGCAAGTTCGTCAAAGCATCATTCGCTTGCTGGACCGAAGAAAAGAAATTATCGGGGGCATCCGCTCTTACCTTGAACTGGCCCAAGAGTCGCTAGAACAATTCTCCGAAGATGAGGCAGCCTTGTTCGATTTGCCGGAGGATGAGGATACCTTTTCTAAAAAGTTAAATGAGCGGGCTCAACGTCGTAAAAAACGAATTGTGGATGATGAACAAGCGCTTGAAGAAGAACCTCAATCAATGCCGCCCGGCGCCGAAAACGTAGATGACATTATAGACGAGCTGGATTAGAATCAGGTAGATAGAGTATAAATGACGGTATAAGGTAAATCACAAAATATATTCGAAGCCGCATTCCTCAAAGAGCTTGAAAAATAGATCAATATGGCTTCTTAAGCCATATCTTTGATTAATAGTTTCCTAATTTTCAATCACCTTGATTCGCAAAGACTTCGAATAAAGTAACCCATATTCTATTTCCCCTATACCTTATACCCATATAACACTCTACCTCTTGTCCTTTTTACTTTGCTTTCCGTATTTTCCGAAACCTATTAAATAAAATTAAATAGCCACTACCTCATGCATCGAGAATCTGTTGATGAATTTCGAAAAAAACGTGACGAAGCTCTCTCCGTTATTCAAGAACAAACCAACACTCGCCCCGAATATCTAATCATTCTCGGGACCGGTCTCGGTCGTCTCGCCGAAGAAATCGAGGTACAAAAAAGTGTCTCGTATTCCAACATTCCACATTTCCCGGTCTCTACAGTGGAAAGCCATGCAGGACGACTTCTATTTGGTTCATTAAGCGGGAAAAATGTGGTGGCTATGCAGGGACGTTTTCACTACTACGAAGGCTACTCCATGCAACAAATCGCCTTCCCTATCCGTGTTCTGAAAGCGCTAAGTACAAATACTTTAATTGTCAGTAATGCCTGCGGCGGAATGAATCCTAATTATCAGCGCGGCGATATCATGCTGATTAACGATCATATCAATATGCTGGGTGACAATCCCCTAATTGGGCCAAATGACGACGAGCTAGGGCCCCGTTTCCCGGATATGAGCGAGCCTTATACCGAACGACTGAGAGACATTGCTGAAAATGTAGCCCTGGATAAAGGTATCAAAATGCACCAGGGTGTCTATATAGCATTAAGCGGGCCAATGATGGAAACCAAGTCAGAATATCGTTTTCTGCGAAAGATAGGTGGCGATGTTGTAGGGATGAGCACAATTCCGGAAGTAATAACGGCCGTACATATGGGGATGGAAGTGCTGGGCATCTCGGTCATTACCGACGAATGTTTCCCCGATGCGTTGGAACCCGTAAATATTGAGCAGGTGGTAGAAGCAGCCGGCATGGCCGAACCGAAGATGACCAGAGTCATTATGGGAGTTCTGGAACGACTTTGATTGGTATATCAAAATATATTACCCATTAAAAATTTGTAAAATTTTAAAATCTGATTGCCATTGGAGAACTCAAGTGATAATTACGGGTAGTGGCTTTTTAAATAAGAATAATTGTTATCCAAGTTTTGCTCTTCATCAATGAATTTATTGTTACTAACTTAAACCTACAGTAATTATGAAACGTTACTTTCTATTTCTTTTTTTATGCCTACCGTTGTTAGGCTTTAGTCAATCTAGTAGTAATCCAAAATGGATTGGACATCCTGCCATCTCACCTGATGGACAATGGATCGCCTTTGAATTTAAAGGCGATATTTTTAAAGTACCTACCAGTGGGGGCAAGGCTGTCCCACTTACGATGACCCCCTCCTACGAGAGTTATCCTGTATGGAGCCACGACGGGAAGCAGATTGCCTTTTCGTCTGATCGGAATGGAAATTTCGACATATTCCTCATATCGGCAGATGGTGGGAATGCCAAGCGGTTGACCTACAATTCTGCCAGAGACATCCCTTCAGATTTCAGCAGAGACGACCAGAATGTCATTTTTGGAACAGCTCGCAAAGATATATATACCTCTGTTCGATTTCCCATTCGTTCCCTGTTTATGAAACTATACAAAGTGCCTGTTAATGGTGGTCGGTCCATCATGATTAATTCGGCCGGTACACAATATGCACACTATAATAAGGATGGCAGCGAAATTATCTTTCAGGATCGAAAGGGTTACGAAAGCGAGCAGCGTAAACACGAGCGTGCTTCGGTTACGCGCGACATTTGGACATATAATTTTAAAACGGATCAATATACGCAGTTAACCCATTTTAATGGGAATGATATGGAGCCTGTCTGGGGACAGGAAGACGCTTATTATTATTTGAGCGAACGTAATGATGATGATCTGAATATATTTCAGGCTTCCCTCTCCAATCCGAGCCAGCCCCAACAGTTAACCCATTACAAACGTAATCCGGTTAGAGGGCTCAGTCGATCCGAAAACGGTATTTTATGCTACACCCACGGTGGGGCTATTTACACCCTGAAAGACGGGCAGGAGCCTCAAAAAGTTGATATCACTGTAAATGCTGATTTTGCCCAGCAGGCAACCCAAACGCTGTCTGTAGGCAACAAGAAAATTAGCGAGATGGACCTTTCCCCAAATGGCAAAGAAGTAGCTTTTGTATATCGCGGGGATATTTTTGCCACCTCTGCTGACGGCCACACCACTAAAAGACTGACCGATACCCCTTATCAGGAGCGCATGATCGAATTTAGTCCCGATGGGCGTTCTATAATCTATTCGGTAGAGCACAACGGTTCCTGGGATATTGATCGGCTGGATATAGCCAGTAAAGATGAACCTTACTTCTATGCTTCGACTGTAGTAAATAACACTCCGGTAATTGCAACCGACAAAACAGAATTTCAGCCTCGGTATTCCCCCGACGGTAATAAGATCGCTTACCTGGAAAACCGAAATATTCTGAAAGTTTATAATACCGAAACTAAAAAAACGGTTACGGTCATCCCCAAAGGGGTCAATTATTCCTATTCGGATGGTGATCAGTATTTCACCTGGTCGCCCGACGGGAAATGGATACTTGCCGAATCGGATGAAGGCACTTTCGTACGATCTGAAGTTGATCTGGTGAAAGCCGATGGTAGCGGTGAGCGCCACAATCTAACGAAAAGTGGCTTCAATGATGGCCGTCCCAAGTGGGGTATGGGCGGTAAAATGATGGCCTGGGTTAATAACCGGGAGGGCATGAAGAATCTCAGCCGGGGTAGCCAGGGCGACGTGTATGCTATGTTTTTCAATCAAAAGGCATTTGATCGCTTCAACTTAAGCAAAGAAGACTACGAACTGCTCAAGGAAAAGGAAAAACAAGATAGTACCAAGACTAAAGAGAAAAATGACGAGCCTCTTACGCTCAATTTGAAGGATCTGGAAAGCCGTACCAAACGACTGACAATCAACTCCTCGTTGCTAAGCGATTTCGTTTTATCCAAGGACGGGGAAACGCTCTACTACCTGGCCAAATATGAAGGAGGATATGATCTCTGGCAAACCGAGCCACGTACTCACGATACCAAAGTATTGGCGCATCTGAACGCACCCGGCGGCGGTAGTCTAGCCATGGACGAGGATGGCAAAAATATCTTTGTATTAGCCGGTGGCCGAATCAGCAAAGTACCGCTATCGAGCGGTCATGCCCAACCCTTAGCCATTAATGCAAATGTCGATTGGGATCCGGCTGGCGAACGCGCATATATCATGGATCACGCCTGGCGACAGGTCAAGAAGAAACTATTTGATCCTAACCTACAAGGTGTTGACTGGAATTACTATCACAACCATTACAAAAAGTTCCTGCCTACAATCAATAACGACCGCGATTTTTGTACGGCGCTAAGTGAATTTCTAGGCGAACTGAATGTATCTCATACCGGATGTAACTTCCACGCAGATTATGATAATCCGGATAAAACCGCTTCACTGGGGATGATTTATGATGTAACCAAAGGTGGCAATGGTTTGGTGGTTGAAGAAGTCATCAATGGTGGGCCTATGGATAAAGCCGATACAAAAGTGAAACAAGGTGATATCCTGGAAAAAATCGACGGTGTACAGATTACCGATGATTTCGACTGGGCAAAATTATTAAACCATAAGACCAATACATTTACCCGTTTAACTTTCTATAATCCCAATTCAAAAGAAAGCTGGGATGAGGTTATTAAGCCAATATCCATGCGTAAGGAGCAGCAGCTAATGTACCAACGCTGGCTTGATATCGAACAACATATGGCAGACAGCCTGTCGGACGGACAAATCGGATACGTTCACGTACGCTCGATGAACGACCGCAGTTATCGTCATGTCTTTGGCAAAGTGTTGGGCGAAAACTTCGACAAAAAAGCCTTAGTCGTTGACACCCGTTTTAATGGCGGTGGCTGGCTGCACGATCATTTGGTAACCTTCCTGAACGGTAAGTTATACATGAAGTTTGCTCCACAGGGACACGTCGTTCCGGGTGGTGAATCCTCAAATAAGTGGGACAAGCCCAGTACGGTACTAATGAGTGAGAGCAATTACTCTGATGCCTTTATGTTCCCCTTTATCTACAAAGAGCTGGGCGTCGGTAAGCTCATTGGTATGCCGGTACCCGGAACCGGAACGGCCGTTTGGTGGGAACAGCAGATCGATCCGAAACTTATTTTTGGTATTCCTATGGTTGCATCTAAAGCTGTGGGATCAGATCACTTCACCGAAAAGCACCAACTCGAGCCGGATATCAAAGTGGACAATCCGTATAACAAAATACTAAAAGGACAGGATCCACAGCTGGAAACTGCTGTTAAAGAGATGCTTAAAGAAACCAAATAACGTAGTTATTCATCTGTTTCTTTGACCAAAACTGGCCCCTCCCGATTTTTGGGGAGGGGCTTTTTCATTTCACAAATAAGCGTCTTTTTATCTTTAATCCCCAGGAGCTGAGACAATAATGCCCATGCTAAAAAATCTATACCCTTTTATCGATAAAAAACGTTATTTTCAATAATAATTATTGATTCTAAACGAAACTTTTCGTTTTAATTGAAGTACCACTAACAACCATATTACTCAGATTTTACCTACATGTTTAAAGGTGATTTCAATGATGGCGTTTGGGATGAGCATCAATGGGAGGCTCACCTAAACGAAATCGAAAAAAAGAGCATGCATTTCCGGCAGTTTATCGCGCCTGAACATCCTGATCATACTCCGCGATGGTTAACCTTACTAAAAGAAAACAGGGATGAATTAGATGCCGTTGATGCATTTATCGAAGAAGAACTCCAGATCGACGAACCCTATTTTCCCGGCGAAGACGATGAAGATTTCGACGATGATGAATGGGATGATGAGTTGGATGACTTTCTGTTCGATGATTTTGAAGAGGAAGAGTTTCTGTTTGACGAAGAAGACGATTTTAATGCCGGTGAAGAGTGGAAAGAGTTAAGCGACGAGTTTGCCATGTCCAATAATGGTTCCATCGAAACGTTGGATATCTATAACGATTCAAGGGAAGTAGCAGCTCTGATCCTGCAATGGGCAGAAACTATCAGTCCCCAAAACCTTAATACTAGATGCAATGATTTTATTGGCAATGTGCTTAAAATCGGCGCTAAAATTGCCGGTGGTTACTCTTTTGGTTTTGAGATTGAATTTTTGGGCGGCAATATTGCCTATACCAAAAAAGCGCTTTACTGCGCTAATGATGCATTAACAACTCTTCAGCGCGATCTAAAAAATACCCCTTACCTTAATAAAAAACAGTATTACTACTATCACGAGCAATTATTTGATCTAAGAAATAATATCGGCATTTATATTCAAGAACTTCGTGAAAGGTTTTACGATAATTTATAAGTGTTGAGGTTGGGGAGGGCGAAAGTGCTTAAAAA